>Ga0097691_1001668_pt1 | contig 15887 bp, 11 predicted proteins | sample NGESurdeep072012_8_FD_72858 | JGI IMG/M metagenome (GOLD analysis project Ga0097691, IMG submission 72858) | Arctic peat soil microbial communities from Barrow, Alaska - NGEE Surface sample 210-1 deep-072012 | ecosystem: Environmental > Terrestrial > Soil > Wetlands > Peat ... | reverse complement strand
AAACCATCCGCGGGGAAAACGAGGTTTTGGGGAAAAGCGATCTTGGCCGTGGGGACGGGCTAGGACAGCAGCTTGCGCAGTTCGGTCTTCAGCACTTTGCCGGTGCTGTTCTTCGGAAGCGCGTCGACATAGCGGTAGAGCTTGGGCCGCTTGAAGCGGGCGATGTGGTCCAGGCACAGCGCGTCGAGCTCGGCGGCATCGGGTTGCTTGTCCCTGGCGACGACGAAGGCGATCACCACTTCGCCCCACTCCGGGTCGCTCTGACCGACCACCGAGACTTCGCTCACGCCCGGATGCCGCAGCAGCACCTCCTCCACCTCGCGCGGATAGACGTTGGAGCCGCCCGAGATGATCACGTCCTTGCTGCGATCTTTCAGGGTGAGAAAGCCCTCTTCGTCCAGGCTGCCGACGTCGCCGGTGTGCAGCCAGCCGCCCCTTAATGTTTCGGCGCTCGCCTCGGGGTTGTCCCAGTAGCCCGCCATGACCGGATCGCCGCGCACCAGGATCTCGCCGATCGCGCCCGCGGGCAGCGGACGGTCGTCGTCGGCAGCGACCCTGACCTCCAGGCCGGTGAAAGCCTGGCCGACCGAGGCCAGGCGCTCCTCGTAGCGCGGATGGCCGGTGGCGGCATGGATCGCCTTGCCCATGGCGGTGATGGTCATGGGCGATTCGCCCTGGCCGTAGATCTGCGCCAGCTTGTAGCCGAAGCGCGCCATCGCCGCCTTGCAATCGGCCACGTACATGGGGCCGCCGCCATAGACGATGGTCTTGAGATTGCGCGTGTCGGCGTCGCCCGAAAAATCGACCAGGCGCTTGACCATGGTGGGCGCGGCAAACATGGTGACGCCGCGATGCGCCTGCAGCAGCGCGTAGATCTCGGGCGCATCGAACCCGCCCGACTCGGGCACCACGTTCAAGCCCGCGTGCGCGACGTGGGGCAGGATGTAGAAGCCCGAACCATGCGACATCGGCGCGGCGTGGATGATGGCCTCCCCCGGCGCGATCGCATCGACGTCGGAAAAATAGTTGAGGACCAACGCCATCACGTTCTTCTGCGTCAGCGTCACGCCCTTAGGCCGGCCGGTGGTGCCGCTGGTGTAGAACAGCCAGGCCGGGTCGCCGGCCTCGCGCGCCGCGATGGGCATCGGCGCGCCTGCTGCGAGCGCGGCGTAGCGCGGGCTGTCCGCGTCTATCGTTTCTTCGAGGCAGGCCACGCTCGCCTGCAGCGGCGCCACCGCGCCGAACAGGTCGGCGCTGGCGAAGCACAAGCGCGCGCCGCTATTCTGCAGGATGAATTCGAGTTCCCGCGGATGCAGCTTGGCGTTGACCGGCACCGCGCACAGGCCCGCGTGCCAGCAGGCGAACAGCAACTCCACGTACTGCGGGCAATTCTTCATCACCAGGGCGACGCGGTCGTTCGGCGAGAGGCGCAGGGCCAGCCCCGCCGCGAGCCGGGATACCCGAGCGGCGAGTTCGGCGTAGGTGCAGGTCACGCGCTCGCCGCGCGCGAGCGCAGGCAGCGCCGGGTAGGCATGCGCGCTGCGCGCGAGGAGCTGGGCGACATTCACGCTCATGGCGCCTGACTCTAGCAAATTTTCGCCGCCGCGGGCGAGAAGCGCGCAGGCGTAAGAGGCGCGCCAGGTCGGAAAAGGATTGCCGACCTGATGAATACGCAAGTGCCGGGCTACAATCCATCATGATCGACCTCGCCACCCAACGCTACGCGCTGCTGGCGCTCGCCGCCGCGGCGCTGTTCGGCGCGAGCACGCCGCTGGCGAAGCTGCTGCAGGCGGACATTGCGCCGGCCCTGCTCGCGGGGCTGCTTTACCTCGGCAGCGGCGCGGGACTAGCACTGGTGAAACTTGCGCTGCGCCTCGGCCGGCACGCAGCCGAACCGCCGCTGCAGGCGGGCGACATCCCCTGGCTCGCCGGCGCGGTCGCGAGCGGCGGCATCGCCGCACCGCTGCTGTTGATGTGGGGACTCGCCGGCGCCACCGCTTCCGGCGTGTCGCTGCTGCTCAACCTGGAGGGGATATTGACCGCGCTCTTCGCCGCCCTCGTGTTCAAAGAGGCGGTGGCCGGGCGCATCTGGCTCGCCGCCTGCCTGATGCTCGCCGCCGGCCTGCTGCTCGGCTACGATCCGCAGGCGGGCTTCGGTCTGTCGCTGCGCACGCTCGCCGTCATCGCCGCCTGCGCGCTATGGGCGCTGGACAACAACCTCACCCGCCGCATCTCGGCCGCCGACCCGGTGAACATCGCCATGATCAAGGGACTGGCCGCAGGCGGCGTCAACATCGCCGCGGCTCTGGCTTACGGCGCGAGCTTACCGGCCGCGCTGCCGCTGGCGGGGGCGCTGGCGCTCGGATGGCTGAGCTACGGCATCAGCCTGGTGCTATATATCGTCGCCCTGCGCCACCTCGGCAGCGCGCGCGCCGCAGCGCATTTTTCCACCGCGCCGTTCATCGGCGCCGCGCTGGCGATTGGCTTATTGGGCGAGCCGATGACGGCCGGCTTCGTTACAGCATTCCTGCTGATGCTTGCCGCCACGTGGCTGGCGCTCACCGAGCGGCACCGGCACGCGCATGTGCATGAACCGCTCGCGCACGAGCACCTGCACACGCACGACGCGCACCATCAGCATGCGCACCGCGGCGACGAGGGGCCCGAGCCGCATTCACACCCGCACCGGCACGAGCCCCTCGCGCACAGCCATCCGCACCTGCCGGACCTGCATCACCGGCATCCGCATTAGGGCTATAGCTCGAAAATCCGCTGCGCGTTGCGGCTGCGCACTTTGTCGCGCACTCCGTCCGGGAGCGCATCGACCAGCGCCAGGCATCCGATCGGGTCGCCGATGGTGTGCGGATAGTCGGAGCCGTACAGAACATTGTCGGTGCCGAAACATGAAACCGCCATGTTGAGCGCGTCCTGGCGGAACACGACCGAGTCGCAGTAGACGTTGCGCAGATGCTGGCTCGGGCGCTCGGCGATATTGACGCGGCAGGCCGGGATATGGTCGTAGCACTGGTCCAGCCGCCCGGCGAGGAAAGGCAGCGCGCCGCCGCCATGGCTGGCGATGATCTTGAGGTCGAGGTGGCGGTCGAAAAAGCCGTCATAGACCATGCGCGCCACCGCGAGCGATGTATCGAAAGTGAAGCCGAGCGAGGCGGTCAGCTGGAATTCGTTCATCTGCATGTTCGCCACGCCGGGCGGGGCGGTGGGGTGCACCAATACCGGCAGCTTCAGCTTGTCGATCGCCTTCCAGATCGGCGCGAAGCGCGGGTTGGTCAGATGTTCGCCGTTGATATTGGCGAGCACCATGACGCCGACGGCGCCGGCCTTGGTTGCGCGCGTCAATTCCTTCACCGCGAGCGCCGGATACTGCCAAGGCAGCGACGCGAACCAGCGGATGCGATCGGGATAGGCCCGCTGCGCCTTGGCCATGTCGTCGTTCATGATCTGCGCCGCCTTCAGGCTCACCTCGGCGCCGCCCCAGTAGACGTTGGGGCAGGTCAGCGACACGATGGAAATGTCGATCCTGGCCTTGTTCATGTCGCGGATGCGCATTTCGTAATCGAACATGGCCGGCACCGGCGTCATGAACGGCGCGCCGTCGAGGTGTATGGCGCGCAACCCGCCTTTCACTTCTTCCACCGTGTAGCGCGGCTTGCCGTGCTTTTTCAGCAGATCGAACCAGGCGTTGTTGAGCATATGGGTGTGGACATCGATGACCGGACTCATGCGGATTTCCTTGTGCTTGGTAAGGGGTGGCTAAACGAATAGTTGTCAGTCGACTACAGCGCCGGAGGCGGCCACGGCCTTGGCCCAGCGCTCGACGTCGCTTTTCACGATCGCGGCGAACTGCTCGGGCGTGTTCGGCGGAGACGGATCCATGCCGAACTTGACCAGCAACGCGCGGAACTCGGGCGTGCTCTGGATGCGCCGCAACTCGGCGCCGAGCGTCGCCAGGATCGCGGGCGGCGTGCCCGCCGGCGCCACCACCCCCTGCCACGCCTGCCAGTCGAAACCCGGCACGCTGTCGGCGATTGGGGGCACGCCCGCGATCAGGGTGGTGGGTTTCGCGCTCGAGGTCCCTAGCGCGACCACTCTGCCCGACTGGATGTTGGGAATGGCCACGGTGGCATCGCTGAACATGAGCTGCACCTTGCCCGTGATCAGGTCCGGCAACGCAGCGAGCGTGCCCTTGTACGGGATATGCTGAATGTCCAGGCCGAACTCTTTCTTCAGCACTTCCATGAACAGCTGGTGCGGGCTGCCATTGCCTACCGAGGCGTAATTGAATTTGCCCGGGTTCGCCTTGACCGCGTCGATCATCTCCTTCACGTTCTTCGCCGGAAAAGAGGGGTTCGCAATCAGGAAGAAAGTGACCGACCCGACCTGCGCCACCGGCGCGAAGTCCTTCACCGGATCGATCGGCGACTTGCGGTAGAGCGCGGGGCTGATGCCGAGGGTGGTGCTGGTGGCCATGAGCAGCGTATAGCCGTCGGCAGGCGATTTCGCCACCGCCTCTGCGCCCACCAGGGTGCCGGCCCCGGGCCGGTTGTCGACCACCACCGGTTGCTTCAGCGCGGCGGCGAGGCGCTCGCCGATGGCGCGCCCGAGCAGATCGGTCAGCGCGCCCGGCGGATAGGGCACGACCAGGCGGATCGGTTTGTTCGGATAGGTTTGGGCGCCCGCGCATAACGCGGACATCAGCAGCACCAATGATGCCGCGCGCAACAGCCAATGCATGTCTCCTCCTCGCCGGGCTGCAAAGGCCCGTAACTTGTTTGATCCGTTTCGATTATATAGCGCCGCTCGGAAAAGATATCGGAATGCAGCGGGCTGCGCCCATGCGAGCGGCAGCGTGCTGATTTTTTGCGGCGGTTTCGTATCCATGGCGGGCAAAGCGCTTTTGTTATACTCGTCCGGCATATACAAGGGGGAGAAGCATGAGCGCGCGCAGAAGAAAATTCTACGGCTGGGGCTATGCGGACGAGGGCGCTACCCCCGAGGAGATCCGGCTGCTCGAAAAGAGCCTGGCCGCGCGCTTCGGCATCAAGTCCTTCGACGTGACGCCCGCGCCGCGCGCGGAGGAAATCACCTTGCGCGCGCCGCGCCTGGACGTTCCGGCCGCGCTGAAGGACATCGTCTCCACCGCGCACCTCGACCGCCTGGAGCACTGCTACGGTCAGATGTTCGTCGATGTGGCGCGCATGTTTGCGCGCTCCTGCCCCAATCCGCCCGATGCGATTGCGTTCCCGCGCAACGAGCAGGAGGTGACCGACGCGCTTGCCTGGTGCGACGAGGTCGGCGCCGTCGCCATTCCCTACGGCGGCGGCACCAGCGTGGTCGCGGGCGTCGAGCCGCCGCGGGCCGACAGGATCGTCAGCATCGATCTGCGCCATCTGGACCGCGTGCTCGAGGTGGATTCCGTGTCGCAGGCGGCGCGCATCCAGGGCGGCGTGCTGGGCAAGGCGCTGGAGGCGCAGCTCAAACCCTCCGGTTTCACCCTGCGCCATTACATGCAATCCTTCGAACTCTCGTCGCTCGGCGGCTGGATTGCGACGCGCTCGGGCGGCCACTACGCCACGCTCTACACCCACATCGACGATCAGGTCGAAAGCCTGCGCGTGGTCACGCCGGCGGGGACGCTGGAATCGCGCCGCCTGCCCGGTTCGGGCGCCGGTCCCAGCCCGGATCGCATGTTCATCGGCTCGGAGGGCATACTCGGCATCATTACCGAAGCCTGGATGCGCGTGAGAAAGCGCCCCAGTTTCCGCGCCTCCACCACGGTGCGCTTCAAGGACTTCTATGCCGGCGCCGATGCGGTGCGCGCGATCTCCCAGGCCGGCCTGTATCCGGCCAATTGCCGGCTGTTGCAGGCGGAGGAAGCGGCCTATACCGGTCCGGCCGACAAGGACACTGCGGTAGTCGTGCTCTCGTTCGAGTCGGCCGATCATCCGGTCGATGCATGGATGAAACGCGCGCTGGAGCTCGTCGCGGAGCATGGCGGCAGCTGGGACGCCGAGGCGCTCTTGAACCAGGGCTCGCACCGCGCCGGCGCCGCGGGCGAATGGCGCGAGAAGTTCGTGCGCATGCCCTACTTGTCCGAGCATATGGTGGCGCGCGGTATCGCCGCCACCACCTTCGAATCGGCCATCACCTGGGACCGCTTCAAGGATTTCCACAGCAACGTGATGGACGCGACGCGCAAAGCGATAAAACGCGCCACCGGGCGCGAAGGCTCGCTTACCTGCCGCTTCACCCACCTCTATCCCGACGGTCCCGCGCCCTACTTCACGCTCACCTGTCCGCTGGAGAAGAGCAAGATGCTGCAGCAGTTTTGGGACATCAAGCACGTGGCGCTGCAGGCGCTGGTGGAGAACGGCGGCACCATCACTCATCATCACGCGGTGGGCCGCCTGCATCGCCCCTATTACGACCAGCAGCGCCCGGAACTGTTCGCCAAGGCGTTGCGCGCAGCCAAGCACGCGCTCGATCCCAAGGGCATGCTCAATCCGGGCGTGCTGATCGATCCGGAGCATTGAGGAGGGCCAGATGCTGCGACGCGTGCTTGCACTGGCCGACTGAACGCAGCGGCATGCTCGAATCGGCATTGTGGGCTGTGACGGCCGCGGCCGGCCTGGGCGCAGCCATGGTGACCACGCGGCTGGGCCTGCGCTATACCACGCCCCTCGCCGGGGCGGCGATCGGCGTCCCGTCCACCACGCTGATGTTCTGGTGCCTGGCGCCGTTCCTGCTCGACACCGGCGGATTCAACCTCACTGCCGCCGGCATGTTCGCGCTGGTCGGCTTGTTCTTTCCGGCTGCGGTGACGCTCCTCACCTACACCGGCAACCAGCGCATGGGGCCGACCATCACCAGCTCGGTTTCCTGCACCACGCCGATGTTCGCCTTGTCGGGCGCCATTCTGTTTCTGGGCGAAGCGCTGACTGCGGGCAATGTGCTCGGAACAGCGGTCATCGTGCTCGGCATGCTGGTGCTGACCTGGAGCGGCGGGACGCGTGCGCGCAGCTGGCCGCTGTGGGCGATATCGCTGCCGTTCGCCGCGGCGGCGATCCGCGCGCTGGCGCAGGTATTGACCAAGGCCGGACTAACGCTATGGAGCAACCCCTACGCCGCCGGTCTGATCGGCTATACCGTTTCAGCCGCGGTGATTCTCGTCGTGGCGCGCGCCGGCGGGGCGCCGAAGGTGACCGACCGGCGCGCCGTGCCCTGGTTTGTCGCGACCGGCTTCTTCAACGGCAGCAGCCTGTTTCTGATGTACGTCGCGCTGTCCAAGGGGCAGGTGAGCATGGTCTCGCCCATCGTCGCAACCTATCCGCTGTTCACGCTCGCCCTGAGCATGCTCATCCTGCGGCACGATCGCGTCACGCCGCGGCTGGCGGCGGGGGCGGTGCTGACGGTGGCCGGGGTGGCGCTGCTGCTCGCGTTCTAGGGTCCTTGCATCAATCTCTGAGCAGATCGAGCAGCGCCTTGCCATAGCGCTCGAGCTTGCGCGTGCCCACGCCCGAGATCTGGCCGAGCGCGGCCTCGCTATGCGGGCGCACGCGCGCGAGCTCGGCCAGGGTGGCATCATGGAACACCACGTAAGCGGGAACGCCGTGCTCCTTGGCGATCGCGGCGCGCCACTCGCGCAGGCGCTCCCACAGCCGCGCGGCCGCGGGGTCGAGTCCGGCCGCGTGTCCTACCCCTGGTGCGGCCGAGCGCTTTGCGGCCGCCTTGGGTTTGCCCGCCTGCACCTGGCGCAGATGCACCGCCTGTCCGCCCGTCAGCACCGCGCGGCTCGCCTCGGCGAGCTTGAGCGAGCCGTAACTCGCGTGATCCACGGCGAGCAGGCCCTGCGCAATCAGCTGGCGGAACACCGTGCGCCAGACCTTCTCGTCCAGTTCCTTGCCGATGCCGAAGGTGCTGAGCGCGCCGTGCCCCCACTGCAGCACGCGCTCCGTCTCCTTGCCCAAGAGCACGTCGATCAGATGCGCGGCGCCAAAGCGCTGCCCGGTGCGATAAACGCAGGACAGCGCCTTCTGCGCCGCCACGGTGCCGTCCCAGACCTGCGGCGGCTCGAGGCAGACATCGCAATTGCCGCAAGGCGCCGAAGCTTCGTCGAAATAAGCCAGCAGGCGCACGCGGCGGCAGCTGCTCGATTCGCACAGCCCGAGCAGGGCATCGAGCTTGGCCGCGGCAATGCGCTTGAACTGCACCTCGGCGGTCGAAGCATCGATCATGCGCCGCTGGTTGACCACGTCGCCGAGGCCGTAGGCCATCCACGCGTCGGCCGGCAGGCCGTCGCGGCCGGCGCGGCCGGTTTCCTGGTAATAGCCCTCGATGCTCTTGGGCAGATCGAGATGCGCGACGAAGCGCACGTCCGGCTTGTCTATGCCCATGCCAAAGGCGATGGTCGCCACCATGACGATGCCGTCTTCGCGCTGAAACCGCGCCTGGTGCAGGGCGCGCGTGTCGGCGTCCATGCCGGCGTGATAGGGGAGCGCGACCACGCCCTGATCAATGAGCCAGGCCGCAGTCTCCTCCACCTTGCGCCGCGACAGGCAATAGACGATGCCGGCCTCCCGCGCATGCTCGGCGCGGAGGAATGCAAGCAGCTGCGCCCGGGCGTTCGCCTTCTCGACGATGCGGTAGCGGATGTTCGGCCGGTCGAAGCTCGACACGAACAGGCGCGCGCCCTCGAGCCCGAGGCGCAGCACGATCTCTTCGCGCGTGACGCGGTCGGCGGTGGCGGTGAGCGCGATGCGCGGCACGCCGGGAAAGCGCTCGTGCAGCAGCGACAGCTGCATGTATTCAGGGCGGAAGTCGTGGCCCCACTGCGACACGCAGTGCGCCTCGTCGATCGCGAACAGCGCCAGCCGCGCCGAGGCTTGCAGGCGCTCGAGCTGCTGCAGGAAACGCGGCATCATCAGCCGCTCCGGCGCGACGTACAGAAGATCGTAGTCGCCGGCGAGCAGGCCGCGCTCAACCGCTGCTGCGTCCGCGGCCGACAGCGATGAATTCAGAAACGCCGCCCTGACGCCGGCCTCGCGCAGCGCCGACACCTGATCCTGCATCAGCGCGATCAGCGGCGAGACGACGATGCCGGTGCCGGGGCGCAGCAGCGCCGGAATCTGGTAGCACAGGGACTTGCCGCCGCCGGTCGGCATCAGCACCAGGCAGTCGCCGCCCGAGGCCACATGCTCGACGATTTCGGCCTGCGGCCCGCGGAACGCGGCGTAGCCGAAGACCTCCTTGAGAACCGAGCGCGCGCCCGGCACCGCCGCCTGTTTAGAGGTCATACAAAATGAGGGGATATCCCCCAAGGGGACTTCCTTCGGGGCGCATCCCCTCATGCTCCCCTAAATCAGGGGCCATTTCGGTAATTCCGAAATGGCCTCTTACTCAACGGTGACGGACTTGGCGAGATTGCGCGGCTTGTCCACGTCCGTGCCGCGCGCGAGCGCCGTGTGGTAGGCGAGCAGCTGCAGCGGCACCACGTGCAGGATCGGCGACAGCGCGCCGTAATGCTCCGGCAGCCGCACCACATGCACGCCTTCGGAGGGCGCGATATGGCTGTCGGCGTCGGCAAAAACGTAAAGCTCGCCGCCGCGCGCGCGCACTTCCTGCATGTTGGACTTGAGCTTTTCCAGGAGCGCGTCGTTGGGCGCGACGGTGACCACCGGCATTTGCTCGGTCACCAGCGCCAGCGGCCCGTGCTTCAACTCGCCGGCCGGATAGGCTTCGGCGTGGATGTAGGAGATTTCCTTCAGCTTGAGCGCGCCTTCGAGCGCAATCGGGTAGTGCAGGCCGCGTCCGAGAAACAGCGCGTGCTCGCGCTGCGCGAACTGCTCCGCCCAGGCGATGATCTGCGGCTCGAGCGCGAGCACGCTCGCGAGCGCGGCCGGCAGGTGGCGCAGGTTTTTCAGATGCCGCGCTTCGTCTTCGAGCGTAAGCCGCCCGCGCGATTTGGCCAGCGCGAGCGCGAGCAGGAACAGCGCGGTGAGCTGGGTGGTGAAGGCCTTGGTCGAAGCGACGCCGATTTCGACGCCGGCGCGGGTCAGGTACTTGAGCGCGGTCTGCCGCACCATGGCGCTGGAGGCGACGTTGCAGATCGCCAGCGTGTGCCTGTGGCCGAGCGACTGCGCGTGCTTCAGCGCGGCCAGGGTATCGGCGGTTTCACCCGACTGCGAGATCACCACCACCAGCGCCCGCGGGTTGGGCACGCTGACGCGGTAGCGGTATTCGCTCGCGACCTCCACCTCGGTCGGCAGGCCGGCGATGGCTTCGAGCCAGAACTTCGCGGTGAGCCCGGAATAGTAGCTGGTGCCGCAGGCATAAATGTGCACGGCGTCGACCGCGGCGAAAATGTCTTTCGCGCCGTCGCCGAAAATGTCCGGCCCGATGCCGGCTACGCCTTCGAGCGTGTCGGCGATGGCCTGCGGCTGCTCGAAGATCTCCTTCTGCATGAAATGCCGATACGGCCCGAGCTCGACCGCGCCGGCATAGGCGCTGACCGTGCGCAGCTCGCGCTCGACGGGTTTGCCGCCGCGATCGACGATGGCATAGCGGCCGAGCCCGATGTCGGCGACGTCGCCCTCTTCGAGATAGATGATCTGGTCGGTCGTCCCCGCCAGGGCCATGGCATCCGACGCGAGGAAAGTCTCGCCCGCGGTCTGGTTCACCCCGACACCCAGCACCAGCGGGCTCCCCTGACGCGCGCCGACCACGCGCTGCGGCTCGGCTTTGCACAACACGGCGATGGCATAGGCGCCCTCGAGTTCCGCCACCGCGCGCTGCACGGCGAGAAACAGGTCGCCCGAATAATGGCTATGAATCAGGTGCGCGATGACCTCGGTGTCGGTCTGCGACTCGAACACGTAACCGCGCTCTTTCAGGCGCGTGCGCAGGTCTTCGTAGTTCTCGATGATGCCGTTGTGCACCACCGCGATCTCGTCGCGGCTGAAAATCGGGTGGGCGTTGACCGTGACCGGCGCGCCATGGGTGGCCCAGCGCGTGTGGCAGATGCCGGTCGAACCGGTGAGCCCGGACTCGCGCACCTGCGCATCCAGGTCGGCCACCCGCGACACGGTGCGCGCGCGCCGCAGTTGTCCCCCGCCGCCGGCGTCGTAGACCGCGACGCCGCAGGAGTCGTAGCCGCGGTATTCGAGCCGGCGCAAACCTTCGATCAGGACGGGGACGATGTCGCGTCGCGCAACCGCACCGACTATGCCGCACATCTAGTTTCCATTCCTCATTTCTTTTTCACCGGCCGCTTCCAGCCCGTGATCGTGATCTGCTTGGCGCGCGAGATGGTGAGCGCGCCCGCGGGTGCATCCCTGGTGAGCGTGGTGCCCGCGCCGAGGGTCGCCCCCTTGCCCACCCGCACCGGCGCCACCAGCTGCGTGTCGGAGCCGATGTGGACGTCGTCCTCGATGACGGTGCGGTGCTTGTTGGCGCCGTCGTAATTGCAGGTGATGGTGCCGGCGCCGATGTTGACGTCGCGCCCTACGGTGGTGTCGCCGACATAGGCGAGGTGGTTGGCCTTGGAGCGCGCCCCGATCCGGCTCGCCTTCACCTCGACGAAATTGCCGATGTGCACTTCCTCGGCGAGCGTGGTGCCCGGGCGCAGCCGCGCATACGGGCCGATGCGGCAGCGCGCGCCGATGTCGGCTTCCTGCAGATGACAGAAGGGCTCGATCCGGGTGCCCGCCGCGACCTTCACGTTCCTGAGCACGCAGTTCGCGCCGACGCTGACGCCTTCACCGAGCACGGTCTCGCCCTCGAACACGCAATTGACGTCGATGGCCACGTCGCGTCCGCAAGCGAGGCTGCCGCGCACGTCGATGCGCGCCGGGTCCGCCAGCGTGACGCCGTCCTGCATCAATGCCGCGGCCACGCCGCGCTGGAACGTGCGCTCGAGCTCCGCCAGTTGCGCTTTGCTGTTCACGCCCAGGGTTTCCCAGGGCGCGCCCGGTTGCGCCGAACTGACCGGCACCTTGTCCGCCACCGCAGCCGCGATCAGGTCGGTGAGGTAATACTCCTTCTGCGCATTCTTGTTGCTCAAGCCGGCGAGCCAGGCTTTCAGCCGCGCGGTCGGCAGCACCAGGATGCCGGTGTTGATTTCGCGCAGCGCGCGCTCGGCCTTGGTCGCGTCCTTTTCCTCGACGATGCGCCGGATGGCGCCGCGGCTGCGGATGATGCGGCCATAGCCGCGCGGATCGTCCAGTTCGACCGTGAGCAGGGCCAGGCCCTTGCCCGCCGCCTGGCACAGCGACCGCAGCGTCTCGGCGCGAATCAGCGGCACGTCCCCGTACAGCACCAGGGTGGAAACCTTGGGATTGAGGTGCGGCAGGGCCTGCGCGAGCGCATGCCCGGTGCCCAGTTGCGGCTCCTGTTTCGCCCAGATCAAGTCGTCCTGACCAAGGGCCGCGCGCACGCGCTCGCCGCCGTGACCGTAGACGATGCAGATCAGCCCGGGCTTGAGGCTGCGCGCGGTGGCAACGACATGCGCGAGCAAGGGCTTGCCCGCCAGCGGGTGCAGCACCTTGGGCAAATCCGAGTGCATGCGCTTGCCCAGTCCGGCGGCGAGGATGACGACGTTCATGAATTTAGATCTCTGGCGGAGGCCGAAATGATACCACGCTGCCCCGCGCGCCCAACTTGTGGCGCCCGGCGTTGGAGTATAAATTGCAACGGGCTTTTGCCTGGCTGGACGGCGCGCTTGCGGTTTGGTCGATCCCATCCAACGCTTAGGATCAGCACCTGAAGCCGGGGCTGCAAGACAAGATGCTGAAGGGCGACTACGATGCATATTCGGGAACAGCGGCAATGAAGGATTAGCGACTATGTTGCTTGCGGAAGAACTTCCTCTCTCCGAGGTCGAATCGCGGCTGCTCGAGCAGGCGCGCGACTTCTCGCGCCGCGAGGTCGGGCCGAACGCGGCGCGCTGGGAACGCGAACGCGCCTATCCGCGCGAGTCGATCCGCACTGCTGCCGGACTCGGCCTGACCCGGATCCAGGTTCCGGCGGCGCTGGGCGGCCTCGACCTGCGGTTTCGCGCCAAGGTCCGGATCGTGGAGGAGATCGCGCGCGATGACTTCGCGTTCGCGTTCGCCCTGGTCAACACCCACAACTCGGCTGCGCGCCTGGCGCGCGACGGCAACGACAGCCAGCGCGCGCGCTATCTGGACGGCCTCATGCGCGGCGAACTGATCGGCGCGGTATCCCTGACCGAGCCCTCCGCCGGCAGCGATTTTCCCGCCATCCGCACCCGCGCCGAACGCGTCGCCGGCGGCTGGCTGCTCAATGGCGAGAAGGCCTGGCTCACCAACGGCGCCGCGGTCGACGTGGTCGTGGTCTTTGCGCAAACCGATCCCGCCGCCGGCGGCAAGGGGATCGCGGCCTTTGTCGTCGATGCGCAGCGCAAGGGCTTCGAGCGCGGCGCCGCCTACGGACTGGCCGGCGCACACGCGATCGGCGCCGCCGGTTTCAAGCTCGAGAATTATTTCGCTGCGGACGATGACCTGTTCTATGCGCCGGGCGCGGCGTTCAAGAACGCGCTTGCCAGCATCACAGGCGCGCGCATCTATGTCGCCGCGATGTGTTGCGGCATGGTCGAGGAGGCGCTCGGGCTGGCACTCGCGCGGGCCCGGGCGCGCAGCACCTTCGGCCGGCCGCTGATCGAACGCCAGGGTTTGCGCTGGATGCTGGCCGATGTCGCCACCGACTTCGAGGCGGCGCGCCTACTCGCGTACCGCGCGGCCCGCCTGCTCGAAGCGGAGCAGGATGCGGTGCTGGCGGCGGCGCATGCAAAGAAGTTCGCCACGCGCATGGCCGAACGGCGCCTGCCGCAGTGCATGCAGGTGTTCGGCGCCGAAGGGCTGATGGAAGCGCACCCTATCGGGCGCCATCTCGCCGCGGCGCGCGCAGCGCATTACGCCGACGGCACCACCGAGATACAGAACGAGCGCATCGCGGCGTATCTCGAACGCGGCATCTCCGGAGATCTTTCTGACGAACAACTCAAGGCCATTTATGGCGGAAAGGACGGGTTACGGCAATGACTATCCATCAAGCGAAGTTTCGTTGTGCACTGTTTACCTTGTATGCGCTTGGCGCAAGCCTGCTCGCCGGCTGCTCCGCCATGCAGCCCCAGGCGGGGAGCGCGGCAACAGCGGAAGGTTTGGCGAAAATCGGGCACATCGTCGTGATCTATGCCGAGAACCACAGTTTCGACAACATGTACGGCATGTTCCCCGGCGCCAACGGCGTGGCCAACGCGACGGCCGAGCAGAAGACGCAGCTCGACCTCGACGGAACACCGCTCGCGCACCTGCCCCCCGTGTATACGCCCGCCGGCAAGCCCGATCCGCGCTATCCGCCGAATGCGGCCCACCCCGATCCGCTGCCGAACGGGCCGTTCCGCATCGACCTGCCGCCCGTCGGCGCGCGTATCGACCAGATAGTGCCGAGCCCGATCCACAATTACTACCAGAGCATCGAGCAGATCAACGGCGGCAGGAACAACCTGTTCGTCGCCATGACCACGGTCGGCGCGTGGACCATGGGTTACTACGATGGCTCGAGCCAGAAGCTGTGGCAATGGGCGCGCGAGTACACGCTGGCCGACAATTTCTTCATGGGCGCCTTCGGCGGCTCGTTCCTGAATCACATGTGGCTGGTGTGCGCGTGCACGCCGGTGGACAAGACCGCGCCCGCTTCGGCGCAGGCCCAGCTCGACCCGCAGGGAAAGTTGAAAAGGAAACCCGGCTCGCCGAAATCGGTGCTCGAGGGGCCGGTGCAACTGCTCGACGGCCGCGTCTCGCCCGACGGCTACGTGGTCAACACCTCGCAGCCGCCGTATCAGCCGAGCGGCATTCCGCCCGCCGCGGGCGGCAATCCCGATCTCGCCGACGCCTCCAGGCATCCCGTGCCGCCGCAGACGGCAAAAACCATAGGCGACACCCTTTCCGCGAAAGGCGTTTCGTGGGCCTGGTATGCCGGCGGGTGGAAGCAGGCGCTCGCCGATGGGCGGCAGGATCCGGCGGCCAAGCGCGACGTGATCTATGCGCGCGGCCCGGGAAGCCCGATGTTTCAGCCGCATCATCAGCCGCTCAATTACTTCGCGCGCTTCGCGCCGAACACCGCCGACCGCGCGAAATACCTCAAGGATGGCGAGGATTTTTTTGACGCGATCGACAAGGGCACGCTGCCGCAGGTGGCGCTGTACAAACCCGCGGGGCGCCTGACGCAGCACCCGAGTTACACCGACATCCATAGCGGCGACATCCACATCGCCGAACTGCTCCGGCGCCTGAGAAACAGCCCGCAGTGGCCGAGCATGGTGGTGATCGTGACCTACGACGAGAACGGCGGCTACTGGGATCACGTGCCGCCGCCCACCGGCCCGGGCTGGGGCGACCGCTGGGGGCCGGGCACGCGCATCCCCACGCTGATCGTGTCGCCGTTTGCCAGGCGCGGCTATGTCGACCATGCGACTTACGATACGACCTCGATCCTCAAGCTCATCACCAGGCGCTTCGGCCTGGAGCCGCTGCCGGGGGTGCGCGCGAACATGGGCGATCTGACCAACGCCTTCGACTTCGCGCAGTGACCGTCCACGCCCGGGCGTTCAGGACCAGCGCCTGGGCGCGCTCGCCGGGCTGAGCGCCCATCCCAGCGGCGGGCAGGCGTCAGCCCATGAACCATTTAACATTAAAAATCTCTTTTAACTTGTTGTGTTTATATTAAAAATATTGTACCGTTACGCGAGCGGCACAATATATCGATTGGCGCATCGCGTGAACGGAGGCTTGCGTGCAAAATAATTTAACTCAGAATTTGTTAAGCCAGGGAATTTCAAGACTCTCGGCATC
>Ga0097691_1001667_pt1 | contig 15888 bp, 12 predicted proteins | sample NGESurdeep072012_8_FD_72858 | JGI IMG/M metagenome (GOLD analysis project Ga0097691, IMG submission 72858) | Arctic peat soil microbial communities from Barrow, Alaska - NGEE Surface sample 210-1 deep-072012 | ecosystem: Environmental > Terrestrial > Soil > Wetlands > Peat ... | reverse complement strand
TCGCCTCACCGTCACTGAGTTCGGCGCGCACTGCTGCCCGGCCCATATCCACCAGGTTTGAGCCGGTTCCACACTTGCGGGGGTTCTGCCACTGGTTCACTTGCGTTACGCATTCCCGTCTCGCTAGCCGGACCCGCGCCGTCTGGTAGTACCGACGCGTCCCGTCGTTGTCAGGGCCGCTTGCCACCTTCCCCGGCGCCTCCCGGGTCAGGCTGCCCCCAGCTTCGCCGGACTGCTACGACAGCCCGGCGGCGGTGGTCTCTCACCTCCGCTCGATACACATGGCGCCTCATGGCGCACGGCCACGATATGAAACGGGTCCAGGCACAGCTCGGCGTTCTGGCAACGAGCGGCGACGACGGTCGCGATCCACTCGGCCGCATCGGCGCTGACCAGCGTGATCTGGGCGCAGCGCTGCGCACCGAGGGAGTCGAAGAACTTCGCCAGCGTCGTGCTGTCCCGGCCCGGACGGGCCCACAGCAGCACGCCGGTATCGTGATCAACGATCACCGTGATTATGTGGAATCAGGTCTGTCAAGCCCTACCGGGTGTCGCGCTGTGTGACTTGGATGATGGGGAGCTGCGTGACGGTCGGTGGGATCCCAATCTGGTGCGGAGTGGGTCCGGCGGGGGTGGGGACGTCGACGAGTCGTGCGAGGAGGGCGTCCACGGCGCTGTGCCCGTCGTCGACCGCGGCGCGCTCGTCATCGGTGAGCGGGATTCCCGCGAGCATCCGCTGAAGGTTGTCCTTCGCCTCGAGCAGCTGGCCCTTGCTCGACTGCTTGGGGGTGTAGAAGTCGCAGCGGGCGCAGGCCATCCGGTGTTGGCACTGCTCGAAGAAGCTGTAGCTGCACCCGCCGTGCCCGAGGTCGTAGTGCTGCCACGGCTGCCCATCTGCGGCGCCGCCGGAGGTGACGGCGTCGCGGTCGATGAGTACCTCGATGGTGCGAACGTTGCGTGCGAAGTAGCCGGCCTCGGTGTATGCCTTGGACAGGGTGTTCGGGCTGATCTTCGCGTAGTGCTGGGTGGTGGTCGGCGTCCGATGCCCGAGCCAGGCCTGCAGCTCGAACAGCGTCATCGGTTCCTTGGCGTTGTAGAGCTGGCTGGCGATCGTGGACCGCGCCCGGTGGCTGGTGATGTTGCCGCGAACGTCGGTGGTCGGGACACCTGCTTTGGAGCACAACGCCGGGATGATCGTGCGGTTGATGTAGTCCTTCGCGACGGGGTGACCGCGGACGGCGAACAGGATGTTGACGTGCTCGCTGGTCTTGCGGTCCAGCGTCTTGGGCTGCGCGGGCCGGATCTTGGCCCACGCCTCGAGGGCTTGTCCCAGCAGCGGATCGACGGGTTTGGTGAATGCCGTGCCGGTCTTGTGCACGGGCACGTCGAGCAGGCAGACGGCGTCGTCGGCCAGCACGTCCCGAGCTTCACCGGGGACGGGGTACCCCTCCTTCTGCCAGCGCACGCAGCCGACCCGGAGCCGGGAGACCTCATCGCTGCGCAGACCGCTGAACAGCCAGGTCAAGGTGACAGCCCGGATCAGCTCGATCGGGTAGTAGGTGCTTGCGGAGGTGCCGGGCAGATCGGCCGGCTCGAGGTTCAGCCCGGCCCAGAGCAGCTTCGCCCAGACGTCGTCGGCGATCAGCCGCGGGTCGGTGCCGATCAGCGCGGCAACGCTGCGAGGCACGGCGAGTGCGCGGGTGGGGTCGAACTTGCGCGGGAACCACTCCCATTCCTGGCAGTCCCGGAAGAAGGTCCGGCTCGCGACCAGCATGCGGGCTTTGGTGCGAGGCGCGATCGGCTTGCCGCTGCGGTCGCCGAGCGCGTCGCGTCGCTGGACGTAGTCTCCGACCCGCATCCGGTCGACCGCCGCGACCCAGGCGGCGCAGGTTTGCCGTGTCCACTGGGACGGTTCGGTGATCTCAGAGTGCTCCAACGCGAGCCAGCGTCCGGCCTTGGCCATCAGGGTGCGGACGATGGCGCGGACCTTGGGCGAGAGGGATGAGGTGTCATACCAGCGTTCGACCCAGCCGATCCAGGTCGGATCGGCGCCCTCGATCACCGTCATGACGTTGCCGGCGCGCACTGGCGGCGCGCAGTGTCCGAGCGAGGAAACGGCGCGCTGCAAGGCGAACAGCATGGTGCCGTGATGCTCGGTGTTGGCCGGATGTGCCCGCAGCTGCGCGAACGCCTCGGTGGTGAGATCTTCCAGCCGCGGGCTGCGGTTGAGCAGCAACGCCTGGCTGAACATCCCGACCCAGCGGGGACTGGCGGGCAGCACGCCGCGGTAGCCCCACCTGTCAAGGATCTCGCCCGCCTCGGCCATCGAGTCCTCGACCGCCGAGGCGCCGAACACCAGCTTGGTCAGGTGCGCTCGGTTGAACGTGCCGAGCTGCTGAAGGTCAGTGAAGCCGCAGAGCAGATAGCCCAGGGCGACCAGGAACGGCCGGACGGTGGTCTCGGTCGGCACCGCCCGGGCGGCCACGAACTCCTCAGCACTGGAGCAACACACGGTCGCCCAGTCGGTAGTCGTCCAGCCCCAGTAGCTGCGGCCGGTGTCGGCGCAGTGCTGGAGGACCACGCCAGCGGCGTGCGCGCTGGCCCGCCGGTAGCGCGCGTCGTCCTGGTGGTGCAGCAGCGCCCGTGCGTCATCGAGGGGGCTGACCAGCCGAGTCAGTACCTCCCATTGCACGGTCCGCTGGTCGGCGCCTCGTGCGCGGCTGCGGCGCAGGTGCGTCGGTCCGAGTGCGACCAACGCCTGCAGTTCCTGTGCGGTCAAGACCACCTGGCGGTGGTAGCCGGAAACGTTGAGCGGGAACGACCACCCGGGCCGATCGGCGAGCGGGCTCTCGACGAGGTCTGCGAGGACGCTCACGACTGGTCTCCGCCGGAGGTCATGGGACCGAGGGTGGTGAGCATGCTCACGCGCTCGGCGTGCAGATGCGCCATCGAACGGTTCAGCTTGGCGGCCAGATCCCGTCCGGACAGGTGGATGTAGCGCAGCGTCGACTCGGTCGAGCGATGCCCGGCGAACGTCGCGATCGCGTGCAGTTCCCAGCCCATCCGAGCCAGATCGGTCAGACACAGATGCCGGGTGGTGTGAGTGGAGAACCGAGGAACCTCAGCAGCCAGCGCGACCCGGCGCACCACCTTGGACCAGGTCCACAGCGTCAGCGGCTCGGCGCGGTTGCGATGGGACTCCGACAGGAACAGCGGCCCTCGGGCGCGGCTCAGGATGGCACGGTGCTGCAGGTAGTCCGCGAGCAGCACGCCAGTTGAGGCCGAGTAGGGAACGGCCCGCTCGCGGCGGGTCTTGGTGGTCTCCGCCCGGACCCGCAGCGTGCGGTGGGCCGGGTCGAAGTCGTCGGTGCGCAGCGAGCACAGCTCCTCGCGCCGCAAGGCCGCGTCGTAGGCCAAGGCGAGCATCAGCCGGTTGCGGATCGGTTCGGTGCGGAACATCTCGAGTAGTTGGAGCCACTCGGCCTCGGCCGGGATCCAGGGCAGCTTGACCATCCGCGCGACCAGCGGCCGGGAGCCCCCGCCGAAGTGCCGGCCCGGGGTGTAGCGGCCGCGCCCGACTGGGTTGGAGTCCCGCACGCCCTCCTCGATGAGAAAGTCGTAGAACAGACGCACCGCCACCAGGCGTTGCTGCAGCGTGGCGTTCGACAAGCCGCTGCCTGAGTCCAGCGCCACGACGTTGGTGCCGCGGTGGCTGGGGCGAGTCGCGACCTCGCGGACGAACAGCGCGACCTGCGAGCGGTTGGCCGTCAGCGGATCGACGCTGTCACGCTCACAGACCAGCAGGTACTCCGCCAGCCCTCGCGCATAGGCGTCGATGGTGCGCGGTGCCCGGCCCAGGTTGGTCCAGATGGCGAGCCACTCGGCCGCTCGTTCGTGCCGGCCCAGGACCGGCCACTTCTCCTCCACGTTCACGCGCAACAGGGCCTCTCAGTTCGTGGTGCCGGTGACGGTTGGTGACGATCCAACCTGCCATCTGATTCCACGTAACTAATAGGTACTTGTGGCCGCGCTTGTAGCTGATCTCATCGATGCCGATCCGGCGCAGATTCGCGAACCGGTCGGTCGTGGCCTCGGCGTCGGCGACCACCCGGGTCACGATCGACCCGACCGTGCGCCAGGCGATCCGCAGCAGGTCGCGGACGGCGGACTTCGAGCAGTGCGTCACCAGCCACGCGGCCGTGTCATCGAAGGCGTAGGTGTGGCCGGCGCCGTGCCTCGCCCACGGCACCTGCGCGGCGATGACCCCATGCTCGGGGCAGCTCACCCGCGGCGCGTCGGCCTCCAGGAACGCCCGGATCAGGCCCAGGTCCAGGGTCCGCCACCGCCGCCGGCCTTCGCCCTGGTCATAGCCAGGGCAGCGCTTCCCGCAGCGACCGCAGCGACGCTTGGTGGCCTTCCGGGGCCGTACCGACACCACGAGGACCTGTTCGACCTCGTCGAACCGACGTCTTCCACGACGACCTTGGCCAACCCGAGCAGCCCAGCCCATAGCCTTGCCTTGCAGAACGCACGCCGTTCCCCGCACCCTCGATTCCAGCCTTCAGACAGCAGGAACCGTAGGCGGGGAACGGCGTGTGGTGCGTGGTGGCCCCCTCAGGCGCCCACGGAAGGGTCACAAGAGCAGGTATTCCTCGATGCCTTCCTCACCGCCTCTTAGTACGGTCGCACTCCGTTCCGGCTGGTGTTGGCCATGGCGTCGAGTCACCCGCCCGAGGCGGTCCCGACCCGTCCCGCCCGCGCCTCGAGTGCGGCCGTCGGAACCAGGACCGGGTTCGGGTCGGCCGCGCTGCGCAGCACCCGATGCCCCGACAGTCCCACCACGGCGGCAGCAGCGGCGCCAGCCAGGCAGACGGCGAAGCCCCAACCGGCGCCCCGCAGGTCGACCAACTGACCGCTGGCGGAGGAGCCGATCGCAATCCCGAGACCGACCGCCGTGGAGACCCAGGTGAGGCCTTCGGTCAGTGCGCCGCTGGGCGAAAGTCGCTCCACCAACCCGTAACCGGAGATCAGCGAAGGGGAGACGGCCAGCCCGGCCAGTACGGCGGCGGCGGCCATGAGCGGCACGCTGTCGACGATCGCAAGCGGTACGACGCCAACCGCCAGCAGGCCGAGAGCAACGGCGAAGCGCCGATGCAGCGGCGCCCGCCACCCCCGGGCGCCGTAGACCACGCCGGCACACATGCTGGCCCCGGCCAGGACCGCGAGCAGCGGCCCGGCAGCTCCCCGGGCTCCCTGTTCGCCGGCGAACGCCACCATCGACACCCCCAGAGCGCCGAAGACGGCGCCCAGGGCCACGAAAGCCGTCACGACCACCCGAACCCCGGGCACTCCGATCGCCGAACGGCGGCGACGGTCCGCTCGGTTGCCGCTGTCGTCAGCCGGTCCGGCCGTCGCGACTCGGTCGGCCGCCGGACGAGCGCTGGGAGCCGGCTCGGTGCCGCGCTGCGCCGCGAACGTCAGCACGCCCGTCGCCACGAAGGCCAGGGTGCTGGCCACCGCGACTGCCGGGGACGCCGCGGTGGCGAGGAGCGTCACCAGCACCGGCCCGACGATGAAGATGACCTCGTCGAGCACCGACTCCAGCGCGTAGGCCACTTGCAGCCGGGCGGTATCTGGCGCGACCAGCGCCCAGCGGGCGCGTACGCACGACGACACGGGCGGAATCGCGATCCCCGTGATGGTCGCGGCGGCGAACAGACTCCATCGCGGTGTGCGCCAGTGCGCCGCCGCCAGCAGAGTCAGCAACCCCACGGTGTGCACCGCCAGGCTGGGCAGCAACACGCGAGCTTGGCCCAGCCGGTCGATCCAGCGACCGACCAGTGGGGCGGCGGCCGAGCTCGCGATCGCAAGGCAGGCCGCCACCGCGCCGGCGACGCCGTACGAGCCCGTGCTGGACTGGACCAGCAGTACAGTCCCGAGCCCCATCATGGACATTGGCAACCGACCGACGAAGCCGGCGGAGACGAAACCACGCGTGCCCTTGATCGCGAGCAGCTGCGAATAGGGGTTGCGCACGCCCGTCCTTTCCGTCCGTCTTCCGTCCGGCCGTCTTCCGTCTGGTCATGTCGTCGGGTCGCGGGTTCGCCCGATGGGTCGCCGGCTGCGAGTCTGACCGGGTGGAAGGTACGCGCCCCGGCCTGCTCGTCATCGGTCACGGCTCCCGCCGGGACGAAGCCAACATAACGCTGCTCGCGGTCGCCGATGCGCTGGCGGAGCGCGGTCGGTGGCACACCGTCCAGCCGGCGTTTTTGGAGATCGCCCGGCCCACGATCGCCCAGGGGTACGCCGAACTGGTCGCGGCCGGCTGCGACCGGGTCGTGGTGCATCCGTATTTCCTGTTCGCCGGCAACCACACGGCGTACGACATCCCGGCGGCGTTGCGGGCGGCGGAGGCCCAGCACGGGTCGCTGCCATGGACCCTTACCGGGCCGTTGGGGTTCCACCCCGGGCTGCTGGACGTGGTGGAGACGCGCATCGCGGAGGTCGCGGCCGACGGCCCGGCAACCGTCAGGTAGCTGACCGCCGGCAGTGGTCAGGCGCCGGCGAGCAGCCCGCGGCGGCGCAGGACCCGGCGCTCGATCGGCGCGAAGACCAGCCGGTCCACTCCGATGCCGACGAAGAAGATCACGAGAATGGCGGTGACCACCAGGCTCATGTCGGAGAGCTGGCGACCCGTGTCGAGCAGCTGTCCCAGCCCGAGGCCCAGCTTCGGCGAGAAGGTGATCAGCTCCGCCGCCATTAGCGAGCGCCAGGCGAAGGCCCAGCCCTGCTTGAGCCCGGCGAGGTAGCTGGGCAGTGCCGCCGGCAGCAGCACCCAGCGGGCCGCGATCAGGCCGCGGGCGCCGAGCACCTGGCCGACCCGGCGGTGCAGCGGTGGCACTTGGTCGAGCCCGGCGACCAGCCCATTGGTGATCGACGGTACGGCGCCCAGCAGCACGACAAAGTAGATGGCCGCGTCGCTGAGGCCGAACCAGATGATGGCCGCCGGCACCCAGGCCACCGACGGCAGGCCCTGCAGGCCGGACAGCACCGGGGCGAGCGCCGCCCGCAGCGGGCGCAGCCGGGCGACGGCCAGCCCGAGCGGCGTGGCCACGACGACCGAGACCACGAACCCCAGTACGCCGCGACGGAGGCTGGTCCAGACCGCCCCGGTGATGTGTCCCTGCTGCCACTGGTCGGCGAGGGTCCGGGCGACGTCGGTGGGTGCGGGCAGCACGTACGCCGGCTTCAGCTGCGCCCAGACGGCAAGCTGCCAGACCGCGAGCACGGACAGGCCGCCGACCAGCGGTGGCAGCGCCGACCGGAGACAGCGGCGCAGCACCGGGATCCGCCGCCGAGCCGACCGCCGGCCGAGCGCGTCGAGCCCCGCCTCCAGCGAGCGCAGGTCGGGGGACTGGTCGGGTCGCGCGGCGACTACCGGGTCAGTCGCCGGCATGGCGGCTGATCTCCTCGCGCAGGCGATCGGTGATCGTCACGGCGAGCGCCGCAACCTCGGGTGCCTCGATCCGCCGCGGGTGCGGGATCGACACGGCGTACTCCTGCGCGACCCGGCCCGGTCGGGACGAGAGCAGGACCACCCGCTGGGCCAGCCGGACCGCCTCCCGGACGTTGTGGGTGACGAAGACGACGGTCAGCCCGACCTCCTGCCAGAGCCGGATCAGCTCCTCGTGCAACACGTCGCGCGTGATCGCGTCCAGCGCCCCGAACGGCTCGTCCATCAGCAACACCGGCCGCTCCTGAGCGAGTGCGCGGGCTATCGCGACCCGCTGACGCATGCCGCCGGAGAGCTCGTGCACCCGGGCTCGGCCAACTCCCTCCAGCCGCACCAGCGCGAGCAGCCGGTCCGCCTCGCCCCGGCGCTCCCGACGGGGTACGCCGCGCAGCCGCAGCGCCAGCTCGACGTTCTGCCCGGCGGACAGCCAGGGGAACAGCGCCGACTCCTGGAACATCAGCGCCGCCCGGCCACCGACGACGTCGATGGAGCCGGCGGTGACCGGCTCCAGCCGGGCCACCAGCGACAGCAGCGTGGACTTGCCGCAGCCGGACGCCCCGAGCAGGCAGACAAACTCGCCGGCCGCCACGTCCAGGCTGACGTCGTCGAGGACGGTGGGCGCGGCTGGTCCGCCGTACCGCTTTGAGACCTGCCGGAGGCGGACCGCGGCCGGCGCCACGACCGGGGTGGCCGGCGCGTCGAGATCGAGAAAGGTCACGTCGTCACTTCCCCAGGCCGGCGTCGCTCACTGGTGGGCTCACAGCTGGTCGACCGGCCGCTGCCAGCGCCGCGGTGAGCGCTCGCAGGTCGTAGATGCCGTGCAGGTCGGTTTTGGGCAGCAGCCCGATGTCGGTCGCGTGTCTCGCCGAGCTGTCCAGCGAGCTCGCCACCGGGTCGTCGGTGATCTCCACACCGGCGAAGGCCCGCTCCATCACCGCCGGCTTCAGTCCCTTGCCGGTGAGCCGGACCAGCTCGTCCTGCACCACCTGCTGGGCCGCCGGGCGGTTGGCGTTGATCCAGCCGCTGGTCTCCACCTGGGCGTCGAGCAGTGCCCGCACCGTGGCCGGGTGCTGCCGCAGGAACTTCGTCGACACCAGCAGGTTGGTGGTGACGAACCGGCCGCCGGGCCACAGGTCGCGCTCGTCGACGAGCACCGACCCGCCGCCCTCGAGGACGAGCCGGGAGGCCCACGGCTCCGGTAGCCAGCCGCCATCGACCTTGCCGTCGGCAAAGAGCTGCAGGGTGGTCGCGTTGTCGTTCGGCGCGACGGTCACGTCACCGCCGCCACTCGGCGAGGTGCGCAGCCCGTGCTCGGCCAGCCAGGCGCGCAGCGCTACGTCCTGGGTGCCGCCGAGCTGCGGCGTCGCCAAGGTCTTGCCGCGCAGCTGCTCGGCGCTGCTGATCCCCGGCTTGACCACCAGCGCGGCACCGCCCGAGGTGGCACCAGCGACGATGCGTACGGCGGCGCCCTTGGTCCTGGTGAACGCGTTGATCGCCGGGTTGGGGCCGACGTAGGCGGCGTCCAGACTGCCGGCCAGCAGGGCCTCCACGGCGGCCGGACCGGCGTTGAAGATCTGGGTCTCGAGCCTGGTGGCGCCGAGGTGGGCGGCGTAGGTGCCGCGGGCAACGCCGACGACCGGCGTCGCGTGGGTGACGTTGGCGAAGTAGCCCAGCCGCAGCGTTGTTGCCGCGCCGATGTCCGCGACCGCCGCCGACCCGGCTGGGGAGCTGGTGCAACCAGCGACCAGGGCCAGTACGGCGGTGGCGACGATCGCGGCGATGGTGCGCGCCGCGGCACCGGACCGGCGTCCGTTCCGGGCGTGGTTGTCGATCATGACGCTCTCGCCACCATGCCGGCACCGGCGGTGGTGCCGGTGGCGTCGTCGATCAGCAGGAAGCCGCCGGTCACCCGGTTGTCGGCGTAGTCGTCCACGACCACCGGAGCGGCCGTTCGCAGGCTGATACGGCCAATGTCATTAAGCCCCAGCTCGGTGGCGTCGGCCTCGGTGAACGAGCGGACGTCGATCCGGCTGTTCAGCGAGCGGACCACCGCCCGCACGGTCCGGGTGGTCGACTTCACCCGCACCCGGGCGCCCGGCCGCAGCGGGGCGGACTGCATCCAGCAGATGGTGCCGGCCAGGTCCTGGGTCACCCGTGGCGACCGGCCGGAGCCGACCAGCACGTCGCCCCGGGCGACGTCGATGTCGTCGGCCAGACGCACGGTCACCGCCATCCGGGCGACGGCCTCGTCCACCGGGCCGTCGAAGGTGTCGATGGCGCGCACCGTCGTGCGAAGCCCAGAGGGCAGCACGGTCACCGGGTCGCCGACGCGCAGAACGCCGGAAGCCACCGAGCCGGCGTAGCCGCGGTAGTCCGGATACGCCGGGGACTGCGGGCGGATCACGTACTGCACCGGCAGCCGGGTGTCGGCCGGGTTGGTGTTGGCCGCGACGGTGACGCTCTCCAGGTGTTCGAGCAGCGCCGGCCCGCCGTACCAGGGCGTGCGGGCGGAGGGGTGGACAACGTTGTCCCCGTGCAGCGCGCTGACCGGGATCGCCGTCACCTTGGGCAGTCCCAGCCGGCTCGCGACCGCGGCGAACTCCGCGGCAATGCCCACGTACACCTCGGCGTCGAAGTCGACCAGGTCGACCTTGTTGACGCAGAGCACGACGTGCGGCACCCGCAGCAGGGCGGCCAGGTAGGCGTGCCGGCGGCTCTGCTCGGTCAGGCCGCGCCGGGCGTCCACCAGCACGATCGCGACGTCCGCTGTCGACGCACCAGTGACCATGTTTCGGGTGTACTGCACGTGGCCGGGCGTGTCCGCCAGGATGAACGACCGCACCGGGGTGGAGAAGTAGCGGTAGGCGACGTCGATGGTGATGCCCTGCTCGCGTTCGGCCCGCAGGCCGTCGGTGAGCAGCGCGAGGTTGGTCCGCTCGTCACCGCGTTCGGCGCTGGTCCGCTCGACCGCGGCGAGGGTGTCGGCCAGCACCGACTTGGAGTCGTAGAGCAGCCGGCCGAGCAGCGTGCTCTTGCCGTCATCGACCGAACCCGCGGTGGCGATCCGCAGCAGCTCCATCAGAAGTAGCCCTCCCGCTTGCGGTCTTCCATCGCCGCCTCGCTGGCCCGGTCGTCGGCGCGGGTGGCGCCGCGTTCGGTGATTCGGGTGGCGGCGATCTCGATGGCCACCTCTGCGGACGTCCGCGCGGTCGAGGAGACCGCGCCGGTGCAGGACATGTCGCCCACGGTGCGGAACCGGACGGTCAGCTCGCGCACCGGCTCGTCGGCCCGCGGCCGCGACCCCTCGCCGGGGCAGAGCAGCATTTCGGCGCGCTCGAACACCTCCCGGCGGTGCGCGTAGTAGATGTCGGGGAGCTCCAACGACTCCCCGGCGACGTAGCGCCAGACGTCGAGCTCGGTCCAGTTGGACATCGGAAACACCCGGACGTGCTCACCGGGGGAGTGCCGAGCGTTGTAGAGGTTCCACAACTCCGGCCGCTGGTTGCGCGGCTCCCACTGGCCGAACTCGTCCCGCACGCTGACGACGCGCTCCTTGGCCCGCGCCTTCTCCTCGTCCCGGCGGGCCCCGCCGAAGACCGCGTCGTAGCCGTTCGCGGCGATGGCGTCGAGCAGCGTCACCGTCTGCAGCGGGTTTCGCGATGCACCCGGGCGGTCGACGACCCGACCGGCGTCGATGGAGTCCTGCACGGCGGCCACCACCAGTCGCAGCCCCAGCCGGGCGACCAAGGCGTCGCGGAAGGCCAGCACCTCGGGGAAGTTGTGGCCGGTGTCGACGTGCAGCAGCGGGAACGGCACCGGCGCCGGCCAGAACGCCTTGCGCGCCAGGTGCAGCAGTACGGCGGAGTCCTTGCCGCCGGAAAACAGCAGCACCGGTCGGGCCGACTCGGCGACGACCTCCCGGATGACGTGCACCGCCTCGGACTCCAGCACGTCGAGGTGCGACAGCCGCCGCCCAGACAGCGCTTCGGCGGGGACCGGCTCGACGGCGGTGAGCAGCCCAGTCACGCCAGCCCCCATCCGTCCAACGCCGCGTGCAGGGCTGCCACCGACGCCGCCGCGGTCTGCTGGTGCGCGGGCAGCCGCAGTTCCGGCGCCGCCGGCGCCTCGTACGGGTCGTCCACCCCGGTCAGGCCGCGCAGCTCGCCGGCGCGCTGCCGGGCGTAGAGACCCTTGACGTCGCGGTCGCCGCAGACCTCGGTCGGCGTGGTCACGTGCACCTCCACGAATGGCGTCCCGCTGCTGGAGTGCTCGGCGCGCACGGCCGCCCGCGCCCCGGCGTACGGCGACACGACCGCGACCAGCACCAGGACGCCGTTGCGGGCCAGCAGGTGGGCGACGTGGCCGATCCGGCGGACGTTCTCGTCCCGGTCGGCGCGGCTGAAGCCGAGGTCAGCGCAGAGGTGGGTGCGGACGGTGTCGCCGTCGAGCACCTCCACCCGCCGGCCGGCGGCGCGCAGGCGGCCGGCCGCAGCCAGCGCGATGGTGGACTTGCCAGCGCTGGGCAGGCCGGTCAGCCAGATAGTGGCGCCGGTGGCCGGCACCGTGTTGACCGGGGGACTGTCGATTGGGGGACCGTCAACCGGGGATGTCCGGGCAGGCACGGGGCGCTGGTCGAGCGCGGGCACGAGGGACCTCTCGTCGGCGCGTACGGGGACACAACGGCGAAGTCGGAAGCGCCAACCGCCCGACGACGGCCACCGGTGTGGGCGCACGACAACGTGCGCCGGCGGTGGACGCGAGGGTCAGGCTGGCGGCGCGGTACGCCGCGGGGCTACCGAACCGAGATGGTCGGTAGACAGACCGCGCTGGATACCCGCTGCAGGTCGACATGCAGCCGGGCGACCAAGGCCACGGTCGGAGTCATGGTTGCGAAGGCTGACACACCGCCGTACCGCTGTCGAATCCGGGGCGGCATCCCACCGCGCGCCGCTGCAGTCACTGGTCGCGTCACAGGTGCAGACCGCACTCGATCTTGGCCGCGCCGGCCCACCGGCCGCTGCGCGGGTCGGAGCCTGGGGCTACCGCGTGGGTGCACGGCGCGCAGCCGATGGAGCCATAGCCGGCGGACAGCAGCGGGTTGACCAGCACGCCGTGCTCGGCGATGTAGTCCTCGACGTCGGCGGCGGTCCAGGCTGCCAGCGGGTTCACCTTCACCTTGCCCCGCTTGGCATCCCAGTCCACGACCCGGACGTCGCGCCGGGTCGCCGCCTCGTCCCGGCGGATGCCCGACGCCCAGGCGACGTACGGCGCCAATGCCCGCTCCAGCGGCTCGACTTTGCGCAGCACGCAGCAGCGGTCCGGGTCTCGTTCGTGCAGCCGGGGACCGAGCTCGGCGTCCTGCTCGGCCACGGTCAATGCCGGGGTGATGGTGATGACCTCGACCGGGTAGATCGCCGCGACCGCATCCCGAGTGCCGATCGTCTCGGCGAAGTGGTAGCCGGTGTCGAGAAAGACCACCGGTACGTCGGGGCGAAGCCGCGATGTCATGTGCACCAGCACGGCATCCGCCATCGACGAGGCGATGGCCAGCCGGGGATGCCAGCGGTCCAGCGCCCAGCCGAGGATCTCCGGCGGCGTCGCGCTGTCGAGGTCGCGACCGGCGGTCATTGCGACGGCCCTCAGCTGTTCCGGAGCCGATGAGGGCCCGGCGACAGTCGCGGTTTGCGGCCGAGCGGTTGGGCGCACAGTCATCGAGTCTGTCATGCTTGTCCACCATGACCGGGTCCGTGCTGGTGCGCCCGCTGCTCGTGCAGCGACGCCACGTCGACCTGCAGCGCGTCATCAGCGCGGGTTGTCCGTCCGCCCGCTGACCATTCGGCGCTCCGCTGTTGAGTCGCTGGGCCGTAGTCCCCGCCGCGCGCGTCGCCGTACCAGAATCCCGAGCTGACAGGACTTCTCATGCCTTCGACCGGGCAGGGCCAGTGGGCCCTGGGTCACCGCGAGCCGTTGAACGCCAACGAGCGGATGAAGCGGGACGACGACGGCCTCGCCGTCCGGGCGCGCATCCTCGACATCTACTCCCGTCGCGGCTTCGACTCGATCGACCCCGCCGACCTGCGCGGGCGGTTCCGGTGGTGGGGGCTCTACACGCAGCGGCGCGCCGGCATCGACGGCGGGCGCACCGCGGTGCTCGAGCCCGAAGAGCTGGAAGACGAATTCTTCATGCTCCGGGTGCGCATTCCCGGTGGTCAGCTGTCCACCGCACAGCTGCGGGTCATCGCCGACATCGCCACTCGCTACGGCCGCGACGTCGCGGACGTCACCGACCGGCAGAACGTCCAGCTGCACTGGATCCGGATCGAGGACGTGCCAGCGATCTGGACGGCGCTGGAGGCGGTCGGGCTGTCCACCACCGAGGCCTGCGGCGACACTCCACGCAACATGCTCGGCTGCCCGCTGGCCGGCATCGACGCCGCCGAGGTGCTCGACGCCACCGCGCCGCTGCTCGCCACCGAGCATCGCTACGTCGGCGACCCGGCGTTCTCCAACCTGCCGCGCAAGTTCAAGACGGCGATGTCCGGTTGCGCCAACCAGTGCACGGCCCACGAGATCAACGACGTGTCCTTCGTCGGGGTACTCGGCCCGGACGGCGTACCGGGCTTCGACCTCTGGGTCGGCGGCGGGCTGTCCACCAACCCCAAGCTCGCGGTGCGGCTAGGCGCCTTCGTGGAGCCGACGCGGGTGCCGGCGGTTTGGGCCGGCGTCACCAGCGTCTTTCGGGACTATGGCTACCGGCGCTCGCGCAACCGCGCTCGGCTCAAGTTCCTGGTTGCCGACTGGGGGCCGCAGCGTTTCCGCGAGGTGCTGGAGAAGGAGTACCTGAAGTCTGCCCTGCCGGACGGTCCGGCGCCCGACCCGCCACGGTCGGGCAACCGGGACCACGTCGGCGTGCACCGCCAGGTCGACGGCCGGAACTCCGTCGGCTTCGCCGCCCGGGCCGGTCGGACGTCGGGCACTCAGCTCCGAGGTGTGGCCGACCTGGCCGAGAGCCACGGCAGCGCCCGGGTGCGGGCCACCGCTGAGCAGAAGCTGGTCATCCTCGACGTAGGTGAGGACCGAGTGAAGCCGCTGGTCGACGGGCTGGAGGCTGCCGACCTGCGGGTGCGGCCCAGCGTCTTCCGCCGCGGGACGATGGCCTGCACCGGCATCGAGTTCTGCAAGCTGGCGATCGTGGAGACCAAGGGCCGCGCCGACTGGCTCTACCGCGAGCTCGAGCAGCGGTTGCCGGAGTTCACCGAGCCGATCGGCATCAACCTCAACGGCTGCCCGAACGCCTGCGCGCGATTCCAGCTTGCTGACATCGGGCTGAAGGGCTCGATCGTGCGCGACCGCGGCGGCCAGCAGGTCGAGGGCTTCCAGGTGCACCTCGGCGGCCACTATGGCGTCGACGCCGGCCTCGGGCGCAAGCTGCGCGGGCTCAAGGTGACCGCGGACGAACTGCCCGACTACGTCGAGCGGGTGCTGCGCCGCTACACCGCCGACCGGGCGGAGGCCGAGACCTTCGCCACCTGGGTAGCCCGGGCGTCCGAGAACCAGCTTACGTGACGGTGCCGACGTGACGGTGCCGACCGGGCGGGCGGTTCCCTTCTACTGCCCGTACTGCGGCGAGGAGGACATCGAGCCGGACGGCGACGAGCCGGGCCGGTTCGCCTGCAACTCCTGCACCCGGCACTTCCTGCTGCGGTTCGTTGGTCAGCGGTTCGTTGGTCAGCGGTTCGTTGGTCAAGGTGTTCGCCCGGTCCAGGAGAGCTGACGCAGACCCAGGACTGCTTGCGGCGACGTCCAGCGGCCACCTGCCCGAGGGGGCGGCCAGCACGGTGCCGCGACATGGGGGTCGGTTGGCTGTGTCAGTACGGCGTGCGTAGGTTCGGAACATAGGGAAGTGCCGCACGTTGCTCGTCAGCAGCCGCGAGCTGTTGAGGATGGTGGTGGCGGCGAGGTCAGCGCTGTAGATCGGGTGATGACTGGCAAGCCACCGACGACCCAGAGCGCCCGCCTCCTCGGCCACCGCTACGTCGACCGGATGCCAGCCGAGGGGGCAACAACAACGAGCGGGTTCCGTCCTCTTCGGCTGTCCGCCTCCCAGCAAGTATTTCCCAGCGGGTGATCTGGCTGGCCTGCAATGGTGCGGCCGCACGCTCCTGCTCGACAAGCTCGTCAGCAGCCCGGCCGCGCAAGTAGTCGATCAGCACCGAGGTGTTGACCAGCGCGGTCACAAGTGGTCGGGGGTCGGGGCCGAAATTGCGTGGGGGGATAGGCAGGGGATGGGTGAGGCGCGCCGTCGGCTCGTCAGATCAGAGCGTCGGGCCGGCCAAGTGGAAGCCGTGGGCGCAGTCGAGCGCTTCCTTGGGCGA
>Ga0097691_1001664_pt1 | contig 15904 bp, 15 predicted proteins | sample NGESurdeep072012_8_FD_72858 | JGI IMG/M metagenome (GOLD analysis project Ga0097691, IMG submission 72858) | Arctic peat soil microbial communities from Barrow, Alaska - NGEE Surface sample 210-1 deep-072012 | ecosystem: Environmental > Terrestrial > Soil > Wetlands > Peat ... | reverse complement strand
CGCTGACCGGTGACCGGATCCGAGGTTCGGGCCTGCTCGAGACGCCGCCGGCTCGGTGCTCAGGCCGGCGCGTGCGGACCCGGTCGGCCGCTGTCCGACGCACCGGCCGGCGGCGGCGCCACCTCGGCCTCGACTCGATCTGCGCGGCGAGCCAGCAGGCCCAGCGCCGCGGCGAGCAGGCACGCGACGCCACCGAGAACGAGGCCCGCCCGGCCCCCGCCGTACTCGCTGACCCAGCCGGCGATCGGGCCACCGACCGGCGTCGAACCCAGAAAGGCGACCGCCCACAGCGCCATCACCCGACCGCGCATCGTCGGCTTGGCGGTGAGCTGCAAGGTGGTGTTCCCCACGGCGAGGAACGACACGCTGGCCGCCCCGACCCCCACGAGCGCCACCATCTCGACAGCCAGGGTCGGCGCCACGGCGGCGACCAGGATGAGCAGGCCAAACGCCGCGGCGTTCACGGTCAGCGGCCGAAGCCCGATCCGACCCCGACCGGCCGTGACCAGGCCGCCGCCGACCGCGCCCACTCCCATCGCCGACGTCATGAAGCCGTACGTCGAGGCATTGCCGTGAAACGCGTCCCGCGCCAACACGGGCAGCACGACCTGGAACTCGTAGGCCAGCGTGCCGATCAGCGCCATCATCAACAGCGGCACGCCCAGCGCCGGGGTGCGGCGCACGTAGCGCAGCCCTGCCCGCAGTTGCCCCTTGCGACGCTGCGTCGGCGGCGTGGGCGCCAGCGCCGCGGTGTTCATGCTGACCAGGGAGTAGACGACCGCGACGAAGCTGACGGCGTTGACCAGGAAGCAGACGCCGGTGCCCACACTCGCGATGAGGATGCCGGCGACGGCCGGCCCCACCGCCCGGGCCGCATTGACCAGCACCGAGTTGAGCGTGACGGCATTACGCAGGTCGGCTGGGCCGACCATCTCCAGCACGAAGGACTGGCGGGCCGGATTCTCGAAGGCGTTGGTCAGGCCGAGCAGGAGTGCCAGCAAGTAGACGTGCCAGATCCGCACCGCACCGGTGACAGTCAGTACGCCGAGAGTGAGCGCCAGTAGTCCCATCGCTGACTGCAGGGCGACCATCAGCCGACGCTTGTCGACCCGGTCGGCGACCACTCCGCCGTACGGGCCGAGCACGAGCACCGGCAACATCTGCAGGCCCACGACGAACCCCAGAGCCGGCCCGGAGCCGGTCAACTGCAGGACCAGCCAGGACTGGGCCACCGACTGCATCCACGTCCCGATCAGCGACGTCGCCTGACCGGCGAAATAGCGCCGATAGTTCGGATTGGCCAGCGCGGCAAATGTCTGGCGGCCCAGCGCGACGACGCGTGTCACCGGCGGCGGCAAGGTCGTCACGGCGGCGAGATCAGCGCCACTGCCGCAGCGTGGGGTCCTGCAACACCGGCGGCTGAAAGCCCGCGTCGGCCTGGCTGAAGGAGCCCTTCGCCACTGAGTCGAGGCGCGTGGGCAGGCTGCTCCTCCTGAAAGCGCTGATGGGGCGACACGATCATGATGCCGATTTGAGAGATGAAGCGCGAAGACAGGCTCCAGTAGACGCCCGAGGTCAACAACAAGCCGAATCCGGCCGCGAAGATGACCTGCCGGCGGTGGCGGGCGCGGCCCCACATCGCCGACTACATCGTGGAGTTCAAGCCCTTCACCGGTTCGCCGCCTCGTTTAGTCGCAGCGCGCCTCAAGGCGTTTGAGACCAGCTTGCAGAGCGCCCTCGCCCGCCTCGACGCAGCGATGCCGGAGGCGTCCGCGGCCACTGCTTCCCCGCTTGCTTAACGTGGCGATTGGCGATTGAGGCCGTCGCCACCCACTACGCCACCTGGCTGCGCATCCACCGTTCGCTGACGGGAACGGTCGCGCCGCTCGCGTCCTCGCCAACTGGATGTTGGCGCGGTACTGGCATCCTGCCGGGACGGTCACCGGTAGACCGGACGGCTCTCGCGGTCGCCACCACGCCGGCGATCGCCACCGGCGGTGATCACCGCAGTTTGACTGTACATCTGAGGAAGCGGCTGATGACGGCACGAGCTGCGGAACAGGAACAGAAGCAGGCCTCGCCGCCGCACTGATCGTTCTAGGCCGCCACCACACATCTCTACTCGCGTCGGAGCGGGGTCCGCGTCGGGCGATAGCAGCGAGCCGACGTGAGGCAGCGCCGAGCTAGGAGTTCCCTGTGTGGTGGTGTCAGTGCATTGACCCACCTAGTTCGGTTGCCAACGATGGATTACACGGACCTTCGCTGCCGTACCCCCGCGATCGCGGCGGCGGAGGCTCGGCCACGCAACCCGTTCTGCAGTCTGCCGCCGGTAGCTGCACCGTCCGGTGGCCGCATGTCCGTCCCGGCCGGTTCGGCGCCCGGGACGCACCACGCGCACAGCGAGCCAGACTGAGGTTGACGCCACGCAGTGACGGCCGGGCTGCGACCACCCGCCCGGGCGTGTGCACGAAGGTAGGCCGAGGCGACACGAGCAGCTCGCGGATGACCAGATCAGGTGAGACAGGTGATCGACACCATGCCGCTCGGAGCGCGCGTGCGCCGGGCGCGCAGCCGGCCCCGGCCCGCTGCGGAGGACCGGATCATCGACGTGTCCGTGTTCGAACGGGGGCACGTCACCTGCTGGGTCGGGAGTCTGTCGGTGGGCCACCCGGGTCGACCGAATGCCGCCGACCGTCGTCCGCCCATGGCATCCCGATGGCTTCGTCGACCGGTACAGACCGGACGTGCGGTCGCCGGCCGGGTGCGGTGGCGCGCTCGGCTGTGGCGGCACACCCGCCTGCTGGGAGATTGGCTCCGGCTCGAGGTCCGGCCGTGTACCGCCGGTGATCTCGAACTGCTGGAGCGCCGGCTGGCCACCGGCGCGGGCCACGACCACGACCAGCGATTCGCCCAGCAGCAGGCCGGTCGCGGCTACTACCTCGTCGCCTGGCTGTGGGGGGAGCCGGTCGGCCACCTGCTCGTGACCTGGACCGGACCCGATCACCCGCCGGGGCGGCAACTGGCGCCGAGCTGCGCCCACATCAGCGCCGCCGGAGTCGTCGCCCCGTTGCGTTCGCGCGGCATCGGCACGGCGTTGGTCACCGCGGCGGAGATCCTGGCCAGCCGCCGCGGCCACCAGCTGGTCGGGCTGGCGCGTGGCGACGGACAACCCGCGGGCTCAGGCCCTCTGCCTCCGGCTGGGTTATGCCGATGTCGGGCTGGCGCCCCTCGTGTCCCGCCGGAACAGACGCGACGCCGCGGGTCGGACCGGCGCACCGGGGTTGGTCCAGTCCGAACGGACCGGCGGTAGCGGGGGTCCTGGTAGTACGCGCCGAGAAAGCACCGGAGAGAGCGGGACAAATTGGGGGACGCTACGCGGCCAGCACCTGTCGGTCGGGGACGTGGGTGAATCCTGGGTGCCACGCCCTTCTTACTTACTTGGTGTTGGTGATGAGTCGTTCGCGGTCGAACGCGGCCGCTACGAACCGCCAACCGAGTCCGTCGAGCACCAGCAGCACCACCGCGATGCCGAGGGCCAGGCCAAGCGTCATATGGATCACATTGAACGAGATGAGGTATGCCACCAGAAGCACGGGCAGACCTGCGAGCGCGCCCAGCTGCTGGGCGACGCGGACGTCGCTGGATCGCGTCGAAATCGCGATGCCGACCCAGATGGACCACATGATGATCAGCGGCGTGAAGAGTACCTGGGCGATCACGTATGGCCAGTGCAGGACCACCGACGCCACGGCTGGCTGAGCGAAGAGCTTGGTACAGATGACGAAACCGGCGTACATGGCATAGGCGATGGCCAGTGACGGGACCAGGGCGGCTAGGGCCTTGGCAAGCAGCAGCTCCTCGCGCCGGATCGCCGTTGTGAGCAGTGGCTCAAGCGTCCCCTGGACGCGCTCACCGACGACTGCGTAGCCCGCGACGATCGACGGCACGAGGGCGGGGATGCCCAACAAGATCACCAGCGGGTCTCCTTGGAGACTGTTGGCGGCCGAGGCAGGCAGCGCGATCACCAGGAGCAGAGGAAAGACGACGATGCCTAGGGGTATGGCTGCCATCGTTGCGATGATCGACCTGTCGCGTCGGTACTCGCGGAGCTCCTTGCGATAGATGGCCCGCACACGGGTCGTGGTCGCGCTCATTGTGGAACCGCTTCCGTGTCTTCGCCGATCAGCTCGAGGTAGACGTCCTCCAGGGAGTGGCGTGACTCCGCGATGGACAGCACATCCGCTCCGGACGCGACGAGCGCCCGGGTGACATGGGGTGCGGCCACGGCCGGGTCGGACACAGTGAGCATGTAGGTACCAGTGCCGTCCTGACGCCAGCCGTCAACGGCCGGGAGGCCGCCGAAGACCCAGTCAGGATCGGGGATGGGAGCAAGCGTCCTAACCGTGAGGGTCTTCGCGAACAACCGCTCCCGAAGCTCATCGGGTTTTCCGACCGCACGCAGGGTCGTGTTCAACAGCGCCACGCGGTCGCACAGGCGTTCGGCCTCCTCGAGGCGGTGCGTGGTCAGGAAGATCGTCACCCCGCGCTGACGGAGCCCGTCGATCAGATCGTGCACCTCCCGGGCGGCGGCCGGGTCCAGGCCCGAAGTGGGCTCGTCGAGAAAGATCACGTCTGCATCTTCGTTGAGCAAAGCCCTGGCAAGACTGACCCGCTGGCGCAGACCTTTGGACAGCTTGCCGCAGGGCTCGTTGTCCCGCTCGGCGAGGTTGACCGCTCTCAGGACGCGATCGACGCTCTGGCGAGCATCCGACAACCCGTACAGGCCGGCGAAGCACTCCAGGTTCTCGGCCACGGTTAGTCGTAGATATAGGCCCGGTGACTCCGGCATGACGGAGATGCTCTGACGAATCCGCTCGCCATTCTCGGGCGCCAGCGGGATCCCGGCGACCGTTGCCGAACCCGAGGTGGGGGAGATGAGAGTACTCAGCGCCCGGACGGTCGTCGTCTTGCCGGCGCCGTTCGGCCCGAGGAATCCAAAGGCCTCGCCGTAGTCGATCTCGAACGTGACATCTTCGAACGCGACTCGGTCACCGAAGCGCTTACTCAGATTCTGCACGGAAAGAGCCGGACCGCTCCTCTTCATATCAATCACCGCATGCCCGCATTGTTACGCCGACCAGTAGGAGCGCGGCCTCGGGCATCCCCGCAACACCGCCCAGGACGCAAGTGCGCATGAACTCTCTGTGCTCGGATGTGCCTTCGCGAGTGGTCTTTTCTGGTCGGTGCAAGCGGCAGTGGCAAGACAGTGATCGGGAGCCGCGTCTCCAGCCTGATCCACTGGGAGCTGTACGATACTGATACTGATACTGATACTGATACTGAAATACTGAAGATGACCGGAGCGGACCGGATCTCTGACATCTTCGAGACTCAAGGAGAGGAGCTCTTCCGGCCGGACTGGGCTGGGTCGGCTCGCTTCCCCCCAGCGACCACCCCGATCTCCCCGCCCGCCGCTACCGGACCGTCGACCTCGACCGCTTCGACGACCTGACCGCCCACGCCACCCGCGCCTACGCGCGGGGAGCCGACCGCCGAGTGATCCTGACCCACTCACCGACCCTGCACGCCGCCCAGACGGCCGGGTTCGACCAAACCCTGGCCAAGGCCACCCGCGCCTTGGCCGAACTGGCCGCCACCCTGGCCCGCGGCAACACCCGCCGGCCCCCGGCCGCGGTACAGGCTGCGATCGACGCGATCACCCGGCCCCGCTGGGCCGGCCGGGTCCTGACCACCGACCTGACCGGTGAACATCCGGCCGACCTGCGCCTGACCTGGCGCATCGACCCGATCGCCCGCCGCGCCCTGGAGAAAGAGATCTTCGGGAAACGGATCCTGGTCACCGACCACGACGACTGGACCATCCCCGACGTCGTGGCCGCCTACCGCTCCCAATCCGACGTCGAATCAGGCTTCCGCCAACTCAAAGACCCCCATGTGGTGTCCTTCTCCCCGATGTTCCATTGGACAGATCAGAAGATCCGTGTCCACGTCTTCTGCTGCGTCCTCGCGTTGGCCGTCGCCCACCTGATGCGCCGCGAAGCCGAACACGCCGGACTACACCTGTCCGTCCGCGACCTGCTGGCCACCCTGGGCGGCATCGGCGAAAGCGTCCTGATCTACCCCGGCGACCGCGGCCGCCCCCGAGCACGACGCATGCTCACCGACCTCGACCCCATCCAGCAACGCCTCTACGACCTCTTCCACCTCGACCAACACGCACCCAAACGCTAGCCGTGGGTAATACACTCCCTAGCCCACCAAACCGACCCTGACCAGCACGTTCACCATTCAAGATCGACTTATCGGGGAAAGTCCCGCTAGCTAGTGGATGGGGTCGGCCGAGTCGAGCTGCCAGGGCCCGTCGGGCCCGGTGTGCGTGGCAAGCCAGTGTTGCGCGTGGCTGCGGCCGAGTTCGATCAGGGCGGCGGCGAACTCGGGGGCGAAGAACAGGTAGGACAGCAGGGCGCCATGCCCGGCGCGGCCGCCGATCAGGCGCACGAGCAGCGCCAGGTCGACCGAGCGCAGCGCGTCCCGGCCCTCGTAGTGCTCGGCGAAGACCCGCTCGGCGAGCTGATCGATCTCTTGGCGCAGTGCCGGGGCCACGTAGATGAAGGGGATTCGCCGGTAGCGCCAGCCGTCCGCGGCCCTGACCTCGTCGCGGCGGTCGCCCAGCATCTGGTTGACTCGGGCGAGGGCCCGGACGTCTTGGAGAAGCGAGTCGGCGAGCGCGCCTTCCAGAAGGGCTGCTGCGCCCGTGAAGGCGTCCGGCGGCTCGTCGGAGGCCAGCGTGTGCGGGGTTTGGGCGATGGCGTTGAGGCCGATGACGACGAGCCGGTCGACGCCGAGGCTCAGCGCGGGCCGGACCGGTGCGTTCAGCCGGGCTCCGCCGTCGAGATACCAGCCTTGGGCCCGCGCCGGCTGCGAGACGTGGACGGCGGGGAAGAGGGCCGGGATCGCCATCGAGGCGCGGACGTGTTCGTCGCTTAGGCGGGTAGCAACGTAGTCAAGACCTGCGCCGACGTCCTCGGGTGGCAGCGTTCCGCCCTCCACGAAGAGCACGCTCTCGCTGGTCGCCGCGGAGGTGGCGACCACGGCGGTGGCGTAGACCCGTCCGGCCTCGACGTTGCGGTGCAGTTGCGCGAAGTCGATCACCCGTTGGACGGTTTCGGTCAGCGGGGTCGTGTCGAGCAGCGCCTTTAGCTGCACGCCGGGCACACCGAGCACACCGCCGATGTAGCTCAGCTCGCGCAGCGCCGTCGACGGCGCCAGCAGCGGCGCCAAGACCTGCTCCCAGCGCAGCGAGCGCCACAGGTCAATCCCCCCGGCGACCGCGTCGGCGGTGCCGAGGTGGGCGTTGGCGGCGAAATACGCGATGTTGATCGCCCCGACGCTGGTTCCGACCAGCACGCTCGGGCGCTGGCCAGCCGCCTCCAACGCCGGCAGCAACACCGATAGTGCCCCGACCTCGTAGGCCCCCCGCGCGCCGCCCCCGGCCAGCACCAGCCCGACTCGCTCCTCGCCCACATCCGAATCCTCTCAGCGGCGACTGGCAGTGGATACCAGGGGAGCAATCCGGCTTGAGCCTTCTATTGCCGAACGGTAGCTAGCCTGAAGCAGTCTCGTGTACATCCGTTCCAGGCGCTCTAATCTGACGGCTGCGCGGATCATCCTCGACCCCGGTATAGGACCAGCGGGAGCCAGACGGCGCTCAGGCTGGCGAGTGGAACGTCCCAGCTCTCCGACCCTTCCTGCACCCCCGACCGCTCGGCCAGCATGTCTGGGTGCAGTCGATAGAGCACACTCCCGAGCAGGGTGAGGTAGCCGACCAGGTAGACTAGATACGCCCAGGCTGCCGGCCAGGTCGGGTGGCCCGAACCGGCCAGCAGCAAGGCCGCGGACACCGCCAGGAACACGGCATTCTTCATCGCCCACAACCTGCCCCCGCGGCGCCTGTCGGCCGCTCCCCGCATCACCCCGGGACGCTCATGGCGCCTCCAACCCCAGCCAGGCTCTGCCCGGACGGACCTCATAACCAGGCGTTCGGTAGAGCCGTCCGGACGTCACCCACCCGTCCTACCCCTCTCCCTGCGGATCGCCAGCTCCACCGCCGCCAGGTCCTTCCCGGTGCCCAGCGACCCCGCGGCCAGCGCCGCCAGGCGCTCTACCTCGGCGGTGAACTCGGCCTGGAGCCCGGCGCAGAGCCCCCTTTTTCGCCCTCCGCCTCCTCCCGTGCCGAGCCCCCGCCGGCGGCCGGCGCCGAGACCGGACTGGCCTCACAGATCGCCTCGTTGACCTCCACGATCTGCTCCGACAGCGCGCCGAACTGCTGGTAGCCGACCAGCTCACGGCGCACCTTGTCCACCTCCTCCGGCGCGAGCTGCCGTCCTCGGGTGCCGCGCCCGGGCACCGTGCGGGTCCACAGGTACCGCGGCCCGTGCCCGGGATGCTCCGGCCGGGCGCAGGCGCAGTTCGGGTTTCCGCAGCGGCGGTAGTTCTCGCTGACCGTGCCGCGCCGGAAGTCGCCGGTGGCGGCCAGCTGGCCGTACAGCCAGGCCCGCTGGGCCTCCAGCTCGGGAAGCGACGGATCGGCCATCCGGGGACTCCTGTCTGGCTGTTTGATCCGCAACCAGACTATCGCTCGACCAGCATCAACCCCAAGCACCTACATTCGTGTCGCACACCCAAATCAGCGTGTCGCTCCGGTTCTTGGCAGACGTCTGCCGGGCCACCCTTGGGCAGCCGGGCAGCTGGGTTAGCCGGAGACGGTCACATCGGCGAACCCGGCGCGCAGACATTCGACCAATACGTCGTTGTCGGGCACCGCCGCCCGGTCACAGCTGACCGCTATGCAGCACCAACCGGCGTGGGAGAACAGCGTCACGTTGACCGCGGCGCCGAACGGCGGACCAAGCGCGTAGAACCGCAGCAGCTCCGCCTCGCCGCAGTAGACCGGCACCGGAATGCCGGGCACGTTGCTCGCGATGACGTCGAGCTGCTTGAGCAGCCCGCCGGAGATCCACCGCATCAGCGCGGCCGGCACGGTGTCCAGCACCAGCGAGAGTTCGTCGGTCAGGGCAATCGCCGGTTCGGCCCGCCAGTGGCGGGTCGACCGACCGATGCGTGCCATCAGCTGCGCGGGTGCCGGGTCGTCGGCGAGGGAAACCGGAAACCGGGCGATGGTGATGCGGACGCCGCCGAGTGCCTGCACCTCGCCCCGCTGGTTGATCGGCATGCCGACCCGCAGGGCCGCGGCGGCGGTGCCGTGGCGGTGGTGGTAGTGCTGCAGCCCCAGCAGTACGGCGGCCAGGAAGCCGTCGTTGACCGAGCCCGACTCCGCCTTCGCCGCCGCCCGCAACCGCGCCAGCTCCAGGTCGAAGACGTCGTAACTGAGCGCGCCGCTGCGGGCGCGCATGAGGGGAGACATCGGGGCGGCGGCGGGGGCGAGGAAGCGGGCTACCGAGCGCAGCACCCGCGCTGTTGCGACCACCTCCGCTCGTGGGTCGCGGCCGAGTCGGGCGACGTGCCCGGCGATGCGAGTGGACACTTCCGGTACGCCATGGATCACGTTGCGGGCGCTGTCGACCAGCCCGTCCAGAGCGACGGTGGCATCGCTGGGTGCCGCCGGCGCCGGCGGCTGCGGCACCGGCACCGGTACGCCGCCGGGTTGCTCGATCGCGACCGGGCCGGACTCCAGACCGAACATCATGGCCAGCAGCGCGACGCCGCCGACTCCGTCGGCCCAGGAGTGGTGCACCGTCGCCACGGCGGCCGCCCTGCCCTGGGCCAACCCCTCCACCAGCGTGCAGTCCCACAGCGGTCGAGAGCGGTCGAAGCCCGCGGACGCGCGGACCTGCGCCTGCTCCAACGCCCACCGCAGCTCCCCGGGTGGTGGCGCCGGCACGCGGCGGACGTGCCGGGATAGGTCGAAGTCGGGGTCGACCACCCAGGCCGGGGTGGTCGCCAGCCGAACCGGCGGTACGGCGACGCGCTGGCGCAGGCGCGGGATCGCTCGACTCGCCCGGTCCATGACGTGCTGGAACGCCGGCCAGCCCGGACTGCGGTCGAATACCGCCACCGCGGTGATCGTCGAGCGGAGCAGCGGATCCTGCTCCATGTTCCACATCAGGGTGTCGGCATGGCTCATCCGAAGCGGGAAGGTCGGCTCGGCCGCCGTGGTGTCGCTCACCCGTCGTAGCGTGCTGGCCGGAGCCGGCGCTGTCGATGAGCCGGTTCGGATGGCCGGAGCCGGAGACACTGGTCCCAATGTGTGGTCGGTTCGCCTCCGGGCGGGACCCCGATGACCTCGCCGTCCTGTTCGGGTCGATCCGCAGCGGCGAGGCGGTGTCGCCGAGCTGGAACATCGCGCCGACCGACCCGGTGCAGATCGTGCTCGAGCGGGCCGACCGGACCGCTCCGCGGGCGGCCCCGGTCCGCCAGCTCCGGCCCGCCCGGTGGGGGCTGGTGCCGTTCTGGTCCACCGACTCCCGCGGCGCCGCCCGCCGGATCAACGCCCGGGTGGAGACGGCCGCGGAGCGGCCGGCGTTCCGCCGGGCCTTCCGCGCCCGGCGCTGCCTGCTCCCGGCTTATCTGGTACCCGTGACCGGCGACCGCAAGGACGGCAACTGACGCCGCAGCGGGGATGGCGCCCCGTTGCGGACGGCTTATCTGCCCCCGGTCGGCAAGAGCGGTAAGCCCCGCCCGCTGGTTCGGCGTGGCGGCCGGACGATGGCACTGGGTCGGCGCACAGTGCACATGTGCCGCTCACCGCATCGGGGTCGCCGGTACGGATGCAGCGGGTCGACCTGGGCGGGGGCGAGACCACCTGGACCGTCCTGGGACCTGATCATTTGCCGGTCGACGCGATCGAGCGGTTCCTGGAGTACCTGCGCCAATGTGACCGGTCACCGAACACGGTGCGCTCCTACGCCCGGGCGCTGGCGCTGTGGTGGGAGTTCCTCGCCCTGCGCGAGCGCGGGTGGGACGGCGTGCAGATCGAGGACCTGACCGGCTTCCTCGGGTGGCTGCGAACCGGGTTGCCGCCCGGCGTCGAGCCGCTCGGGCCGGTCGAGTCGCAACTGGGCTCGGCGACCGTCGCGGTGCGGCTGCAGGCGGTGCGCTCCTTCTATGACTTCCAGCAGTTGCGCGGCCTCGACGTGGCGGGCTGGATGTGGTCAACCGGCGGTCGGCGTTCCACTCGCTACCTCCCGTTCCTCGCGCACGTCCGACCTGGTCCCCCGGCGGTTGCCACCGTCCGGGTCGCGCGCCGCCGCCGGTCCGCACCGACGCTGACGCCCCGGCAGATGGAGCTGATCAAGGACCGCTGCGGCCGGTTCGACCGCGAGACCCGGTGCTGGGTGGGCTCGGTGCGCGACCGGTTCTTCTTCGCCCTGCTCGAAGAGACCGGGTTGCGACTGGGCGAAGCCCTGTCGTTGCAGCATCGTGACTGGCACTCCGGCGGCGGCGAGAACCCGTTTCTCGAAGTCGTGCCGCGCCGGCATCCGCTGGGTGTTCGGGTCAAGGGCGGCGAGTACCGCAAGTTGTATGTCTCGGACGGGCTCGATCGCCTCTACGCCGAGTACTTGTGGCAGCTCTGCGACGCCGGGATGGACACCGTCGTCGCGTCGATGGATGTCGGCTACGTCTTCGTCAATCTCGCCGGCGGCCAACGCTTCGCCCCGATGCGGCCAGAAACCATCTACAAACTGGTCAACCGGATCAGGCGTGAGCTGGCCGGTCAGGTTCCGCCGCAATTCTCGCCGCACTGGTTCCGCCACACCCACGCCACCGCGATGTTGCTGTCCGGACGTCCGATCCATGTCGTGAGTCGCCGGCTCGGCCACGCCGATGTGCAGACGACGTTGAACACCTACGCCTGGGTCACCGACGACGACGAGCTGCGGGCGGTCGCGGACTGGTCCGCGGTCGCCTCGAGCTGGGAGATAGGCGATGCGCAGAGCGGCTGATGCCGAGGTCCTGGCGGTGCTGCACCGGCACAACGCGTCGCCGTACTCCGCGGTCGGGAACGGCCAGCTGCTCGACCGGGTGCCTGAGCCGCTCCGGCTGGTCCACTACACCCGCCGAGCCATCCCCGCCGAGTACGCCGCGTCGTTCGGCTACTACCACCGCAAGATCGGCGACGTCCATCTCGACGGGCTCCCCGAGCCGATGCAGCGGGAGCTGATGTTCGTGGTCTGGCGCATCGTCGAGCTCGGCGGGCGGGTTCCGTGCGGGCCGCTCGGCTTGCTGGCCCGCGAGCTGGCCGCCACCGCGGCGAGGCTGCGCGACCAGGGGCAGCCCGGGTCGAGTCTGCTGGACCGGACACCGGCGCAGTGGCGGACCGAGCTGGCCACCACCTGGGCGCGGCGCACCAAGGCGCTGCCGAACCCGAACACGCTGCGCACGATCGCCGGACCGCTCGACCGGGCGTGCAAGCTGCTCTGGTTCGGCTACGACCAGAGCCCGTGGTGGCGCCGCGAGGTCTGGGACCCGGTCATGGACGACCGGATCCCGCGACGTGACCACGAGCCGATCAGCAACACGGTCCACTGGCACCGCATCGACCCGGCGTGGCTGCGCCTCGCCGCGATGTGGCAGCTCAAGACGCTGCTGGAGACCGACCGCCTGCGCTGGGCCACCGTCGAGACCCGGCACAGCGCGATGGTCGTGTTCAGCCGGTGGGTCCGCAGCCGTGGCCTGGACTCACCACTGCTCTGCGACGACCCGGCGCAGCTGCGACCGCTGATGCTCGACCTGCTCGACGACATCCGCTCGGCACCGGCCCAGACCGGGTGCCGAGCCGGCCAACGACGCGCCCCCGCGACCGTCGCCGCCATCACCGCCGCGGTGCGCGGCCTCTACGCGTTCATCCATGACCACCGCGAGGATGCGGCCAGGGCCACCGGCGATCGGCGATGGCTCGAGCTGGGACCGGAGTACCTGCGGTTCTGGCGACCGATGGACATGCCCCGCAAGCAGCGGCGGCACTTCGACGAGCGGCACCTGTTCAGCGACCGCGCGCTGGCCCAGATCTCGCAGCACGCGCACCGGCTCGGCCAGCCGCGCAGCGCAGGCGGGCTCGGTGATCCGCAGGGGATGCGGCTGCTCCTGCTGATGATCGCCACCGGGCGCCGCGTCAACGAACTGTGCATGCTCGACGTGCATCCGATCATCCCGGTCGCGGCATCGAGTCGGGGCGACGCGGGAGTTGCGAAGCTGCGCTACCAGCAGACCAAGATTGCCGGTGCCCCGGACACGATCTTCGTGGACAACGAGGTCGTCGAGATCATCGCCGAGCAGCGGCGATGGCTGTTCGCGCACCTACGCGCCACCGGGTGCCCGGACGAACCGCGCTACCTGTTCGTCCGACTCCAGCAGAACCGCCGAGGCCGGCAGCACTACGCGGCCTCCCGGTTACGGCACCAGCTGCTCGAGTTGGCCACGCTGGCCGACCTGCGCGACGGCGATCGGCCGTTGCGAATTACCGCCACCCACCGGTTCCGCCACACCAAGGCGACCAGCCTGCTCAACGCAGGGGTCCCGCTGCACGTCGTCCAGCGCTACCTCGGCCACACCTCGCCGGAGATGTCGATGCACTACGCGCAGACCCTCGACGCCACCGCGAAAGCCGAGTTCCTGCGCTATCGAAAAATCACAACTGATGGCGACGCCGCCATGTCGAGCGCGGACCTGTTCGATCTGTTGGCCCTGGACACCCGCACCGATCGGGTTCTGCCCAACGGCTGGTGCAGCTTGCCGCCGGCTCGATCGTGCGACAAGGGCAACGCCTGTTTGACCTGCGACCTGTTCGTCACTGACCGGCGGTTCCTGTCGGTGCACCGGGAGGAACTCACTGGGCTGGGCCAGCTCGTGGACAAGCGCCAGGCAGCGCACGAGCAGCGGACCGGTCAGCCGATGCCCGACAACCACGTCTGGCTGACCATCCGCCGGCGCGAACAGGGGGCGCTTGAGTCGATCATTGCCCGGCTAGAAGCCGATCCCGAAGTCGTCGGCGCCGGAGAAGGCGCTCGGGTCGAGCGGGACACCGGCACGCCGGGCACCCGGTGGCCGATCGCGGGTCAGCGGTGACCGGCAATCCGGACAACCTGCGGCGCGCGGCGGCCGCCAAGCGCACGGCCGCCTACGAGCGCGCCGACGCCGGTCTGCGCAGACTGCTCAAGCGCGGCGACGCGGTCACCTTCACCAGCGTCGCGGCCGCCGCCGGCGTCTCCAAAGACTTCCTCTACCGCAACGCTGAACTGCGTGACCGGATTGCCCGGCTGCGTTCCCAGCAGGACGGCGCCGCTCGCACCGCGAGCACGACGGTGGAGACCACCAGTGACGTGAGCAGCGTCGTGCGCACTCTGACGCTCAAGCTCAGTCGGGAACGCGCGCAACACCGGGAAGAGATCACCGACCTTCGAGCAGCCTTGGCGGCGGCTCACGGCGAGCTGCTGGCCCTCACGCGCCGGCTCGCCAAGCCCGCCGACTGACTGCACCGCTGCGTCTCTTGACGACGCGACCGCAACAGAGAAACGCCATCACTACAGCCGTTTCGCAGCCACTGTGCCTGCGGGCTACAGATAGCCCGGCGGACGGCTACTACGAGTGGCAGCGCACCCCGGCCAGCGGCAAGACCCCGCACTTCCTGCGCCCCCGCGACCGCGGCGTGCTGGCCTTCGCCGGGCTCTACGAGCTGTGGTGCGATCCGGCCCGCCCGCCGGCGGACCCGACCGCGTGGCTGTGGACCACGACGATCCTCACCACGGCCGCCATCCCGCGGCTGGCCTACCTGCACGACCGGATGCCCGTCATCGTCGCGCCGGCGCGGTACGCCGCCTGGCTCGACCCCGGCCTGACCGACCCGGCCGCGGTGCGCGGGCTGCTCACTCCGACCCGGCCCGACCTGCTGGCGGCCTATCCGGTCGACGCCGCTGTCGGCAACGTCGCCAACAACGGCCCCCAGCTCACCGACCCGGCCTGGACACCGGCGAGCGGGCGATAGCTGCCGGGGCCGAAGCGGGGCCGCCCCCTACGCCGCGCCGGCCGGCCGGCCGCGATCCGGGACTGGCGAGTGTGGGCCGGCGGGGTGGCGGTGGCGGTGGCCGCGTTCCTGCTGGCCGCCGCCGGCGGCGGGCTGGTGCCGGGCGGGCTTCTCGGTGTCGCTTGCTGCCGCGCTGGTGCGGCGCGCTACCGGCCGGGAGTCCTCTCCTGGCGCACGTCCTCGCCGGCCCCGGGGGAGTGCTCGTCGTCTCGGTGCTGCCGACTGCCGGCCCGCTGCTGTGGCCGGCAGCCGGTCCACCCCCACCAGCGGGCGGTGAACCAGTCGGTCAGCGGCGCGCCCCCGGTCCACAGCCCCCGCCCTGGTGCGCCGGATGCCGACGCGGCCATGGCGGAGTCGGTCTTCGACCGGGCGGGAGCCGATCCGCCGGCAGATGCCGTTCGAGCTGTGGGGTTGGCCCGAGTCGGTGAACAGCACTAGCCCGGTCCGCAGCCTGTAGTCCAGCCGGTACGGCACCGTGTCCGCCGTCCCCACCTGGGTACCGACGGCGGACAGCCGGGTCCCCGTCCAGGTGGGCCTCACTCACCTCCGCGCGCCAGGACCCAGCCCACGCCACGTCAACGTCGCCGTCATGGCGCCATCATGGGCGCTCGCAGCCCCGGGGTGACCGTCTCAGATGGGATCCCGGCTTGCGGGACATCCGCCGCTTCCTGAGCTCAGCTCCCGGCCACCGAGGACGAGGACACCGAGGACGAGCGACGACCCCAACGGACCCACGGCCTGTCTGACCCGTAGGGGTGGGGAAGCGGACCACGCTTTCCCACCGCTGCCGGGTCGCGGCGGGATGACGCCATTCGAGCCGCCCAACGCCAGCGCAACGCCAGC
>Ga0097691_1001663_pt1 | contig 15913 bp, 17 predicted proteins | sample NGESurdeep072012_8_FD_72858 | JGI IMG/M metagenome (GOLD analysis project Ga0097691, IMG submission 72858) | Arctic peat soil microbial communities from Barrow, Alaska - NGEE Surface sample 210-1 deep-072012 | ecosystem: Environmental > Terrestrial > Soil > Wetlands > Peat ... | reverse complement strand
CATCGTTTACATTAGGTCTTCATTTCACTGGGGAGCTTCGCATGTCATTACTGAAACGCGCCGCCTGTGCGGCGGCGGTCCTCTGCCTGATTGCCTTCTTCGTTCAGAACGCCGGCGCCTGGGGCGATATCGGCCATATGCTGATCAATCGCGCCGCTGCGGAAAAAGTACCGGCGAGCATGCCGCAGTTCTTGAAGCAGGCGGCCGCGCGCATCGAGTACCTGGGGCCGGAACCGGACCGCTGGCGCAACCCGATCGAGGCTTCGCTGAAGAACGCGCAGGAGCCGGACCACTTCATCGACCTGGAACGCGTAGCGGACATTCCGCAGCTTCCGCCGGGACGTTACGACTTCTATCGCTTGCTGTATGCGAAGAAACTGGCATCCAAGGACCACTCCGACGATTACATGCCGGACAAGGTCGGGCTGCAGCCGTACATCACGACCGAGATTTACCAGCGCATGGTGGTGGCGTTCCGCGAGTACCGGCGGCTGCAGAAGGAGAACAAGCCGACGGGCGGGGTGGAACAGAACATCATTTTTTATGCCGGGTGGCTGGGGCACTACGTCGCCGACGGCGCCAACCCGATGCACACCACCATCCAGTACAACGGCTGGACGGGCGACAATCCCAACGGCTATACGACCGCGAAAAATGTCCACTACGAGTTTGAGAGCGGCTTCGTGCAGCGTATCCAGCAGCAGTTAACCATCACCGACCTGGTGAAAGAGCCGGTGCGCCTGCAACATCCGTTCGAGGACTACGTGGCGTACCTGCGCGCGTCGAATGGAATGGTGGAGAAGTCCTACCAGTTGGAAAAGGCGGGAGGGTTCAAGGAGACCGGAACGCCCGAGGGACGCGAGTTCGTACGCCAGCGCCTTGCCGCCGGCGCGCAGATGTTGCTCAATCTGTGGTACACAGCGTGGGAAGAGAGCGCGGTGCCACTGCCGGAGCGGAGAACCACTCCACAATAGGATGTGTTGCTACGGCACCATGCCGGGGACTACATACGCCTGGAGGAGCGCAATCACGCCTATCACAGCGGCAAGGAGCACGCTGTGCCAAAAAGTCTTGTGCAGGATGCGTCCTTCCTGCCCGATGAGCCCGACGGTGCTGACGCCAATCGCGATATTCTGCGGTGAAATCATTTTTCCGGTGACAGCACCCGAAGAATTCGTCGCCGCCATCAACACCGGGTTCAGATGCAATTGATGGGCGGCCGCAACCTGCAAATTGCCGAAGAGGACGTTGGCCGCGGTGTCGCTCCCGCTTAAGAAACAGGCGACCCAACCCAGATAGCTGCTCACAATCGGAAAAACGCTGCCCACCTCCGCAACTGCCGCGCCCAGTGTGTAGGCCATTCCCGAATAGTTATAGAGGTACGCCAGTCCAACGATAAACAGGACGGTGATGCCCGGCAGGCGTAATTGCCTCAGTGCGGCAAGTCCCGAATCAGTCAAGACGCGCGGCCGCACGCGGAAGAAGATTGCGCTGATGAGGATGGTGACCAGAACACCGGTCCCGGTTGTTAAAGGCTGGAAGGAAAAGACCGCGGAATAAGGTTTCTGGTACAGCGTAATAAATACGCCCTGATGGAGACTCGGGACCGGAATGTTGATCTGGCCCTTCTGGAACAGCTTGAAGTAAGTCCAAAGCACCATCACGACTGAAAGCGCTGCCCACGGTGCCCAGGCGGTGAGGCCGTCAGCGGCGGAAATACGGAAGTTGCCAGCGGCGATTTCGGGAGACTCCCTGTGATTCGCTGCGATCGGCGCGCGGAAGCGGAGGAATGTCGTGAGTGCGACGATAGAAAAGAGCGCGCTGAGGACGTCAGTCGCGTAGGGTCCCCAGAAATTCGAAACTAGAAATTGCGTTGTCGCGAAGCTGCCGCCGGTAACCAGCGCCGCAGCCCAGGACCTTCGCAATCCCTTCCCGCCGGCGACGATCCAGGCAAGATAGGCGGGCAGGATGAAAGAAAGGAAAGGAAGCTGCCTGCCAACCATCGCGGAGAGCTTCATGATGTCGAGTCCGGTAACACCCGCCAACGCTACGATGGGTACGCCCAATCCTCCGAAGGCAACCGGCGCGGTATTAGCCAGCAAAGAGACAATCACAGCCTTGCGTGCCTCGTAGCCGAGTCCCACCAGCAGAAACGAGGTAATCGCCACCGGCGCGCCGAATCCAGCGCTGCCCTCCAGCAGCGCGCCAAAGCAGAATGCCACCAGCATTGCCTGTGTGCAGGCGTCCCCGGAGGCATGTTCTTCCATCCACCGCCGCAACAGATCGAATGAGCCGGTCGCAACGGACAGGTTGTAAAGCCAGAGAGCTGCGAAAACCAGCCACAGGATCGACCAGAGCGTGTAGACAAAAGCAAAGGCAAGGCTCCACGCAGCCAGCAACGGTGGCATACGCCACAGAGACAGTGCCAATATCGCAGCGCTTGCCAAACCAAAGACTGAAGCGAACAGGCCGCTCTTGCGCAGACCGCCCATCAATACGAGCACGACGAAAAGCGGGATCGCCGCAAGCAGCGCCGACGTCCCGAGCGTGTGCACCGGAGCTAAGGGCTGCGGCCAGATGAAAGCGGTAGCAAACTTCGCTGACGCGAAAGCGGCAAAGTTCACGGTCTGCCTCGGCGAGGAGCTTTCCTGGTCTTGGGACGGGACTGCGCGGATTTCCGAGGCGTGCCCGGGTTGGTGGACGGCGTCTTCTCCTTTGCGAGCGAGCCGGTCTCGATCGTCACCGGGCGCTTCGGCCGCTCATCGACCTGCAATTGAAAGATGTCGGGTCGCGCGTAATGTCCCACAACATCCAGATCAAACTTGCCGCGCACGACTTGTCTCAGGTCAATCTCCGCCGTCAGTATCGTTTCGCCATCGGGATGCGGTCCGGCGAGATAATTGCCGAAGGGATCGACAATACAGCTTCCACCGCGCGTGACGACCGTATCCGGGTCGTCACCGAATGCAGTATGGTAATCGGACGGAAAATCACGTCGGCGGTTGAACTGATTGCAGGAGAGCACAAAACAGCGGCCCTCAACGGCGACGTGGCGCATTGAGGCAAACCACGAATCGCGCGCGTCCGCTGTCGGGGCACAGTAGATTTCGATTCCCTTGGCATACATCGCCGTCCGCATCAAGGGCAGGTAATTCTCCCAGCAGATCAGCGCGCCCAGCTTGCCCAATGGCGTCTCGAAGACCGGCATCGTGGACCCATCGCCGAAGCCCCACACCAGGCGTTCGGAACCGGTCGGCATTACCTTCCGGTGTTTGCCGAGGAACTGGCCATCGGGTGCGAAGAATAATACGGAGCAGTAGAGTGTGCCTCCATCGCGCTCAACCACGCCCATGACCAGGTAAATACGATGGTCGCAGGCGGTGCGGCTCAGTTGATCCACGACGGGACCGGGGACTTGCACGCTGCTTTCCCAGTAGCGTCGAAAGTCTTCGCGGCCCTCCTCCGAGCGCGCCCCGATTACTGCGCCAAAATCGAGACCGCGAGGATAGCCGGAAAGAAACGCTTCGGGAAAAACCACGAGTTGCGCGCCTTTCCCTGCGGCTTCCCCAATCAGCGCTTGCGCCTTCGCAAGACTCCGACCAAGGTCAAACGCTACCGACGCGGCCTGCACAACGGCCGCGACGTAGGGCTTGCGTCCTCCACTGATTGGCTGGTTAACGCCGGCGTTTCCGATGGTTCACCTCGCGGATTCGCGCCAAAGTCTACCGTAAGTTCCGCGAGTCCGCACCAGCGAACGCACGATGGTCCGATGAAGTAGTCAGTACGTGCTGACGGCGTTCAGGCGCTCGATCGCTGAGGCATCCAGCTTGAGCTCCGCGGCGCCGACGATCTCGTTCCACTGTTCGACCGAGGTCGCGCTCACAATCGGCGCGGTGATCGACGGCCGTGCCAGCAGCCAGGCCAGCGCGACTTGCGCCGGTGTTCCGCCACACTCCTTGGCAACTTCATCGAGCGCCGCCAGGATGCCGAAGCCGCGCTCGGTCAGGTATTTCTTCACGAACATGCCGCGCGCGCGCTGCGCCAAGTCAGCCTCCGAGCGGTATTTGCCGGTCAGAAAACCCGCTGCCAGCGCGAAGTACGGAATCACGCCGATCCCCTCCTTCAGGCAGATCGGCTCCAACTCGCCTTCGTAATTGGCGCGGTCGTAGAGGTTGTAATTGGGTTGCAGGCTCTCGTAGCGCGGCCACTCGTGCTGGCGGCTGACGGCGAGCGCGTTCGTGAGTTGCGCCGCGTTGTAATTCGAGGTGCCGATGGCGCGGACTTTCCCCTGCTTCACCAGCTCAGCGTAGGCGCTGAGCGTCTCTTCTTCGGGCGTACCGATGTCGGGCCGGTGCGTTTGGTACAGATCGATGTAATCGGTCTGCAGGCGGCGCAGCGAGTCTTCTACCTCGCGGAGAATGTAGGCCTTCGACAAACCCATCTTGCCGCCGCCCATGTCGGATCCGACCTTGGTCGCCAGGATGACCCGCTCGCGATTGCCGCGGCTCTTCAGCCACCTGCCGAGCACGCTTTCCGACTCGCCGCCTTGATGGCGTGCAACCCAGGCCGAGTAGCTGTCCGCGGTATCGACGAAGTTCACGCCTGAGGCGAGCATCGCGTCGAGCAGCTTGATTGACGTTGGTTCGTCGGCGGTCCAGCCCAGAACGTTTCCGCCGAAGCATAGAGGCGACACCATGAGACCGGACTTACCCAGCGCGCGTAATTTCATTTCAGTCCTCGGGAAACTCCTTATTGTACGACCCGCCTGCGCCTCGTCTTGCCTTGCGCCATGCGACTTGAGCCAAGCGCCTGGTTTTCGATGTACAATCCCTGCACTTCGCACCGCCGGAAGCGTGGGGTTTCCGGCCAGGAGCTTCCATGTCTACAGTTCCATCGCCCTCACGCCGCCTGAAACTCCGTCCGCAGGTCAGGGAAGCCGAGACGGTCGTTCGCTGCAGCGGGCGCCTGACCTCCGAATACGCGGAGGAGTTCAAGGACGAAGTGCGCAAGCTGATCCCGGGCGCAACAGCGGTCGTGCTCGATTTCACCCATCTTGAATACATGGACAGCTCGGGCATCGGCGCCGTGGTGCGGCTCTACGTCACGGCCAGGAAGGAAAACTGCGAACTGCACCTGGTGAACTTCAACCAGCGCATCCGCGACCTGCTCGGGCTGACGGGACTGTTGAAGATCTTCGGCGACTGCGGCAAGTACATGGTCCGAATGCCGTAGCGGCAACAGGAAACGCGCCCCGCAGGGCGCGTTCCCGCACAACCGGTCCGGACTATGTGTTCGCTTTCTGGTGGCATTCCATGCACTTGGTCGGCGCCTTCTTGCCCTTGGCGTTTTCGGCCGTATGGCAGTCGATGCAGGTGCCTTTCTTGGCCATCGCATCGTGGAAAGCCAGCTTGTAGGTGGTCTTCATGGGAGCGGCAGCCGTCTTAGCGTGGCAGTCGGCGCACGACTCCGTCGCCACCTTGGCCGCCTTCTCGGGCTTCGAGGCATGGTGGCAGACGTCGCACTTGATGCCACGGCCCTTCGAATGCTCTTCGTGCTTGAACTTCACGCCGCCCATCGGACTTCCCGTCAGGACCATCGTGTCCTTCGGGGTCTTCGCCTGGGCAAACGCGGGAACCGATACGGCCATGAGCACGGCCAATCCCAGGATTACTGCCAAAATTGCATGAGCCTTTCTCACAATCCCTCCTTAAGCAACCAACTGTCCCCCACGCATGCAGGGATTTGCGCAACATCGGGGGAATAAGAACTCGCACCTTCCCTGCGCGACCAATTATATGAATGAAAAACCGGTTTGCGCTGTGATTACTCGGGTTATCACAGTCAAGCGTGCGGCGCATCACAGCCGCCCCGGAACAACCGCCCTAGGTTCGACTGCTATGCCGAGCCTCACCCTGGAAAATCGCTGGCCCCGTTACGCCAGCTTCGCCGCCGGGCTGGGTATGATCGTCTTCTCCGCCCTCACTATCCAGCACTTCTTCGCCGCGAATTATCCGGCATCGATCTATGCCGGGTCGTTCTGCGACATCAATGCATTCTTCAACTGCAACAGTTCGGCCTTCAGCCCGCTGGCGCTGGTGGCGGGCGTGCCGCTGGGATACTTCGGCTTGTTCATGGGCGCGCTGGTATGCCTGGGCGCGCTGTTTCCGTCGGAGGAGTTCGAGCGGACGAACCACTCGCTGGCGTGGCTAAATGCGATCGGCGTGGTGTCGCTCGGCGCTTACTCGGTGATTGCGACGCGCAGCCTGTGCCTGCTGTGCAGCGGCTACTACGTGTTTTCGCTGGTGAGCTTCGCGCTGTTCTGGCGGTTTGGAATCGATCGAGACGACCCATCGCTACGGAAGAGATGGGTGCGGCCGTCGCCCAAGTATCTGGCGACGTTTGCCGTTCTGCTCGCGATCGGGGCTTACGGTTTTCGCGAATACCACATTACGAAGAAGGAAGCGCAGTCGGGCAGCGCCGCCGCAAAAGTGGTTGAGCAGTACTTTAGCCTGCCCACGGTCAAAACTCCGACGCTGGTTTCGCCCTACTGGACGGCGCGCGCCACCGAGAACTTCGAGGACGCGCCCATCCAGGTAATCGAGTATGCCGACTTCCTGTGTCCCGATTGCCTGTACCTGTCGAAGCAGATGCAGCGGCTGAAAGAAGAATTCAAGGGCAAGCTGAACGTGGCCTTCCAATTTTTCCCACTGGAGGGCAAGTGCAACCACGTGGTCGCCAAGGACCTGCATCCCGGCGCCTGCGAAGTCGCGTATATCGCCGCCGCGGTTGGGCCCGAAAAATTCGCCGCCATTCACGACGAGATTTTCGCCAACTACAACTCGGCGAAGCGCAATCCGGAATGGCGAAGCGGACTCGCCCGCCGCTATGGAGTGGAGTCGGCGATGGCGGACGCGGCGCTGCAGGAGCGGGTGCGCCAGATCATCGAGACGGGCGCGGAGTACGACCAGACATCCGACAAATACGCGCACGGCGTCCGCTCCACGCCGACGCTGATCATCAACAACCGGATGGTGATTGGGACGTTTCCCTACGAACAACTGCGCGCGATCTTCCAGGCGCTGGTGAACAAGCGCGAGCAGCGCAAGTTCATGGAGAAATGGCAGGAAGGCAAGTAGCGGAAATCAAGCCTGCTTGGCGGCCTCGGGCTGTGACTCCGGGGCTTTGGCACTCTCCGGTTCGCCTTTCAGGCCGGAGCGGAAGTGGCGGATGCCCTCGCCCAGCCCCTTGCCCAGTTCGCCGATTTTCTTCGGCCCGAAGATCAGCAGCGCGATCCCAAAGATGACCAGCAGTTCAGGAAGTCCAAGTTCACCCACGACACACCTCTAAGTAAATTGTCTCTTAATTAAACGCGGTAATTCGTAAAAAGATGCTAAAGATTGCCGGAAATTATATCGGGGGACGATTCGACCGCCCGGCAGCCGCGAGGCTATTGCCGGTTAAGGTCTTCAATGTCGCGGCGGACGCGTTGGTAGCCGCGCGTGAGGGTGATGAAATAAACGATGTGAATGGCCCAGGCAGCGGCATAGGCAACGTATACCCAATTCATCGCGAACCTCCGGCTATGGCGCGCGTAGCGTGCGCTTCGTCCACCTGCTGGCGCAGGCGTTCCAACCGGTAACGCAGCCAGATCACCAGCAATGCCATGGCGCTGAACGCAAGCAGGTTCCAATACACCGCATGCGCCATGCGCGGATCGATGCCCGAATTCTCGCCACCGCCAAACACGGGCGCGGGGTGCTGCGTGCGGAACCACCGGATCGACATATATACGAAGACGACGTCCACGGCGCCGAAAATCGCCAGCACCGCGCAGAGGACGGGGTTCTGTCCCGCGGCCGAATAACGCCGCAGCAGCAGGTAGCTGACATAAATGAGCCATAACACCAGGGTGCTGGTCAGCCGTGCGTCCCACGTCCACCAGATCCCCCACACCGGCCGCGCCCACAGCGGTCCTGTAATCAACACGACGGTGCAAAATACGATGCCCACCTCGGCGGTCGCAACCGCAACCGCGTCGGACTTAGGACAGCGTTTCGCCAGGTAGTAAACCGACGCACCGAAGTTCGCGAAGAAACAAAGGAAGGCGATGATCGCCGACGGCAGGTGGTAATAGAAGATACGCTGCACGTCGCCCATCGTGGCCTCGGTGGGCGCGGCGACCAGCGCCTGGTAGAGGCCGAAGGTCAGCAGCGCCAGCGTGATGAGAGCAAAAATGACGAAGGATTTCATTCTGCGTGCAGCACCGTTTCGAACAGGAACAGCCCCACGATCGTGAACACCACATCGTACACTGCGAGAAAAACGAGCGAGAGATGCGCGTCGCCCTCCCCGGTCAATACGGTCGACGTCGCGCTGACCATCGCCAGCAGCGCGGGGATGGAAATCGGGAACAGCAGCAGCGGCAGCATCACTTCCCGGCTGCGCGTGCGGATGGACATGGCGGCGAAGAACGTCCCGTTCGAGACTAGCGCCCAGGTTCCCAACACGAATGCCAGCGCCAGTTGATACGGCGGGCCGACGCTGCGCAGGTTGTAGAAAATCACGAAGAGCGGCGCCATCAGCGCTTCCAGCAGGATGACGAATATGAAGTTCCCGATGGTCTTGGCGAGGAAGAGCGCTTCCGGAGGAGCGGGCGAAATTCGGTAGGCGTCCAGCGCCTGGTTGCGCAACTCGCGCGCCCACGTCTGGTTGAGGGCAACGACGGCCGCGAACAGCAGCGCCACCCACATCAATCCGCCGGCAATGCGGCGCGATTCCTCGGCTGTCAGATCAAAAGCGAAGCTGAAGATCACGACCACCAGCAGCGCGAAAAACAGCATGGAGTTGATGGCTTCCTTGGAACGCCACTCCAGCCGCAGGTCCTTGGCCAGCGTGGCGCGCAGGACGTCGCCAAATGTGGGTGTCCCACCCTTCCGCCCGCTTTTGGTCGAGGGTGGGATTGCCGTTGCGGACGCCGCCATCAGCGCACCTCCGCGGCGTCGTGCCGGTAGGCGCTGCTGATGCCACGCTCGCGGGCGACGATCTGCCCCGCACTCATCACCACCGACTCATCGGCCACGCCCTCCAGCAAGATGGGCTGGTGCGTCACCACGAGGATGGTTTTGCCGGCGTCGCGCATTTGCCCGAGCAGGCGGACCATTTCGCGCGCCGAGACGATGTCCACGTTGGAAAACGGTTCGTCGAGCAGCAATAACTCGGGATCGTTCAGGACAGCGCGCGCCAGCGACAGCCTCTGCCGCATACCCTGCGAATACTGACCGACGCGCCGCGCCAGGGTTGGGTCGAGCCCGACCATGCGGACCACCTGTTCGCAACGCGCCGGATCGCTGATCCCATATAGCCGCGCCGCATAGCGCAGGTTCTCCATGGCGTCCATTTCGTCGTAAAGCAACGGCGCGTGGGCCATGTAGCCGATGCGGGCGGTCACCTCATGAATCTTCGCCGAACCCAGTACCTGGACGTCGCCGCGCGTGGGACGCGCCAGTCCGGCGATGGCGCGCAGCAGCGTGGACTTCCCCGCCCCGTTGTCGCCGAGCACGACGTACAACCGTCCGGGCGTGAACTCGGCGGAAACCGCACGCAAAGCGGCAAACCGGCCGAATAGTTTGGTGACTTTTTGCAGGACGAGGATGGGAGCGGACGGCGGTTGCGAGTTTTCGTCCGTACTCACCGTGACGTGCCGGACGACGCGGGCGCGCCACCGGATTGGGAAGTCTGCATCGGGACCGATGCCGGCTGCGTCTGGCCCGGCGCGGGAGCGTACTTGGAGGCGCACTTCGCCTGCACCTGGTTGGCGCGGAAGACGCCGTCGCGACCGAAGCGTCCAAAGGCCAGCGCCTGGGCATCGTCCTTAAACGTGTCGGGGAGGGCCTCGCTGCCTTTGTAAACAACCGGCAAGACCATTTCGTTTTCCTTCAGCGAAAACGTCACTTCAGTACCGTGGCGCTTGATGGATCCGGGCAGAACGTTTCCGGCCACGCGCAGCCGCTTGGCGTAGCGGGTGTCGTTCATCCCCTGCAACTCTTTGATCGTGACGTAGTATTCGTGCGTGTCCCGGACGCCGGTCCACGCGAGATATCCGAGGGACACCACGATCACCATGATCGCGACTCCGAAACGTAGGAACTTGCTTTTGTCGGTCATGCTGCTGAAGAACACCCCACCAGAACTTTACCTGCGTCTGGGCCCGGAATCAATCAGGCGGTCACTGCAAGTCTCTGATTTCAGTCACAACCTTTGGATGCGGGAACCGACCCTTGCGCGTCACAAACCGGGGGTTCGGAGCCCACGGAGCTCCCATTTCGGGAGCGTATAATTGTGAGTTTGAATGGAGTTCCCAGTCCCATGAGTGAAGTAAAAGATAACGGCGGCAACGGCCACCAGCAGACGGAATGGATACTCAAGCCCCGCGCCGAGTGGATCGCAAAGCGGCGTGACCAGGCGGCAAAGTCCGGCGACCGGAATTTCTCGCAGATGCACTACGCGCGCAAGGGAGTCGTGACCGAAGAGATGAACTTCGTCGCGCAGCGCGAGCACATCACGCCGGAACTGGTGCGCGACGAGGTCGCCGCCGGCCGCATGATTATCCCCGCCAACATCAACCATCCCGAACTGGAGCCGATGGCGATCGGCGTGGCGTCGAAGTGCAAGATCAATTCCAATATCGGCAATTCCGCCGTCACTTCCGATGTGGACGAGGAACTGCGCAAGCTGCATACCTCGGTGCACTACGGCGCCGATACGGTGATGGACCTTTCCACCGGAGGCGGTATCCACGAAATCCGCGAGGCCATCCTGCGTCACTCGCCCATTCCGGTGGGCACGGTGCCGATCTATGAAGCGATTTCGCGAGTCAAGCGGGTCGAGGACCTGAACCGCGAGATCATGCTGGAAGTGATCGAGGAGCAGGCGCAGCAGGGCGTGGACTATATGACCATCCACGCCGGGGTGCTGATCCAGTACCTGCCAATGGTTTCGAACCGCATCACCGGAATCGTCAGCCGCGGCGGCGCGATCCTGGCACAGTGGATGGCCCACCACCACCAGCAGAACTTCCTCTACGAGTGCTTCGACGACATCTGCAATATCTTCGAGAAATACGACGTCTCGTTCTCGCTCGGCGATGGCCTGCGCCCCGGCTGCGTTGCCGACGCCAGCGACGAAGCGCAATTCGCGGAGCTGCGCACGCTGGGCGAGCTGACCAGGATCGCCTGGAACCACGACGTCCAGACCATGATCGAAGGCCCCGGCCACATCCCGATGGACAAAATCAAGGAGCAGGTGGACCTTGAGGTCGAGTGGTGCGACGGCGCGCCCTTCTACACGCTGGGCCCGCTGGTCACCGACATCGCTCCCGGCTACGACCACATCACTTCGGCCATCGGCGCGGCGATGATCGGCTGGTACGGCGCCTCCATGCTCTGCTACGTCACGCCGAAAGAACACCTCGGCCTGCCCAACGAGAAAGACGTCCGCGACGGCATCATTGCCTACAAGATCGCGGCCCACGCGGCCGACATTGCGCGCCATCGTCCGGGCGCCCGCGACCGCGACGATGCGCTCAGCTTTGCCCGCTACAAGTTCGATTGGGAAAAGCAGTTCGCGTTGTCACTCGATCCCGAAACTGCCCGCTCCATGCACGACGAGACGCTGCCCGGTGGCGACTACTACAAGGCGGCGTTCTGCTCCATGTGCGGACCGAAATTCTGCTCCATGAATTACTCGAGCAAGGTCGACGAGTACAACAAGCAGGTCCACGGCGTGGAAAAGAAGGATTACACCGAACTGGTCAACAAGCTGATAGCGATCAAAGGGCACTAGCTTTCGGGAGTCAGGCTTTAGGCAGCAAAAAGCCGCGCCGTTATGGCGTGGCTTTTGCTATTGCGGAAAATGATTTCGCTGACTCCTCGCTTTTGACAGGAGGGAGTTACTGGGCCTTAGTGCAGGCGGACCGACCTCCGCCACTGGGCATGCAGCCAGATCAGGATTCCAATCGCACATAACTCCAGCGGGCCTCGCGGAAGCCGCGCGAAACTGAAAGCGTCGATGCCGGTGAAGTTGTCAGTCACGATCTTCGCCGCCCAGATCAGGCCGGCGGCGGCAATCAAACTGCCGATCCTAACTTCAGCGTGACTGTTCATTGGCGCAGAATGTAACACGAAACCTGCACCCTGGGAGTTACTTCCCAAGGAATTCCCGAGGCGGCAGTTCCAATTTGGATTATTCGACCAGGTCGTACAATCGGTTTTCATGGCTCGCGAGTTCTCCGCCGGGGGTGTGGTGCTCCGCCGCATGCAGGGGCGGTGGTGGATTGCCGCCATTGAACCGCAGGGAAAACGTAAAGAAGGCGAAACCGAACCCAGCGTTTTGGCCCTTCCCAAGGGACTGGTGGACCCCGGCGAGAGTCCGAAAGCCGCCGCCCAGCGCGAAGTGATGGAGGAAACCGGGATTGAGGCAACGCTCGTCGGCAAGCTGGCCGATATCAAGTACGTTTACGTCCGCAGTTGGGGCGACGGCGAGAAGGTCTTCAAGATCGTCAGCTTTTTCTTCTTTCTTTATCGCGCGGGCAAGATCGGCGACATCACCGAGGCCATGCGTCACGAAGTGCGCCAGGCGCTTTGGCTGCCGCTCGACGAAGCGCCGAACAAGCTCTCCTACAAGGGCGAACGTGAAGTGGTGAAGTTGGCGCAGAAGTACGTCGCAGCACATCCGGAGTTGTGACAAATCGCGTTCCCGAAATGGAACTGATAACGTGTTTTTTCTTCGGATTTTCTTGACCCGGCTCACTGCCTACCCTATGCTCAAGACAACTTAATAAGGGGCGCGTTGTGCCATCCTCACCCCACATCTATACAACGCGCCCCGTAAACTTTTTAGGGGTGATTTTTTGCGCCCATCACCGCTAATTCGCTCATCGCATCCACCCGAAGCATGCTGGTATAGTTTCCACCGCAAGAAGCTGATGGCGCATCCCGCGCGGGCTTCCGAATCTTTAGCGCTCTGATAACACATGAAACGCATTGAAAAAGTCGCAGTTCTTGGCGCCGGGACCATGGGCGCCCGCATCGCCGCTCACCTGGCTAACGCCGGCGTTCCGTCGTTCCTGGTCGACATAGTGCCGCCCGGCGCCGACGCCAAAGCCCGCAACAAGATCGCCGAAGCCGGATTGCAGGCGGCGGTCAAGTCCAAGCCCGCGGCCTTCTTCGAGCCATCGCTCGCGCGCCTGGTCACGATCGGCAACTTCGACGACAACCTGAAGTGGCTCGCCGAGTGCGACTGGATCATCGAGGCCGTAGTCGAAGACCTCGACATCAAGCGCTCACTGCTGAAGAAAGTCGAAGCCGTGCGGAAGGTGGGGACGATCGTCACCACCAACACCAGCGGCTTGCCCGTTCACAAGATTAGCGAAGGCTTTTCCGACGACTTTCGCCGCCACTGGTTCGGCACGCACTTCTTCAATCCGCCGCGCTACATGCGGCTGCTGGAAATTATCGCCACGCCCGACACCGACCGGGACGCCATGAACGCGCTCGCCCACTTTTGCGACGTGCGGCTGGGCAAGGGGATCGTCGAAGCCAAGGACGTGCCGAACTTCATCGCCAACCGCATCGGCACGTTCTCGGCGCTCAACGTCATGCGCCTGATGCAGGAGATGGATCTCTCCATCGAAGAGGTTGACACGCTGACCGGCAGCGCTGTCGGCTGGCCGAAGATGGGAACGTTCCGCCTGACCGACATGGTCGGCCTCGACATCCTCGGGCACGTGGTCAACAACATGACCGCCAGCCTGCGCGACGAACGCAGCGACCTGAAGCTCCCCGACTTCTACAAGGCGATGCTCGAGCGCAAGTGGCTGGGCGATAAGACTAAGGGCGGCTTCTACAAAAAGCAGGGCGAAGAGCGCTTCGCCATTGATTGGAAGACGCTCGAGTACCGTCCGCGGCAGAAGGCGAAATTTCCGGCGCTGGAGATGGCGAAGAATATCGAGGAGACGCCGCAGCGCTTGCGTACGCTGCTCGGACTCGAAGGCGCGCCTCCAAACAAGAACGACAAGGCCGGCCAGTTCCTCTGGCAAACACTTTCCGACCTGTGGACATACTCGGCGAACCGCATCGGCGAGGTCAGCGACACGATCGTCGAGATCGATCGGGCCATGCGCATGGGCTTCAACTGGGAACTGGGCCCGTTCGAACTGTGGGACGCTGCCGGCGTCGAGCCCACCGTCGCGCGCATGAAGGCCGAGGGCAAGCCGGTCGCGGAAAATGTCGCGCGGCTGCTCGAGTCGGGCAAGAAGTCCTGGTACAGCGATGCCGTGGGCGCCGCTTCCGGACGCAGTTACTTCGACGTGCGCACTACAGCGTACGTAACCGAGGAAGTCGCACCGGGAATCGGCTCGGTCGCCATCGCGAAAAAATCGCGCGGCGTGGTAAAGAAGAACGCGGGCGCGTCGCTGCTGGATCTGGGCGACGGCGTGGGCTGCATCGAGTTCCACGCCAAGATGAACGCGCTCGGCGGCGACATCATCCAGATGGTGCAGCAGACGCTCAAGCCCGGCGGTCCCGGCGACAACTTCGACGCCTTCGTCATCACCAACGACGCGCAGCACTTCTCCGTCGGCGCCAACATCATGCTCCTCCTCATGGCCGTCCAGGAAGAGGAGTGGGACGACGTGGACATGATGGTCCGCCAGTTCCAGGGCATGACGCAGGCCATCAAGTTCTCGTCCAAGCCGGTCGTCACCGCGCCCTTCGGCATGACGTTGGGCGGCGGCTGCGAGATCGCGCTGCACTCGGCGGCGCGGCATCCGCATGCGGAGCTCTACATGGGATTGGTCGAAGTCGGAGTTGGATTGTTGCCCGGCGGCGGCGGATGCAAGGAGATGACGCTGCGCGCCGTGGACGCCGCCGAGAATGTTCGTCCGGGCGGGCGCGGCGAGTCAGTCGAATTCATGGAGGGATTCAAGCGCATCTTCGAAACCGTCGCGATGGCCAAGGTTTCGACGTCAGTCGCAGAGGCGCACAATCTCGGTTTCCTCAGCGACGGCGACCAGGTAACGATGAACCGCGACCGCCTGCTCGCCGACGCCAAGGCGCACGCCATCGAACTTGCGCGGAGCTACCGCCCGCTGAGTCCGCGTACCGATATTCCCGCCGCCGGCGAAAGCATTCTGGCGACCCTCAAGCTGGGCGTGCATCTGATGAGGCAGGCCGAATACATCAGCGACCACGAAGTAAAGATCGGCAACAAGGTCGCGGAGGTGCTCTGCGGTGGCAACATTACGCCGGGCACGCCGGTCAGCGAACAATACTTGCTCGACTTGGAGCGCGAGGCATTCAAGTCTCTCTGCGGCGAGAAGAAAACGCAGGAGCGCATCGCATTTACGCTGAAAACCGGCAAGCCGCTGAGGAACTAAGTGAGCAGACGGACTCGAATAACGCTGATTGTCGCCATTATGGTGACTGCAGTCAGTTACGTCCTGTGGTTTTCTTTTCCAACTCGCGACACTTACTTGGCGACGCCTGGAGCAGTGCTTACATTCATCATCCTGGGGGGCGGCCACGGCGGACAATCAGAGTGGCAAGGACGACTGGGCGCGGCCGGCTTTTATGCGGTGTTCACGATAGTTAATTTTGCGTGTTACTACCTCGTATCGTTTATTGCCGTGACGTTATTCGTGCGTAAGACTGACACCTCCCGATCACCGAGCACCGAGCACGGAGCACCGTTATGAGAGAAGTCGTTATCGTATCTTCCGTCCGCACTCCCATAGGCAAGGCCTACAAAGGCACATTGCGCGCCACCCGTCCCGACGAGCTCGGCGCCATCGCCATTCGCGGCGCGCTCGAGCGCGTGCCGCCGCTCGATGCCAAAGAGATCGAAGACGTCATCATGG
>Ga0097691_1001662_pt1 | contig 15915 bp, 17 predicted proteins | sample NGESurdeep072012_8_FD_72858 | JGI IMG/M metagenome (GOLD analysis project Ga0097691, IMG submission 72858) | Arctic peat soil microbial communities from Barrow, Alaska - NGEE Surface sample 210-1 deep-072012 | ecosystem: Environmental > Terrestrial > Soil > Wetlands > Peat ... | reverse complement strand
GTGGTCCGCTGTTGGCCGGCAACGCCTGTCCCGTCCGGAGATAGGTGGCACTGGCTCATCGCGTTGACCTGCGGCAGGCCAACAGGATCCGGATGGCCGGGCGTCGTCCTGTCCGGGTGATCATGGCCATTTCTTGTAGGCGGGCGCGGTCTGGGGCTGAGGCCGGCGGGCCTTGGACCTGCGTTGGCGGTCTCGTTCGCTGCGAGATAGGGGTCTGCTGAGTCGGGTCGGGCGGTTCTCGGGCTGGTCCCAGGGCAGGGGCGTTGTGGCGGTCCGCAGGTAGTCCGAGGGCGCGGGATCACGCCGGATGTAGTCCGCGATCTGCGGCAGGTAGGTGCTCGGCGTCGTTGGGGTGAGTAGCTCGACGTCGGGTGTGGCCCAGCCGCTTGAGGCGGTCGCTTCGACGGCGCCGACGAACAGCTCCAGGTGGGGCGACCAGTCGCGGATCACGACGGGGGCGAGGGTGCGGTGGAACAGCATCGTCTTGCCGCCGGTGCGTTTCCAGGAGAACCAGCGGGCGGACCGGTCGTGGCGGTCGTGGGCGCCGGCGTCGGCCTTGGGGGCGCGGGCGCGGTCGTAGCGGGATCCGCGGTAGGTGTGGGTGGGCGCGGACGGCGGGCGCCAGCAGTCCTGGTCGATCCAGTGCGCGATCGGGTCCTGGCTGACCTTGGGGTGGTAGTCGGGGTGGCCGAGACGGTGGGCGATCTCTGCCGCGAAGCGGCGTTGCCCGGCGGGGTTACCGCCGGCCAGGCGCCGCCAGTGCAAGGAGGCGATCGGGGCAGCGATCTTGACGGCTTCGGGGTAAGTCGCGGCGAACAGCCGGGAGGCGGAGAAGGTGTCGCCCTCGGTGCCGGGCGGGATGAGCAGGTCGGTGCGGCGGGTCCAGGAGTGCCAGACGTCGGTGTCGCCGGTCGGGCCGGCGTCCCAGCGGTGGGCGCAGATCAAGAACCCGGTCAGCACGGCATCGTAGGTGGCTGCGGGGCCGTGGCGGTGCAGCAGGCGCAGGTGGGCGCGCTGCGCGACGACGATCTCGGGCAGGTCGGCCAGGTGTGGTGGCCGGTGGAACAGTGGGTCGGGCGGCCCGATCCACAGCTGGTGGCGGGTGCAGACGTAGTGGTGGTGGGCCAGCAGTTGCAGCCTGATGCCGCCGCGGTGGCGGGCGGTGCAGCGGGGGCAGCCGGGCTGCGGGGTGTGCCGGTAGGCCAGCCAGTCCGGTTCGGGACGACGTAGGTCGATCACCGCCCGGGCCAGCCGGGAGGCGGGGTGGCCGGTGACCGCTGCGAGCCGATCGAGGGCGACCAGACGGCTGGTGCTGCCGGGGCGGCGTGGGTGGCTGACCTGTTCCCACAGCTCGGGCAGGGGCAGGCCGTGCAGGGTGGCCAACCGCTGGACGTAGGACCCGGCGGTCTCGTGGTGCGCGGGTGGGACGGCGATCGGCAGCCGGGAGTGCATCACGCGGAGGCCTCCGCGGCCGCCCGCGCGGCGGGAGGGCTGGGCGGGGTCGCTTGGGGCCGGGCCCGGTGGGCACGTTCGGCGGCGTAGTCGACCGGGACCAGGTCGAGCAGATCACGGGTGATCTGCTCGGTGCCGTCCTGTATGGCCAGGATCGCTGCACCTCTGACCAGCTGGGACAAGCTGCCGATCATGCCGTTGGTGCGTTGGTAGAGGTACTCGGCCAGGGCCACGAGGGTGCCGGGGGTGTGCTGGTGCAGGCGCAGCATCCCTTCCAGGGTGGTGACCAGCGCCTGCCAGGTGGCGCGCTGCTCGGGAGTGCCGTAGTTGAACGGGGCGGAGGAGATCAGGGTGAACCGGCCGGCGATCTGGCGGCCGCGCACCCCGGCGAACAGGCCCTGGGCCTCGACGTCGATGCCGGCGTAGATGAAGGTGGCTGGGAGGCGTTCGGCGAAGTACTTCAGCTGGTCGGACACCTCGGCGCCGGCGCGGGTGGCCAGGTTGGAGATTGTGGATCTCATCCACACACACCAGGTCGACACTGGTGGCGGCCGCGGTGGCGCAGACGGCGTTGACGACGTCGGTGATGTTGGCGCGGCTGGACAGCTCCAGGCCGAAGAAGCGGGCGAACTCCACGGCGAGCATCCGGGCGGTTGCGGCCGGGGGGACGGTGACGTAGACGACCGGCAGCCGATGCCGGTCGCCGGGGTAGCGGCGCCGGACGGCGCGTTCGTGGGTGCGGCCCAGCTGGGTTAGCGCGGTGGTCTTGCCGGTGCCGGAGGCACCGCTGAGGATGACGCCGCGGCGGGCGGAGACCTGGTGCCGGTTGAGCCCGACCATCAGCCGGCCGGTGGCCAGGACCTGGCGGATGGTCGGGGTGTGCACCAGCGGCAGGTCGGCGTGGTAGGTCACGCGGGCCTCGTCGTGCTCGGCCCGGGCCCTGGCGGGCATGGCCAGCAGGTCCGCGGCGGTGACCGGGGCGGGCGGGTCGAGGTGGTGGTCGACGAACCGGCGCCAGCCTTCCTTGGTGGTCAGCGGGTCGTCCGGGGCCAGCGCCACTCCGTCGTCGGTGGCCGCGGGCTGGGGCGTCACATCCACCCCTCGGCTTCGGCGTCGGCGTCGAAGACACCGAACGCCGATGATCTCCGCGTCCGGGCACGGGTCGTCGTGCGGGGCAGCGGGCAGGGCGGCCGGGCCGGCTTCGATCGCGGGCCGGTGGGTAGCGGCGCCCAGCCGGGTGCGGGCGACCACTCGGGCGCTGGCCTGGGCGGTCGGCCCGGTGCCCGCCCGGGTCAGCAGGTCGTCCAGGGCGCGGGCGATCTCGGTCTCGGTGGGGTCGTCGAGGCTCTTCTCAGCAGCCAGACGGCGGGCGTGGCGCCAGGTGAAGTCGGCGAATGGCGCGCCGACCATCGGCAGGTGGGTCCAGGGGGCGGTGACCCACCCGCCGGGGGTGCGCACGAACACCCGGGTGACGTCGTAGGGGTCGTAGTGCACCTCCCAGCGGTTGGCCTTGCCGGCGACGCCGGAGGGCTGGCGGCGCCAGGGGTTCAGGTCGGGGCTGTCGTAGGTGCGGTAGTCGATGGTGATGCCGTAGTCGTTGATCTGCCGCCAGGTCACTGGCAGCAGCTCGAGGTAGTCGGCGCCGGTCAGGGTCAGCGGCAGGTAGCCGGCCGCGGCGACCGCGGCGGCGTAGGCCTCGTTCGGGGACAGTGTCCGGGCCGGGGCGTGCGGGTCGTGCAGCCCGTCATGCGGGCGCGACTGCCAGCCAGCGACGATCCACTCGTCCAGAAGGTCCTGGAGTTGCAGCAGGCTCCAGGCAGCTTCGTGCTCGACGCGGCGGCCGCGGCGGGTGACGTCACGACCGGTGTAGCCGGCGACGTGCTGGCAGAACAAGGTGTTGATCGAGGAGAAGGTGCGTTCCACGATCGCCTTGTCGGTCGGAGTGTCCGGCCGGGCGGGCTGCAGGTTGATGCCCAGGGACTCGCAGGCGCGGGTGAACACCTCCGAGACGAAGACCTTGCCGTGGTCGATGACGATGGTCTCCGGGCCGATGACCGGCTTGGCCGCGGCCAGCTGCAGGCGGGTGTCGATGGCCAGGAGCCGGTCGTGCGGGATCGCCGAGGCGGACATCCGCAGCGCGTCGGACCAGCCGGGCTCCCATCGGCTCGGGGACCAGCATCCGGGCCAGCAGCAAAGACGCGTCGATGGCCTTGGTGCCTTCCGGGCGCAGCACCGCCGCCGCGATGGTGCGGGTGGCGACGTCGACGACCGTGGTCAGCTCCGGGCGGCCGAGCACGCCGTCGTCCAGGACGGCCATGACGTCCAGCGGGGTGGAGTCGATCTGGATGATCTCCCCGGGCCGCAACGCGAACGTGGGCGTGAACGCCCGGGCCGGGCGGTTGGCCAGCGACCGGCGGGTGGTCGCGGTGCCGAACGAGTGCCGGCCCGTGGCCAACTGGTTGACCAGCTCGTAGAAGGTGGTGCGGGCCGGGACCGGGACGACGCCGGGCCCGTGCTCGGCCTCCAGGCGTGCCACGACCCGGCGCATCAGCCGGTCCCGGGTGCCGGTCGAGGTGTGTGTCTGGACGTCCAGCTCGGCCCGGATCGCGGTCACCAGCCGGTCGTCGGCCCGGCCGACCGTGCTGGTCGGACGCATCACCCGCTGGTCGACCAGACCCACCAACCCCTGCTCGGCATAGCGGGCGCGCAGCCGCCGCACGGTGCGTTCCGAGACCGGCTGGCCAGCTGCGGTCAGCTCCTCGGCCTTGGCCCGGTCCCGCTCGTTCAGCGGCACCGCGACGTCGTACTGCGGGCGCGGCTTGGCGTCCTGCGGCGCGCCGGGTGGCAGTCCGGTGACCACCTCCACCAGGTGGCGTTCCCACTCCCGAGCCTGGGCCACCGCCTCGCCCGGGAGCCCCTCGAGCAGGCCGAACGGCTCAACCCTCCGCGGTGTCGTGGTGGCCTTGACCAGGGCGAAGTCGAGGGCGCCGAGCAGGAACGAGGCCAGCACCACCGAGGCGGCGCCAGATGCCGATAGCAGCCTGACCGATGTGCCGGACAGCGCGACAACCTGGTGGTCCTCGCCGTCGACATGGACCCAGTCCCCGACCTGCAGCACGGACGCCGACGCGTTCACCGCGCCGCCCTGACAGCCACCGGGGAGCCGTCGTGCAGCGGTCTGGACAGGTCGACGGTGAGGACCTGGGACCACAGCAGGTGGAACAGCACTGGCAGGATCGCGATCGGGTCGCCGACCTGCTGCGCGCCGTCCATCAGCGCCCCGGGAACGGTGAAGGCCTCCCGAAGCGCCGCGGTGACCTCCGGCTGGGCGTTCCGCGGATGGCGGTAGCCGGCCAGCCAGCGCACGTTCGCGGCCAACACCGGATCCGGGGCGCAGACCAGCCGGTAGTCCCAGCCGACCTCGCGGCCGGCCTGGCGGGTGGTTTCGAACGCAGCGGCATCCCTCGGCTTGATCCGGGTCAGCGGTCGGCAGTCGACGACCACCGCGCTGCCGTCCGCCCGGCGGGCGAAGTAGTCCGGCGCGTGGGACCGCAGCTTGCCGTCGTGCTGCCAGAACAGCCAGAACGGCTGCGAGGCGATCCCGACGACGGCGGGGTCGTGGTCCAGCAGCATCAGATGGTCGCGTTCGAGCCAGGACTCGTAGCCGACCTGCCGCCGGGTCGTGGCCGACCACCACAGCCCGGGGAAGTAGCGCTGCCGCTTGAACGATGGGAACGCCCGCACCGGGGCCACCGCCTCGAACCGCACCGGCACCCTCAGGTGCTTGGCCGTCGCGGGGAGCGGCTGTGGACTCGACGGTTGCCTGCTCGCTCATGCCCAGTGTCGAAGCCATGACGGTCGACGCGCTGTCGGGCCTGCTGTCAGGTTCGCCGGACCACGCCGGTGTAGCCCGCGACAACCAAGGTGGCCGCCGCCCAGCTGAGTACGAGCAAGATCCAGCTGCCCACGGTGAACCATTGCCCTGGCCGGCTGGTGGAGTCGAGATCGCAGCGGGCCCGGGTGTTGGTCTTGATCACAGGAAGGCTGAGGTCAACTCCGAGGCCGACCTGCTCGACTGCAGAGCACGCCGTACCTGGGCTGGCGGTGGCTCGGGTGTGGGTGGCAACGTACTGGGTGGGACTGCTGCGGGTGTGGCCGGCCCAGAGGCCAAGGCCGGCGCCGGCGACGAGGATGACCAGCAGGCCGATCAAGGCTCGCCAGGTCTGGTAGCCGTAGCCGACGACCAGCCCCTCGATCCTCGGCCGGAGGAGGACACGGACACAACTCGTATCGCATCACCGGTCCGATCGTTGTCCGTCCCGTTCCTTACTACTCGCTCGGCTTCGGTCAGGGTCCTTGGCTCCTCCCAGGGTGAGGCGCCGAGCGGGACCGACCCGAGCGGAGGCGTCGAAGCGAACGCCCGCGTGCTCCAGTAGCTGACGTGGGTCGTCGGTCGGAGTGACCCGCTGCCCAGCCGGGTCGCGGCGGGCTGGCAGAGCGACCGGGGCACAAACGATCCTTTGCAGTCCGCCGGCACGCGGCGGCGACACTGTGACCTTCAGCGGTAAGTGGCGCGGTTCTCGCAGCGCTGTGTGGCACGGTCACCGGCCCGCACCGAGGATGCTGATCTTGTCCGTTAGGGGATCCGCAAATCGAGACCGTTAGACGCGAGCCAGACAGGGTGAGACTGTCTACTGGGGACCTTCGAGGTTGCCTGCGGCCGTCGGCGGAGGAAGCAGCTGGTCGATAAGGGTCGCGATCAACCATTGTTCGTACCGCTCGGGGGACCAGCCTCGGTCTGTTACGAGCAACCGGTACACCTCGGGCGACATGAGTGCATGAATGACGTCGGCAGCGTCGCGGCTGCGCAGCTCGGGCCGGAGAGCTTCGGCGCGAGCGAGGGACCGTGCGAGCTGCCCTTGGCCCTGCTGTCTCTGTCGCGTGTACTCGGTGAGCAGCGCAGCAGCGTGGGGATCGGAGCCCGCTGCGCTGACGAGGATTCGATAGACGATCGTGGCCCGTGAGTTCACGTCACGAGTGATGCCAGCGAAGCCCGCCAGTTGGTTTCTGGGGTCTGGGTCGGCGAGAAGCGCGCGGGTCTGGGGTCGATCCTGCAACGGGATCGCCTCGTCGTCGCCGGCTATTGAGGCGTCGAGCAGGGCCTTCAGGATCCCGAGTTTCGACGAGAACAGCCGGTACACCGTCGCAGGCGGGACGTCTGATAGGCCGCTGATCGCCTCGATCGTCGTTGCCGCGTAGCCGCGATCGAGGAAGAGCGTCCGGGCCGCCTCGACGACCGCGGCGCGAGCTAGCCGGGTACGTGCCTGGCGAACCCTGCCGTCGCCGGAGCGTTTGCCCTTGACCTCGGTCGCCACCCGAGCGAGACTACTACTCTTGTATTGAGAGTCGTACTCTCAGTATCAGGGGGTGCGCAGGATGGGCAAAGCAAGGTGCCGAGTGGCCCGACCCATCGGGCCCTGAACTCGATCCGCCCGGAGCCGGTGATGCGCAGGTCAATAGCGTTGGTCGTCAGCGTGGCGTGGGGCGTGGCGGTCGGGGGAATCTTCGCCTGCCTGCTTCCTTATCTGCTGAACGGATGGCATGTTCACCGGCCCCTGCCGTACTGGGCAGTCGCGCAGGCAGCGGGAGGGTTGCTCATCTGCGGGGGCCTCGTCCCACTGATTCTGTCGTTTGTCGAGTTCATCAAGGCCGAGGGGACTCCCGTGCCGGTGGCTCCGCCGCCGCGTCTTGTGGTGAGCGGGTTCTACCGCTACGTACGCAATCCGATCTACGTCGGCTTCCTGTCGATCCTGGTGGGCGAGGTGCTGCTGTTCGGCTCGAGCGGCCTCGTGAAGTACACCGCGGTGGCCTGGGGTGTCGCTGCGGCCGCGGTGCGCGTCTATGAGGAACCCACCCTGGCCCGCAAGTTCGGAGCCGACTATCAGGAGTACCGACGCGGCGTGCGTGCCTGGATTCCCCGGCTGCACCCCTGGACACCCAGTCAGAGGGGCCGGACCGACCGAACTTGATGAGGTCGAAGGCTGGTCAGCTATCGCCAGCGAAAGGAGGGGTCACATGGCGCGCATCAAAGGGGTCCCGTCCCACCAAGCCGGGCTCTATGTGAAGATCGCCTACCACTTCACCCGGCGCAGCATCGGCAAGCTCACCGGGCGAGAGACGGAAACGATGATCGAGCCGCTCGAGATGTACGCCCACGTACCCGTGCTCCCCAAGGGCTATGCCAAGCTCGAGCAGGCAACGGCCAAGCTGCACCGTCTCGACAAGCGGCTCCACGCCCTCGCCGAGCTGAAGGCGGCAACCCTCACCCACTGCGAATACTGCATCGACATGGGCACCGCGATCGCTCGCCAGTGGGGCTTGACCGACGAGGAGCTCCTCGCCCTCCCCAACTACCAGACGAGCCCGCTGTTCTCGGAGCTGGACAAGCTCGTCCTCGACTACGCCGTGGGCATGAGCAGCACACCAGTCGAGGTCCCGGACGAGCTGTTCGACAAGCTCCAGAAGCACTTCGACGACGCCCAGCTGGTGGAGCTGACCCACCACATCGCTTTGGAGAACATGCGCGGTCGCTTCAACCTGGCGCTCGGGATCCGCTCGGCCGGTTTCAGCAACGGCATGGCGTGCGCGGTGCCCGCGCTGCATCCGTGACCAGCGCTACCGCCCAAAGCAGCGCCTACGACCTCGCTCACCGAACACGAGCTCTGTATCTGCTGGCCCATCGTCTACTGGGCCGCGCTCGCGGAGAACAGCGCCGTCGAGCCTGGCACTGGCGCCGGCAGTACTACCCGAGCCTGTCGGGCCCACTCCAGGGCCAGGGCGCCCCGCTGGAGGGCCGTCCCGCCGGCGGGCGGTCGCTGACCGAGGCGCAGCGCCGAATCGCCACCGACTGGACGACCGCCTTCCGCTGATTCCCTATAGGGGCTGGCTTGTCAAGGGGGTCGGCGGCGGGGCGCTGGTACGGCCCGGCCCCCCACGCGTCAAGGGCGCTGCGCGTCCCTGCGGGACCGGCTGCGCCGGCCCTTGACCCGCGGGTCCCTGCCGGTCCTGGGCAGGGAGAAACTGCGGGCAGGGCGGTGCCCTGCCCGCTGGTCGCGCCCCGCCGCCTCGGCCGGGTGGGTCGTTACCGAGCGGCGGCTACCGGGGTGGGCTTGACCGGGTCCGGGATCGCCGCCGAGGATGCGCGGCGGGGAAGGTCGCCTCGTTCGTCGGCGCCGCGCGCGTCGGACCGCTCATGTCCCGGGTGGACTTGGTGAGGGGCCTTCCCCGCCTTGGTCCCCGGTGTCGGCGTCCCCCGCTGTCCGGCGGCGGGCTTGCGGCTGCGCCGGCGGGCCCGGACCTCGAGCGGGACGGTCCAGCGCTCGGCGATGATCCGCTTGGCCGTGGCCGGGTCGACGGGACTGCCGTCGGTGTCGCAGACGACGTAGGGCATGCCGCGGACCAGGACCGCATGCAGCCGTTCGGCCAGGTGGGCAGCGACGACGCAGCAGGCCTTGAGGTGCTCGGCGCCGCGCTCGACCATCTGGGTGTAGTAGATCTGCGCGAGCTGCGGGTCGGCCCGGCGGGCGTGGTCCGCGGCCCGGACCAGGGTGGTGCGCAGCAACCGGTTGCCGGCCTTGCTCATCGGCTGGCCCTTGCGGTCGGTCTCGCCGGTCTCGCTGGCCCGGGGCGCCAGCCCGGTAAAGGAGCGGAACTCCCTTGCCGGTGCGGAACCGAGCGGCCCGACCGACGATCGCGGTCACCGTCGGGGCGCCGACCTCGGCCAGGCCGGGCAGGCTGGCCGCCAGGCGGGCCGGATCGGTCCAGCGGTAGGCGTCGGCGCGCGCCTCGGCGTGCCCGACGAGCTCCGCCCGGACCGCCGTCAGCAGCCGGACCTCGGTAAGTACCTCGGCGGCCAGGTCGCTGTAGGCCACCGCCGGGTGCTCGCCGTAGAGGTCCACCGCGGCCTGCGCCGCCGCCCGCCAGGCGTCGGTGCGGGCGGCGCCCTGCTGGCCGTGAGAGGTTTTGGTGATCCGGGCCAGCAGCCGGGACCGACCGGCGGCCAGCAACGCTCGCGGGTCGGCCCAGTGCGCGAGCACCGCCAGGTCGGTCTTGGTCAACTCCCCGGTCAGCGGGGTAACCGGCATCAGCTGGCGCACCAGGTCCTTGATCCGCCGCTGGTGCAGCGCCCCCTGCTGGGTCAACCGGTCGCACGCCCGGACCCGCCGGTCCAGGGCGGCGGCCTCGCACCCGGGCAGCTCCAACGGCTGCAGGCTGCCCGGTGCCAACAGCGGCAGCCGGGCGAGGGTGTCGGCGTCGATGCCGTTGCTCTTGGCGTGCCGGGACAAGAATCGGCGCAGGTCCGCCGCCTTCGCCGAGGCGACCCGAAACACCCGGTGGCCGCGGCTAGTGAAGAACACCGCGACCGGCAGCCACGCCGGCCCAGTCGGCTCTATCACCACCTCCAGCCGGGTGCCCACCGGCGCCCCCACCAACGCCGCCGTCTCCAGCCGCGTCAGGCTTTCCACGGTCGGGCAAGCGCGCCGCCGGCACACCTCACTGCCGTCCCCGCGCAGCACCCGCACCGTGTGGTCGCTGGCGATGCCCAGGTCCACCCCGACCAGTCGTCGATCGGCCCGGGCAGACCGTCGATCGTTTTCACTGATCACGTGCTCCTCCTTGCGCTGTGACCGGACACTGACTTCCGACCGGCCGCAGGAGCGGCGCGATGATCGACGGTCACGGTCCCACGCGGCGGAGAGCGCCGACCGGAGGCTCCCGGTGACGGCTCCCACTCATGTGCTGTAAGCGGGCCCGGCCTCACAAGGGCCGACCCACTTCCCTCATCCGGGACATCCGTGACCGGGCCAGCGGTGGCAATCAGACGTACGAGGCCTCGCACCCATCACGGGCACGACCCTCAGAGCCGAACTCGACGCCACCCACCGGACCAGCCGGGCTACTCATGCAACCCGAGACCGCCAGTGCGATCAACACCGGAGGTCCCTTACATGAGCCGACGGCCCCACGCTTGAGCACGGCTTCCGGCGGAACGACCAATGTCGCGGGCCCCAGCGAATCCGCTACTGAGCGCGCAGGTACCGTGACGATGTGGGTTCTCTGCTTGGACTAATCGGCCTGGCCGCGCTGGTGGTCAGCCTGGTCGGACTCGTTCGCGGCCACGTTCGCTGGGCACGCATCTTCAGCCGCAAGACCGCCGCCGCGGCCGCGGTCGCCTCGCTCGTCGTGGTGGTCGTTGCCGCCGCCATCACCCCGTCTCGGACAAAGGACAACGCCAACTCGTCGGTCCAGTCCTTGACGTCGCCGACGCCCGCGGTATCTCCCCCGACGCCCACACCCACGTCGCGGATCAGTCACGCTCCGGACGGCACGGCGATGCCGGACCGGACCCTGACGCCGGGCAGTGCGCTCACCACGGCCGCGGCAGTGGTCTGCGCTTCCGGATACTTGAGCTCCATTCAGGACGTCGGTGAGGACCTGCGCCGAAGCGTGTACGCCGCCTACGCCGTCGACCACGCCCAGCGCGACGGCTACGAACTCGACCACCTCGTGCCGGTGGAGCTAGGCGGCGACAACAGCGAGCGCAACCTGTGGCCGCAGCCGCGCACCGGTCCGGGCGCCGCCGCGGTGAAAAACGGCCTGGAGAGTCACCTGCAGGATCTCGTCTGTGCCGGCACAGTGCCGCTGGCAGAGGTCCAGCAGGCGATCGCAGCTGACTGGTCGGCGGCCAACGTCAGGTACGGCCCGATGACCGTTCCACCGCCGTCCGCTCCGGCCACCGCAGCGCCGCCGCCCACCTCGTCCCAGCCCGTTCCGGACGTGCCCGCACCGCCGACGTACACCGCGCCCCGATCGACGCAGCCGCCGCCGCAGCGCTCCACCGCGCCACCGGCCGGCGGCAACGTTGTGCATCCGGGGGCGTTCTGCAAGCCGGCCGGAGCCACCGGAGTCACCGTCGACGGCACCCCGATGGTGTGCGGCCCGGCGAGCGACGGGCGCAACCGCTGGCACAGCGGCTGACCCCGATCGCAGGTCTACGCCCTCGTCCAGGACCGCTCGATCTTCGCGTTGAAGGGCAGTGGCGGGCCGAGCGCCTCAGCTCGAGGTCCTACATCGCCCGGCTCTACCGCCAGTCCTACGGCGCGAGCAACGTGCTCAGCGCCACTCTCGACGGCCTGGTGTACGGGGTGCTGGCACTGTGCTCCCGTTCGCTGGTGCCCGCCGTGCTCGCTCACGGCCTCTACGACTCGGGCTGGGCCGTCTGCGTGTTGCTGCACAGTTATAAGGGGCGCCGACGACAGCAGTCCGCCCACAGTCAGCCCGCCGCCGCCGCGGCGGCTGCGTCGCCGGCACCTCGCCGAAGCAGGCGTCGGGCTCCCGATGCTGATGAGCAAGAGCCGGCACACCAGCTGGCCGGCCTGGCGATCTACGCCAAGCCCACCTTTGACGCGGTCGCCGCCGCCACCGCCGCGCTCGACCCCGACCGACGACGCTGACCGATCCCACATCCCAGTCCCACACTGGTCATCGACGCTCTACCTCCCCCAATTTGTCCCGCTCTCGTGCAGGGCGGCCGTCGCCGCCACGTAGCTGCTGTCAGAATCGCGCCACTTATCGCTGACAGTCACGCGCTCCGGCGGTGCGGGCCGTTCCGCCTGCCCGGCCCGGCGCAAGAGCGGCGCCGGTTAGGGTCGACTCCGCCGCCGCCGGCGCACCTGCCGCGGCCCGCATCCGTCGACGACTGCTCTGGGGGTTCCGTGCGCGAGCTGACGAAGATCCTGCTCGACGAGTCCGAACTGCCGACCGCCTGGTACAACGTCGTCCCCGACCTGCCGGCCCCTCCCCCGCCGCCGCTGCACCCGGCGACCCGCCAGCCGGTCGGACCGGCCGACCTGGCTCCGCTGTTCCCGAGCGCGCTGATCGCCCAAGAGGTGACCGGCGAGCGGTACGTCGACATCCCCGGCGCGGTGCTGGACGTCTACCGGCTGTGGCGGCCGTCGCCGCTGTACCGGGCGCACCGGCTCGAACAGTCCCTCGGTACACCCGCGCGGATCTACTACAAGTACGAGGGCGTGTCGCCGGCCGGGTCCCACAAGCCGAACACTGCGGTGCCGCAGGCGTACTACAACGCGCAGGAGGGCGTGCAGCGGCTCACCACCGAGACCGGCGCGGGGCAGTGGGGCAGCGCTCTGGCGTTCGCCGCGGGGCTCTACGGGCTGCGCTGCGAGGTGTGGATGGTGCGGGCGTCGTACGACCAAAAGCCGTACCGCCGCTCGATGATGCAGGTGTACGGCGCGACGGTGCACGCCAGCCCGTCGAAGGAGACCAGCTTCGGACGGGCGATCCTCGACGAGAACCCGGACTCGCCCGGCAGCCTCGGCATCGCGATCAGCGAGGCGGTGGAGCAGGCGGCCGCCGACCCGCACACCCGGTACTCCCTGGGCAGTGTGCTCAACCACGTGCTGCTGCATCAGTCGGTGATCGGCGAGGAGACGCTGCGCCAACTGGCCGCGGTCGAGGAGACCCCGCACCTCGTCGTCGGCTGCGTCGGCGGAGGTTCCAACTTCGCCGGCCTCGCGCTGCCGATCCTGCGGGAGAAGCTGGCGGGCCGGATGAGCCCGGTGATCCGGGCCGTGGAGCCGGCGGCGTGCCCGACTCTGACCCGCGGCCGGTACGCCTACGACTTCGGCGACACCGCGGGGCTCACCCCGCTGATGAAGATGCACACCCTCGGGCACGACTTCCTGCCGGACCCGATCCACGCCGGCGGACTGCGCTACCACGGCATGGCGCCGCTGCTGTCCCACATCTACGAGCTGGGGCTGATCGAGGCGCAGGCGCGGCTTCAGCGGGAGTGCTTCGAGGCCGGGCTGCGGTTTGCCCGCACCGAGGGGATCATCCCGGCACCAGAGTCGACGCACGCCCTCGCGGCGGTGGTGGAGGAAGCCGAGCGCTGCCGGGAGTCCGGAGAAGCGAAGGTGATCGTGGCTGGCCTGTCCGGGCACGGTCACTTCGACCTCAGCGCCTACGACCGGTTCCTCGCCGGGGACGTCGTCGACTTCGAGCTGCCGGAGGAGCGGGTCAGCTCGGCGTTGCAGCATCTTCCGGCTCCGTCGGCGTGACCGGGACGGCCGAGCGCCACACACAGCTCACCGCCGAGCCCGGCTCGCCGTCCCAAGTAGGCGCTCGACTTGATGGGGGGCACAGGATCTCCTCGCTGGTACTGCTGAGTTTGCGCGTGGCGCGCTCAGGTATCGCAGTTGGCGGTGGTGGCAGGCGCCTCGCCCGGCGTCGCGGTCCAGCTGGCGAGCAGCCCAAGCAGCCGACCGCGAAGGGCCCTGCGGAGTGGTTCACCGGCGAGGTGATACATCGACCGGATCGTTCGTGGAGCAGAACCGTCACGCGTGAACGTCAGCGCCGTCCGCTTCACCCCGTCGGCACCGCACCGCCTGGCACTCGCACGCCGTCGGCCAGACCCTCTACGTCACCAAAGGCAAGGGTCTGCACCAGCCCGCGACGGCGAGGTCGAGGAGATCCGCGCCCCCCGAACTTCTCCTCGTACTCCTGAGCCACCTCTCCCAGGGCGCCGTCCTCCCGGGCCAGGGTGGCGACCAGGTGCACGTGCTCGTCGGCGTGCCGGACCGCCACCCATCGGCAACCGGCCGGATCGCCGGCCGGGACGATCCCGGTGCGCTCCATCGCCGCCCGGCAGACTTCGGCCCACTCGGCGTCACTCAGTCGCCGGTCGGCCTCGTCGTTGCGCAGCACCAGGTGGTACACCCACTGCGCCGGGGCCCGGTCGCAGGCCGCCACCGGCTGGGCCAGGGTGCGCACCAGCGGGGAGACATTGGGCTCGCCCCGGCCGGCCACCAGCGCCAGCTCCAGCGCGGCCGGGTCGCCGTCCCAGGACGCGATCAGGTGTGGCTCGGTGTGCTCGTTGCGCCGACCCTCGCCGTAGAGGTCGCGCAGCAGGCCGTAGGGGCTGCGGCCGCGGAACACCCGCCGGATCACGCCGTCCCCGTCACGCCAGCCGCCGTCACGCCAGCCGCCGGTGTACCAGCGCGGCCGCGGCCTCCACCCGGGTCAACCTCGGCCGGCGGCATCGGCGGCCGCGGTCAGCTCGGCCGCGGTCGTCGCCCCCCCGGCCAGCGCCTTGGCCGCCAGCTTGTTGACCGCCACCCCGATCCGCACCGCCGCGGTCCGGGCCTGGTTGAGCTCGACCAGCGCCTCGCGCACCGGCGAGCCGGGCGGCGGTGCCGCGCGCCGCGGCCAGCGCGGCATGGCGGCCCGGCGCCGGCCTGCTCCCTGAAGGGTGGGTCGACGGCGACGGGATGGCAGCAAGTCGGGAATATTGTCGCAAGCAAACTCTGCGCACGCCTCAGAAGGACGATTTGAACCGCATGGAGGAGACATATGGCTTCAATGGACGATCTTCTTGATACGGCTCGTGCGTACAGGCAGCTGGCAATACACAAGGACAATGCGCACTACGCCATGACGCAGGCGCTAGAGCGCAGGCACAAGCTCCTGGGCGTGCCCGTAATCGTGACAACTACCTTAGCCTCGACCGCCATCTTCTCGACTCTGCAAACGCAGACAGCCCTTGCGTGGAAGATAGTCACGGGGCTCGTATCGCTCGCAGGTTCAGTATTGCGGCGCTGCAGACGTTCTTCAACTACTCCGATCAAGCGACGCGACACCAGGTATCAGCAAGGGGATATTCACGAGTCCGACGACAGATCGAACTTCTTGCCCTACAATACGGCTCCGATCGGACCGCGACGCAGCACTTATAGACCTCGACAAGCTAGCTAAGCAGCTGGACGAACTTGAAGCGGATGAACCGACCATCAGCGATGCTGTTTACGACAAGATTAAGAAGAAGTACAAGCTCACCCGCGAGTCATAACGACGCTCGCTACCGCCGGCCTGCGATAAGGCGGGAGGCGAGGGCACACTCGCAATATCAGGGCCCTTCTTCGTGGGCCGCCGCCAAAGACGCCGGCTGGGCGCCGAATCAGCTCCGGAGCATGGGCTACCCGCCGCCACCGCGCTCTCGGACCTCCACGCCGCGCGCCAGCGCACCGCCGGCGGAGGTCCCTCCCCCGCGGCGGACAGCGCCGCGTGAGCCCGAGCGGCCCCTAATCGGCTGCGCGGCTGGTGGCTGGTACAGCCGGCTTCCTGGTCGGCACCTCGGCGCCCTGACCGGTCTTGCCGCCGGCACGCTCGCCGGGCTCGCCGTGTCCGGCGGAGCGGTCTGGACGTTCGCCGTCGTCCTGACCGCGGCCCTCATCACCGGCCGGCTGCTGACCGGCGCTGGACACTTCATGATCTAACTCGCCATGTCAGGAGTTCTGGAGCCCACGAGACGTTGACCTGGTGTACCCCGTGCTCATGGCAACGCACCCGCGGCAAACGAGCATGCATGTAGGCCTCGTGCTGAAA
>Ga0097691_1001661_pt1 | contig 15922 bp, 12 predicted proteins | sample NGESurdeep072012_8_FD_72858 | JGI IMG/M metagenome (GOLD analysis project Ga0097691, IMG submission 72858) | Arctic peat soil microbial communities from Barrow, Alaska - NGEE Surface sample 210-1 deep-072012 | ecosystem: Environmental > Terrestrial > Soil > Wetlands > Peat ... | reverse complement strand
ACTGGCTGGCGGCCCTGGCCGCCAACGGCGTCGCCACTGACGCCAACGGCGAGCCGGTCGGATCCGGTTACGCGCCCATCGGCAATATCGCCGCCGTGCCGACCATCATCAACACCGCCCCGGCCGGCGTCACCGATGCCTACAAGCAGTTCCTGTTGCTCAACAAGCCGCGCGCCTTTCTGCTGACCAGCGACGGCCGCTGGGGCTCGGTCAGCGACGCCGGCTCGCTGGACGCGCTCTTGAAGGACTGCACGACCCGCAAGGTCCAGTGCCGCCTCTATGCCGTCGACAATACCGTGGTCTGGCGCCCGGATACGCCGGCGCCTATCGCCACCTCCGCCCAGGCGGCCGTCGCCAAGCCCTAGCGCGCCAGCTCCGTAACCTCGGCCACCTCGGTCAGGGTCATCTTCCACGCCGCCGCGGCGGCATTGGCCTTGACCTGTTCTGGCTTGGTCGCGCCGGCGATCACCGACGTCACCGGCGGATGGCCGAGCAGCCAGGCGAAGGCCAGGTCCAGCATGGTGTGGCCATGGGCGTCGGCATAAGACGCCAGCCGATCCAGCCGGTCGAAATTCTGCTCGCTCAGGGCCGCGGCGCCACGCGCGCCCGAGGCCGCCAACCGCGTGCCTTCCGGCGGCGCCTCGCCGCGCTGGTACTTGCCGGTCAGAAGGCCCGAGGCCAGCGGGAAGAAGGGCAGGAAGCCCAGGCCGAAATGGTCGCAGGCCGGCAGCACCTCGTGCTCCACCCGCCGCTCCATCAGGGAGTAATTGTTCTGGGCCGAGACAAAGCGGTGCAGGTGCTCGGACTTGGCCACCCAGTCGGCCTCGGCGATCTGCCAGCCGGCGAAGTTGGAATTGCCCAGATAGCGCACCTTGCCGGAGCGCACGAGGTCGTCCAGCGCCAGCAGCGTCTCCTCGATTGGCGTCGTTGGATCGGGTCGGTGCAGATAGTACAGATCGATCCAATCGGTCTTCAGACGCTTGAGGCTCGCCTCGATTGCGGTCGCGATATAACGCGCTGAGCCGCCTTTGAGTTGGCCTTCGTCATCCATCGGCAAACCGAATTTGGTGACAAGCACCACATCCTTGCGCCGAGGGCCGAGCGCTTCGCCCAAAACCGACTCCGATCCGCCGCGCAATCCGTAAATATCCGCAGTGTCGAAGACCGTAATGCCGGCATCGAGCGCTGCGTGGACGATGCTGCGTGCTGCCGCCGCATCGAGACGACCGCCAAAATTGTTGCAGCCCAGTCCGAGCGGCGAGACGCGTAAATCCGTCGTACCGAATTGACGTTCACGCATGCACGCTCCTCGTGGGCTCGCCCAGCACGGTCCGTGCATATCCGCCGAGGATCAGATCGCGCGCCGCCGGTTCGATCGACAGGGCGCGCACGCGGGCGACGCAATCCAGATTTCCCATGTCGAACGGATAATCGCTGCCCAACAACACGCGCTCGTGCCCGGCTGTGCTGATGAGGAATTCAAGCGCGGGCTTCGAATGCAGAATCGTGTCGTAGTAGAGACGGCAGAGTGACTCGCTGGGCGGGTTGTGCAGGTGCACCTTCGCCTCTTCGCGGACTTCCCAACCGTGCTGGAAGCGGCCGGCCTGGTACGGTACGTAACCGCCGCCGTGCGCGAGGCAGATTTTCAGCCGCGGATAGCGCTCCAGCACGCCGCCGAACACCAGACAGGCGCCGGCAATCGTGGTCTCGAGCGTCAGCCCCACCATGTTCCTCAAATAATAGGAGGTCAGACGTTCGGCCGCCGCGCTAACCTGCGGATGGATGAAGATGAAGGCGCCGAGCTCCTCCGCCGCCGCCCAGAACGGATCGAGGGTGGGATCGTCAAGATTTTGGCCGTTGACATTGGTAGCGATCATGGCGCCACGCAGCCCAAGTTGCGTCATCGATCGCCTGAGTTCATCGGCCGCCGCCTGCGGCGCTTGCAGCGGAACGGTACCAAGGCCAAGGAAGCGTTCGGGATGTCGCCGGACGACCGCCGCGATCTCCTCGTTCTGGATGGCGGCGCAGGCCTGCGTCAACGCCACTTCGTGTCCATAAAAGAACGTGAAAACGTTCGGTGAAAGAACCTGCACGTCCACATCATTGGCGTCCATATCGCGCAGCCGCAGGCCGAGGTCCCAAATCTCGCGCGGGATCGGGTGTTGCACGACCTTGCCGTCGATCTCGAGCGTGCCGCCGCGCGCGCCGAGATTCGTAAGCTTCGGCGCCACTTTGGGCGACTGCTTAGCGAGCAACCGTATCGCCTCTTCGGTCAGAATATGGGTATGGCAGTCAATCGTGCGGGGTCTTGTCATCGCTGCTCCGAATTACAAAGGATTGTTCCCAACGCCGCTTTTTCGTTCGGCGCACATGTCCGCGGCGATTTTCTCGGCCAGCATGATGGTGGGAATATTGGTGTTGCCGCGCGGCACGGCGGGCATGATCGACGCGTCGACCACACGCAAACCGCTGACGCCGCGAAGACGTCCACTGTTGTCTACGACCGCGTCCGGATCGTCCGCCTTGCCCATGCGGCAGGTGCCGCAAACATGGAAAGTGCCCGCCACATTGTTTCGAACGTAGTCCGCGAGTGCGGCGTTGTCGTTGGCGAGGCCCGCCAGATCGATCCGGCGGCCGGTAAGCCGGCCAAAGACAATGTTGGCAAGCGCCGGAACGGCGTCGAGCGTGCCGGCGATGATCGCCGCCTTTATCGCGTTCATGCGGGTGAGTTGATTGAGCTGCCGGATCCGGTCGGTGAACCGCACCGGGAACACGGTCGTGTAAAGCGCACGCACCGGATCGCTGGATACCAGCGCGACGATGCGGCGGAAGCCGTCCATCAGGCGAAGCAGATCGATTTCCTCGCCGACGAAATTGAACTCGATACGCGGCCGCCGCGCCGGGTCCGGCGACGCAAGCGTGACGCGCCCGCGCGACGCCGGCTTGAAGATGGTGGCGTTGAACGTGGCAATTTGCTGGCCGAGCGCGCTCCAAGATGTCTTGCTGTGCGCCGCGATATACATGTCGCTCGGCGGCGTCGCCGGCATCCCGGACGAATAGCGCAAGCAGGTCATCGGATGCGGGCGCAGCGTCTTTTGCTGCCGTGCGCCGCGCCGCAAATGGGCGGCGAGGAAGAGCAGCGGATGGTTCTGTAGATTGCGGCCGACGCCGCGCAGATCGGCGACGACGTCGATCCCGAGCGCGCGCAGCTCCGCCGCGGGGCCGATGCCGGCGCGCAGCAGAAAGGCCGGTGAATGGATGGCGCCGGCGCAGAGCACGATTTCGCCACCGTGGAAATTCCGGCTTGCGTCATCGACGATCGCCGAAACGCCGCTGACGCGCCGCCCCTCGAACAGGAACCCAGTGACCGTCGCGCCAGTCATGATCGTCAGGTTCTTGCGGGCGCGCACGCTGGCGTCGAGGTAGCACATTGCGGTCGAGCCGCGGCGCACCGGCGTGTTGCTCATCGGCAGCGAGCCAAGGCCGTCACGGAAATCGCCATTCATATCGGCAATGTGAGGCGTCTGACTCTCGCTCGCGTATTGGTCGACGGCCCGCGACAGCGGCGGCCATTGCTCGCGCGGGGTGCGCCGGATGGGGATCGGACCGCTATCACCGTGCAGATCGCCGTGAAAATCGGCGTCCGTTTCCAGCTTGCGGAAGTACGGTAAAACCTCGCTCCAACCCCAGCCGGCCGCGCCCAGATCGGCCCATTCGTCGTAATCGGCCGGCGTGCCGCGCAGCGCGATCTGCCCCATCACGGTGGAACCGCCGCCCATAATGCGCCCTTGGTCGAACGTCGTTTCCGGCGACGTCTCGCGTGTGCGCCAATGGGCCTTCAGGCCCGGCCACATGTAGGCCTTGTTGTAATAGGACGACGCGAAGGTATCGAGCACATCGGCGGGCTCGTGACCGGGCGCCGTATCGCGCCCCGCTTCGATCAGCAGCACCGAACGGGTCGATTGCGCCGACAAACGGTTGGCCAAAACGCAGCCGGCCGAGCCGGCCCCGATGATGATCGTGTCAAAACCGGCCACTCAAGACGCCTTCAGGCCGAGTATCTGACGCGCCTCCTTCGGTGTCGCGACGTCACGGCCTAACCCTTGAGCGATCTTCACCATCCGCTCCACCAGGACCGCGTTGTTCTTGGCGAGTTCGTTCGGCGCGATGTACGGATTGTCCTCGTAGCCGACGCGGACATGGCCCCCAAGCGAGACTGCAAGCGAGAGCAGGTCCCATTGTTTCTGGGGGCTCATGACGCTCACATTCCAAATGCAATTCTTTGGCAAGTGATCGACCATGTAGATAAGGGCTTTCTCGGTCGGCGGAGTCCAGGTGCCGCCGGGCCAGCCGAGGAACAGCGTCGTGTAGGCGTTCTGCAGGTAGCCCTGCTTGCGGATGAATTCGAGATTCCAGAACGCGCCGGTATGGAAGCACTCGACTTCGAGCTTCACCTTGTGCTGTTCGGCGGCCTTCGCGTAGGCGAGCAATTCCTCCACCGGATGGATCGCCATCATGCGCTTGGGCGGAAACTGCGGGTCGGGATTAAAGTATTCATCATGCGCGTTGAAGGCGACGGCCATCATGTCGGGGCCGAGCCCCATGAGCTTGACCTTCTCTTCGATACGCGCGCTGGCGACGCCGAACTGCATGACCGGGCTGCTTTTGGACAGGATCGCGTCGTTCAGCCGTTTCCAGCCCTCCTGATTCATACGCGACACCTGCCGGCCGTCGGCCTGCATCGTCTCTTCCAAGGTGCGAATCCCGTGGATGTGCGCGATGGCGGCGCCGGCGCTAATGCCGTCGATATATTGGCGGGCTACCCCTTCGATGTCCTCCTGCGGGGGACAAAGATGATTGATCGGATAGGAGGTTCTTGAATCGCAGGCGACGGTAATGATCAGCTTTTCCATGGCGTTTCCGGTTTTCGCTTTCTCTGACGGTATTTCGATTACAACAGGTGGCGGGAGATATGCTGAAAATATTGGTGGCGGACGCAGTCATAGTCGAACCTGTCTCCACTCCCAAATTCCCTGCTAACAGGGATATTAACAGGGAATTTCGTCAAATCCGCTCGCTTTGTGAAATTTTGAATGCTGACACGCGAGCAATTTCAAAGGCTTTCAGCCAAATTTCCTATGCAACAGAACAGGGAATTATTTCGGCGGAGCAGGGAATTCTAACGCAAGAACAGGGAATTTTACCGACTAAATCCGAAATCATCATCGGATGAGGTTTTCGATACACACAGGCTATGCCGATGCAGTAGTCTCTCTGCCGCCGCTACAAAAAACGTCAGGTCAGCGAGAGGCAACCAATATGCGCCGATTGTTATCGCTTTTGTTCGCCGGTGCCGTTCTCAGCATTCCGGCCGTTTCACATGTGCAGGCTGCGAGCGATTATCCAAATCGCTCGATCCGGCTCGTCGTCGGCTTCGGCCCAGGCGGCGCCACCGATACATTTGCCCGCATCTTTTCCGGTCCGCTGAGCAAGGAACTCGGGCAGACGGTCTTCGTCGAAAACGTTGCAGGTGCCAGCGGCTACATCGGCTGGCGAACCGTCGCCTCTGCCAGTCCGGATGGCTACACGCTGATGATGGCTGAAAACGCGCTCGTGATCCGCCCGGGTTTCAAGGACATCAAGCCGCAATTCGACCCGAGCACGGAATTCACGCCGATCGCGTTTGCCGCAACCTCGCCGCTGGCAATATGCGTGGCCAACGCCGTGCCGGCCAATGACATGAAGGAACTGATCGCGCTCTCCCAGTCGTCGTCGAAAAAGCTGACCTTTGCATCGGCCGGCGTGACGTCGGTGTCGCAACTGGTCTGGGATGTGGTGCGCGACGGCGCCAAGATCGACGCGATCGACGTGCCGTATCGCGGCGGCGGGCCGGCCATGGCCGATCTGATCGCTGGGCATGTCGACCTCACTTTACCGTCGAGCCAAGTGGCAAAGCCTTTGGTCGATACCAAGCGGATCAAATGTCTCGCGGTCACTGGCAAAACACGCTCGCCGGCCCTGGCGCAGGTTCCGACGCTGGACGAAGTCGGCATCAAGCATGCCGACGTCGATCTGCGGTTCTGGTTCGCGGTGTTCGGACCGAAAGGCTTGCCGGCTGACGTGACGGTGAAACTGCAAAAAGCGATCCAGGCCGCCTTGCAAGAACCCGAGCTCAGTGAACGGCTGAAGTCGCTCGACATCGCGGCCGATTACGCGCCCGGCCCGGAGCTGCATGCACGCGTGGTGAGCGATGTCAAAAACTGGGGGGCCTTCATCGAGTCCAAAGGACTGAAGGGGCAATAACCGCTGTCATTCCATATCATGCGCTCCGGCCATCGGGCCGGCGCTATTTGTTCTCAGCGCATGATCCCGAAAAGTGGGAACCGGTTTTTGGAAAAGACCATGCGCAATAAGATTCGAGGAGGCAAGCTTGAACGATCGTAGCCGGCGCGCGCAAAAATGGGTCAACGAGGAATTCTACAAGGTCCTCGACGTCTTCGGTTTCCGCTCTGCGATGTTCGTCGAATGGGGCTTTCGGCCCGCCGATGTGCGCCGGACCACGGAACGCATCAAGCACCCGGCGGCCGTCGTCAAGCAGTGGGTGCGCACGGCCGAACAGGAGCAGAAACTCGCCGAGGAGGCCGAGGCAAGTGGTCACCGCGAGAGCGCCGCCGAGTTCTACTACCGCGCAGCGCTGTATTACGGTCCGCCTTGCGGCGTGCTCCACGCCAACACACCGCGCAAGCTCGATCTGTATAAGCGTCTGGTCCATTGTTACACGCGCTTCACCGAACTGTTCGACGAAGCCCGCGTGCGGCGTGTCGAAATTCCATTCGAGAACGGCAAGACGATCCCCGGCATCCTGCAGACAGTGCCTGGCGCCGCCAAGACGCCCTGCGTGCTGGTCATCCCCGGCATGGACACGATCAAGGAATACATGCCGAGCCCCTATCACAATCACTTCCGCCGCCGCGGCATGGCGACGCTCACCATCGACGGTCCCGGCCAGGGCGAGAGCAACACCCGCGAGACCTGGGTCACGCTCGACAACTTCGAACGCGCCGGCAAGGCCGCAATCGACTTCATCGAAACGATCCCCGAACTCGATGCCGGCAAAGTCGGCGTCTACGGCTGGAGCATGGGCAGTTACTGGGGTCCCCGCGTCGCCGCCTACGACCCGCGGGTCAAGGCACTGGTCGGCGCCATGGGCGTTTTTTTACAGAAGGACACGATCTTCAAGCACTCCAAGCCGGCCTATCGCGCTAACTACATGTACATGTCGAACATCCATGACGAGGATCAGTTCGACGCGATGGCCGAGCAGATGACGCTCGAACCGATCGCCGGCAAGGTTAAATGTCCGACGCTGCTGGCGATGGGCGAGTTCGACGAGTTGTGTCCGCTTGAAGACGGCGAGCGCATGTTCGAACTGCTCGGCGGTCCGAAGGAATTGTGGGTCTACGAGGATGAGACTCATACCTTCGGCAGCCGCCTGCCGGACTTCTATCCGAAGGTTGCCGACTGGATGCGCGACGCGCTGGCGGGAAAATTTCCAGCGGGCTACAAAAAGCGCATCGATCAGCCGGCGCGCTAATGCGGGCCGCACGCCGCCCTTTTGACGATCAACGTCTACATATTGTCTTCGAGCCAGTCGGCGGCAAAATCGATGCCGATTTGGCGGTTATCGACATGGGCGTGTTCCGCGCCGCCTTCCTCCGTCGTGAAGATCTTGATCGTTTTGTTCTTCGAGCCGACCGCATCGTAGAGCTTCTGGGCGTTCTCGACCGGGACGACCCGATCGTTGCCGCCATGCGTGACCAGAAACGGACAGCTGATGTTCTTCGCCACGTCCTTCAGACTGAACTTCTTGGCGATCGCGATGCCTTCGTCATCGTCCTTGGCGCCGGCGACCCAGCGCCATTGGAAGTTCGACTGGGCGACCGACTTCGGCGCGTTCCGGTTGGCGTCCTTGATCTTCTGCTGCCAGGCGGCGAGATCCCAGTGCAGCGCGGAAAGTGCGATGCAGGCGGCGTAGCGTTTCTCGAAGGACGCGACGCGCGAGGAATAATAGCCGCCGAAGCTGTAGCCCATGATGGCAATGCGTTTGGCATCGACATCCGCCCGCTTGGCAAGGAAATCGAAAGCGGCTGCGCCCGGCACCTCGTAGTCGAAGCGGCTGGACATGTCGCGGATGCGGCGCGTCTCGCCCATGCCGGGACCGTCGAGACAGAGCGTGTTGTAGCCGCGGCGGGCGAATTCGAGGCCGCAGAAAAAGATGCTCATCTCTTTGGCGTTGTCCATGCCATTGAGCACGACGACAGTCGGCGCAGGCGCACCAGTCTGTGCCTTCATAAACAGTGCCGGCAGCGTGGTACCTTCGTAGGGCACTTCGACAAACTCGACGTTTGGGCAACGCAGCCTTATGCCCTGGTGCCAGACCTTGTAGGCATGCGCGCCCTGCGCCTTCTTTTCTGGGCTAGGTGCGATGAAGCGCTCGGCGTTGTAATGATAGATGCCAGCGCGCAGGTAATAGTCGCCAGTGGTGATCTTGTGGCCCTTGGCGAGTGCCTCGTCGCCTCGTTTCTCGATCAGGTCACCGATGGCGCGCCACTCTTCTTTCCAGGCTTTGCCGCGATCGGGTTCCGACGCGCGCGCGCGCAGCCGCTCGCAAGCACGGTCGATCTCCTCGAGCGCGATCACGCCATAGGGCGCCATCCCCTTCAGGATCAGAGTCGCATTCGACCAGAGAAAATTATCGCCGAAATGATCGATCCAAGGTCCGCGGTTCATAGAACGCTCCTTTGCGCGGTGGTCGATTGATGATGTTTACCGCAGGATACGTAGATTATTGTGGTTTTATTCCGGAATCTTTGATGACCTGGGCCCAGCGAGCAAGCTCAGCCTTGATCAAATCGCCGAACTCCGCTGGCTCATTGGCGACCGGCGCCATTCCCTGATTCTTGAACTGCTCGACGAGGTCGGGCGATGCCACGGCCTTGGCGACTTCATCGCGCAGCTTCTTGGCAATAGCCGGCGGCGTGTTCGGCGCCGCGAGCAAACCGAAATAATTGGTCACGACGAAATCCTTGAAGCCGGATTCGCCCATGGTCGGCACGTCCGGCAGCGCCGGAGAACGCTTTGCGCTGGTGACCGCCAATCCGACGATGTTTCCGGCTTTCACTTGCGCGACCTCGACGGGCATCGCATCGAACATTGCGTCGATATGGCTGCCTAGCAAGTCGTTGAGCGACGCTGCGGCCCCTTTGTATGGGACGTTGACTATTGTGATGCCAGAGCGAAGCCGCAGCAATTCGGCCGCCAGATGCAGCGAACTGCCGGCACCGCCGCCGGAGCCGAAGGTTAGCTTACCTGGATTCGCCTTCCCATATGCGACAAGGTCGTTGATGTTCTTGAACGGGAGAGTCTTACGCGAGACCACAATGAACGGCCCATCCGACACTTCCGTCACCGGCGTCATCTTGGCGAGATCGAACGGATAGTCCTTATGAAACGGCTGGGTGACAACCACGCTCGCCGAAATCATGAATAGCGTGTGGCCGTCTGGTGGCGCACCGGTGAGTTCGCGCAAGGCCGGTTCAAAGGCGGCACCCGGTCGATTTTCGACATAAACATTGGTGTGCAGGCTTTCAGATAGCTTCTGAGCAATCAGCCGCGCGGTGACATCGGTTGCTCCACCAGCCACCAATCCAACAATGATTCGTATCGGCTTGTTGGAGAACTCCTGAGCTTGTGCTGGTCGAACATACGCGGAAACAAGCGCGATGCACGCGAGCACAACTGCAGCTCTTACAGTCTGCAATGGATGTTTCATCAGTCCGTCCCCCATCATAATTTTGACGCTCCTTTTCAATCTCATTTGTGCTCTTGGGCAACAATCGATTCAAGCGGCTCTGCAGCGATGAGCATATATTCGGTACCCAATATTGTACTTCCCGGACCGGTCTCTGTGAGGCCATCAAGTCCGGTTTGCCCCCAAAAGCAGACATCCAGCGGATGGGTTTGTACGGCCGCTTAGTGCCAGTAGGCGACATTGCGCCAGTGGCTCAAAATAAATAAAGAGGCCGCTATTGTGTTGCCTAGATCGTGAAGGCGAATGGCTGCGCAAATCTACTCCGCCCAGTATTTGGTGTTTAGAACATCTACCGGACGTCCCGGGCGTTCGCGGCACGCGGGCGATTGAACACCTTGATACAGGCGGGACCGAGTCGCGGCGATTAGCTGCGGTGGAGGCTAATGGTAGCGCCCTTCACGCTGGCGTTAGCTTCCTTGGATTTGATAACCACCGACTGCAGGTCGCCGTTCGTATTCAAGGCCAGACTGGCGGAAAACGCCGGCCCATTGGCCACGACATCGATGAGATTTCCATCCGCTGTGCCGGAAATTTTTCCGGCAACGTTCCGGCTGGATTCGCTCCAACTGCCACTGACGGCGTTCGATGCCAAAGTCGCGCTGGCGCGCATGTCAAAACTATAACTATCGCTGGCGCAGCGGATATTCAGTTGAAGATTATTTTGCTGCTCCAACACGTCATAAGTTGCCCGGCACCGGATTGGCTCGATCGCGCCATTCGCAAGATCAATCGTACCGCTTCCCGACCATTGACCCGATAGCTGATCGAACGGGCTTGCGCCCTGTGTATGCCCGCTTGCATTTACCAACCAAAATACAAGAACAAAACTTGCGCTTCGCATCGCGTTGCCAGCGGATAGCGATCGGAGAGTCATGATATAACCCAATTGTTTGAGCGGGTCATCGCAGAGGATGCCGATACCCGCAATATAACGCCTCTGCCATCCATTGGTTCCGTCATGGAACATCGGAACCGCAAGGCCGCTTCGAATGCGACGAGCCAACGTTGCGCGTCGGTTTGCGGCGGATCCCGCTGACGATCCTCGACTATAGCTATCGCAAGACATGTGCACTTGGGGCGCTATTGAAGAATTCGACATGCATCCTATGGCAAACGCTACAACGCGCACCACTCGTCGGCCGTCACGGCGCTGCACCATCGCTAGGAGCTTGCGACCAAAAGAAACGCCGGGAATTCGCTCTGCGCTACCGCGAACCCGACGCGCTCGCATAGCGGTGGCCGCTTCGCAGGCGATAAGCCAAGATGAGTTTAAGCTCAGCGCCTTCAAGGACCGTTTCGGGTCAAAGGCAGACGTGACGCTCTTTAATTGCGATGTCTGTATTACATCCAAAAGCAGACATCCCGGCATAGGCTGCGCGAGCAGTCATGTTCCGTAACCTGCTGTTCTATGAATCTCTGACTCTGCAATGGCGCGAACATAGAACCGAGCCAGGAACAGCTTTCCAGACGGCAGAGACAAAAGGCCCAAATCCGCCTCCAAGCTACTTTACGTATTTGCAGAGACCGCACCTCGCGAATCTTAACCCGCAAAAGCGCGGAGGTTCGAGGCCTTTGCGAACGCGCTAGAGACTTTGGCGGCTAAGAAGACTGCGTGGTGGCGGACGCAGTCGCAGTCGAACCCGTCTCCACTCCCAAATTCTCTGCTAACAGGGAAATAAACAGGGAATTTTTCAATTTTGGGCTAGCTCGCGCCTCAGAAATTGCCATTCGTCCAATGATTCAGCAGACATAGAGCAAGATTCCCTACTCAACGGAACAGGGAATTATTGCGAAGGAACAGGGAAATTTTCCTGGCAAATTTGAAATCACCGCCTGATGATGTTTCCGTTATTCAGACGGGTTCCATGAGTACCACACCAAACGACTTGTTCCTGATAGCATCGAGTCTCGCCTCAGCGAGCCCTGTCGGATCGCAAAATGTTCGCGCCGCGCAAGGACACTGCCGCGTGCCTGCGGGTGCCTGGGTCTATCCCGGGAGTAATGAAAAACGAGATGATGTGATCGTGGCACTCGCGAAGCGCGGGGTCGTGCTGCTCGGCGAGACACACGACCAGGCAGAGCACCATCGCTGGCAGCTCCATACGATCGCGGCGCTGTTCAGTCACCGGCCTGACATGGTCATCGGATTCGAGATGTTCCCGCGGCGCGTCCAGCCGGTGCTTGACCGCTGGTCCAAGGGCGAGCTGGACGAAACCACCTTCCTCCGCGAGGTCGATTGGCCACGGATCTGGGGCTTCGCCGACGAGCTCTACCTGCCGCTGTTCCATTTCGCCCGAATGCATCGCTTGCCGATGCTGGCGCTCAATATCGATCGGACGACCAACCGTCAGGTTGCGGCACAAGGATTAGCGTCCGTGCCGGGCACCGAACGGGAGGGCATCGGCGATCCTGCACCGGCCTCTTCGTCCTATCGCGACCGGCTGTTTGAGTGGTTTAAGAAGCACCTGGCTGCCGGTCAGGACGCCCGCGCCGCATCGGAACGGTTCGAACGTTTCGTCTGCGCGCAGCAGTTCTGGGACCGCGCAATGGCCGAGGCGATCGCGGGGGCGCGCCGCGATGGGCGGCGGCCGCTGGTCGTCGGTATAATGGGCAGTGGCCATATTGAATACGGGGACGGTGTGCCCTACCAACTCGCTGCAATGAGGATCGATGATGTGGCCACGGCGCTGCCCTGGCCCGCGGACACCGAATATCCAATCCACGACCCCCAAATTGCGGATATTCTTTTCGGTGTGGCAGCCTCTCCGTAACTACACATAGGTACGATAACAAAAATTGGATTTGGCGTGTCATCTGGATTCGGAAAATATTGGTTTAGTTCAGTAGCGACCTAAGGAGAAACAATATGCGTGCCTATCAATTGCCAAAAGGCGGCGCCGGTATCGACGCGCTGGTCAAGGTCGAGCGGCCCAAACCCAAGCCGACCTATCGTCAGGTTCTGGTGAAGGTTACCGCCTGTTCGCTTAACTTCCGCGATCTCGGAATCGTGCGCGGCACCTACCGTCTGCCGGTGAGCGAGAACGTCATCCCGCTGTCAGATGGCGCCGGCGAGGTGATTGAGGTTGGCGAAGGCGTCCGGCGCGTTAAGGTCGGCGATCAGGTGGCGGGTACTTTTTTCCAGCGTTGGCACGCCGGCGAACCGGGACCGGATACGCACCTGAGCGCGCTTGGTGGCGGCATCGACGGCATGCTAGCCGAATACGTGGTGCTCGAAGAAGAAGGTGTTGTGAAGATCCCAGCGCATCTTTCGCTCGAAGAGGGCGCGACCCTACCCTGCGCCGCCGTGACCGCGTGGCACGCCATGGTCGAGCACGCAAAGCTCATTGCCGGCAGCACCGTGCTTCTACAAGGTACCGGAGGCGTTTCGATCTTCGGCTTGCAACTGGCGAAGGCTATGGGCGTACAAGTCATCATCACCTCGTCTAGTGACGACAAACTCGCGCGCGCGAAGCAGCTCGGCGCTGACCACGGAATTAACTACAAGACAACGCCCGACTGGGACAAAGCGGCAGTGGAACTCACCGGAGGTCGCGGCGTCGATTGCGTGGTCGAGGTCGGTGGCGCAGGCACGATTGCGCGTTCGTTTGGCTCTATCCGCGTTGGCGGCAAGATCGGTTTGATTGGCGGCCTGAGCGGACCAGCGACTGAGCTTAATCCAGGGATGATCCTGGCCAAGCGGGCAAACGTCCAGGGCATTTCGGTCGGTTCGACGCAAATGTTTGATGCAATGAACCGAGCGATAGCGGCAAATAAGCTCAAACCGGCAATCGACAAGGTGTTTGGCTTCGACGAAGTTCAGGCGGCCTACAAACACATGGCCTCGAGCGCGCACTTCGGAAAGATTGTAATCCGCCTCGCTTAATCAGGTATTCTTGATGTCGGGCTATTGGAGACTTTCTCTATGCCAAAGGTCGTACACAAAAATAATGATTCTATTTTGAATTCGTTTACTGGGACGAACGAGTCATTTACTCGGAAACCGTATCACTCCCCCCGCAGCTCGGCGGCGGTGTCGAGAACGGCGCGGATGACCTTGTCGTAGCCTGTGCACCGGCAGAGGTTGCCCGCGAGCCAGTAGCGCGTCTCGGTTTCCGTAGGATTCGGATTGCGGTCCAGCAAGGCCTTGGCCGCGACCAGCAGGCCCGGCGTGCAGAAGCCGCACTGGAGCGCCGCATGCTCGAGGAATTTCCGCTGCAGCGGGTGGAGATCATGGCCCCGCGCCATGCCCTCGATCGTCTCGATCGTGTGACCTTCGGCTTCGACCGCAAGCATCAGGCACGAGCAGACCAGGCGACCGTCGACCATCACGCTGCAGGCGCCGCAGTCGCCCGAGCTGCATCCCTCTTTGCTGCCGGTCAGGTGGAGCTCGTCACGCAGTACATCCAGCAGGGTGAGCTGCGGCTCGCACAGAAACTCGGTGGGCTCGCCATTGATGGTGGTCGATACGTGATGCTTGCTCATCGACGCACCCCCGCGCGCTCATGGGCGATAACCGCTGCCCGGCGTGCCATCACGCCGGCGACTTTGGTCCGATATTCGATCGTCCCGCGCTTGTCGTCGATCGGCTTGCAGGCGCGCCGCGCCGCCTGGTCGAGCGCAGCGAGCACCGTCTCGTCGAGCGTGTGCCCGATCAGTGCGGCTGCGGCCTCGGGAACCAGGATCGCGGTCGGCGCCACGGCACCTAGCACGACCCTCGCATCGGTGCAGGCGCCGCCGGGGTCGAGCGTAACGCTGACCCCGGCGCCGACCACGGCAATATCCATCTCGGTCCGAGGAATGAAGCGGAGGTAGGCGTCCGCCGAGCGGGCTGGGCGCTTAGGCAGGTGAAACTCGACGATAAACTCGCCAGGCTTCAGGGACGTACGCCCCGGACCGGTGGGGATACTCTCCACCGGAACCTCGCGCCGCCCGTTGGCGCCTACCACCACGCAGGTCGCACGCGCGGCGATCAGCGCCGGGACGCTGTCGGCCGCCGGCGACGCATTGCAGAGATTGCCGGCAAGCGACGCGCGACCCTGCACCTGTGTTGATCCGATCAAATTCGCGGCCTCGACTACCCCGGGCCACACCCGCTTAAGAGCTTCGCATTCGCCGATCACGGCACCGGGCGTCGCGGCGCCGATCACAAACGCGCCATCTCGTTCGCGAATGCCGGACATTCCGGGGATCTTCTTGATATCGACAATCAGGTCCGGCTTGGTTCGGCCGGAACGGAGCTGAACCAGCAGATCGGTCCCGCCGGATAGGACCTTTGCAGTGCCGGGGGCTTCGGCCAAGATGCGAATGGCCTCTTCGACCGTCGACGGGGCTGTATAATCGAGCATGGTATTGGCGTCTCCAAACTTGCCGAGCGGGACGCTAGTCCAGCGTTGGTTGGCGGTCTAGGCCGAAGCGAGATTTCGCGACAGCTGCGAGCGCATGGCTAATCTGATTGCAGAACGGCTTGCATTTGCGCCCTGCCCGCGCAACTCTCATGCAAAGCCAAGCGCAACGCGGCAATCAGGTGAGGTAGCTGTGGACGATATCACTTCGCGCGAAACAGCAAAGCAATTCAAGTGGGTTGGAACCCGGCCGGTTCGCCCTGACGGCGTGCCGAAGGTCACGGGGCTTGCCCAGTACGGCGCAGACTTGGCAATGCCGGGCGAGCTGGTCGGCCGTATCCTGCGCTCACCCCACGCCCATGCGCACATTCGATCGATCGATACCTCGAAGGCGGCGGCGCTGCCCGGCGTCAAGGCTGTGGTGACGTCGGCGGACTTCCCTGAGCAGAAGTTCGAATATGTCGGACCGGAACGCGTTGCGCAGAATTTCTGGCATATGACGCGCAACATCATGGCGCGCGAGAAGGTGCTCTATGAGGGCCATGCGGTGGCCGCCGTGGCGGCCACCAGCAAGGCTATCGCCGATGAGGCGCTGTCACTGATCGCAGTCGACTACGAGGTGCTGCCGCACGTCATCGACGTCGATGATGCGATGAAGCCGGATGCGCCCTTGTTGTTTCCCGACATGATCACCCGCGGTATCGAACCG
>Ga0097691_1001660_pt1 | contig 15931 bp, 17 predicted proteins | sample NGESurdeep072012_8_FD_72858 | JGI IMG/M metagenome (GOLD analysis project Ga0097691, IMG submission 72858) | Arctic peat soil microbial communities from Barrow, Alaska - NGEE Surface sample 210-1 deep-072012 | ecosystem: Environmental > Terrestrial > Soil > Wetlands > Peat ... | reverse complement strand
TCTGGCACGGATTGATGCATAAAGAAGGACAAGGCAGGCTGGATATAGTTATGAGCATTCAAAACAATCAACTTCAATGCACCATTGCAGATAATGGAATTGGAAGAATTAAAGCTGCTGAATTAAAAAGCAAGTCAGGTGAAAAACAAAAGTCTTTCGGACTTAAAATAACAACAGAAAGGCTTGCGCTTTTCAATAACGAAAAAACCGTTCGAACGTTTTACAATAGCGAAGATGTATTAGACACAGATGGAAATATTGCGGGCACAGAAGTTATATTGCATATTAAATATAAAAATGAAATTCACGAACCGGTTAGTTAATACACATGATTACAACCATCATCGTTGACGACGAACGCAATAGTTGCGAGGCATTGCAGATATTACTTAAGGATTGTTGCCCCGAACTGCAGTTAGCAGCTATTTGTTATTCTGGCGAGGAAGCATTACAAAAAATACAGCTCCTTCATCCGCAATTAGTTTTTCTTGATATTGAAATGCCCAATATGAATGGCTTTCAATTACTGGAACAATTAAATTGGCTGGATTTTGATTTGATCTTTACCACCAGCTACGATCAATATGCTATTAAGGCAATTAAATTTAGTGCTCTTGATTATTTATTAAAACCTGTTGATAGGGAAGAATTAGAAAAGGCAGTACAGAAAGTGGTTAAAAAAATAAATAACACCGTCCCCCAACAACTTGAGATTTTATTACAAAAAATTAACCATCCTTCAACCCCTGTGCAAAGAATTGCATTGCCAACAATGCAGGGATTGGAATTAGTACCTGTAAATTCAATCATCAGTTGTTCTGCAAACAATAATTATACAGAGTTTTTTCTAAGCGATAAAAAAAGAATATTGGTTTCACGTACTTTAAAAGAAACAGAAGAAATATTAGAAGACTATAATTTTCTCAGGGTGCATCATTCTTACATCATCAATCTAAATGAAATTGTTCGATACATAAAAGGAGAAGGTGGATATCTTATTATGACAGATGGCTCTTCAGTGGATGTTTCCCGAAGTAAAAAAGATTTATTGATGCAAAAACTACAGCCCTCTAAATTTTGAATTTACATTTCTGCAATATTCATGCTCTGTAAAAATTCACTTCTTCATTTTCTGAATTGACTGCTATCTTCGTAAGATGGACCATCTTAAACATTTATCAAAAGATAAAAAGTTTAAAAAAATTCTTGAACTGCAGGAGCCATTCGTGTTAGCACCAAGAAAAAAAGTTTACCTGCATTTGTGTTCTTCTATAATCAGCCAGCAGCTTAGCACTAAGGTTGCCAAAGTTATATTCCAGCGATTTTTAGATCTCTTTGGAAAGAAGGAACCAACTGCAAAAGAAATATTGCAAATACCTGTTGAAAAATTTCGCAGCATTGGCTTTTCCAATGCCAAAGCAAGCTACGTTCATAACGTATGCAAATTTTTTGTTGATAATAAACTAACAGATACCCGGTTACATAAAATGAGCAATGAGGAGGTTATTGAGCTTCTTACACAAATAAAAGGTGTAGGCAAATGGACAGTTGAAATGATATTGATGTTCACGTTAGGCAGAGAAGATGTTTTCGCGATTGACGATTTGGGTATTCAGCAATCAATAACAAAATTGTATAAGCTGGATAATTCAGATAAAAAATTACTGAAAGAAAAGATGCTGCAAATATCTTCTAAATGGACTCCTTATCGTACTTATGCATGCAGGTATTTATGGGGATGGAAAGATGCAAAGCCAATCAGCAAAAAACAATTGGCAAAAGTCCGCCTCAATGACGAAGTCGGACAGGGTAAATAAATTATTTCCTTCTTATTAGTGGATTATTCAATCCATTCACAATATTATCAACTACTACAAACTCTCTCAGTTTGGAGAATAATTGTGTTAGTGTTTTAAAACCATATGTTCTTGAATCAAAACTTGGATCTAATTTTCTTAAGTTCAATCCCATTGTAGAAACATACACTTCGTTACTTTCGTTGGCGCTCATATCAAAAGCTTTATTGATAAGCCTTGTATCAACAGTAACTTTTTCTTTTTTATGAATTACTTTTTTTTCTTCCTGCTCAATTTTAGGTTCCAGGTTTTCAACATGCGTAAATATCTCACACGATTTTACAAATGCATTGGGTGTTTTTTTCTCGCCGATTCCCATAACAAAAATTCCATCTTCTCTTATGCGTTTTGCCAAACCTGTATAATCGCTGTCGCTGCTTACAATGCAAAATCCATCCACTAAATTATCATGCAAAATATCCATAGCGTCAATTATCAATGCGCTGTCAGTAGAATTTTTACCTGCTGTGTAAGAAAATTTTTGAATGGGATTAAAGGCCATTTCATTCAGTTGTGCTTTCCATGAATTCATGTGTGGGGTTGTCCAGTCGCCATACACCCTGCGTATGGTAACCTTGCCATATTTAGATGCTTCTTCCAAAACAAGGTTGAGCAATCTTGGCTGTGCATTATCGCCATCTACAAGCAAAGCAATTCTGTTCATTTTTGTTTCCATAAAAAATATTGTTTTGCAAAACTATGTTTAGAAAGCGAGATTTTATAAATAAAAAAACCCTCTGCAAATTGCAAAGGGTTTTACTGTTAACTCACAACTCGCTATTGGCTATTTCACCAGCTTTAATTCATTAATTATATTTTTTGCGCCACCTAATTTATCTATACACCACAAAACAAAACGAACATCAACATTAATAGTACGGTTAAGGTCTTTGTCAAAAGCAATCTTATGGCTTAATGCTTCGTAGTTACCGTCAAAAGCAAGACCAATAAGATTTCCATACCCATCCAAAACAGGTGAGCCCGAATTACCGCCTGTAATATCATTGGTAGTGATGAAGCCTGTTACCAGGTCATTTTTTATTTTGTCTTTGTATTGTCCAAAATCTTTTTTCTTTATCATATCCAAAGCTTTTTCAGGAAAATCAAATTCGTAATCGCCCTTTACATATTTTTCCAGAATTCCCTTGCTGGTAGTTGCATAATCATAATGCACAGCGTCCCGTGGATTGTAGCTTTTTACATTGCCATAGCTAACCCTCATGCTAAAGTTTGCATCAGGGTACATTTTTTTTACTGCGGCTGGATTCATTTCCATAATTCCTTTCATGTACATTCTTCCCAGTTCATTATTCCTGTTAACAAAGTCGCTATAATACTTTGCATATTTTGAATTATAATTTTTTACAAATGCCGAAGCATAAGCATAGGCAGGATCATTTTGCAGTGTTGCCAAATCAGGATTATCCATAAACTCTTTCCACTTTGCATTATTTAATATCATGGTATTTGCAAACACACTTTTAGCCCATGCCCTGTAAGTGGCTTCATCATTCAGATCACCAAATTCTTTTTTAATATCCCTGTAAATATCAGCAGGCTGCTGGCTTTTATCTATATCGTTGTAAAACATCATAGCGGTTGTGGCAAGAATTTTTTCATCGCTGGAAAGATCTTCTCCATCCAGAAATTTTTTTCTTGCAACGGTTGCTGCTGCCACTGCTTTTTTAACATCGTCCTTTCCACCTTTTTTATCCAGTGCATTTTCTACCTGTTGTAATGATGAAGCAAAAGCTGCCAACGGCGATCCGAGAATTCCTTCTATTAAATATTGTCTTTGCTTTGCATAAGGAGTCCACGCTTCATAATTTTTTTGGTAATCAGAAAAAATATTCTGGTATTCAGGTTTGTTGGCAGCCCATTTCATAAACTGTTGCTCTGCCTGTTGTTTTGCTTCGTAGGTATGATATTTTTCAAGCTGTTTTGTTTCACCTTCATAAAATTTCCAGTAGTTGGCGATACCTGCATAATTAGAGGATAGTTTTAATTTTACTGCAGGATCTTTTATCATTTCTGCATACATATATTTCAGTCTTGCATCACGTAAGCGTACCAGCGAAGGATTTTCAATCTCATTTTTTAATTTAATTCCATAGCTTGTTTCGTAACGGTTGGTGCCGCCGGGGTATCCATATATCATTGCATAATCACCATTTTTAAATCCTTTAATAGAAACAGGCAAAAACCATTTAGGTTTCAGCGGAATATTATCCGCACTGTAATCTGCGGGCTTTCCGGCTTTATCTGTATATACCCGAAATATAGAGAAATCACCTGTGTGGCGTGGCCATTCCCAGTTATCAGTATCACCGCCAAACTTACCAATGCTTTCAGGCGGAGCTCCAACCAGCCGCACATCTCTGTATGTTTTATATACATACATTATGTATTGATTACCCTTGAACATACTGTAGATCCTTGCTGAAAGGCCATTAGCCGGGTCTGCTGCTTTATCTGTGATCGCTTTATAAACTTCCGGGGTTTTTTTAGTGCGGTCCGCCCAATTCAAACCTTTTAATCCGGCTTCTACTTCATTAGTAACATCTGCAATTCTCTCTAAAAACTGCACTGTAATATTTGATTTAATTTCCTGGTCTTTGCTGTAGGCATAAAATCCATCACGCAGATAATTGTGTTCTACTGTGCTGGCGCCTGCTATAGTTCCATACCCGCAATGATGATTGGTAAATATTAAACCTTCATTGCTTACAATTTCGCCGGTACATCCTCCGCCGAAAATAATAATAGCATCTTTAATGCTTGGTTTATTGATATTGTAAAGTTGTTCTTTGCTTAGTTTTAAGCCATGCTTTACCATATCGTCATAAACCTGTTGCCCTAATAGCATTGGCAGCCACATTCCTTCATCTGCACTTGCTTTAAAAACCGCAAGAATCAGCAATACAGAAACAAAAAATTTCTTCATATAATAAATTTTTAGTAAGATAATTTAAGGTGACAAACCTACTTAATTTGTCTGAATCATGATTAAATTGATTAAAGGATTTGCGTGATTTTAGGGCGCAGAAATATTCTATTTCAAATTTTATACAGTGCTTCTATAGAGATATTGATGGAGAATTTAGTTTTTAGGAGATTTGCCCGTAGTGAGGATTTCATCAATGGTTTTTTTTAACCAAAAAACAGTATTTGTTGCTAAGCCGGAGGTATGAAAATAAACTTTGCCTTCAGTATCAACAATCACATGTGTTGGATAAGATTTAATGCCATACTTATCAGATAAATATCTTCCCTCATCAATAATTGTATAGTTAAAGGGCATTTTTTTTAAAAAATCTTTTATATCACTTCTTGTATCTAATGCTACTGCAATAAATAATACACTGTCGTTTCCTTTATATTTTTCTACCAGGTCATTCAGGTCAGGCATTTCCATTCTGCATGGGGCACAATTTATAAACCAAAAATTAAGAACAATTATTTTTCCTTTTTCATCTTTAAGATTAATTTTTTTGTTATTGATGTCGGTGGATTTAAATAAGCTTATCTTTTTACCTGTACTGAAGTATGGACTCTCCCTTGGTTTTGGCATTCTTTCAAGTCTTTCATTTTTTTGCTTATCCGTTAATTTGATCAATAAAAATTCAGTGTTTTTATTTTGAGGATCTACCGGCTTTAATGTATAATCTGCTTTAAATATCAAAGCCTGCCATATATTAAATGGATAAACATTTCCGGCAGAATCTTTTACAATTGTATTTTCATTTATTCTTATTGGGCTATTTTGTGAATAAGCTGTTATCACAAAAAAAATCAATAGTAAAAAGGTGTAATATTTTTTCATCAAATAAATTTTTATAAATATTCCATAAGATAAATATAATTTGTAAAGATGTTTTCCTTTTGTAAAATATTGATGAAGTTGGCTCAGGTATTCATTAAATTTGTTGTTCTTAACCAATCTTACTCTTAATGGCGCTGATTGATATAAAGCTTCCTAAATCTATTGCCCGTGCCCTTAACTTACCGGTTAGTTCACCCAGGCGTCAGCAGCTAAAAGTATTAAGGAAGATGTTGAGAAAAGCATGCTTTACTGAGTTTGGTCAAAAATATAAGTTCGATGAAATACTGCTCAGTCGCCATCCGGAAAAAATGTTTCAACAGGAAGTACCAACATACGACTACAGCAAAATTTATAAAGAGTGGTGGTATAAAACGTTAGAGGGAAAGCCTGATGTGTGCTGGCCTGGCATAATAAAACTTTTTGCTTTAAGCAGCGGCACCAGCGAGTCTGCCAGCAAATATATTCCCATAACAAAAGACCTTATTCGTTCCAATAACATTACAAGCATTCGCTACCTGTTAACGTTGGCAACTTATACCAATGTGCCAAGAGCCTCTGTGAGCAAGGGTTGGCTGCTATTAGGCGGCAGCACACAATTACAAAAAAGCGCTACTTACTTTGCCGGAGATATTAGCGGGATACAGGCAAAAAATATTCCTTTTTGGTTTCAGGGATTATATAAACCCGGTAAAAAAATAGCAAGAGAAAAGGACTGGGCAAAAAAACTGGAAGAAATTGTGGAGAAAGCGCCAACATGGGATATTGCTTTTCTTGTTGGCGTGCCTGCATGGGTGCAACTGTGTATGGAAAAAATTATTGAACGGTATGATCTTAAAAACATACATGAGGTTTGGCCCAATCTTGCTTTTTATGTTCATGGCGGGGTTGCTATGGAACCATATAAAAGAGGATTTAAAAAATTGTTAGGCAAACCAATCACATACATCGAAACATACCTTGCAAGCGAGGGGTTTTTAGCTTACCAGAATCGGCAGGATGCAAAGGGGCTGAAACTCGCCATCAACAATAATATATTTTTTGAGTTCGTGCCTTTTGATGATGAGAATTTTGACAACGAAGGCAACATGGTTGCCAACCCCAACGCATTAATGATACATGAAGTAGAGGAGGGAAAAGATTATGCAATATTGATAAGCACTAATGCCGGCACGTGGAGATATTTAATTGGTGATACCGTTCGCTTTGTTGATATTGATAAAAGTGAAATAATTATCACAGGCAGAACAAAACATTTCTTAAGTCTTGTTGGCGAGCATTTAAGTGTTGATAATATAAACAAGGCTATTGAGCTGGTGAGCGAAGAATTAAATATTTCTATTCCTGAATTTACTGTTGCAGGTGTGCCTTACGGCTCGTTCTTTGCTCATCAATGGTATATTGCAACAGATGATAAAATAAATAGTGAAGATCTGAAAATAAGAATTGACAATAAATTAAAAGAGTTGAATGATGATTATGAAGTAGAAAGAAAGCATGCTTTAAAAGAAGTTTTTGTTGATGTACTAAGTGAGCAAACCTTTATGAATTTTATGAAGGCAAAAGGAAAAGTTGGCGGACAACATAAATTTCCCAGGGTATTAAAAGGTAATATGCTGGAAGACTGGCAAAAATTTTTGAAAGGCGTTGCTGTTAAATAATGCCGTGTGCCGCAAAGATAAAACTGCAAATAATTTTATTATTTAAATTGTAGTTTTAAACAGCGGTATTTTTATTTAAAAGTTTATAATGGCAGATATAATACAGGCGATAATAAAAGGATTCGTGATGGGAATGTTGCTGGTTATTTCTGTTGGCCCTATAATTTTTACCATTATAAAACAAAGCATCAATAATGGTAAAGAAGGCGGTTTTAGTTTCGTTGTCGGTGTATGGATCAGTGACCTGGTGTGGATATTGTTGAGCAATGTTTTTTCTGAGTTTGTTACAGCGCTCCTCGATTTTAAAAAACCGATAGGCATTATAGGGAGTGTGTTTTTAATAAGTATGGGTGTGTTCTACTTATTTTTTAAAAAGGTAGATGTTCATCCGCAGGATATCTCATTGCCGCCGCTCCAGGGAAGCGACCACGTAAAACTTGCATTGCAAGGTTTTTTGGTTAATACACTTAATCCGGGTGCAATTGCTTTTTGGCTAACATCTGTTACGGCAATTTCTATTACGCATACCATAAAAGAACGAATAATAATTTTTGGCACCTGTCTTATTATAAGCATGAGCGCTGATGTTGGTAAAGTAATTCTGGCCGGAAAGCTCAGATCAAAACTTACGGTTCACAACATCCGGGTCATCAACCGTATTTCGGGGTTTATATTGCTGTGTTTTGGAACAGCTTTATTTGTTGGTGTTTTATTTTTAATAAAGAAACATCAATAGCATATTATGAAAATGAAAAATTTCTTTTTCTTTTTTACTGCTTTTCTTTTTTATTTAAACTGTTTTTCTCAGCCTTCCGATTTTATAATTCTGAAAAAAGATCAACGTACTTTAAAAAGCTTTTTTGCAGGAAGCCATATTGCTTTTGAAACCGACAGAGGAATTTATTCAGGACAAATAACCTTAGTTAAAAATGATTCTCTGTTTATCAATCAATATGATATAAGACAAGTGCCAACAAGTCTTGGAGTTTATATGTTAGATACCATAGCCACGTACAGGCTTGGGTTTAATTATAGTAACATTATTAAAATTGAAAATGAAGCAAGAAGAGGCTTTAACCTTGCAGCAAGTGGCGCCAGCCTGTTTGGTGGTGGCGTTTTAATAACTGCTGTTGGCCTTGGCACATGGATATTTACCAAACCCGGAACACAATATTATGCAAGTCCGGCACTTGTTATCACCTCTGCTGCTTTGGGTGGTATTGGATATTTATTACTAAAATCAAATAGCTCTAATTATAGCATTGGTAAAAAATACCAGCTGGAATATGTAAAAGTGAAATAATAAACTTTTTTAATTTCTTGCAATACAAAAACAAACCAAACCGAAGGAGCATACTTTTAAAAACCTGGCGAATTTTTAAAAAGATTGTGCTGTATGGCTTTCTCTTTTCTATCTTCTATATTTTGTTTTGCAAATGGATAAACCCGCCAATAACTATTACACAATTAAGCAGTGTTTTATCAGGCAATGGATTAAAAAGAAATTACATTGATTTAAATGAAATGAGCCCGAATGTTAAGCTGGCAGTGATGTCTGCAGAAGATCAGTTATTTCCTGATCATAATGGATTTGATTTTAAGAGTATTGAGAAAGCTATGAAGCACAATCAAAAAAGCAGATCACTAAGAGGGGCAAGCACAATAAGCCAGCAGGTTGCAAAAAATGTTTTTCTATGGCAACATGGAGGCTACTTCAGAAAGGGTTTGGAAGTGTATTTTACTTTTATGATAGAACATTTGTGGAGTAAAGAAAGAATATTGGAGATGTATTTAAATGTTGCCGAAATGGGCGAAGGAGTTTTTGGCGTAGAAGCTGCGGCGAGGAAATATTTTAATAAATCTGCAAAAAATTTAAGCAGAACAGAAGCTGCCATGATTGCTGCATGTTTACCAAATCCTAAAGGCTATACCGTAAAACCTTTATCTGCTCATGTTGCTTCAAGATACCCATGGATACTAAGGCAAATGGGACATTTAGAAAGTGACCCGGATATACAGAAACTAATTCACTGAATTATTTTACTAAATCATCAATAGCATTAATGGCAGCCTTCAATCTTTCTTCATAACCACCACTTATATCAACCCACGGAACTGATTGATTGACCATTATATCTTTGTAAAAATGGTATAATTTTTTTCTTATTGCCCCATCAGGATATTCTCTTAATTCATCCGCAATCCATGGCAGGTCAGGGTTACAAAGTAAATAGAGATCATATTTTTTTGTTGCTGCCTGGTTCAATATCCAACTATGGCATTTGCCAAAAGCAAACTCACACCAAACTTTCATTACATACATATCGGTGTCGATGAAAAGCATAGAGCTATTAGCCGTGAGCCTGCCTGTCCGGTAGGCAGGCTGTGAGTCTTGTTGTATTTTGCTCATAGCTAATAGCTCATAACCCGTAGCTTGTTCTAAATCAACCTGCCCCCTGGCAATGGTAAGCAGATCGTCATAAGTATAATCTCTTCCATGTTTTTCTAAATATTCTCTTGCATATTCCGGGCACCACAATGTTTGATAATGTTCGGCAAGCTGTAAACACAAAGTGCTTTTGCCTGTTGATTCGGGACCTATGGCAACAATTTTTTTCACACTCATTAAACAATTTCTTTTTTAAGCTTTTCTTCATTCGCTCTTCTCATCCATTCAATTAATCCCCATACAGCCATTATCAATAAAATAAAATAATACACACTTGTAAAAACATAATGCTTTACAAAGTATAATGGAATGGAAGCTATATTGGTTGCTATCCACCAATACCAGCTTTCAACTTTTTTCCTTGCCATAAGCCACATACCCGTAAATGCAGTAGCGCTGGCAAATGCATCAGCCCATGGAATAGCGCCGGGAGCAAAATCTTTTTTTAAATAGGTTAGCGCAGCAAAAATTGCTATATAAAATACAGAGAAAAAAAGCAGTTCATTAATCCATTCTTTTTTATTTGACCATGTAATTACCACAACAGGTTTTTGTTGCCTGTCTTTTCTTGTCCATAATATCCATCCATAAATACTCATGATAGTATAATATAAATTAACTCCGGCTTCGCCTAACAAACTTCCTTTAAAACTAATGTAGATGTAGATAATAGTATTGATAAGACCAATAGGATAGACAAGAATATTTTCCTTCCTGGAAAACCATACACTTGCAATTCCAAAGAATACTGCTACATATTCAAGCCAGGTAGTTGCTTTCATTCCTTCAATAAACTGCCGGAGTATTTCTGATAGATCCAATTTGTAAAGATTAGATTCAAAAATAGTTTTACTTGTAATTAAATCTGCAAAATCAATAACATATATTATTTTTAGAATTTCGGATGGAAATATTACAGATATTATGTAAGGAGATAATAAAGCTCAATAAGATTAACTATTCTTCGTTTTAAATTTATTAATTGCATTTTTAGTAAACTCACTCAATACAAGCCTGCCGCTTATAGCAGCTCTTTCTTTTAAAAGTTCATCCCAGTGTTCAGTTCCTTTCCAAAATATTTTTTTCATTTCTGCCATTGCATCCGGGTTGGAATGTGATAAAGAATTTGCTAAACGATAAACCGATTCATCCATACTCTCAATTGAGCTATGTACTTCTGCAAACAAGCCTTTGTGCTTTGCCCATTCTGCGTTTCGCCAGAGATTTGCATCAATTGCCAACTGGCTAAATGCTGATGTTCCGATCTTTCTTTCTATTACAGGTCCTACAACAAATGGTCCTATACCAATTGCCAATTCACTTAATTTAACTTCTGCTTTATCTACAGCAATTGCATAATCAACAGCTGCTGCAAATCCAACACCACCGCCTACACATTTGCCTTGTATTCTGCCAATGATTATTTTTTTACATTTTCGCATTGCATTAATAACATTGGCAAATCCGCTAAAGAATTTTAGTCCTTCGGTTTCATTATTAATTGCGGTTAGTTCATCAAAGCTGGCACCGGCACAAAATGCACCATCGCCTCCGCTGCGGAGAATGATAACTTTTGTATCATTATCATTTTCGGCAGAATGTATTTCCCGGGCAAGCAGTTCCAAAATTTTTGCAGGTAATGAATTACTTTGCGGATGAAAAAATTCGATGGTTGTTATACCATGTTCGTTGTGTGATGTTACGTAGCCGTCTTTTATTTCATTCATCATAAAAAATTAATTGGCAAAATTAACCATAGTTGAGCTATCGGCATTTAGGAATACTATTAAGATTTATTAAATTTGATGTATAAAATTTTATATTATGAGTGTAGCAGAAATGAAAAAAGTAATTGCTGAAAAGCTTAATACATTAAATGAAGCTCAATTAAAAGAACTGGATGCTTTTATAAATAAAATTAACAGCCTCTCTGCAAATGAGTGGGATTTATCTGAGCATGTAAATAATATTGTAAAGGAAAGAGAAGAGGTGCTGCAAAAACTTGCAAAATGATCAGTGTTAAGCAGGCGCTATCAATTCATAAAATTGTAATTGAAAAATTCGGTGGTTCACAAGGCATTCGTGATATTAATGGATTGGAATCAGCATTAGCAAGACCCTTTCAAACTTTCCGTGGTGAGGAATTATATTCATCAATTGAAGAAAAAGCCGCTGCTATTGGAGAAAGCATTATCATGAATCACCTTTTTGTTGACGGAAACAAACGAACAGGTTATTTATTAATGGAAGCCATATTAAGATATGGGAACAAAAAAATTTCGGTGAATAATGATTTGCTTTATCAATTTGTTATTTCCATCTCCACCGGCGAAATAAAATTTAATAAAATTGTTGAATGGCTAAAAAATAACACCCGGCAATTATGAAAAATTTATCCGTATCAATTATTCTTTTCTTCTTATGTCTTACATCCTGCACTAAAAACACAGTAAGCTGTAAAGGAATATCTACAGCAGATTGCATTTGCACTCAAGAATATAACCCCGTTTGTGGTTGCGATGGAAAAACTTATGGCAATGCCTGTGAGGCAAAATGCGCAGGCATAAAAAAATGGACTTCAGGAAAGTGCCAATGATCTTGATAAAACCATTTAAACTTTTGCCCATTATCAAAGTCTTATTCCGGTTAATAACTATTTAAAATCTTAATATGCAAAACAGGATAAGGCAATTTGCCAAACTTCTTATTTTTTCTGCCAGTTTCCTCCTGCTTTCTTTTTTTCAAGAACCAAACTATAAACCTCATTTTAGTTTCCCATATAAAAAAGCAGGACTTACCGGGCGTGAAGCAGCGGCTCATTTATTAAGCCGTTTTACATACGGAGCTACTCCCGCACAAATAGATGAAGTGATTAATATGGGTCTTGAAAAATGGTTTGAAAAACAATTGAGTAGCTCTTTGCCGGATGATTCATTAACTCAAAAATTAGCGGGTTATGATGCATTGAAATTAAGTAATACCGAAATAGTAAATACATATCCAAAGCCTGCGCAAATACTTCGCATGGCAATTCAGGATGGTATTATTAATAAAGATTCGGTTAACAAAGCCGATAAAAAAGAATACCGCCAGCAACTAATGGCATATATGCAACAGAAAGCATTAAAACCCGAACAGGAACTTTTTCGTCAATTCATCAATCAAAAAATATTAAGAGCCGCTTACAGCAATAATCAATTACAGGAAGTGCTTACTGATTTTTGGTTTAATCATTTTAATGTTTCCATCACAAAAAATGACTGTGCTGAGTTTATTCCAAATTACGAAAGAGATGTTATCCGTCCGAATGTGTTTGGAAAATTTGAGAATCTTCTTCTTGCAACAGCCAAGTCGCCTGCTATGCTTTTATATCTTGATAATTTCAGCAGCTCCGGCGAAAACACAAATGCTAATCTTCCCGGTAATCAGCAGCTACGTAAAATGCCCGATCAGAAGCAGGATCAAATGGGAGATTCATCACAAAAAAATCAGGCACTTAAGAAATTACAAAATGCCAGGAAGGCACAGGGATTAAATGAAAATTATGCACGGGAGGTAATGGAATTGCATACATTAGGTGTTGATGGTGGCTATACACAGCAGGATGTAACGCAGGCTGCACGGGTGCTTACCGGCTGGACTATTTACCCAATGGGTGATAATGGCTATGGCAATGCAATAAAAAAAGTAATAGAAAAAGTAGGCGAAGATAAACTTACAGAACGTGGCTTTGTGCATGATGGAGATTTTCTTTTTGCCATCAACCGGCATGATAATAAAGAAAAAACTGTTTTGGGAAAAACCTTTGCTGCCAATGGCGGATATGAAGAAGGGGTGCAGCTTTTAATTATGCTGGCTCATCATCCCTCAACTGCAAAATTTATTTGCAAAAAATTAGCCGTTCGCTTTGTAAGCGATAATCCTCCGCAAAGTCTTATCAATAAAATGGCTAAAACTTTTACAGAAAAAGATGGTGATATTAAAGAGGTATTAATAACAATGGCATCCTCGCCTGAATTTTGGAGTAAAGATGTTATAAGAGCCAAAACAAAATCACCTTTCGAGCTTGTAGTAAGCGCTGTTCGTGCATTAAATGCAGATATTAAACAGCCTTACCAGTTATTTAACTGGACAGATAGAATGGGACAAAAAATGTATTCCTACCAGGCGCCTACAGGCTTTCCTGATAAAGGACAATACTGGATAAACACAGGTGCATTGCTAAATAGAATGAACTTCGGATTGGCTATTGCATCACAAAGAATCGCCGGTACAAAACTGGACCTGCTTGCTTTGAACAATCATCACGAACCAGAGAGCGCAACAGCTGCTTTGATAACCTATGGTAAGCTTATCATGCCCGAACGTAATCTTGATGAAACAGTAAAAAGATTAACTCCAATGTTGAATGATCCGGAACTCATGCAAAAGATCAATAACGCAGCCGATAAAAATCATCCGGCAAAACAAACAGACATAGTTAATAATGGCGTTGTAATGAATAATGATATAATGGATGATGGCGTTGGCAATAAGGGAGGCAAAGGACTTAAGAGTTTGAAAAAAAATAATAACGGTGCACTTCAAACTGTTCCCGGTAATAATTCAATGCTTTCTCAGGTGGTGGGTATAATTATTGGCTCACCTGAATTTCAAAGAAAATAATCCCGATACCAATCGCAAAAGCGTCAAGCTAAGAAATGAATAAATGAAGCTGGAATCATTGTCAGGTAAAAGATTGGGAGCTATATGTGTTAGTTCAAAAGTTGAATAAAAGATAAATGCCCGACCTCCCTCTCCACATGGAGAGGGAACGAGGGTGAGGTCATTAACCAATAAACTTAAAGATCATGGTATCAAGAAGAGGGTTTTTAAAAGGCGGCGGACTTGCTCTTTTTGGAATAGGCGTTGGTGGTGTTCCAACATTTATGGCACGGGCAGCTAACAGCAATAAATTATTCAGTCCTTATAAAAAGAAAAAAGTGCTGGTGTGTATTTTCCAGCGTGGCGCAATGGATGGGCTTATGGCAGTAACTCCTTTTACTGATCAATACCTGCAGGCTGCAAGACCAACCTTGTTTATGTCGGCTGCTAAGGATAGTAAGACAACTCCATTAATAGATCTTGATGGAAAATTCGGCCTGCATCCCGGAATGAAATCTTTTGAACCCTTATTTCGCAACAAGCAGCTCGCAATTGTTCATGGCATTGGTTCTCCCAATAATACACGTTCGCATTTTGATGCGCAGGATTATATGGAATCAGGAACCCCGTTTGATAAAGGAACCGGCAGTGGCTGGCTGAATCGTGCAGTAGGATTGATGGGGCATGATGCAACACCATTCAGAGCAGTAAGCCTTACCTCTTCAATGCCACGTTCTTTTTATGGTGATAATCCTTCTATTGCTATTAATAACCTGCAGGATTTTGCAATACAGTTAAAGGGAAATCCTATGGGCGCAAATATGGCTGCTAAAAGTTTTGAAGACCTGTACGATCAAACCTCTTCAGGATTATTAAAGGAAACAGGCAAGGAAAGTTTTGATGCAATAAAAATGCTTAAGAAAGTTGATGTTAGTAATTATAAGCCTGATAATAATGTTGTGTATCCCGGCACTGCTCCTGGTAATGCATTAAAGCAAATAGCACAATTAATAAAAATGGATGTTGGATTAGAAGTGGCATTTGCAGAATCAGGCGGGTGGGATACACACTTTAACCAGGGTACAGAGCTGGGCGTTTTTGCCCGCAATGCAAACGATCTTAGTAATAGCATCACCGCTTTCTGGAATGATTTGGGTCCGGCAAATCAGGATGATGTAACACTTATGACGATGACGGAATTCGGACGTACTGTCCATCAAAATGGATCCGGCGGAACTGACCATGGACGGGCATCCTGCAATTTTATTTTGGGTAATGATGTTAACGGCGGCACTGTATATAATAACATGAAACCTTTGTCTGTAGAGAATCTTGAAGATGGCAGAGATCTTCCTGTTACTACCGACTTCAGAAGTGTTTTCAGCGAAGTGGCAGACAAGCATCTTAAGATTAATAACGATAAAGTTTTATTCCCCGGCTGGAATGGAAGTAAGATTGGTGTGATGCGTTCGTAAAATAAATCTGGGGCTCTCATCAATAA
>Ga0097691_1001658_pt1 | contig 15940 bp, 10 predicted proteins | sample NGESurdeep072012_8_FD_72858 | JGI IMG/M metagenome (GOLD analysis project Ga0097691, IMG submission 72858) | Arctic peat soil microbial communities from Barrow, Alaska - NGEE Surface sample 210-1 deep-072012 | ecosystem: Environmental > Terrestrial > Soil > Wetlands > Peat ... | reverse complement strand
GCGCTGCTGCTGGCAATCTCGCACTTCCGCCGCGAACGCCGCGCGCGGCTTCGACCGCAGTAGCGCTGGGATACGCGCGCGGAGGAGGCTTTCGCCAGTACGCGCGGTTATACTGGATGGCGTTGGAATGCGCACCGGCAACGCCGCGGTGCACTCTTCAAAGCGCCCGGTTTCGAGTAAGCTACCTATTCCCGTCATGAACCACGATCGCGTTCCCGACATCGCCTAGCCTGCCACATCCATGAGCCGCCTGCTCGATCATCTGAAGAACGCCGAACGCAAGCGCCGCGATTTGCGGGAGCGACGTTCCGGGGCTGCGGATGCAGCCGCCAGCCCACCGGACAAAGCCAGGCCGGCGGCGCCCGGTGATCTCCAGCGCGATGCCGCACAGGCCGAGGCCGAGAAGGCGCGGCTCGAACAAGAGGCGCTGGACCAGGCCCGGCAGCGCGAGGAAGCCGAGCGCAAGCTGCGCGAAGCGGCGGAGCAGCGCGCGCAGAGCGAGGCCGGGGCGCTAAAGCTGGCGCAGCAGCGAGCGCAAGCGGACGCGCAGGCCTTGGCGCAGGTCAAGGCGCGGATTCTCGCCGAGCAGGCTGCCCAGGCGCAGGAGCGGCAGCGCCGCGAAGCCGAGCTTCAAGCCGGGGCGCAAGCGCGGCAGCGCACCGCCCTGGAGCAGGTCGCGCTCGAAGAGATCGCGAGGCGGCGTGAGGAGACGGCGCGCGCGAATGAGGCAGCGGCGCAGCGTTTGCTGGCGGAGCAGGAGGCCAAGGCGGCGGCTGACGCGAAGCTCGCCGCCGAGCGCGAGGCCGAAGGGCTCGCGCGAAAGCTCGCCGAAGTCGAACGCAGCGCCGCCGGCCTTGCGCAAACACGAATAGAGGCAGCACAAGCGGCAGTACAGGCGGTAAAGGCGCGCGAAGCCGCCGAGCTCGAGGCCGGCGCCGCGGCGAAACAGAACGCGCGTTCGGAGCGCGAAGCGGCGATGCTGGCGCAGCAGCGTCAGGCAGCGGAGGCGGCGCTGGCGCTGGCCGCGGAAGGCCGCGCCCAAGCCGAGCGCGAACACGAAGCTGCGGCGCGCGAGCGCATCGCGGAGGAGCAATGCGCCGATGCAGCGGCAAAATCGCGTGCGCAGGCCGAAGCGCAGGGGCTGGCCGAGATTCGCGAGCGTGAAGCGGCGGAAAAGTCGTTCGCCAGTGCCGCTGCCGCAAGAGCCAAGGCGGACGAAGAAGCTGCGGCGCTCGCGCTCGCGCGCGCACAGGCCGATGCCGAGGCGATCCAGGCTGTGGCAATCCGGCTGCGTGCCGAGGAGGAAGCGGGGAAACGTGCGAACGAACGCGCTGAAGCCGAGGCGGCTGCGATCCAAAGTTCGCAGCAGCGTATCGCCGAGGAGCAGCGCGCCGAAGCGGCGGCCCGCGTCCGGGCGGAGGCGGAAGCGCACGCGCTCTCCCTCGCCCGTGAACGCGAAGCGGCGGACCGGGTGCTTGCAGCAGCGGCCGCCGCGAGAGCCTCGGCCGACGCGCAAGCTGCAGCGCTCGCGCTGGCGCGCGAGCAGGCCGAAGCCGCGACAGCCGTCGCAGCCGCAGACCGCATGCGCGCGGACGAGGACGCTGCGCAGCGGGCACATGAACGCGCCGAAGCCGAAGCCCGGGCAACACAACAGGCGCAGGATGGCATCGTCGATGAGCATCGGGCCGAAGAGGCAGCCCGCGCACGGGCAGAGGCGGAAGCACGCGCGCTCGCTGGGACTCTCGAGCGTGAGACTGCGGAAGAGCAGCGCGCGGAACAGGCGGCGAAAGTGCGGGCAGAGGCGGAAGCGCGTGCGCTCTCGGCAAGCCGTGAACTCGAAGCGGCGGAACGGGCGCTGGCCGCTGCGGCCGCGGCAAGAGCCGAAGCGGAAGCGGCGGCGGAGACGGTTGCGCGCGAGCAGGCCGAGCAAGAGCGCCGGTTGCAGGCGGCGGCGCAAGCGCGCCTCGAGGTCGAGGAACAGGCCGGCAAGCTTGCGCGCGAGCGAGCGCAGGCCGACGCAGCCGCGGCCGAGGCCGCGCGCGTGCGCATGGGGCTTGAAGCGGAGGCGCACGCTGCCGCTGAACAGCGCGAACGCGATGAGCGGGCTGCGTCCGGCGAAGCGCGGGCGAGAGAAGCCGCCGAACACGAGGCCGCAGAACTCGCACAGCGGCGCGCGGTGCAGAAGCGCAAATTGCAGTCGGCTGCCGAAGAGCGCGAAGCCGCGGAGCTGGCGGCAGACCAAGCGGCTGCGGCACGGGCGAGCGCCGAAAAAGAGGCACAGCCGGCGGCGATCGCGGCGCTTGCGGCAATGGAGCGCGAACGAGACCGCGCTGATGCGCGCGCGGAGATCGCGCGGCGGATCGAGGATGGCGCCAGGGCGCGGCTGGAATTGGAGCAGCGGCTCGCCGAGGCTGAGAAGAGGAAGTTGCTCGCCGAGGAAGCCGTGTTGCGCTCGGCCGTGGAGCGGGCGCGGCTCGAGGCCGAGGCCGCTGCGGTTGCGAACCAACGGCGCGCGGCTGCGGCAAGGCGCGCCGAGGCAGCCGGCGAGCGCAGGCAGCTTGCGCTTGCGCGCATCAGCGCCAGCTGGCGCAGATTCTCCAGGCCGTCGGCGCTTGTGGCGGTGGCATTTGCACTTGGGTTCGGCGCGAGCGCGCTCTGGCTGCAACCGGCTGCGCCGAACGGCGAAGCATCATCCCGCGGGCCGGCGGCGGTTCAGCCTGGAACTTCGGCGGGACAAGCGGCGGCAGCGGGCGCGCTGCTGCTGAAGATCGACGCAGATTCTGCGGGGTTTGCGGCCCGCGCGGCGTCAACGGGGCAAAAATCGCGCTGAGCTTAGAGGCCGTTTCAGAATTACCGAAACGGCCCCTGACTTAGGGGAGTATGAGGAGCCAAGGAAAGGGTGGGGCCCTTCCTTTCCCACCTTGATCCCCTCATTTCGTAATGAGCCCTCACTCGAGCTTGATGCCGGCTGCGCGCACGATGCTGCCCCAGCGCGCGATCTCGCTCTCCACATAGCGCGCAAACGCATCGGCGCCCATGAACTGCGGCTCCGCGCCCTGCTGCCTGAGCAGGTCGACGACCGACTTGTCACGCAGGGCGCGCTCCAGGGCTTGCGCCACCTTGTCGACGATTTCGCGCGGGGTGCCGGCCGGGGCAAACAGGCCCACCCAGGTCGACGACTCGACCGAGGTGTAACCCTTCTCGGCGAAGGTCGGCACATCGGGCAGGGCGAAGTGCCGCTGCCGCGCCGTCACCGCAAGCGCGGTCAGTTTGCCGGACCGGATCAGCGGCAGCGCCACCGGGACGGTATTGAACATCATGGTGATCTGGCCGCCGAGCAGATCCGTGGTGGCGGGCGCAGCGCCCTTGTACGGGACGTGCAGCAAGTCGACGCGGGCCTCGCTGCGAAACAGTTCGCCCGCGAGGTGCAGCGAGGTGCCGCTGCCGGCCGAGCCGTAGCTCAGCTTGCCCGGATTGGCGCGCGCCTGCCGCACGAGATCGTCGAGGGAACGTATGCCCGAGGCCGGCGTTACGACCAGGACATTGGGCACGCCTGCGATGTGCGCGATAGGCACGAAATCACGCCGCGCGTCGTAGGGCAGCTTGGCGTAGAGGGTGGGATTGACGCCGTGGGTGGCGGAGGTGCCGGCGAGCAGGGTATAGCCGTCGGCCGCGCTCTTGGCGACGATGTCCGCGCCGATGTTGCCGCCGGCGCCAGGCCGGTTGTCGATTAGCATCTGCTGCCCGAGTTCCTTCGACAACTGTTGCGCGCTGGCGCGCACGATGATGTCGATGGCGCCGCCTGCGGCAAACGGCACCACGATGCGCACCGGCTTGCCCGGATAGGCATCGGCCGCGGCGGCGCCGCTAAAGGTCAGCACGCCCGCCAGGGCGGCAATTGCGAACAGTGGTTTTTTCATTATCGGTCTCGTGATGCAGGACAAAAGGATGGAACACAAAAAAGGGGCGTCAGCGCGCAAAACGCAGGCAGAGCTGCAGCAATTCGTCCCAGACGTCGCCGCGGGCCAGGCCCTTGACCGTGCGGTCGATGCGCGCGGCGTGGCGCAGCGCCTGGCCCAGAGCCGCGGACTTCAGCCGGCGCGCGGCTTCGGTCACCAGCTGTTGGCGCACGCCGCCCCAGACGCGGTTGTTGCGGTAGAGCTGCTGCAAGTCTTCGCCCTGGGCCATGCCGGCCTGCACCTTGGCCACGGCGCGGATCTCCTCGGCCAGCACCCACAGTATCTTGGGCGGGGCCTCGCCTTCGCTCTTCAGACCGTCGAGCATGCGCGCGAGGCGCGCCTTGTCGCCTGCGAGCATCGCCTCGTTCAGCTTGAACGCATCGTAGCGCGCGACGTTGAGCACGGCGCTGCACACCGGATCGAAGGCGAGTTCGCCCGGCGGAAACAAGAGGCCCAGCTTCTGGATTTCCTGGTGCGCGGCGAGCAGGTTGCCTTCGACGCTGTCGGCGAGGAATTGCAGCGTCTCCCCGTCGGCTTTCTGTTTTTGCCGCGCCAGGCGCGCCGCGATCCACTGCGGCAATTGCGCGCGCTCGACCTGGAACGTGTTGATCAGCACGCCGTTGCGCGTCAGCGCCTTGAACCAGGCCGCGTCCTGGCCCCTGCGGTCGAGCCTGGGCAGGGTCACGATGGTGAGCACGTCGGGGGCGAGCGCGGAACAGTACTGCACGATCGCAGCCGCGCCCTCGGTGCCGGGCTTGCCGCCGGGAATGCGCAGCTCGATCAGCTTTTTCGAAGAGAACAGCGACAGGCTCGCGCCGCTGACCAGCAATTGGTTCCAGTCGAAGCCGCGCTCGACGGCGAGCACCTCACGCTCGGCGTAGCCCTTCGCGCGCGCTGCGGCGCGGATCGCGTCGGCCGCCTCCAGCGACTGCAGCGGCTCGTCGCCATGGATAACGTAGAGGGCGGCGAGGCTGCGCGAGAGGTGGCGCTCCAGCTCTTCAGCGCGCAGTTGCATCTTTTGCAGCGGGCTCGAACGCAATCGGTTCTGCGGGCGCGGCGGCCAGGCGGCGCAGGATCTGCTGCACCATGTCGCTTTGCATGTCGCGAAACAGCAGCAGCTCTTCCGATTCCTTCGCCAGCACCTGCGTATTGCTGTAGGAGATGTCGCGCGTGAGCCGGATTTCGCTTTGCGGCAGATAATCGCGGCCGCGCGCGTCGCGCACGCGGAAGCTCAGGCGATAGCGCAATTGAAATTCGCGCACCTGGCCGGACGTGTCAAACGAGAGAATGGTCTTGCCGCGCTCTTCGGAGGTCACGCTGAGCGTCGCCTGCGCCTCGGCCGGATTGCGCGCCAGCCTGGTGTGGGTGCCGGCGATGATATTGCGCTTCAACTCGATTCCCAGCGGCGAGATGTCGGGAATGTCGACGTACAGGGTCTCGAACGGCAGCGTGGCCTGGCCGCGCAGCTGGAAGCCGCAGGCGGCAGTCACGAGTCCCAATACGACTATTGCCAGAATACGCATCAACGCTCCAGAAATCTCACGCATTCAAACTACCACATTCACCAGCCGGCCGGGTACGACGACGATTTTTTTCACCGCCTGGCCGGCGACGAACTTCTGCACCTGCTCGTTCGCGAGCGCGGCGGCTTCGATGGCGTCCTTGTGTGCGGTCTTGGCGACGCGGATATTGCCGCGCAGCTTGCCGTTCACCTGCACCACCAGCTCGATCTCGTCCTGCTCGAGCGCCGCCGGGTCGGGCTCGGGCCAGGGAGCATCCAGCATGTCTCCGGCGTAACCGAGTTTTCGCCACAGCTCGTGGCATATATGCGGGGTGATCGGATACAGGGTCCGCAGCAGAATGCCGAAGCACTCGTGCAACGCCCGTGCGGGAACGTCCGTGGCGGAGGCGGGATCCCCGAAACCCAGGGGATTGTAAAGCGCGTTCAGCATTTTCATCGCGGCCGACGCGACCGTGTTGAACTGTTTGCGCTCGATATCGAACGTCGCCTGTTTCAACACCGAGTGCACTTCGCGCCGAAGGGCGGCAACCTTTGGTGTGGCCGCGGCAAGCTGGGGCGGATAGGTGTAATGCGCAAACTCGCCCTTGCGGCGCTTTGATTCCGCACCGATGACGGGAGCCCATTGATGCGCGAACGCCCATAGGCGCTTCAGGAACCGGTACGAACCCTCCACGCCGGAGTCGGACCACTCCAGCGTCTGCTCGGGCGGGCTGGCGAACATCATGAAAAAGCGCGCGGTGTCGGCGCCGTAGGTCTCGATCAGCGCTTGCGGATCGACGCCGTTGTTCTTCGATTTGGACATGGTGCCGATGCCGCCCGACTCCACCGCCTCGCCGTCGGCCGTCAGCACGGCCTGCGCGCGCTGGCCCTTGTCGTCGAGCTGCCACTCGATCTCGGCCGGATTGTAGTAGCTGATGCGCCCGGCGCCGCTCTTGCGAAAGTAAATCTCGTTCAACACCATGCCCTGGGTGAGCAGGTTCGCGAACGGCTCGTCGAACTTGACCAGCTTCAAGTCGCGCATCACCTTGGTCCAGAAGCGCGAGTACAGGAGGTGCAGGATGGCATGCTCGATGCCGCCGATGTACTGATCCACCGGCAGCCAGTAGTTCACGCGCTCGTCCACCATCTGCGCCGCGCCCGGGCAGGCGTAGCGGGTGTAATACCAGGACGAATCGACGAAGGTGTCCATGGTGTCGGTCTCGCGCCTCGCGGGCTTGCCGCAGCGCGGACAGGCGCAGTCGCGAAAGGCGGGATGTTTGTTCAACGGGTTGCCGGAGCCATCGGGCACCAGGTCCTCGGGCAGCGTCACCGGCAGATCCTTGTCCGGCACCGGCACCGCGCCGCAATCGTCGCAGTGGATGATGGGAATGGGCGTGCCCCAGTAGCGCTGGCGCGAGATGCCCCAGTCGCGCAGGCGCCATACCACCTGCTTGTCGCCCAGGCCCTTGGCGCGCAGGTCGGCGGCGATGGCATCGGTCGCCTGCTCGTAATCGAGGCCGTCGTACTTGCCCGAATTGATGCAGCTGCCGTACTCGGCGTACTCGGGCAGCCACGGCTCGGGCACGCTGTCGCCCGCCGGACGGCGGATCACGCACTTGATCGGCAGCTTGTATTTCAACGCGAAGGCGTAATCGCGTTCGTCGTGCGCCGGCACGCCCATCACCGCGCCTTCGCCGTAGCTCATGAGCACGTAATTGCCGACCCAAACCGGGATCTGTTCGCCCGAAATCGGATGGGTCACGGCAAGCCCGGTGGGCATGCCTTTCTTTTCCTGCAGCGCGAGATCGGCTTCCTGCACCCCGCCGCGCTTGCACTCGTCGATGAATGCCGCGAGCTGCGCATTGTTCCTGGCGGCATGGGTGGCGAGCGGATGTTCGGCCGCCACGGCGCAGAAAGTCACGCCCATGATGGTGTCGGCGCGGGTGGTGAATACCTTGATCGTGCCTCGCAGCGGAAACCCACCCTCACCCCCATCCCCTCTCCCTGAGGGCGAGGGGAGCGCCGTGCTTCCGCCTGCGGCAGAAGTAAAATCGTAGGGGAAACCGAAATTCACGCCGTGGCTCTTGCCGATCCAGTTGGCCTGCATGGTCTTCACCCGCTCGGGCCAGCCGGGGAGCGAGCCGAGCGCGGCGAGCAGCTCTTCGGCGTAAGCGGTGATCTTCATGTAGTACATCGGGATCTCGCGCTTTTCCACCAGCGCCCCGGTGCGCCAGCCGCGGCCGTCTATGACCTGCTCGTTGGCGAGCACGGTCTGGTCCACCGGATCCCAGTTGACCGTGCCGGTCTTCAGATACATCAGGCCTTTTTCCAGCATGCGCAGGAACAGCCACTGGTTCCACTTGTAGTACTCGGGCCGGCAGGTGGTGACCTCGCGCGACCAGTCCAGGGCGAAGCCCAGCGACTGGAGCTGCTTTTTCATATAGGCGATGTTGTCGTAGGTCCACTTCGCCGGCGGCACGTTGTTGGCCATCGCGGCGTTCTCGGCCGGCAGCCCGAATGCGTCCCAGCCCATGGGTTGCAGCACGTTGTAGCCGCGCATGCGGTGAAAGCGGGTGAGCGCATCGCCGATGGTATAGTTTCTGACGTGCCCCATGTGCAGCTTGCCCGAGGGGTAGGGGAACATCGACAGGCAATAATATTTCGGGCGGGCGCTTTTCCCCGGCGGTTCCTCGGTGGCGCGGAATGCCTGGGTTTTCTCCCAATGTTGCTGGGCTGCGCGTTCGATGGCTTCGGCGTGGTACTGGGGCTGCATGGACGCTTCGATCAATGACAAACTGGCATTATACAAGGCTGCCCCTCGATCCAGACTAAAGCGGCGGCAGCAGCGCAAGAAATCGGGCGCATCCGCGAAATCCTTGGCTGCCTCGGCCTGCCGCTGCGGTAGAATCGCGGTTGTAAAAAAACGCGTGCCGCACGATGTCCCTTCTCGCCAATCTCAACCCCGAACAGCTCGCCGCCGTCACCCTGCCCAACCAGTCCGCGCTGATCCTGGCGGGCGCGGGCTCGGGCAAGACGCGCGTGCTCACCACGCGCATCGCCTGGCTGATCCAGACCGGCAACGTCAGCCCCGCCGGCGTGCTCGCGGTCACGTTCACCAACAAGGCGGCGAAGGAAATGCTCACGCGCATCTCCGCCATGCTGCCGATCTCCACCCGCGGCATGTGGGTGGGCACTTTCCACGGGCTGTGCAACCGCCTGCTGCGCGCGCACTTCCGCGACGCGGGACTGCCGCAGCTGTTTCAGATCCTCGACTCGGCCGACCAGCTGTCGCTGGTGAAGCGCGTGCTGAAGGCGATGAACGTGGACGAAGACCGCTTTCCGCCGAAGCAGGTGCAGCATTACATCAACGCCAACAAGGAAGAGGGCAAGCGCGCGGCCGAGGCCGAGGCCTACGACGATTTCAGCCGCCGCTACGCCGAGATCTACGCCGCCTACGACGAGCAGTGCCAGCGCGAGGGCGCGGTCGATTTCGCCGAGCTGCTGCTGCGAAGCTTCGATCTGCTGTCGAAAAACGAAATCCTGCGCGAGCACTACCAGGGGCGCTTCCGCCATATCCTGGTGGACGAGTTCCAGGACACCAACCGCCTGCAGTATCGCTGGCTCAAGCTCCTGGCCGGCCACGGCGAAAGCCGTCGTGAAAACAGCAGCGTGATTTTCGCGGTCGGCGACGATGACCAGTCGATCTACGCCTTCCGCGGGGCGAACGTCGGCAACATGGCCGATTTCGAACGCGACTTCAAGGTCGAGAACGTGATCCGCCTGGAGCAGAATTACCGCTCGCACGGCAACATCCTCGACGCGGCCAACGCGCTCATTTCCAACAACCGCAAGCGCCTGGGCAAGAATCTGTGGACCGCGGCCGGGCACGGTGAGCCGCTGCGGATTTACGAAGCGCAGACCGACGGCTACGAGGCCCACTGGCTGGCCGAGGAAGTGCAGGCGCTCAACCGCGACGGGCTGGCGCGGCGCGAGATCGGCGTGCTCTACCGCTCCAACGCGCAGTCGCGCATTCTAGAGCACGCGCTGTTCTCCGCCGGCATTCCCTACCGCGTCTACGGCGGGCTGCGCTTTTTCGAGCGTATGGAAGTCAAGCACGCCCTGGCCTATCTGCGGCTGATCGCCAGCTCCGAGGACGACAGCGCGTTCCTGCGCGTGGTCAACTTTCCCGCGCGCGGCATCGGCGCGCGTTCGCTCGAGGCCCTGCAGGACGCGGCCAGGGCCGGCAATACCAGCCTCTACAACGCTGTGCCGCAGCTCGCCGGCAAGGCGGGCAACACCCTCGGCGCCTTCGTCGCCATGATCGCGGCCTTGCGCCAGGAGGCCGAAGGCCTGCCCCTGCCCGAGATCGCCGAGCACATGCTGGCGAGGTCCGGGCTGCTCGCGTATTTCCAGGCGGAGAAGGATGGCGCCGACCGGCTGGAGAACCTGCAGGAGCTGGTCAACGCGGCGGCGCTGTTCGTGCAGGAGCAGGACGAACAGCAGGACCTGGCCGCGTTCCTGGCGCACGCCGCACTCGAGGCGGGCGAGCACCAGGCGGGCGAGGGCTCGGACGCGCTGCAGCTGATGACCGTGCATTCGGCCAAGGGCCTCGAGTTCCAGGCGGTGTTCGTCACCGGGCTGGAAGAGGGCCTGTTCCCGCACGAGCAGAGCCGCAACGAGAACGACGGCCTGGAAGAGGAGCGGCGCCTGATGTACGTGGCCATCACCCGCGCGCGCTCGCGCCTGTATCTGTCGTTCGCGCAGAACCGCATGCTGCACGGGCAGACGCGCTACAACGTCGCCTCGCGCTTTCTCGACGAGATACCGGCGGGCCTGGTGAAATGGCTGACGCCGCGCGTGAGCGGCCAGCCCCTGCCCGAGCCGGTGCTCGCCTCGGCGCGGGACGCTGCGATACCGAGGTCTTTGCCGCGCGCGACCCAGATGGGCTGGCGCATCGGCCAGAACGTGGTCCACGCCAAATTCGGCCAGGGCGTGATCGTCGACGCCGAAGGCCAGGGGCCGGATGCGCGCCTGCAGATCAATTTCGGCCGCCAGGGCATGAAGTGGCTGGCGCTGGAATACGCCAAGCTGAGCGCGGCCTGAACCGGGGGTTCGTTACAAAGGGTATCCGTATTACCTGGTTAGGGGAAGCGGTTTGGCGGAAGCCGCTATCTCCTTTCAGTGAGGATTTCCCGTTTGATGTCAGTAATGTCTCGGCCGAGCTTCGCCGGACCCACATTGCATTGTCCTTGGCGCGGACAGCGTGAACTGCGCGGGCAGATTATGCGAGCAGGTTGTTTCAGGGACTCTTCAACCCAGGCAATGCTGAGAATATTGGCAACTGCGCGAATGGCCTCCGCTGCAGCGCGACCTATCCTTGCCTGGCCTCCTTTGCGAAAGCAGTCTTCTCCGATGCTATCCACAATCTGAGCTCCGTTGGCCTCGTTTGAGGAGAGCGCCGGCGCCAGGTCGATTCCTACCGATAGCACGTGGGGGGTCCCCGCCATATCACGCGTGCGAAGAGTGTGACAGCAGTAGAGTTGCCACCGGTCGTTTTCTCTAAGCACGGAAATCTGCGAAGTCGAGTCGTTCTGGGCATTGCCGACCATGCGGAACACAGCCCAATGCGGGCACGGGTCTGTAGCCTGCGTCATGTTGCCCCAGGGCAGTGGAATGCCGTTGCCCCGATACACGGCGCGCAAGCGCCCCAGTGCAGTCGCGTCAAAAAAGTGCCAATACGGATAAGGAGACACCTTTGTCATTCGCCGCATGATTACCGCTGGTGTCAGCTCGATCGCTCGTCTCGCCTCAATCCGATATCGTTCTCTTATCAGGAAGCGGCGGAACGGCACTTTCGGACAGAGCAGAGCGCCGGCGAAGAAACTGCATTCGAAGTCTCTCCACGCGAGCAGAACATCTCGTGCCTCGATGCCGGCGTGAAAGGGTGAGCCGCTGTCCGGGCTTTCACCCATATCCCCTCCCGTGGCGTGAGGTGATTTCAGGCCGTCTCCTCCATGCAGCACCTTATGCCCAATGTGAGACGCCAGATCGAACTTCAGACGTGCCGCATCCGCCTGCAAGGCCTTATTCAAATAAACGGTGCCGGGAGAATCGAAAAAGGACCGAACCACGCTTCGCACCTCGTGGTCGTTGTCTCGCGCAAGCATGGGCTTGCGCTCGAACCAGCGAATCTCAAGGCCATGGTGCTTGCATAGCGCCATCAGATCATCGACCTTGAGCGGGAACGCCCGCTTGCCAACCTTTTCGGCGGCGCGTTCCAAATCGGGAAATTCGTTGCGCGATATTTCCTGATGCGCGCGAATCAACAGATGCGCGAACTGACGCCCCGTGGTCCCGGTCTGCGACAAAAGCTCGGGAATCGCAGCCTGCAGCAGGTTCTTGGAGAAAAGAAACGAAGGCTCGAACGGAATCCCTGCCGCGCCACCAGCCGTCTTTTCGCGGCTTGCCGGAGCGAACTCCGCGTTCTGATCGAGAAACCAAGTTGGTTTGCGCTGGAACACGCTCGCGATCAAGGCAAGCACCGCCTGAGACGGACTGCGGCGCCCGCTTTCAATCATGCTGAGGTAGGACACCGACGGCGCAGACTGCGGATCAATCTGGGCGCAGCGCGCAGACAGGTCGTCGAGCGTGATCCGGTGCTCTTTTCGCAGGGTCCGCAGCTTCGCCCCGAGGAAGTGGTTGTTCCTGGTGATTCCTTCCATCTTTCGTCCGTTCAGTAAAAACGGCCTTGTGAAGTTGTTTAAGTTTAATTCTGTGAAATTGACATTGTCAACTTTTATTATGTGGATTTCACACAAAGTCTGCATTACGGTGCTCTCACCACTTCAACACCCGAGGAGATTGGCATGATCAAGAATCCACGCAAGCACGCTGCTGCGATCGAAGCGATCGAGGACGACTGGATCGAGAATCCGCGCTGGCGCGACGTCAAGCGTGGCCATACGGCTGAGGACGTATTTCGCCTCCGCGGATCGTTGGTCATCGAACATACCCTGGCCCACCGCGGCGCCGAAAAGCTGTGGCGCTTGCTTACCACCACGCCTTACGTCAACACGCTTGGGGCACTGACCGGCAATCAGGCGATGCAGCAGGTGAAGGCTGGATTGAAGGCCATCTACCTCTCGGGCTGGCAGGTGGCGGCGGACGGAAACGACTCGTGCCAGATGTATCCCGACCAATCGCTATATTCGGTATCGAGCGTGCCCAGCGTGGTGCGCCGGATCAACAACGCTCTCATGCGCGCCGATCAACTGCACCACGCCGAGGGCGACGATACAGTGGACTGGTTTGCGCCGATCGTGGCCGACGCGGAGTCTGGTTTCGGCGGGGTGCTGAACGCACACGAGCTGATGAAGGCGATGATCGAGGCCGGCGCGGCGGGTGTGCACTTCGAGGACCAGTTGGCATCCGTCAAGAAATGCGGCCACATGGGTGGAAAAGTGCTCGTGCCGACGCAGGAAGCGGTGCAAAAGCTTTGCGCTGCGCGGCTCGCGGCGGACGTCATGGGCGTGCCCACCCTGTTGCTTGCGCGCACGGACTCTGAAGCCGCGACGCTCGTCACCAGTGATGTCGACGAAAACGACAAACCATTCATCACCGGCGAACGCACGGCGGAAGGCTATTACCGCGTGCGGGCGGGCTTCGACCAGGCGGTGTCGCGCGGTCTTGCGTATGCGCCGTACGCAGACATGATCTGGTGCGAGACCGGGACACCCGATCTTGTTTTCGCCAGGAAGTACGCCGAAGCGATCCGCAAGGTCCATCCCAACAAGATGCTCGCCTACAATTGCTCGCCGTCTTTCAACTGGCGCAAGAACCTCGACGCCGCGACGATTGCAAAATTCCAGCGCGAACTTGGCGCGATGGGCTACAAGTTCCAGTTCGTCACGCTCGCCGGTTTCCACGCGCTCAACTACGGCATGTTCGAGCTTGCATCCGGCTATGCGCACGAGCAGATGAGCGCGTACGTGCGCCTGCAGGAGGCCGAGTTTGCCGCCGAGAAGCTTGGCTACACGGCGACGCGGCACCAGCGCGAGGTCGGCACCGGCTATTTTGACGCCGTGACGCAGGTCATCCAGGGCAGACAATCTTCGACCACGGCCTTGTCGGGATCCACCGAAGAAGCGCAGTTCCATGATGCGCCGCCCAAAATTGCCGCCGTGGGCTGAGCTGAGGTCCTTCGCCTGCATTGTCGAAAACGCGCGTCCGCGCCGGCAGCAGGACCATCTGTAGGAGGGGCGCCCTCGCCCCGACATGGCTGCAACCTCAATCGCCGTCCGGATCCCCGAACAGCGACAACTGGCTCGCCAGCGACAGCACCGTTTCCTCCACTGCGCGCTTGGCCTCGCCCAGGGTCTTCGCCTCGCCCGTGCGGCTGCCCGCCTGCCAGCGGTAGATGCCGTCCCATTGGCCGCGCTCGCCCAGCTGCACCGTGCCGAGGCGTTCCTTGCCCCGCCAGTAGCCGTGCGACTGGTAGCCGCGCTCCCAGAACGCCCTCGCCTTGCTCGCTTTTCTTGTGCTCTTCTTCGGCATAGGCGCTAGCTTACCAAAGTGCGCCCTGCGCGACCACCCAGTGGCGCGCGAGCCGTCCGGCGGCCGATGGCCAGGATGCGTCCCACGGGGACTTTCCCGTCGAGCGGGATCGAGACCTTCGGTCGCCTTGCCCCGGCAAAGCACATCCTGCTACCCTTGCACGCTTACCTTGAATCGAACCGCCATGCATCCCGACTATCTCGAAAAAATCCTCAAAGCGCGCGTCTACGACGTGGCGATCGAATCGCCGCTCGAGGCGGCGCCCATTCTGTCCGCGCGCCTCTCCAACACCTTGCTGCTCAAGCGCGAAGACATGCAGCCGGTATTCTCGTTCAAGCTGCGCGGCGCGTACAACAAAATGGTGCAATTGCCTCCCGCCAGGCTGAAGCGCGGGGTCATCGCCGCCTCGGCCGGCAACCACGCTCAGGGCGTGGCGCTGGCGGCGCAGCGCCTGGGGTGCAAGGCGGTGATCGTGATGCCGGTGACCACGCCGCGGATCAAGGTGGACGCGGTGCTGGCGCGCGGCGCCGAGGTGCTGCTCTTCGGCGATTCCTACGACGAAGCGTACCGGCAGGCGCTTAAAGTGCAGAAGGCGCGCAAGCTCACCTTCGTGCATCCCTACGATGATCCGGACGTGATCGCGGGCCAGGGCACCATCGGCATGGAAATCCTGCGCCAGGCGAAGACGCCGATCGACGCGATTTTCGTCGCCATCGGCGGCGGCGGGCTGATCTCGGGCATCGCCGCCTACGTCAAGCGCCTGCGCCCGGAGATCAGGATCATCGGCGTGCAGCCGGTGGATTCCGACGCCATGGCGCGCTCGCTCAAAGCCGGGCGGCGCGTGCGCCTGGCGCAGGTGGGCCTGTTTGCCGATGGCGTGGCGGTGAAGCAGGTGGGCAAAGAAACCTTCCGCCTGTGCCAGCAATTCGTCGACGAGATCATCCTGGTCGATACCGACGAGATCTGCGCCGCGATCAAGGACGTGTTCGAGGAGACCCGCTCCATCCTCGAGCCGGCCGGGGCCCTGGCCATCGCCGGGGCCAAGGCGTATGTGGAGAAGAAGGGCGTGCGCGGCCAGACGCTGGTGGCGGTGGCCTGCGGCGCCAACACCAATTTCGATCGCCTGCGCTTCGTCGCCGAGCGCGCCGAGGTGGGCGAGCACCGCGAGGCCATCCTCGCCGTGACCATCCCCGAGCGCCCCGGCAGCTACAAGAAGTTCTGCGCCACGCTGGGCGCGCGCAACGTCACCGAGTTCAACTATCGCATCGCCGGTTCGAAGGAGGCGCATGTGTTCGTCGGCGTCGAGGTGCACGACCGCGACGAGACCGCGCGCCTGATCCGCAACCTGCGGCGCCACGGTCTGAAGACCCTGGATCTCTCCGACAACGAGATGGCCAAGCTGCACGTGCGCCATCTGGTCGGAGGGCACGCGCCGCTGGCGAAAAACGAGTTGCTCTACCGCTTCGAGTTTCCGGAGCGCCCGGGCGCATTGATGCGCTTCCTCGACAGCATGCGCCCCGACTGGAACATCAGCCTGTTCCATTACCGCAACCACGGCGCCGACTATGGCCGCGTGCTGGTGGGCATGCAGGTGCCGCCCAAGGAAATGCCGCAGTTCCGCCGCTTCCTGCATGATCTGGGCTATCCCTTCTGGGACGAGAGCAACAACCCGGCGTACAAGCTGTTCCTCGGTTGAGGGGGAGTGTCTGCTGCGCTCCTCGCCGAGCTAGGCGACGCGGCGCTCTTGGCCGCGTGATCGCGGCGGGGGCGCCGCGCCTACAATTCAGCACGCGGGTGTTGTCCTCCAAGATGGGAGACCGAAGGTCGGGACCACCCGAAGAGGTGGTGGGAGACCGAAGGTCGGGACCACCCGAAGAGGTGGTGGGAGACCGAAGGTCGGGACCACCCGAAGAGGTGGGGACTTTCC
>Ga0097691_1001656_pt1 | contig 15949 bp, 13 predicted proteins | sample NGESurdeep072012_8_FD_72858 | JGI IMG/M metagenome (GOLD analysis project Ga0097691, IMG submission 72858) | Arctic peat soil microbial communities from Barrow, Alaska - NGEE Surface sample 210-1 deep-072012 | ecosystem: Environmental > Terrestrial > Soil > Wetlands > Peat ... | reverse complement strand
CGCTCCTTACGCCCCGGACGGTTACCTCAATCGGGCCCTGGCCGAGATCTCCCGCAAGCAGCCGGACAAGGCCGAAGCGGATCTGCAGAAGGCCATCCAAGTCGCCCCGCAGAGTCCGACCGCGTACGTTCGCCTCGGATTTTTGCGGGCATCGCAAAAGAAAATGCCGGAAGCGGAAAAGCTGTTTGAGCAGGCGCTGTCGGTCGCGCCGGCATCTGACGAGGCGCTGCGGCCGCTCATAGCCGTTTATCTCTCACAAAAGCAACCGGACAAGGCAATGGCGCGCGTCAAGGCGCAGATCGAGAAGAGCCCTAACACGGCTGCGTTTTACGTCATCCTCGGGACCCTGCAAGCCCAGGCGAAGGACTACGCCGGTGCGCAAGCTTCGCTGCGCAAGGCCATTGATCTGGACAAGAACAACATGGAAGCCTTCGCTATCCTGGGCCAGGTGCAGGTCACGTCCGGTTCTCTCGACGACGCGGTCAAGAGCTGGGAAACCTGGATGCAGAAAAATCCTAAGGACATACGCCCTTACATCATGATCAGCTCGCTGGAGCAGACTCGTAATAACTGGCAGAAAGCGCAGCAGATGCTTCAGAAAGCAATGGAGATAGACCCCAACAATGCGATTGCAGCCAACAATCTCGCCTATATTCTTCTCGAACACGGTGGGAACGTAGACATGGCGCTCACCCTGGCGCAAACGGCTCGCCGGCAGGCGCCAGACTCTCCCAACATCGCCGACACCCTCGGCTACGCCTACTTCAAGAAGGGTATTTATAGCTCGTCGATCGACTTGTTTGAGGAAGCGGCAAAAAAGCAGCCTGAAAACGCAAGCGTCCAATACCACCTCGGCTTCGCCTACGAGAAAGCCAGCAAGAACGCACCAGCGAAGGAGCACCTGGAAAAGGCCCTGAAGCTCGATCCCAAGTCGAGCGACGCCGACACCGCAAAGAAGCTATTGCAGCAACTCGGCCGCGGCTGATCAACGTCGCCATCACATTTTGGGTTGACGGTTGCGTCCCCTCGATATTCCTGGAAGCTCTCTCATAAATGGTTTGCGGAGACGGCACGGCTTTCAGCCGTGCCGTCTGAGCCGCAAATTAATGCGGGCTTTGGCCCCCTGAGGGAATTCTTGGCTTACGCCACCTGGTTCACCAGAAGCAGTCTCATAAATACTTCGCAAGCAGTTTGAGTCAACCGAGCTTAACCTTGCCCAGAAAGTTCCTGACGTGGTATTCCCATCGGTTCGCCAGCCGCCGAAACGTGTGCATCCAGTCGAAGAGGCACTCCATGCGCCAAAGCCTGCGGGAGCGCCGCCGCGCACTACCTGGATTGGCCGTTTCCTGCTACCGTGAACGTGCGGCGCGATCAGTTCGATTCCGTACTCTTGCCGGTGCCGCTGGTCGAGCACGTCTGAATCGTACGCCTTGTCGCCGATAAGGTGCTCGGGGAGTTCGTCGAGCAAGTTTTGCCCCAAGACTTCTTTGACCAGTTGGGACTCATGCGGCGAAGCGCTTTGCACAGATGCGGCGATAGGGTAATTGTTTCCAGCGGCGATAGGCGATAACGACGATCTTCATGGCCGTTCCACACTGGTCAGCCCAACGGCAAAGCTCCATTTTTCTTACTTTTGAACGAAGCGTCCATGAAAGCCTCCCTCAATTCCAGCTTGCCTTGTGCGTGCAGGTGCTGAGACAACCCTTGCAGCGCCCACTCCAGCTTGGCGATTCGCACCCGTTGCTGGAGTTGCCTATGGCATGATCGGAACGGATGGTACTTGGAAAGCAGCTGCCGCCACTGTGCTCATGCTCACAACTCCCACAACACACCGTTCAACACTACACACGAGTCGCGCAATGGCCGACCACGGTGAACAGTGCGACACGGTGGCTGCAGGAACGGCTCCAGCAGCTCCCATCCGGCAATCCCTACTTTCGCAGTGTCCATTCATGCACTGTTTGTGCCAGACAAACCCTTGCAGCACAAAAGTTCCGCACCCTCTCAGCTATTCACAAGGCCAGTTCTATTTTGCAGCCTGAAAATAAAGAGCCCCGACCTTGCGATTGGGGCTCTTGAGCGGTTTTGTTGCTCGGCGGCTGTTGCCGTCATAGCAGGCTAACTTCGGTTTGATTACTTCTTCCGCCGAATCAGTCCAGCAAGACCGAACAGACCGACGCCAATCAGCATCATGGAAGACGGCTCGGGAGTCTGAACGATTTCGCCCGATGAAACTCTGCCGTTCGTGGTGCCACCGTGGTTCCATATCGAGTCCACAACTGGGCCTGAGCCAAGGTTGAGGGTCATATCGATCCCGCCATTTTGACCCACCTGGAATCCACCATTCCCGTAATTGACACCGTTGAAGCCGCTGCAAGAAGTTACCGTGTAGGTACCCACAAGGTTCGGCACCAGGGAACCGTCTTTGAAAGTTACCCAAGTGACCGTGCCACTCACACTACCCACGCCGCCCGTGTAAGTGAAATTCCACGTCGAACCAGACACGCCGAACGTGAGGCCGCCATTCGAACTCTGGAGCGTATTCACGCCGCCAGTCCAGTTAATGGACCCGTTCGTGAATACCGGATTGCCGGTCGGAGACTCCAGCGAGCCGCTGGTAGTAAAACTGCCGGTCGTCATTGTGACAGCGCCGCCAGCGCCGAGAGCGCTAAACGATGCCACGTTACCTCCCGTACCACCAACCACAATCTGGTCAGCCATCGCTGGTATTGTCGCAACCAACATCAGAAGGCAAGCAATCAAAACCACTCTCTTCATTCCATCCTCCTCAAAATCTGTGCGGGCTTCCCCTTTCGGATATACCCGCTACCGCCATTCTCATATGCAGTTGTCATGCCACTAAGGTGGAATGCTTAAGCCTTACATTCCATCCACTTACGTGGATACTATTTTGCACATTGCATTGAAACGCAAGGAGTTGCATATGTAGAGGAAGGAATGTCTCCTCACAGGTCTGCTATCACGGCTCAACTGGCTGGAGTTTTCGGGGGTGGGACAGGGGCCGGTTCAGCGACCGATTCAGCAGCCGGCTTTGCGCCATTGCCGGACGCTGCCGCCTGCGCCTTGGCGCCGGGTGTGGCTACCAGTTGGAGGAGTTCAATCAGCTTCTTGATCACGGCTCCGTCGTGTCCTTCGAGTTGCGCTATGCCCGCTGGCGCCGGCGCGGCAGTGGACACTTTGAGACGAAGATCGCTCACCGCTTCGTCCACGATTTCCTCGGTCACGACGTGAATCTGCTTGGCGTACGCTGCAATCAGCGCGTTCTCAGCGATCGAGTTGATCACCCTCGGAATGCCGCGTGAATACTCGAAGATCTTCGCAATCACCGGGTCGGGAAAGATCTTCCACGAATTCACGCCCGCGCCTGCTCGCTGTAGCCGGCGGACCATGTAGTCCCTGCATTCGAGCTGGGTCAGCGGGTCCAGGTGGCAGCGGAAGGCGACCCGCTGCTTGAGCTGGCGCAAGCCGGGTGAATCCAGCTTCTGGTCCAACTCCGGCTGTCCAATCAGCACGATTTGCAGTAGCTTTTCGCGCGTCGTCTCCAAATTGGTGAGTAGCCGGATTTCTTCCAGCACTTCCGCGCTCAGGTGCTGCGCCTCGTCCACGATCAGCACCGAGGTCAATCCCCGCTTGTGTCGCGAAATCAAGAAGTCATTCAGCTCATGCAGCGCTTCGCTCTTGTTCTTCGGCACGGGCAGGTTCAAGTCGCCCAGGACGTATCGCAGAAAGTCGTCGGGACCGAGCAGCGAGTTGAAGATATAGGCAAACGCCACGTGCTCCCGGTCCAGTGCGTCCTGGATGCGCCGGATCAGCAGCGTTTTCCCTGTCCCCACCTCCCCGGTGACGACCACAAACCCTTTGCGCGCACGGATTCCGTAGTAGATCGCCGCCAGGGCCTCGTTGTGCTTGGCCGACCCGTAGTAGAAATACGGGTCCGGGCTGATCTCGAAGGGACTCCGCGTTAGGCCAAAAAACGTCCTGTACATGCGCTGCTTTCGTAAAATTCATTGCATCATACCGCGAATTCGATTTCGTCCGATAGCAAAGCACCGACGGGTACGGCGATCATCCCAGCCGAAATCGCGACAAGTTGATATAAGCTTCTGGAGTACCACTTTAGTGCTATCTTGTTGACTCCCAAGGGAATAATTGGGAAATGTTAAGAACTGACAGTTGCAAAATGTTGCGATATCGTATTCGAACGATGTGAGCCGGGAATGTTGATGACTGTTTATATTCAATAACTTATCCTCGCCAGATTACGGATGACGATTGGCCCGAGACTTGCACCAGCAATGTCGAACGATTTTAGTTCTTGGAATTTGATGGAGGATTGAAATGAGAAAGAGTCTTCTGGTTCTGGCATTGCTGGCAGTAGCACTGATGCTCGCTATGCCTGCTTTGGCCGATACGATCGGGCCGAACGGCGAGGCAGTTACGGTCACTTTTGCCGGCCAGGTCGGCAACGTCTACACCTTTGGCGTGCACGTCGACTTTTCGGGATTGGGAGTGCCTTCGGGTTTCCTGTCGAAAGCCTATATCGACTCCATTTCCCTGAAGGCGACAGGGTCTTCGGTTCTTGCAGGTTCCAGCGTTACCAATTCCACGGTGGCGCTCAATACTCAGGTCAACAATTCTACCAACACAATTGGCTGCGGTGACCCGACCAACGGAAGCGGTTGGCTGTGCGGTAACGTTGTTCCTGACAGTCTTGCACCCGTTAATGCCGGACCGTACAACTTCACCTTTGTCTACGTAACCGATGGGAAGGACGTCACCACGAGTGTGGTAGGCCTTAAGATCGGTTACAGCACTGGCACAGATGTTGACAAAAAGGTCGGCGCGATCTACTCCCAAGACACGCCAGTAACACCTTCTACCCCTGAGCCGGCTTCGCTCGTGCTGCTCGGCACAGGCCTGCTCGGCCTCGGCGGCCTTGTTCGGCGCCGCAAGCAGTAACAATCGCTCAGCCCACCAGTAGACTCTTGGGGCTCCACCTGCCAGAAGGTGGAGCCCATTTACTTTACTTTTGCGCTGAAATGCTCCTTACGTCGGGAAGCTGTAATCTTCCAGCGCGAACCGCAGTTGCTCCCGCCACTCCGGCATTCTTATCCTGAACACGCGTTCCAGTTTCTCTCCCGACAGCACCGAGTACGCAGGCCGTTTCGCCGGCGTCGGATACTCCGACGTCGGAATCGGCTTGAGCGACTCCTGTGCCCTTTCGCACCAATCGGTCTCGCGTCCAGGGTTCTCAGCCCTTCCACCGTCTCCCGCAAGATCGCCTCGGTAAAGCCATGCCACGCCGCCTGCCCTGCCGCCGTTGCGTGATACACCCCGAGATCGCATCCAGGTCCGGCGCGGCTAGCATTCGCGCCACAACGACCCCGGTCCTGGCTAGAACCTGTCTCACAAATGGCTTTCGGAGGGTACGGCAATGGGTTTCGGAGGGGCACGGCTTCAGCCGTGCCGTTTAGAGCCCGAAAAAACCTGGGCTTTAGCCCCTGAGGGTCGTCTTTGTCTGCCACAACTCCATATATGAAACCAGTTCCAATCCCCAATCCATCCTTACGGCTTGGCTGCCGGCGAGCGCAGTAAACCATATTGGCTCGCGTTCCGTAGCTCTCTATGGGCTCATTGCTTCATGCTGACTTCCTCATGTGCAGATGACTGCAGTAACCCCCACCTATGTGGATGCTAAGCTACTGATTACAAAAGCGTTACAGATTGAAAAGTGACGGAAAATGACTGCAAAGTTTTGCGATATCGGCTTTTGGAGCAGTTCCTGACAAGACGATAGAGAAGTCTGAATTGACAGGTTATGTACCAATTCTTCAAAGACTTAGGCAGCTCTCTCTTCACTGCGAGCCGTTTGGTCGCTCAGGTGCTTATGTATGGCCGAGACGGGGTGAGGTTTCCGCACCATCCCAGGGAAAGAGAATGACTATGAAAAAGATTGCAATTTGCTCGCGACTGTTGCCTTTGGCGGTACTCGTGACATGCATAGCTCTGCTCGTACCGAGCGCGTTCGCCGATACACTGACTTTCACTCTGAATTGTGAATTAGGGAATACCAGCTGCACACCTGGCGGGCCTTGGGGTACTGTGAAATTAAGTGATCTCACGGGTGTCAATGCGGGCAAGGTTGGCGTCACCATCGACCTGTCGGGGTTGTCGGAAGGTGCGAAGATATTCAACGTGTACTTGAACTATGGTGCACCGCCGGCCGGAAGCGGACTTGGCGTATCAGGAGTCTTTTCAACTCTGACATTTAAGTCGAACAGCCTCGGGCCAAACCCATACAGCGGCGGACTGGACATAGCAATCTGCGATGTCGCGCCCAATCCCCAAACCGGAAGTTGTTCATCTAACGGCGGCGGTTACCTCGAACCTTTGAGCTTCACGATCTTCAATACCAACGGCAGTATCAATGTGTCCAACTTCGACTACAAGGATTCGCTCAATCTGGTCTACACGGCCGCGTTTCTGAGCAAGGGCGGCGCAAATGGTAAGTCCATCAAGGTAGGTTCGACGACCGGCACTACCGAATGCACGAGTAACTGCACTCCGCCTCCTGAATGCACGAGTAACTGCACTCCGCCTCCTCATGTGCCCGAACCGGCTTCGCTCGCGCTCCTCGGCTCTGGCCTGCTTGCTCTCGGTGGCCTTGTTCGTCGCCGCAAGCAGTAACACTCTCTCAGCCCAACCAATAGACTCTTGGGCTCCACCAGCAAATGCTGGTGGAGCCCTTTTATCATTCTGCGAGAGCTGGTTCGCCAACTAAGGCGTCGGGACGCTGTAGTCTTCCAGCGCAAACCGCAGTTGCTCCCGCCAATCCGGCATGCGTATGCCGAACACGCGATCGAGCTTATCTCCCGACAACACCGAGTATGCGGGCCGTTTTGCCGGTGTCGGATACTCCGACGTCGGAATCGGCGTTAGCGACTCCAGCGCCCGTTCGCACCAATCGGTTTCCTGCCCCAGTTTCTTCAGCCGTTCCACCGACTCCCGCAGTATCGCCTCGGTGAAGCCGTGCCACGTCGTCTGCCCGGAAGCAGTCGCGTGGTATACGCCGGAAATCGCGCGCGGATCCTGTGCATTCAGCATCCTCGCCACAATGCACGCACTTGTCTCTGCCAGCATGCGCGCCCAGGTTGGCGATCCGGTCTGGTCGGCGATGATCCGCAGCGGCTTCCCTTGCCGCGCCAAACGCAGAATGGTCAGCAGGAAGTTGGCGCCGCGCGTCGCATAGAGCCATTCCGTACGCAGAATCACATGCGGCGCACCCGCGCCCTGGACGGCCTGCTCCCCGGCCAGCTTGCTCTCTCCATACGCGTTCACCGGCGACGTGGCGTCCTCTTCCTTGTAGGGACGCTCTCCGTTCCCGGCAAATACGTAATCGGTCGAATAGTGAACAATTCCCTTCCCGCCCAGCTTCTCTATTTCCTCGGCGAGCACGCCCGGAATCACGCCATTGATCGTGTTCGAAAGCTCACGCTCCGTTTCCGCGCGGTCCACGGCCGTGTACGCCGCGGCATTGACGATCACATCCGGCCGCAGCTCGCGCACGTACGCGCGCACCGCCTCAATGTCGCATAGGTTCAGGTTATCGACGTCGATCGCCACCACCCGCCCCAGCGGAGCCAGGGTGCGGCGCAGTTCGAAACCCAACTGCCCATCGCGGCCTGTCACTAAAAATGTTGGCGTCATGCGGGCTCGTCCGGGGTCCCCGGCGCGCTCGATTTTCGCGCGACGGGGTGGAAGATCGGAAGCAGTTCCGGGGGTATCTCCGATAGCTTCGGATAGCGGCTGTCCTTCTCGGACAGGACCGGTTCGGTGATCTTCCACTCGATCTCCAGTGCGGGGTCAGACCAGAGCACGCCGTATTCTCCTACCGGATCGTAGAAATCGCTGCACTTGTATAGGAACTCAGCTTCCTCCGAAAGGACCACGAATCCGTGCGCAAATCCCTCCGGAACATAGATCTGCTGCCCGTTCTCGGCCGATAGCTCCACGCTCACCGACTTGCCAAACGTTGGCGACCCACGCCGAATGTCCACCGCTACGTCGAGCACCGACCCGCGCACCACCCGGCAGAGCTTCGCCTGCGGACGGCGCAACTGGTAGTGCAGCCCGCGCAGCGTCCCTTTGCGCGACTGGGAGTGATTGTCCTGAACGAAGCCGTCGGTGATGCCGAGATCCGCAAATTGATCGGCGCGATACGTCTCGGCGAAGAAGCCCCGCGGGTCGCGAGATACGCGCGGCTTTACGATCCAAACTCCCGGAACCTTGGTTTCTTCGCGTTCGAACATGTGAGGTAAGGTGAATTACGGAAGCATCATAATACGCGCCCGGGCGCGCAATCGCTGTTCCAATCCCGCTTCAGCGCCCCTTTTCGGCAGGAACTTGGGTTATAATTTCGCCGTTGTTTAAGCGAATTTTCGGCTCATGGAACGGCATTTTAGCCGCTCGTTGCGCAGTTCCCCCAAGCTCGGTAGCTCGAACATTATTCGGTAGTTTGCCGTTTTCGGAGGTTTCATGAAGGGCGTAATCCTGGCAGGCGGCACGGGCTCGCGTCTTTTTCCCCTGACGCGGGTCACCAACAAGCACCTGCTTCCCGTCTACGACAAGCCGATGATTTATTACCCCATCCAGGCGCTGGTCGATGCGGGCATTCAAGACATCCTCATCGTCACCGGCGGCAGCAGCGCCGGCGATTTCCTCCGCCTCCTGCGCAATGGCAAGGACTTCGGCCTCCAGCAGCTCAATTTCGCCTATCAGGAAGGCGAGGGCGGCATCGCCGACGCATTGCGCCTGGCCGAGTACTTCGCGCGCGGCGAGAAGATCTGCGTCATTCTCGGCGACAACATCATCGAGGGCAGCATCCGCGAAGCCAAAGAGAACTTCGACCGCCAGCCCAGCGGCGCCAAGATCCTGCTCAAGAAAGTCCACGACCCCGAACGCTTCGGCGTGCCCGTCTTTGAAGGCGACAAAATCGTGAAAATCGAGGAAAAGCCGAAAGCGCCCAAATCGGATTTCGCCGTCATCGGCATCTACTTCTACGACTGGACGGTTTTCAATCGCGTCCGCACCCTGAAGCCGTCCGCCCGCAACGAGTTTGAGATCACCGACGTCAATAATTCCTATATCGCCGAAGGCCAACTCACGCACAATGTCATCGATGGCTGGTGGACCGACGCCGGCACCTTCGAATCACTTTGGAACGCCAGCAACCTGGTTCGTGAGAAGCAAGTCGCCGCGGGCGCGGCGGTCGGAGCGGGCGAATAACATGAAGGTATTTCTCACCGGCGGCGCCGGCTTCATCGGTTCCAATTTCGTGCACCACATGCTGCGCGAGCATCCGGACTACGACATCGTGGTCCTGGATAAGCTTACTTACGCGGGCAACCTGAAGAACCTGGAAAGCGCGTTCAAGAACCCGCGCTTCAAGTTCATCCGCCAGGACATTTGCGACCCCGCGGTGGCCGATGCCATGGAAGGTGTGGACGCCGTGGTACACATGGCCGCCGAAAGCCACGTGGACCGCAGCATCGAGAACGCGGACGACTTCGTTCGCACCAACGTCGAAGGCACGTGGCGCATGCTCGATGCCTGCCGCCATGCGAAAGTCCCGCGCTTTCTCCACGTGAGTACCGACGAGGTGTACGGCAGCCTCGGCGCGACCGGCAAGTTCACCGAGCGGACGCCGATCAGTCCGAACAGCCCATATTCGGCGACCAAGGCGTCCTCCGACCTGCTCGCGCTGGCCTACTTCCATACCCACAAGTTCCCCGCCCTCGTCACCCGCTGCTCCAACAACTACGGGCCCTACCAGTTTCCGGAAAAATTCATCCCGCTGATGATTGCCCAGGCGGAAGCGGACCAACCGCTGCCGGTTTATGGAAAAGGTGAAAACGTTCGCGACTGGATCCATGTGGACGACCATTGCCGCGCGCTCGACGTCATACTGCACCAGGGCCGCGAGGGCGAGGTTTACAACATCGGCGGCAATTCGGAAATGCGGAACATCGACGTGGTGCGCATGATCTTGTCGCTGCTTGGCAAGCCGGAAAGCTTGCTCAAGTTCGTCACCGACCGTCCCGGCCACGACCTGCGGTACGCCATCGATAGCACCAAGATGAAGCAGGAACTGGGCTGGGAGCCGCGCTGGAAGTTCTCCGACGGCCTCACCGCTACCGTCCGCTGGTACCAGGAAAACGCTGCCTGGCTGGAAGAAACCCGCAGCGGCACGTATCGCGACTATTTCGACCGGCACTACCACCGCCGCGAGCAGACCTTCGCCGCCGGCCAGTAGTCCTCAACGGCATATAAGAAACCCGGGAGGTCAGCCTTCCGGGTTTCTCTATTGATGGGACAAAGAACGCTACGCGGACGCGCGGTTCGAGAACACCAGGAACTTATATCCGAGGAAGTTAAAAACGAAGCTGAACACGGTTCCCACCAGTGCCGCCACGGTCGGCCAGTAGCTCGTCAATTCCACCGGCGGCTTCATGAACGTCGCCACGTACGACGCGCTGCCGATGTTCACTACCGAGGCCACCACGCTGATCACCACGAACTGGGCGCCTTGCGTGACCGTCGTCCGCGAGCCGGACTCGCCATCCGCAAACGTCCACTTGGAATTCATGTAAAAGCTGTTCAGCAGTGCCACTATGAAGGAGATGGTCTTAAAAACGGTGAACAGCGGTCCGGAGTGGCCGGCGCCGTAGAACACAATGAGCAGATTGAGGACACCGATATCGACGACCGTATTGACTACGCCGACGATACAGAATCGCGTCGCCTGACGCGCAAATACTCGTGTCATCTGTTGTCTCACCGCCTTGAGCGCTGAAAACAGGGGCCGGGAGCAAAAAACACCTTTTATTGGGAGGCGTTGCCCCTGTCGTGAACTTGCTTAAGATGCCCGAATCCCGTATTGCTGTCAAGGATACGGGAGCCGGGATGTTAAGAAACGTAAAGGACATTTCCAAAGCAGACCAGCTCGAATTGCCGGCCAGGCTTCCAGCGCCGAACTCACGCTCCGGCCCTCCACCTGATATATTCTCGACTTCCCCAATGGCCAACTTCTACAACCGCTTTCTGGAGACTGTGCAGCGCTGGCCCGACCTTGTCGCGGTCGAAATGCAGCGCCAGTCCGGCGACATCGAGCGCCACACTTACGCCGAATTGCGCACCATGGCGGAATCGGTTGGCCGCTGGCTGAACACTACCGGACTCGAGCGTGGCAGCCGCTGTGCCATCCTCGCCGGCAATGGCTCGCGCTGGGTCGCCTGCTACCTGGGGACCATTGCCGCCGGCATGATCGCCGTTCCGCTCGACACCGCTTTCGACGCCTCCCAGGTCGCCAAGCTCCTCGACGATAGCGAGTCTTCCCTGCTCTTCGCCGACGCTCGTAATGCCGATACCGCGGCCAGCGCCATCGGCTCCCGCCCCATTCGCCTCGTGCTGATGGAGGACGCGCCCTGCGCCCTCGCTCCCGCCGCCACTTTCGACCAGATCATCGCCGCCGGAGCGATCGGCTTCCGTGCCCTGGAAGTTTCGCCCGATGATATCGCCGCCATCCTCTACACCTCGGGCACCACCAGCGACCCCAAGGGCGTGATGCTCACCCACGCCAACTTTGTCGCCGAAACCGATGGCGCCTTCCGCATCGTGGAGTTCGGCTCGACCGACGCCATCCTCGGCGTCCTGCCCTTGTTTCACGCCTTGGCGCAGATGGCGAACCTGCTCCTGCCGATGGCCGGCGGCGCCCGCGTCGTTTTCCTCGAATCCCTGAACACGCAGGAGTTGCTGCGCGCCCTCCGCGAGCGCGACATCACCCTCTTCTGTTGTGTCCCGCAATTTTTCTATCTGATTCACGAGCGCATCCTCAAGGAAGCCGGCGCCCACGGACGTCTCGCCCAGAGCGCTTTCCGCTGGATGCTCAAGCTCGGTGCGCTCTCCCGCCGGTTCGGCTTCAACCTGGGTAAGTTGCTGTTCAAGCGTGTTCACCAGATGCTCGGCCCCAAGATGAAATACCTCGTCTCCGGCGGCTCCAAGCTCGACGCCGATGTCGCCCGCGATTTCCACGCCATGGGCTTCAACCTCCTCCAGGGATATGGCCTGACCGAAACCTCCGGCGCCGCCGTCGCCACTCCTCCCGACGACAACGTCATCGGCGCCATCGGCAAACCGCTACACGTCGCCGAGATAAAGGTCCGCGATCCCAAGCCGGCGGACGACGGCGCGGGTCCTGCCATCGGCGAGATCATGGTCCGCGGCCCGCTCATTATGAAGGGCTATTACCGGCGCCCCGAAGCCACCGCCGAAGTCATCGAGCCCGACGGCTGGCTGCACACCGGCGACCTCGGCTACCTCGACCCGCGCGGCCACCTCTTTATTACTGGCCGCGAAAAGGAAGTGATCGTTCTCAGTTCCGGCAAGAACATTTATCCGGAAGAGATCGAAGCCCACTACCTGAAGTCGCCCTTCATCAAGGAGCTATGCGTCCTCGGCATCGAATCGCGGCCCGGTGAGCCTTTCGCCGAGCGCCTTCATGCCGCCGTGGTCCCGAATTTCGAAGTCCTGCGCGAGCGCAAGATCGTCAACGCGCGCGAGGTCATCCGCTTCGACATCGAGACGCTCTCCCAGCGCTTCCCAGCCACCAAGCGCCTGCTCAGCTTCGATATCTGGCAGCAGGACCTCCCTCGCACCACCACCCGCAAGATCAAGCGCTTCGAAGTCGAACGGGTGGTACGCGAGCGGCAGGCGGCCCAGCAGGTGGAAGGCGAAGACGTCGGCCGCACCCTCACCGATGAGGACCGCCAGTGGCTCGCCCTTCCCGACGTCGCGCTGGCGATCGCCGTCCTGCAGCAGAACTTCAAGGACCTGAAGCGCCCCATCCACCCGCACGACAATCTCGAGCTCGACCTCGGCCTCGACTCCATGGAGCGCGTCGAGCTGCTCGTCGCGGTCGAACAGGCCGTGGGAGCTTCGGTTCCCGACGAGATCGTCAGCCAGGTCTACACCGTTCGCGAACTGGTGGACGCGGTCCGCAACCACGTCGGCGCCGAGGGCCGACAACGTGAGGCCGCTGCCTGGGATTCCGTCCTCAACACCGATCCCACCGACCCCGACGTGCTCAGCGTCGTCCGCCCGCACCCCATAGCCGAGCACTGGTGGTACCTGTCCGGCCGCATCGTCCAGATTTTCGGCCGCGACATGTTTTCCATGAAAGTCGTCGGCCTGGAGAAGTTGCCCAGGCAGGGGCCGTACATCATCTGCCCCAACCACCAGAGCTTCCTCGATGCGGTGATGCTGGTCTCGTCGCTGCCTTACTACGTGGTGCGCAACGTCTTCTACGTCGGCACCAGCGAGATCTTCGGCTCCGGCATCCTGCGCGCTCTTGCCCGCTCGCTGAAACTCATTCCCGTCGATCCCGATGCCAACCTCGTTCCCGCCATGCGCGCCGGGGCTTTCGGCCTGCGCCACGGCAAGATCCTCGTTCTCTATCCGGAAGGCGAGCGCAGCATCACCGGCGAGCCCAAGGTCTTTAAGAAAGGCGCAGCGATCCTCGCCACCCATCTTCGCGTCCCCATCATTCCCGTCGCCATGGATGGATTTTTCGAAGCCTGGCCGCGCGGCAAGGGCTTCCAGAAGTTCTCGCGCGTAAAGATTGAGTTCGGCGATGCCATCTATCCGCCGCAGCAGGTGGACAATCCCGAAGCCACCTACGACACTCTCAATTCGGAACTGAAGCGCCGCGTCATGGACATGTGGCTCCGCCTGCACCACGGCCCTAAATCGGAAAGATAACCACAGAGTAACTAGCCGTCATGAGCAGGTTCTTGTTTTTCGCGCCGACGAACGCCCAGATTTCATCGCACTGGAGTCTGCGGACGCGAAGGCCGCGAACGTTGCGATGGTGATATATGGCAGCCATGCAGCCGAGATCGCGGAGGAGATTCAGTACGGTATGCTTCGCAACGCCCGTCATGCGACAGGTGGCATTGATCGAGGTTCCTTCGACGAGGGCCGCTATTACCTGAATGCGTTTTTCTGTCTTCAGGACGTTCATAAAGGCCTTTTTCCACAGTGCAAGATTGCAATATTGCATCTGACTTTACATCAGATAGTATATGATGTAGAGTCAGATTGTCAAGTGGGAAGGTGGCAGCTAAATGATTTTTGTGGCTCCAAAGCTAAGTGAAGAAGAACTTGAGGTGTTGCAGGACATCGCCGCGATACGCAAAAGCCTCAAGCATTCTATGGCAGTACCGAGACGCTGGTCAGGGTTGCTGAGGCGTAACACCCTAGCTCGGGCAATTCGCGGCTCCAATAGCATTGAAGGCTACGTGGCCAGCGTTGAGGACGTGATTGCAGCGGTCGAAGGAGAGGAGCCGAGTGAGGTTGAGCGGGACACCTGGTTGGCGGTCGTGGGCTACCGCAATGCGATGACGTTCGTTCTCCAAATCAGCAAAGACCAAAGCGAGGTCTTCCGATACAGCGAGGGCTACATTCGCAGCCTTCATTACATGATGACACAACACGATCTGTCCAAGAACCCGGGCAATTGGCGTCCCGGCGCGATCTACGTTAGGGACGAGCAAGAGAAGAAAATTGTGTACGAAGGGCCAGACCGTGAACTTGTAGAGCCATTGATGGCGGAATTCATGGAAGACTTGAATCGAGAATCGGACATTCCGCAAATGGTCAAGGCCGCCATGGCTCACCTGAATCTCGTCATGATTCATCCATTCTCTGACGGGAATGGCCGAATGGCCCGCTGCCTGCAAACACTAGTGCTCGGCAAGGATGGCATTCTGGAGCCGCAGTTTTGCAGCGTAGAAGAATACTTGGGGCACTTCCAGCAGGCGTATTACGACATCCTCGCGAAGGTCGGAAGGGGTTCTTGGCACCCAGAGAATGATGCACGACCTTGGATTCGATTCATGCTACGAGCGCACTATTCTCAGGGCTCTCTGGTGGCATGGCGATTGAAACTCTTGGGGAAACTTTGGGAGGAAATAGAAATAGAACTGAAAAGGCGAAGTCTTCCAGAACGCATGGGGCTGGCCCTAGCCGATGCTGCCGTTGGATTGCGGGTAAGGAATGCGAGTTACAGAAACATGGCCGGGATCAAGGACAATCTTGCCAGCCGCGATCTTAAGGTGCTGGTGGATGAGGAATTGATCACACCAGTCGGCGAGAATCGTGGGCGCGCGTATGTTGCTTCAAAAAGGCTGGTGGCGAAGCGAGACGAGCTTTATGAGCCATTCAGGCCGGTAGACCCATTTACAAAGCGTTCGGCGGCCACACAGCCCATGCTGCCGGGGATGGTCTAGGCTTTCTCGGTCGCTTCCCGCACGATTCGCGCCGCTGCTTGGCTGAAATCCTCGCGGCTTTCCTTGGGACGGCACTTGTGATCGTAGAATTTGTCGGTTGCTTCTCGGGCATTGTCGCCGTGAAACTTCGCGCCATATGCCCTGCATTGGAGCGTATGCTTCCCGCCTTCCGGACTGACGACCATGTACGGCGTCGTTGTCATGCCGACATCCTACGCTCTCCCGCAGCCTCCCGCCACATCCCGCCGCTCGGCTAAAATTCAAACTGCACCACTACCCGTCTGAGGTATTGATTGACTGGTAAGTAGGACTGGAAGGCATCTACCTTGCTGTCGCAATGCGGCCCGTGGCCAGTTCTAGTTCGCCCATGCCGCGCTTGCGGAACACCTTCACCATCGCGTCCACCACGTCCGCGTCGTACTCGATGCCCGAGCGCTGCGTGATTCGTTCCATCGCCTCCGACGGCGAAATCCGCGTCTCCTGCGCGCTCGTCATCGTGTCGTAATGGCAGGCCACCAGCAGGATCTTCGATTCCACGGGAATATGCGGCAAACCTCGCGACTGCCGCGCCTTGTCGGCGGCGG
>Ga0097691_1001655_pt1 | contig 15954 bp, 16 predicted proteins | sample NGESurdeep072012_8_FD_72858 | JGI IMG/M metagenome (GOLD analysis project Ga0097691, IMG submission 72858) | Arctic peat soil microbial communities from Barrow, Alaska - NGEE Surface sample 210-1 deep-072012 | ecosystem: Environmental > Terrestrial > Soil > Wetlands > Peat ... | reverse complement strand
ACCAATATTGCTACCGCCTGCGGCCGCGCGTCGGGCAAAACCAGCGACTCGGCTTTCGATCAGGTCATTTGCCCAGTGATGGGGCCCCTTGTTCGGGAAGCCCTAGACCAGAGAACTGATTGGACTGCCAAATGCGGCGCCTGGGTTCCAGCGCGTGACCGAGGGCATTCGCCGAGCCGCACGATAACCGGCTCCCATCGATCGACGACTCACCTTGGGCAACACAAAGCCACCGCGGTCAACCAATTCCGACGTAATCAGCGGCGAATGGCAGTTTTGATTTCAGCCTTCTGGCTCCGGCGCAGCAGCCGAGGTGGGCGGCAGTTCTCCTGCCGGGGCTTTGCCACTGGCCTTGCGATACGCTTGTTTGCCCGCTTCAATGGCTGCGGTGAGGTTGTCCCGCTGGCGGCTGACCGCTTTGATCAGACTCTTGAGCGTGTCCTGCAATTCAGCGCTGCGCTGTTCGAGATACTCCTCGCCTTCGGCCGCCGAGTTGCGGATCACCTGGCGCATCTCCCGGCCGGATTTGGGGGCAAGGAGCATTCCGATGAAAACACCGGCCCCCAAGCCAATGCCCAAACCGACCACGAAAATCGAAGGGCTACCTTTCTCCATAATCATCCCCTTTCCTATCGACTCCTCACTCGGGGGGCCAAAGATTGAAACTGGGGGCCAGCGCCTGTCGGTAAACCGGCGGATGGCGCTCACTCAGTCCGAACTACGGTTTCGTCCTCGCGCCTCGCCCGAATATCTTCGAAGCTCAACTTGCCTTCTGCCAGCTCGTGGAGTTCTCTCCCGATCTCTACATCGACTGCCTCATCGCTGCCGCGAATCGTGTGGACGTCGGGTGTGCCAACGGCACAGCCCTGGGCCCGCAGGATGTCCAATGCGTCGGCGTCCTTCATCATTGGCTCCTCCTACTGTGATTGTGCGCCTTTTCCCCCTCAAGTGCGCCGGTGAATTTTCCGACAATACCTCCTGACGGCTCCCGGCTACCGACCGGGAGCCCGGACACCTTCAGTTGGTTCACATTCCCTATGGCGGGTGTATCCTGAATACGGATCTGGGGATCCGAAGATGGAGCGGACTGCCAGCGGTAGTGGAACTTTCCCCGCCTCGGTTTTCGAGGGTTGGAATATCGGCGCCGTCTCGGTAAAGAGGGTGCGTCTCCACGAGGACGGCTATGTTTCTCTCGCGGACGGTCCCCAATTCGTGTCCGATATCCTGACGGACTTTTACGCTTCCATCGGATCTGACGGCGATTGCATTACCACCAGTCAACTGCGGCAGCTCGAGACGGTCGCCGTCCAATGCCGCCGCAGGCGAGAGGCTCCGGATGAAAGACTGTCGGCTTGACGCACTCTTGCGGTTCGCGTTTTGCGCTCTTCCAGTCCTCTATATGTCAGCACTTCTGGTTGCAGATGATCCCGTTATCTTGCAGCGCGAACGCATGGTGGCAGACCAGATTGAGAACCGTGGAATCCGCAACCCGGATGTGTTGCAGGTTATGCGCTCCACTCCGCGCCACCTATTCGTCCCCACAGATGTTCGATCCATGGCGTATGAGGATCACCCCCTCCCCATCGGCTACGGGGCTACCATTTCCCAGCCGTATATCGTGGCGCTCATGACCGAACTGCTGGCACCGGCGAAGAGGCATCGGGTCCTGGAGATTGGCACCGGCTCGGGGTATCAGGCGGCGATACTGGGGCAACTGGCGGCCGAGGTTTACTCGGTTGAAATTGTCCCGGAGCTTGCGCGATCCGCGGCTAAGACGCTACGCGAACTTGGATACACCAACATCACCGTGCGGCAGGGTGACGGCTACAAAGGCTGGCCGGAACGGGCACCTTTCGACGGCATTATGGTGACAGCGGCGCCGCCGGAACTTCCCGAGGCGCTGATCACTCAATTGGCCAGAAGTGGCCGCCTGGTGGCTCCGATAGGGTCGACGTCGGTCCAGGAACTGATCGTGATCGAGAAGAGGGCTGACGGAACGATCAGGCGGCGATCGGCAGGCCCGGTGAGCTTCGTGCCGATGAAGCCAGCCGGCAAGTAGTACGGCATCCTCGGTCATCGAGCCCCAGGTCCAGAACGTCGCCGCTGCCTTGGACCGCGTGGTGTGCTGAGCGGAAAACGCGCCGGTGCCAACAATCTCACCGGCCATCGCAATCCCACCGCGGTCAACGCCGTGGGGGGCGTGCCCCAATACCTGCCGTTCTTCAGCGACGAAGGGCGCCACTTCGTGCTGCGCATCCGTGTCTTCTGACGGGCTCCCTCACGCGTGGCACGGTGAGTTCAGAGCGCTACGCCGTCCCCTTGAATTGTGTCGCCTCGTAAGATTCTGCGCGCTTTGCGCGTCGCCGCGCGGACGAAATTCACGTCCTGCATGTGGTTAGAAGCGGTCGCGCGCCGCCGCCTTGCCCTACCGCCTGGCGGCGCCGGACGCCAATGAAGCTGTTTCGATTCAGTCCTTCAGAGAGTTTTTCGGCTATTCGGCCCCTCGCGTTGGAGCCGGCACTTGGCGAGGTCTTCCGCCTCAAACCGGCGAGTGGCATCGGCGACTGACAACCCGGTTGCCCGGCATGATGGCCGTGCCCGTGTGAGGAGTTTCTCGACAGGGATTGTGGCTCGCAGAGAAAAGGTTCATGCTTGAGTTGAAAGGAGACCCCGCGATGCGACTCTCAGCGAAAGCTGTGGCGATTGTTTCCGCCATTCTCTGGGGCGCCAGCATACTGCTGGTCGGGCTAATCAACTTAGCCGCTCCAGCCTATGGCGTCAATTTTCTGCACGGGCTCAGCTCCGGCTATCCCGGATTTCATGCCTCACGTACGGTACTCGACGTGTTGGTCGGCACCGGGTATGGAATCGTCAACGGCGCTTTTGGCGGCTACTTGTTTGCCGTACTCTACAATTTCTTTGTTCCGCGTGTAGAAAAGGCAAATCCGAAGGGTAACGCGGTAACTCTCTAGCCGTTTTTCTTACCTTCCCAGTTTCAGGTACGGCTGGTCAAAACCACGGGCGGACGGCCTTTTATTTACGTCGGTCAGAGGCAGTGGAAGCTCCGCCGGTTCCGTTGCAGGCGCCGACCCCGCCCGCTAGGGTGGGGTTCACAGAATGAATATCTTTGGGTGGCTCTTCCTTGTTGTTGCTGCGTCGGTTCTCCTATGGCTTTCCTTCTCAACCGTCGTGATAGCCATAGACATGCGTGCAGCCTGTAGGAGAAAAGCACTCCAAAGCCTGCATGATGGCGTCCTCTTCAGCCAAGTGGCGCGGGGAAAATGGCGGGTGTGGCGAAGACACAGCCGAGATGAAATGCGCCCGGCGGGTGTCGGCCATAGCTCTGTTGGTCCACGGATGCCAATCCAAGAAGCCGCCGATGTCGCGGCTGCTCTGGGCGAATACGCCATAGAGGAACTTCCGGGGAATCTCACCATCATCGGCGCGCTAGTCGTGATCAAAGGCCAGGTTTTCAGTCGCGAAGACGTCTACCTGAATGGCCAGATGGAAGGCACAGTCGAAGTGCCCGAGTGCCGCCTGACAATAGGTCCGGAGGGAAGGTTACAGGCCAACGTCCAGGCACGAGAGATCGTGGTGCACGGCACTATTCACGGCACCGTGGAGGCCGGGGAGAAGATTGATATCCGCCATGATGCCAAACTTGTGTGTGACATCAAGAGCGGCCGCATCATAATCGAAGACGGGGCGTATCTGAAGGGCAGCGTTGATATGCCCACGGTCAGCAAGTCGCGCCTGCTGGCCAGCGCATCCCCTGATCCAAAGCGCTAGTTTTATGCCTGTCCTGCTCCTCAATCTCGAAGCGAACTAAGGTTGCCAGGAAACGCAAGGGAAAAGTGGCCGTCTCGGTGATGAATCTGGAAGAGGCGAACGGCCGCTGGAAGACTTCCTTTCTGGGTATTCCCCGTTTCGAAAGGGAAGCTATTTCATTTTGGAAGGCAACTTAATTGTCCTGCCGGCAACCATGAAGGTGCCCCTTCCGAGATGATGAATCGTCCGTGGGCGTTTCACTGAGGGGTTGATCCACGCTTTGATTACTTCAACGATAAAGAGGCAGTATTTGGCCGTCATCCTCGTATCGACGACCTTGCATTCGAGATTCGCATAGCACTCGTCGATGAGCGGTGCCTTGACTCGCCCGGCGGCCGTCGGCGTGAGACGAAAGGTCGCGAACTTGTCGGTTTTTGCCCCGGTGGTATTCCCGCAGCCCACCACCTTTACCGCCAACTCCACCGTCGGGATGTTTATGACGCATTCTTTGGTCGCCTTCAAGATGCCGAACGTGTAGTTCCGGTTGCTAATCACGCAACCCACGAGCGGCGGCTCGAACTCGATCATCGTGTGCCACGACATGGTCATGATGTTCGGCCGCCCCTTGCGAACGGTCGTGACCATCACGACCGGCCCCGGCTCAAGCAAGCCATAGACCTTGGACAGGGGGAAGGATTTTTTTGCCATCTCGGCACCTCAGTTTCGAAGGCGATCAACGATTGGCCTTATCTCTCCATAAGCTTAACAGGGCGGATCAGTTGCGAGGCTCCTGGCGATGACTTGCTCAGCCGCCGTGCCCGCGCACTCCCGCGACCACGGAATTAATCCCGCCTTGTTGCACAGCGTTTCGCGCCCAGGCCGGTGCGCGGAGTCTACCGAATCCGGAGACCGACTCTCCCGCGTCCAGTTTTGCTTGATGTCCCCGCCACCTGCGTTTGGCAACTATCTTTGGCCCACTTCGGCATTTTAATTTGGCCCACCCCCTTGGTTTGGGCCTGAGGTCAGGGTTTTGCTTCTGAACTCTTATATATAGGAGTCGTCGGAGCTGTGGAAATGTGGGAATCACGCCGGGTTTGCGTGATTTCCAAGGGCGGTGGAAAGGGTGGAAAGCCTGCTCTTGGCTTTCCATGCTTTCCACGGACCGGCATTTCCATAGCTATGGGGTTGCCTCGGAAGTTTTTCCTCCCTTCTTTTGCTTTTCCATGCTGCGGCGGAATCGGTAGGATTCCTTGCCGGTCTCCAAAATATGCGCCCGATCGGTGATGCGATCCAGCAGCGCCTTGCACAGCCGCGCATTCGGAATCACCTGCGTCCATTCAGAAAACGGCAAGTTGGTCGTCACAATCACTGCCGTTCTTTCGGCCCGTTCGGCAATCACTTGGAATAGGAACTCCGCGCCGACTTCGGCCAATGGCACATAGCCAACTTCGTCAATCGCGATGAGATCGTAGCGGCTCCAGCGTGCCATGACGCGGCGTAACTGAAGTTGGTGTTTGGCCTCGACCAGTTCATTCACCAATGCCGCCGCCGTCGTGAACCGCACGCGACGCTTCTGCCGGCAGGCCGCTACACATAGACCGCTCAAAAGATGGGTTTTCCCCGTCCCGCAATCGCCAATCAAAACCACGGGCTCCGCACGTTCGATGTAGCCACCCTCAGAAAGCTCGTGCATCTTGGCGGCGCTCACCATGGGGGTTTGCGTGTAGTCGAACTCTTCCAGCGTTTTGACTCGCGGGAGGTGCGCTTCTTTGATCCGCCGGTCAATCGTATTCCGCTCCCGCTCTTCAACCTCGGCCGTCAACAGCGCTTCCAGATAGCCGGTGTGGGTTTTCTTCTCCTTCACCGCCTGTTCTGCCATGCTGCTGAATTGCATCCCCATCATCGGCATTCGCAGCACCTTGCAGTGTTGCTTGATGGTGGCCTCCTGTAACTGGGCGAGCTGAGTGCTCATTGTGCACCTCCCGCCATTAGCAGTCGGTCGTACTCGTTCATCACCGGAAGAGGTCGTTCGTACCGTTCCAGCAATCCGACGTCGATCCCCTCGCAGACCGTGTGCTTCAACTCCCCGGCATGCAGCAGGTGTCTAACAGCGGCGGGATCGGTGCAACCCGTTGCCAGCGCCTTCTCAATCGCCTGCCGCAGCCGATCATGGCCATGCTGCCGGACAAGCATCAACATCTCGATCATCTGTTTGGTTCCGCTCTGCTTGCCATGCCGATCCATCAAGGACTGCCAGATCTGATCGAAACTTGCTGGCCAGAGGCCGGCCCGGCGTTGCTGCTCCAGTGGCCGCGATCCCGCCAGTGCACCCGGCTTGCGATAGAGCACATCGAGATAATGTTCCAGGTCGAGGACTTGCTGCTGGCGCCGGTAACACCGCTCGTGGCGAGCGACACAGCGGCCGTCGTGCCAGAGTTCCACCCAGCTTGCATAGGCCTTGGCGTGCACTTCCGTTCCTGCCATCAAAGGCGCCGAGTAGGCGTTGGTCAGCACCTTGGCGCAACCCAAACTGTTTACCGTGGGGAAGCTCGTTTGCGCTAGATCCATTCCCTCCGCGGCCAGTGGCAACAAATGCTCCCTCTCCACTACCAGTCCAGCTCCCACACTCTGCTCTCGCCCTGCGATGGTCCGCCGCTCATCTTCGCGACAACTGGCGACGAGTTGCCGGTTCAAGTCGGCGATGTCGAGAGCCTGGGGCACGGGCACCCAGTGATTCCGGCGAAAGTAGCCGACTTCCCCCTCCACGCCCCCCTTCTCGTGGCCTTCGCCTGGCGTGCAGAACTCACTCTGGTATCGCCAATGGGAGCGGAAGGCGATGAACCGCGCCGTCTCTTCTCGCCGTTGCCCGCGCAGAATCTTCTTTACGGCCGAACCGAGATTGTCGTAACGAAGCCGGCGAAACACGCCGGTGAAATAGGCGAACGCCCGCTCGTGGCCCTCCAGAAACGCCTGCTGCGTCGCATGGAGAAAGGCACAGTGGAATGCCGCGCCGCTTGCCATGCTGCGCATGGAGAAACCCTGCAACTTGGTCCGCTCTCCGGCCAGGTCGGCGTAAGCATCGTACCAATCCACTTGTGCCTCCACACCCCAGTCGTAACTCTGGGGAACGAACGTCTCCTGAACCGTCAAACCCAGGGCGAGCTTGCGCCCCTGAACGTAACCGCGGACCGTCCGTTCACAGAGCTGAACCTGCGGCATCTCACGTTGGATCCGCTCCCAGATCCGATGGGCTGTGTGTCGCTGCTTCCGCGGTGCCTTCTTGTCCGTCTCCAGAATCTGATCTACGAACGTGATTGCCGCCGCCAGTTTCCAGCGCGGTCGCTCCACCTTCTTCCGCGGCACGGGCAAGGCGCTGCCAATCGCCTCCCGCACCATACGCCGATGTATGTTCAATTTCTTGGCGATTCCAGAAATCGTCCCGACGCCAAACTCGTACTCTCTGCGGATCTGCTCGAAAAGCTCCACCTTTGTTCTCCACTCCAACGAGTTCCTCCGCTGCGGGCTATCGCCCGACTCAAGGGTACTCGTTCGTCTGGGGGGTGGGCCAAATTAAACTGCCGAAGTGGGCCAATTCAGCATACCGAAATCAGGCGTCCAAGCAGCGTGCGCGTAACGGGACAAACGAGCCAAATGCGAGTATCCGAAACAGGGAGGAAGCGTGCGAGGGTGAAAGCCGCCGTTGCTTCCGCCGCTGTCGTGAACACGACGATGATCCGCGCTGCGCACGCCGCGGAATCTCCCAACGCCCAAGGCTCACCACGCTCGGCATGCAGCAAAGCAGCACTTCTTCAATTGCTTGTTTGGAAACGACTCTTACGTACATCGTTAAGGTCGCTGTTGTGTTCTTAGCGCGGCACCGGGGCCCGGTCGGAGACGATGACAACCTGCATGTCCTTGGCCTGGCTGATGATTCTCTGTACCGGATCTCTGGACAGTAGCGGGACCCACATGCGCCCGCTGGGCCGGGTGACAAAGATCTGAGTGACCCCATTTCGGCGTGCGAAATCAAGCAGCACTGCCGCGGCGTCCTCGCCCCCGAGTATCCGAGTCTCGATATGCAAGTTGCGCGCAAAACTCAGGTGCTTCTCGATCGCCTCGCGCTCGGGCTCTGGCACACCACTCAAGTCTTCAGATGGCTGCACGGCGACGGCGAAGCACTCTGCACCGAGAAAATCACTCACACGCCGGGCACGCCGGATCACCATCACGGTTTTCGGATCAGCCGTTACCATAACGAGGACCTTCTGGTGCTTGCGTTTGTCGCTCTGGATTCGTTCTTCGGCTGGAGCGCCGGTGGCGTCGTCCCCGATCCGGTCTTTCACTTCATGAGCTGCTTCGCGCAGGGTGAGTTCACGCAGCGCAACCAAGGACGATTCGCGAAAGAAGTTCTCCATGGCCTTTTGTGCCTTCTCCCGCCCGTACACAACCCCGCGTTCCAGCCGATGCAGCAGAGCCCGAGGCGTCAGATCGACCATTACTACCTCGTCGGCCTGCCGAACTACCCAGTCTGGAATCGTTTCGCGGACCCGGATGCCAGTGATGTTCCATACATGGTCGTTCAGGCTCTCCAGGTGCTGTACGTTCATCGTCGTGAGAACGTCGATGCCGGCGTCCAGCATCACCTCCACATCTTCCCACCGCTTGGCTCGGTCTAAACCTGGGACATTGGTGTGCGGAAATTCATCGACGACACACGCGCTCGGATGTCTCGCCAGAATAGCATCGGTGTCCATCTCTTCGAATTGGGACCCGCGATAGTCGATTCTCTTCCTGGGCACGATCTCGAGCCCTTCGGTCTTAGCAATCGTGTCTGGGCGGCCGTGGGACTCAAAGTAACCGACAACAATGTCGACACCCTGCGATTTCAGCCCCTGGGACTCCTCAAGCATCTTGTAGGTCTTGCCGACACCGGGGGCGTAGCCCATGAAGATCTTGAGTTTCCCGCGCTGTTTTCCCGAAATGGTCATTGGGGAAATACTCGAACGTCCATGCCGCGTGAGAGCCGGATCAGTCTGTCGAACGGACTGCCCCACAGACGCACCCAGATTCCGGTGCGCTGGGTATGTCCGATGAAGAGTTGGGTGATACCCCGGGATCTGGCGAACTCAAGGAGTGCGTCCACTGGATCATCGCCGTCCAGAATCTCGATCCGGGCGCCAGCGGCCTTGGCGATGGCCAGCTTTTGGTCGAGGGTAGCTTGATCGGCGGGTGAGATTTGCGGTTGGCTGACATACGCCACAATGAGTTCCCCGTGGAACCTCTCCGCGACGATTCGGGCCAAATCAATCATCTCCTGTACATTGGCACGCGGCGTTACGCATACAAGAATCCGCTCGTGCGTGCCGAACTGTTGGCTTATACCGCTGCGGTCCAGGTAGCCGCTGAGCTGATGATCCACGACGTCCGCGGCGAGTACAAGCGCCAGTTCCCGCAGCTTCGATAGCTGTTGCCGGTGCCTCTCCGCGTCAGACTGTTGTTCCGGGGAGTGATCGATTGGTTCTTCGGGCGGGACGTCGACGATCTCTATTTCATCGGCGCTCTTGATGAATGAGATCGGCACCGTCTGTGTCACGTGTTTGCCGGTGATGGCCTCCACCTGCTCACTCAACTCTGCGACATATTGAATGTTGATGGATCCGATCACCTTGACGCCGGACCTGACCAGGTCCTGAACGTCCTGCCAGCGTGAGGGATTCCGAAGGCCAGGCGGATTGTCATAGGCAAGACCGTCGATCACACAGATGGCAGGGTCCCGTCGGATCAGCGTCTCCATGTCGATCGCAGCGCCCTGGCCAACCGCTCTGAGGGGTACCACCTCCAGGTTCCTCAACAGTTCCTGAGCCTCCGGCGGCACATGGGGCTGAATCGCGCCCACAACCACGTCCTGGCCACGCTCGCGGCGGCGTCGCGCTTCATCCAGCATGCGGAACGTCTTCCCGACACCGGAGGAGTAACCAAGGAAGATCTTGAGGTATCCCCTCCTGGCCGCGACTTCTTCAGCCTGAACTTCGCGCAGGAACTCCTCGGGCGTCTTCCGGCGGGTCTCACGCGCCATGCCGCGATCCTCGGATTCGAATGTATGTGCTCACGTCAGACCTCTCAGCATAAACACTTTCGCCGTGGAAAAACAGATCACGAGACCGGAGACGTCACCAAGGTGGCTACGGCCGGCGCCGATGCGCTCGCATGGCCACGGATCCAGTGCCGCCAGGAGCGATGAACGCTCATTTCGGGGAGCGTCCTGGATCAGATCGGCTGCGTCATCGGGAGCCAATGCCTGCAACCAGGTAGGGCGTTCTTCCTCCGGCATGGAAAGGACGAGTTCGACGGGATTGCGCATCGGATTACATCAGAACCATGATCTCTACGTCTCCCTCTCGACGCAACACCTTCACAGCCACGTCGTGATCATGCCGGGTTAGTAACAGATCCACTTCTGCGTTGGCGACCTGCAGGTTCAGAATTCTCGTCTCGCCCAGGAACGCTGGTAGCGTAGGGCGAACAAACGATAGCTGCGGTTTCGATCCACCTACCCGCAAGCCCAGACATGCCTGAAGGAGGAGAAACACGGCGCCCGCTGACCATGCCTGTGGGGCGCAGGCGACCGGGTACAAAACGGGACCCTCCCCCGGATCCCGTGGAAAGCCGCAAAAGAGCTCGGGAATCCGGTGCAAGTCAAAATACATGCCAGCATCGAACAAGCCCTCGAACACTCGCAAGGCCTCCCCGGCAAATCCATAGCGCGCCAGGCCGTACGCGATCAATGCGTTATCGTGAGGCCATACGCTGCCGGTGTGATAGCCCATCGGGTTGTATCGTTGTTCAGAAGCTGCTACCGAGCGAATGCCCCAACCGGAAAACGACTCAGGCGCCAGTAAGGTTTTGGCAACCCGCTCAGCCCGATCGGTCGTCGCGATTCCGGAGAAGAGGCATTGTCCGGCGTTCGAGGTGCGCACCCGGCAGAGGCGCTTGTCTCCGTCCAAAGCCAATCCGTAGGTTGACAGTTCCTCACACCAGAACATCCGGTCAAATCGCGTCTTCAGCATCACGGCCTGAGATACGAAATCCTCGGCTTGACCTGCCCGGCCGAGGGCGGAGGCCATGGTTGCACCTGCCCGCCAGGCGGCGTAGGCATAGCCCTGCACTTCACATACGGCGATCGGCCCTTGAGCGGGTGAGCCGTCGGCATGGAAGATAGCGTCGTCAGAGTCCTTCCAGCCCTGGTGCAAAAGCCCGTCGCTCGACTGTCGATCGTATTCAAGGAATCCGTCCCCGTCTCGATCGCCGTAACGATCCATCCAAAGCAACGCGGCCTCGATGTTCGGCCAGATCCCCTCAACGAACCGAGTGTCACCAGTTCGCTCAAAGTACGCGCCCGCCAACACAACGAAAAGCGGCGTCGCATCCACGGTGCCGTAATAGCGGCCGAAGGGCATCTCTCCAAGGGTCGCCATCTCACCATTTCGCGTCTCGTGCAGAATCTTACCTGGCTCCGCGTCCTGGCCGGGGATGACTTCGGTCGCCTGCGTCGATGCCAGATAGGCCAGGACGCCTCTTGCCAGACTCGGGTGAAACCACAGACACTCCAGCGCCGTGATAATGCCATCGCGGCCGAAAGGCGCATTGAACCACGGGACGCCTGCGTAGGGATAGGGTCCCGAAGGAAGCGTAGTGATCATCATGTGCAGGTCAGATGCCGCCCGTTGAACCAGGGCGTTGAATTGTCCGTTCACAGACTCGATGCGGCATAGCTGTGCTTTGTGACGACCAAGATCCGCCTTTGCTTCAACTCGCGCCTGATCGAAAGCCACGAGTGGCCGCTCCTCGGGCCCGCTCTCGAAACCAACAACCAGTTGGAACGAAGCCGTCTCCTTTGGAGCCAGCGCAACTGTGAACTCGGCGCGTCCGGCGGTCAGCCTGTTCGGTGAGGGCGTAAATTGGAGCACGGTGCGGCGGATGGTCAGGTCCAGTCCCCGGTATCGCAACGTCACGCGATCAAGGCTGGCGATAGGCTCCAGGTCCTCGCCACGAGCTTCCCTTTTGAGACCTCGGACCTCGTAGATATCGGCGAAGTCCGCCCCGACCTGGAGCGTGACTGTTGCGTCGGCGAACTGGACTCCATGGTTCTGAATTTGGATTTCCTGGTGTAGCGCCCCCTGCCACAAGAACTTCTTCACCGCGAGATGCAGGGTGCCCAGCGGAAGGTACACCACACCGTCGCGGCAGAGATCGGGATTCGTCAGTGCGACGGTCAACTGGTCGTTGTCGTCCCGGACCGTCGAACTCAGGAAGAAGGGTCTGCGGCCGTCCAGTTCAAGAATCAAGCGCGATAGGAACCGCGTACCGTCATGGTAGACGCCCTGCTCGCCTGCCTTGCTGGGCTTGATATCGCCGTACTGGTCGAACAGGGCAAACGTGTCCCCATGCTTCAGTACCCGGATGCACTCATCGGTGAGGCTCGAGTCCGCCAGGATGTGGTGGGCATCCTCTCCTGGCTTTCCTTCAGAGCGCCGGGATTCTTGTATCATGCTCTCAGACCCTCGAACCTATTGGCATCGTGGCAGACGCCGACTCGAGAATCCGGCTCGGGCTTTCGTGGATCAACCGCTCGTAAACCCGGACGTAGTTCCGTGCCATGCGCACGGAATCGAAGCGTTCCTCAAAAGCTCGACGACAAACCAGGCGATCCAGGGACTCGATTTTGCGGACGGCTTCAACCGCTTCGGCGACCGTTTCCACGACAAACCCGGTCTTTCCGTTCTCCAGGATTTCAGGCACCGAACCGTTGCGCCATGCGATGACGGGCGTACCGCAAGCCAGCGCTTCGATCATGACAAGTCCAAAGGGTTCCGGCCAGTCAATCGGAAACAGGAGAGCGCAGGCGCCGCCCAGTAACTCGTCCTTCGCGCTCCCACCGACCTCGCCAACGAATTCCACGAACGACCTGGAGGCCTGGAGCAGAGGCTCAATCGATTGCTGATAGTAGCCCCGATCCTCGTCATCGATTTTTGCGGCGACCTTGAGCTTTCGGCCCGCGCGCCTCGCGATCTCGATTGCACGGTCGAGTCGCTTTTCAGGCGAGACCCGTCCGACAAACACCAGGTACTCTCCCGGCTCGTCCTGGAACGTATGAGTCTCTCGCGGCAGGCCGTGATAGACGGTCGCCTGCCAGTTGGCGCCCGGCAGCGGACGGCGCTGGTCCTCGGATATCGACACCAATGGCACTTCCGCGAACTCACGGAACAAAGGCTGCACGTCATGCAGGTGCAGACGTCCGTGCAACGTGGTGACGGTGGGCGTTGGGTTATGCCGGAGGAGCGGAAAGTGCAGGTAATCGTTGTGGAAATGAATCACGTCGAATTGCGAAGCCTTCCGAAAGACGAGTTCCATCAGCCGCACGTGTTGGGGCAGCGTCTCGCGACAGGCCGGGTCGCGCCAGAGGGCGCGCTCGCAAGGAGCGACGAGTGTTGCCATGGTTTTGGAATCGCCGCTGGCAAAGAGGGTAACCTCGTGGCCCAGCCGAACCAGTTCCTCCGTCAGAAAGGAGACGACGCGCTCCGTCCCTCCGTAGAGGCGCGGCGGCACGCTTTCATACAGCGGCGCGACCTGCGCAATTCGCATCCTCGTCATTTCCTGTGGTTCTCCACGCGCGCCTGTGGCAGTCCGGATCGCCGTTTCTGAAAGTACGCGATCTCGACCAGTGTCGGCCATAACTGGATCGACGCTTTGATCACCCCGACAACATCGTCGGCGATTCGCGTCAGGTTCTGCTGAAAGAAATCCGGCTCAAAACCGTAGAATGCCTTGGCCAGGTTTGCGGCGAAAATCCGCAGTGCCTGGGCGCGATCCGCGTTTCGTGCTGCGTCGGCCGCCAGCAGTGCCCGGCTGTGGAGGGCAGTAATCTTGTCGAGGATCTCGCTGGCATCCTCGACAGTGACATGGCCGTCGTAGTCGAAAGCGATGCTTAACTCATCGAGGCTCGTCACGCTGGCCTTGATCTTGCGCTTGAGAAGATTCGACACCTCCTCGTTGAAGATCTCCGCAGCCGGCGGATTGCGCATGTAGTTGCTCTTGCTGTGGTTCTGCGCCGCGTCGACGTGGGCGGCAGCGACGCCGTCCTGCTGTACCCAGAGCCGGTAGATGTAGTCCTCAAAGCGCAATCGCGTGGGGAAGAAGGGAGGCAGCCCAAACGTGTTATCGTAGCCCGCGACTCCGCAATCCATTCGCCAGTTCTTGTTCGTGATCACCGGCCTGAAGTTGACCAGCACATATACGTCGTTCAATGTGTCGAGATTCGTTTGCCCTTCGTCTTCCAGAAACATGTCAACGAAGTCGATTGCATCCACGTCGTTGGTGCCGGAGCGGAACGTCTGGGCAATCTTCACGCGGGAGTCCGCGGGCACTGTTCCTCGTTCAAGAATCAGCGAGTTCTCGTGTGCCAAGCCCTTGGTGGCGTTTGTTTCCAGGTCCATCGCGGTGTCCACCAGTAGCTCGCCGCGCTCGTAGTTGTCCGGCACTTCGCTAACGGGCCGGCCCAGCACATCCAGAAAGGCCGCCATGACGTCGAACGATTTCCGGGTATACCCGTTCTGATCCGCTTTATGGAGTCTTCCCCGGCTGACCTCGCCGGCTCCGAGCGACTCCCGGCTGTATTCGATCAGCGAAAAGGGCCGCATATCGTCGTCGGAACTGACCATCAGTCCGCCGAGTGTGTACATCAGCGTGAAGTTGCGGTTTCCACCATAGCTTGGGCGGAAGAGATTCTTCACCAGCGCCCCTAACCGCTGGTCGCGCAACCTGCCATTGAGGTAGCCCAGGAACTGCTCTTTTTCGCGAGGTCCTACATAATAGACGTCCTGGTGGGTGTGCGTCTGCTCGAGCAACGGATAGTACTTCTCCTGATTCGGCGTTGTCGAATCGTCGAATACGATGATTCGAACCGAGTGTCCATTTCGCCAGAAGTGCTCGTCGTACTGCTCAACGGTTTCGCCTACGTCACGCAGCCGGTGCGTGGGAATGACAAACGATAACTCACTGTCTTGCATAAAAGTCTGGAGACACGACCAGTCTACTTGAGCCCGGCACCGCGCCTGTGCGGGAACTTACCGTATATTGTTGCCAAAGATGAAACCAAATTCAGCCATGGCCCGGGTTTGGTGTTGGAGAGTGCCGTCGCTGCCGAACGCGCTGCCCGGAGCTATGCTGCCCGCGTGAACATAGGCAAGTTCGCCGCGGACGAAGAAGCCGCCGTGCTGATAGGTGGGCGTCACGGTGATCGACGTGCCGGAGCTGCCCGGGCCATACATCAGATTGACCGATTGATCGGAGGCCGAACCCGAGCTTTTGATGTACTCAAAGCGGGCGGGGAGCGAGAAGCCGTGTTTGAAGGTCCGGCTCACCAGGATCGCGGCCGCATTGGTCGTTGCCCCCTTCACAACGCCGATACTCGGGTTGGTTGGAATATTGGTGTATTGCCAGTAGGGCTGGATGATCCAGGGCGCTTTGTTGAACGTGTACAACACGGCGTACATCGTGCCGTTGTTTTGCACCGGCGTGGCCAGACTCTGAAACTTCGTCTGCGCCAGGTTTCCCATGCCTACGAATGCCAAACTGTGGGGTCCGCTGGCATAAGTCAAGGAGCCGCTCAGCCATGAGTAGCGGTTCGAATAAAAGCCGTCGTTCCAACTCATCGAGGCGGTGAATTTGCCCATGGTCTGGTTCACCTGGATTCCCCGATTGACTGCGTTTTCCTGGTTCCACAAGAGGCCGCGGTTGATGTTCATGTTCTCGAACGTGAAGGTGTACTCGGCGCCCATCAGCGTGGGCAGCGCGCCAACCTGAATGGAGGTGTTCTTCCCCGGTTGCAGCTTCAGAAAGGCGACCGGAACCGGGCCGTAGAGGTTGCTCACGGCTTTGTCGGTAGCGAGGAACGGCGTACCGAGAGCCGGAAGGTTGTAAGCGCCCGCCTGCAGGTAGAACTGAAACCAACCGTCGGTCTTTTGAAGGAACACCTGCCCGTTACTTAGAGCCGCTTGAGTGGAGTCATCACCCGGGATGTGATTGCTCTGCCACAGGCCCATGCCGCTGAGAATGCCGTTCACAGCGACTTTGCCGAAAGGTCCGGCGTCGAAGATGGCTGGGGGGAGGTCCTGCAGCGGACCCGTT
>Ga0097691_1001654_pt1 | contig 15955 bp, 20 predicted proteins | sample NGESurdeep072012_8_FD_72858 | JGI IMG/M metagenome (GOLD analysis project Ga0097691, IMG submission 72858) | Arctic peat soil microbial communities from Barrow, Alaska - NGEE Surface sample 210-1 deep-072012 | ecosystem: Environmental > Terrestrial > Soil > Wetlands > Peat ... | reverse complement strand
GGTTCGCGTCGAGCACGTATTCGGTGCTCAGCAAACCTCCCCGGGTGGTCGGATCGTAAGGACGATCGGCATCGCGCGGGCGAAAGCCAAAATCGGCCTCCAGAACCTCGCCTACAACATCCGTCGTCTTGTCACGCTGGAGCGCATGGCTACCGCATGAAGGAGTCGTGTGCCCGGTACGCATAAAACGGGACGCAGGTCGCGTAAACGAAGCCGCTTCCGCGACAAATCAACAGTGAAAACGAGCGTCACGCCACAGCGGCGGGAGATCCAACGACAAAATCGCCATTGTTCGAGGTGCCCTTATGTCTGGAATATCTTGATGACACCCCGGCTATAGCTGATAGCGCCGCTCGTTTGGATTTTACTCGCCACTTCGGTCATTGACGTTCGGCGGAAGCCGAGCATCTCCGAGAGAAATTTTGTGAGTCAGCTGGAAGCCAGGCGATGGCTCGCGCCTGCGGATGATGGATGCCGGGGCCAGATACAAATCGCACAAATAGAGAATCCAAAAACGCAAGAAGCCAGGGTATCGCCGGCTTCTTGCAAATGTGAAGACTTTAATGCCCGCGATCAGTTCGATATACCAGCCACTTCCAGATTCTTCATGGACGACGCCGCAATGCGGGCGTGTGCCAAACACTGGCTCACTGCGTCGGGCGCGCCGGCGCGTGGACGATGTTGGCATGACAGTCGATGCAGGTCGCGCCGCCTTGCTGAAGCGCTGCGTGCGCAGAACGGCCGGCGTCGCTCGCCGGACGAATTGCCCCTGCATCGTGGCATTTGCGACAAGTGATGCTGTCATTGCGGCGCATTAGGTCACCAACCTCGACAGCGAGTTCGGTCCGCCGCTTTTGCCACGCCGCAGGGTCGTCGAAGTTATGGGTGTATTCGGCAACGACGTCCTTCAAGCCCGATGAGACATGCGCGAAGGTCTCGACGAACCAATTTCCAGGGGGGATATGGCAATCGGCGCAACCGACCCGTATCCCCGCAGCATTGGCTTTATGGCCCGACTGCTGGAAATGCGGATCGGCGACCAATGTCGCCATAGAATGGCAAGAGACGCACAACGCATCGGTCGAGGTACGCCGGTTGATTTCTGTGCTGGCGATGATGGTGCCCGCGCCGACAACGCCCCCTACGACGATCAACCCAAAGATCGCCAACCAACGGTTTACCGGCATCGCAACCCTCATGGCACGGAGGAAAGAATGGCTTATTCCTATGGAGTCGAGCCCACTTTGTAGCGACTTTGCTGCCCGATTGACGCGACTTCCGCAGCAAGCGCTGCGCTTCAGGTGTTTCCTGCGTGACTGCTGATACGCGCGGGCGATGTCATACCATTAGCATCGCCTGTGGAAGACGTCGGGCTCGGATTCAGGCGGGGTTCGGCGCCGATCCAGTACAAAATATTGGCTAAGATGCAGTAGCCGGTCGAGGCGAACCAAACCATGGCTGCGCCGACGAAGCCGGTGAACAGGCCCCACCACGGACTATGCGCCAGGAACAATATGGAACCGAGAGTAATGTTGACCCCGACCGTGACATAGATGCGCCGCTCAAGATACCAACTGTCGGTTTGCAGGAAATAAAGGTTCCAGCGGGTCGGCGCGCTGGTCCCAAGCTTCGGCTTGAAACCGAATAAACGCAGGACATTGCCGACCGGGCAGAAGCCAGTAAACGCTACATTGACGGAGACAAGTCCGGTCGCAGTCACCGCGAGAATCCATAGCGGATTCACGAGCACGGCCAGCACCGTACTGGACAACAAAACGACCCCGGCGATCAGCCAAACTGTCCGCTCAATGTACCAGCGGTCGGTCGGGACAACGTAAATCTTTTTGCCTAGCGCCATGGTTGTATTTACATCCCTGACAATGACGGGTGCAAGCCGACTAAGACACCACTCTAGATCAATTTATTGGAATAGGATTGATATAGCTCAAAGCACTAGTCCGAGGCTGAGCAGCAGGCCGAACAGGAATTGTATCTGCACCGTCCAAACGAGAATCCGATCGAAACCGCGTCCGGGCGGCTCGTGGATGAATCTGTAAATCAACACCAACGCCAGCGGCAACGTGACCAGCGTCGGCCATGCATGGCCCCGCGGTAAGGCATGACCGATCAGTGGCAATAGCGCGAATGGAAGGAGCATTAGCCCGGCGTATATCCAGACCGTAGCGTGCGGCCCCGCCACTATCGCGAGGGTTTTTCGGCCAACGCGCGCATCGGCTTCGGCATCTCGGTAATTGTTGACCAACAGAACAGCTGCCGCCAAAAAACCGAATGCGAAACCGGCCTCGATTGCTGCCGTACCAAGATGTGCGGTACTTAGCCAATAAGTACCGCACACGGCGCCGACGCCGAAGAAGGCCACGACAAAAAGCTCTCCCAGCGGCGTGTAAGCGATGGGCAGCGGGCCGCCGGTATAGGCCCAGCCCGAAAGTATCGACAAAGTACCGAGAAGTAGAATCGGCCAGCCGCCGACGAAGACAAGATACAGTCCCATGAGCGCCGCCATCGCGAAGCACGCTGCCGCACCGCGTTTTACGATGGCGGCGTTCAACAGGCCGGACGCGGTAACGCGCGGCGGTCCGGCGCGATCGGGCCCATCACCGCCGCGCTCAGAATCGATTGCATCATTGTGCAGGTTGGTCCCGAGTTGAATGAATATGCTGCCGAGGAGTGCAGCAAGAACAGCCAGGCAGTAGAGTTTTCCCTCTACCGCCCAAGCCAGAGCCGTCCCGACCACTACCGGCGTCATCGAAAGACTGAGCGTGCGCGGGCGCGCCGCCATGATCCATGACGATAGGCTCATCAGGCAACTCTGTACACAATCGGAAAGGTGTTTCGCTTCTGGGGCGTTTGATAATTGGCAATCGCCAAAGCTCAATGTATCCGTCTCGCGCGGTTTTCACAAGGCCGCGCTGGGCGCGCTTTCTCGATTGCCCCGGCTCCGAAATGATTGAATAGAAGCGGCGACGCGAATAGACTTTGATGTTAGGTCTTGCATCCGCATGCTCTTAAGACGCTCAACGATATCGACAAAATAAGCGCAGAAAGGTGGCACTTTCCCTGGGTCGGAAGGAAGGGACGACATGACGCATTCATGGAAATAGCGAAGCAGTACAGCGCGGCCGTATTCATCAGAAATTTCATCGTCTGCAAGGTGAAAATACGAGCACATTGATCTTTGTGGCAAGCGTCCGTAGTTGTTTCGCCAATTCCCGCTATACCACATAGTCTAGCCGTCGTGCTAAGCAAGAACCACAGCGGCGGAACGTAGATTGGTCAAATGAAATGAGCGGGCGGGATCAGAGCGAGAAAAGTGAGTGTAACTGGCAAGCAATTTACGCAAAAAAATCCGTATGAGTCGACGTAATAGTCAGGAGCCCTGCAATGCAAAATTCAAAAAAGACCGGTGTGATTTTGTCCAGGTTGGCTGGGACGCTGGCGGTAATATTGATCGTGAGCGCGATAGTCACGGTCACATCGCGGCAGGCAATGGCAACCCCGAAAATGGCGCAACAGACAGGCCAGCCGTGCACAAAATGCCACACAGCGCCACCTGCGTTAAATGGCTACGGACAAAAATATAAGGACAGTCTCAAAAAATAGGTGTCGCACGAACTAGCCGGAATATTTGGTTCGTCGCTGACGTAAATACGGACAGAATTGGCGGGCGGTTGAGGCAATTGGTTCGAAACCGAGCTGTCTGCTCCGGCAGATTTTGTTGCGGCGCGAAAGATGATCATAAATTGTTTCTTGCGCATTTATGCGCGAGGTCGTCGACATCAACATGACCGCGAAGCTGCACGACATTGCAATAAGAAGGGCAGGCCTCGCCACCCAAATCGGGGGCGCGAATATGGCGCTTGGCGGATCGCCGCCAGTGCTGGCGACAAGGACAACCCGCGAGTATTTCTTCGGCGGTACCGATTCAAAACAGAACCGGTTCAATCAGTCGTTAGGACTGCCCAACTTGCGGATTGTCGAAGCCTTTCGTGCGATAAACCAAGGCTGAGACGATCCAACTGGCGATGAAGATGCCAACGACTGCGAAGCCAACATTCGCGAGGTTGTCGTTGAGACCTCCGACGACGCCCCAGAACCCACCTTCCAGACCCAGCTTGTCGCCGATCAACCCGAGGGCTTCGACACCACCGATGAAGAAGGCAACGACCACCGACGCCGCCGTCATGGTGAGGTTGTACCAAAGCTTACGGATCGGGTTGACGAAAGCCCAGCCATAAGCGCCGGTCATCAGCATACTGTCGGTAGTGTCCATAAATGACATGCCTGCGGTGAACAGGGCGGGAAAGACGAGGATTGTCCAGAAGGACATCCCTGCGCGGCTTGAGTGGCCGAAATGCCGAGTAGGCCGATCTCTGTGGCGGTGTCGAAGCCAAGGCCGAACAGGAAGTCAATTGGGTACATGTGCCATGAGCGCGAGACGATGCTGAACACGGGACGGAAGATGCGGGCGATGAGGCCGCGGCCCGCCAAAAGTGCGTCAAGGTCTTCATCGATGATCTTCTCGCCACGACGGGCACGAGCGAAAGCCAACCAAATGCTTTTCAGAATGACGAAGTTGGCAATGCCGATGATCAATAAAAAAAGTGCGGATACGGTCGTCCCGATCACGCCGCCGATGTCGTGGAACGCGTCTAGTTTGCTCTGCGTGATCGCTGCCGTCGCCGCAATTGCGATAGACGCGACGACGACCATTGTAGAGTGTCCCAATTAAAAAAACCTGCCGAGCAGGGGGACTCCATCCTGCATAAGCTTGCGGACGACATTATCGATCGTCGCAATATGGTCAGCGTCGAAGGCATGCCGGGCGCTGAACATATAAGCCAAGAAAGCGGTACCGAGCAGTATCGGCCGATCAACGAAAGCGATCAGAGCCCAGGTCCAAGCCGCGACATTCGCCGTTATCAAGACGGCATAGATTATCGCTGTTTTGGTTTTGATCTGTGATGGTTGATCGTCGAACGGCTTTGGAAGCATGCTTCTACCCTTTATTTCGACTGGTCAAACCCCGAACCGCGAGCGACACGTAGGTCGCTGGCGCCCGCGGCGAAGGTCAAAAACTTTTATTGATGCCTGGCGCCGGCATGGTCAACGACCTTTCAATTAATGCGCGCACCCCGCCAAAATCACTCAACAAATGCGCGGGAGCGGGTCGTCCTCGAGTTCTGCGAGCAACCGTTCGCCCCCGATTTCGGTCTGCAATACGACCTGGGCGCCGGGTCCGCGTAGACGCCCGATGATCGCCGCAGCTTCCCCGCCGGGCAATGCACGCCAAATATCTAACGCGCGTGACGCATTTTCTGCCGATAGCACGGCAACCACGCGACCCTCGCAAGCAAGATAAAGCGGATCATAGCCCAACATCTCGCAGACGCCGCGAACCGGCGGGTGGACGGGGATGGCATTCTCCTCAAGACGCACGGTTAGTCCGGTGGCGTTTGCAATGTCGTGCATCACGGTAACGAGCCCGCCGCGGGTCGGATCGCGCATGAAACGCAACCCTGGCAGATCCCACAGCGCCTGCGCCAACGGAAGAACGCTGGCAGCGTCGGAAATTAGATCGCCTTTCAGCCCGAATTCCTCACGTGCCAGCAACACCGCTGTGCCATGGTCGCCGACCGGGCCGCTCACCATCACCATGTCGCCGTCGCGGATCTGATCAAGGCCTAGCCGCAGATCAGGGCGCCGTATTCCAACGCCGGTTGTCGCTAGGTAGAGGCCGCCTCCCTCGCCGCGGCGGAGAACCTTGGTGTCACCGGCGGCAATGCGTACGCCGCACGTTTCGGCAGCGCGTGCCATACTCGCAATCAGGCGATCGAGCTGGGCAAATTCCAGTCCCTCTTCGATGAAGGCGTTGAGGCTCAAATAGATTGGTGTAGCGCCCGCGACCGCGAGATCGTTCACCGTGCCATGCACGGCAAGCGAACCGATGTCTCCGCCTGGAAATTCGAGCGGTTGCACGGTAAATCCATCGGTGGTGATCATCACTTCTCCCGGCGGCATCGGCAGATAGGCCGCGTCTGCTCCAATGTCGAGTTGCGGGTTGGCCAGGTGGCGTGCAAAAATCTGCGTGATCAGTTCCCGCATGTAGCGTCCGCCATTGCCGTACGCGAGGGTAACAAATCGATCTTCAATCATGTGCGGGCGCTCGCCTCAATGATCTGGCCGAAGCTCAAGCCCGCATCGTTGCACGGCAGCAACTCCGGAATGTGGACGGTGAAGCCTTCGCGCTGCGCATCGAAAAGGACACGTTCGCATAGCACGCGATTCTGGAACACGCCGCCAGTCAAGCCCAAATGGGACACGCCGCATTCGGCGCGCACCACTCGAGCCTGTGCGAGCAGCAGTTCGGCAAGCGTGGAATGAAGCATCGAGGACCGCGACGCCGCGCCTTGCGTTGCATCTTGCAAGAGATGGAGCAGCGGACTCCAGTCGCTCTCCCAAATGCCGTCTGTGCGATGGGATAAAGGCAACAAAATTGGCTCGGCATCTTCGGTGCAGATGGCCTCGAGTTGACTCGGGGCCTGTCCTTCATAACTCGCCTGCGAGATGAGACCGAGCAAGGCGCCGGCGCCGTCGAACAGTCGCCCAATCGATGACGTGCGCGGGCAGTTGATGTTGCGCGTCCATGCATGGCGCAAGACCTCGATCTCCTGCTCGCAACTCCGCCACTCTGTTCCGGTTTCCCAGCACAGGGCAAGCGCATTGCGCCACAACTCGCGGGTAGCACGGTCTCCCCCGAGCAATGAGAAGGGCCGCACTGTTGCGACGCGACGCCAGTGCCCCGGTCGCCCGAGCAGCGCCTCGCCGCCCCAGATTGTTCCATCCCGGCCGAAGCCGGCGCCGTCCCAGGTGAAAACCAGCCAGTCGTCCTCTTGATAGCATTCTCCGACCAACGCCGATGCGTGGGCCTCATGGTGAAATATCCTGGTCACCGGCAATCCCATCTGGCGCGCGAGCTGCGTCGTCGCATAACCGGGGTGCGCATCACAAAGAACGGCCTCGGCGGATACCCCATAAAGCGACTGCAAATCTGCGGCGACCTGTTTGAGCAATGCTAGACCGCGCGGCGTACCCATGTCGCCGAGATGCGGTGAAACGACAGCTCGGCTCCCCCAGCCGAGCGCCACGGTATTCTTGAGTTGGCCGCCCAAGGCCAAGAGCGGCCTGGGAAGAGCAAATGATAATTCGATTTCGAAGGGCGCGTTGCCGCGTCCCAACCGTAATGGCCGCGGCTTGTCGGCGATGACGCGATAGACCGGATCATCCGCTGGTCGAACGATCGGACGGTCATGATGGAGAAAGGCATCGGCAACGGCGGCAAGGTATCTTTCGGCCATCCCGTTATCGGTCAAGACCGGCTCGCCGCTGACATTCCCGGAGGTTGCGACCAACGGCACGCCGAAATCCTCGAGCAGCAGATGATGCAGCGGGCTGTACGGCAGCATGGCACCGATTTCGCAGCTGTTGGGTGCGATTTCAGGCGCCAGGTCGTAGGCGACGCTCTTCGGCACCAGCACAACCGGGCGAATCGGATCGCGCAGCATTGCCTCGTGGGTCGGACCCAGAATGGCTGCGCGGCGAAGCGCGGCAAGGTCGGGCTGAAGTGGGAACATCACGGCGAGCGGCTTATCAGGCCGTCTTTTGCGCACCCGCAGAGTGGCGACCGCGACGGAACTCGCCGCATCGCAAAGCAGATGATAACCCCCGATCCCTTTGACCGCGACAATCTTGCCAGATTGCAGTGCAACGACCGCCGCACGGAGGGCATCAGCACCAGGTTGTGCACCTTGGTCTACGGCGCGGAACTCCAGACGAGGTCCACATTGAGGGCAGGCGACCGGCTCAGCATGAAATCGCCGGTCGCTCGGATCGGCATATTCAGCCGCGCACAGCGGACACAAGGGGAAGCTCTCCATCGATGTATTGGCGCGATCATAGGGCAGGCGCTCGATCAAGGTGTAGCGCGGACCGCACTGCGTGCAGTTAATGAAGGGATAGCGGAAGCGCCGATCTCGCGAGTTATTCAATTCGGCAACGCAATCGTCGCACGCGAAATTGTCCGGCGGCACGTGGATTTGGCCAGCGCGTGCTGCTTCACTGCTACGGATTTGAAAATCTCCGGTAAGCTCCGGTGCGACCTGCAATTCTGACAGGAGTTTGGGGCGCGCCAGCGGCGGCGCCTCCGTCAGAAGCGCGTGGCCGAAGCGCGTGAGCAATTCGGGCGCTCCTTGGGCCAGGATCTCGACCTCACCGGCGCAGTTTCTTACCCAACCCTGGACGCCGCAGCGCTGTGCCACGCGATAGACGAAGGGACGATACCCCACGCCTTGGACACGGCCACCAAGTATCCATTTTCGCGCAACGCAGGCGATCGCCGAGTTCTGCTCGGCGCTATTCAGCATGGGTCAATTCGCGCCGCGTGCGAACGCCGCTCGCCCACCAGATGCGGCAGGCGCCTTCGTCGGATACCATGCACGGGCCGATGGGCGTGCGCGGTGTGCAGGCGCGGCCATACAACGCGCACTGATCCGGATAAATGCGGCCGAGCACTACCCGTGCGCAATCGCAGCCGGGCGGCATTTCGCCGGCGCGCTTGCGCATGGCATCGTTGAAGGAGGGATAGAGTTGCGTCGCGTCATGAGCGGCGAACTCTGGGCGTACCGCATAGCCGGAAGCCGGGATGACGCCGATGCCCCGCCAGTTGGCATCGACCACGTCCATGGTGTCGGCGAGCTGGCGCCGCGCGGCAGGATTACCGCCAGGCCGTACCACCTCAGGATAGCAATTATCGAGAAAGCAACGTCCATCGACCAATTGGCGCAACACTGAATAGAGCGCAGCCACCAAGCTCTCGCCTGTGAACCCGGCGACCGCGGCGGGCAGCCCATGCTTTTCGGGTACGAAAGCCCATTCCTCGGGACCCATTATTGTCGATACGTGGCCAGGGCCGATGAGGGCGTCGAAGCCGGGTGCCTCCGAGTCCAGCAGCATGGCGACCGCCGGCCACGTCCGGCGCCCCGCCAGCAGGACGGACAGATTGTCCGGGACGCCTTCAGCGAGCATGGCCGCCACCGGCGCGGTGGTGGTCTCGAAGCCGGCGGCGAAAAAAACGACGCGGCGATGGGGATTTTCCCGCGCGATGCGAACCGCTTCGAGCGGAGAGGCGATCGGCACGATCTCGCCGCCTGCGGCACGCGCCTGTTCCAGCGAGCGCACCTCGCTCTTGCGGACATTGACCGGCACGCGCAGCATGTCACCGAACGCGACCAAAATGACCTTTTCCGTCAACGCGAGCTGGATCGCCTGATAGACGATCTCCTCCGGACAGACGCAAACCGGGCAGCCTGGACCCGGCACCAGTTCGATGTCCGGTGGCAAGGCCTTGCGCAGGCCGGTCATCGCGATCGATCGCTCATGACCGCCACACACGTTCATCACCTTGAATCGGCGCGGTAGCTTCAGTGCACGAAGGCGATCAAGCCACTGCAGGGTGCTGGTGGTGGCCATGGTGGTGGGTCTCGTGAGGTTTACTCGTGGGGTTTTGTGAAAACCGAATGCTTGCGACCTCGTCGCGTAACCATGTCTCCCAGGCTTCGAGATTTATTGCCTTGCGCGCCGAGAGAGGGATCACCGGCGCGGCATTGGCGAGATCGCGAACCGCCTTTTCCGCGCGCAGCGCTTCGAAATCATCCAAGAGGGGTACCAGATCCATCTTTGTCAGCAGCACAAGATCGGCGCCCCGGAATATGACTGGGTATTTCGCCGGCTTGTCATCGCCTTCCGTCGTTGACAACAGGACAATATTGCGATGCTGCCCGAGGTCGAAGCTCGCCGGGCAGACGAGGTTGCCGACATTCTCGATGAATACGATGTCGAGCTGGGAAAGCGGCAGCTCATGCAATGCGTCATGAACCATTTGCGCGTCGAGATGGCAGGCGCTGCCGGTAGTGACCTGCACCGCAGGAACGCCGTGAGCGCGAATACGTTTCGCATCATTGTCTGTCTCGAGATCACCTTCAATCACGGCGATGCGAAAATCCGCCTTGAGCGCATCGATCGTCGCTTCCAGAAGCGCGGTCTTGCCGGATCCCGGCGACGACATCAGGTTGAAGGCAACAACCCGGTGGCCATTGAAATGATCGCGGTTATGCGCCGCAACCCGATCGTTGGCTTGCAGCAAGCGGCCCAATACCTCGACGGTCACGGTGTCTTCGACGCCTGTCCGCGTCACGGTGCAGCCGCAAGTCTCACACATGAGCAACCTCCGCTACGTCTTCTCGCGTTTCAAGCTCAATCCTCAACAGCAGCAATTCATCACCCGCGAGCAGGTCGGTGTGCCAGTCGCCGCAAGTCCCACACACCAAGCGATTTGGCGTTGCCATCGTCTCTGCGCCGCAGACACGGCAGCTTACGCGGATGTCAGTTTCTTCGATCTCGAGTTGCGACCCTTCTGCTACCGTGCCGGCGCAAACCAGAGGGTAGGCGTCTGCAAGCAGCTGCGGTTCGACTCCAGCGAGCGGCCCAATCCCCAGGTAAACTTGTCGTACACGCGCTGCCCGCTGACCGGCAATGTCTTCAATTTGCGCGATCAGGGCCTGGCAGATCGCGAGTTCATGCATGATCATCTGCTCCTTCGGCGGCGAGTACCTCGTCAAAGAGCTCCCAAGCGGAGCGCGCCTGTTGCGGAGTCATTTTTTGGATCGCATAGCCGACATGAACCATCACGAAATCACCGGCTGCGACCGGCTCGTCCTGAAGCAGGAACAGGCTGACTTCCCTTTCGATGTCGTGAGCGGAGCACCGCGCCAGATAGCCGTCGACGGCTACGACCTCCATGGGAATTGCTAGGCACATACTTTGCTCCACAATTATTGAACTACATTCGCCCCTCGCGTGCAGATAATATTGATTTGAATCAACGCGGACGCCGAAGGAGGACTATAAAAAGGCGTGAACGGCGGTCGCTGCGCTGCACTTTCGCATAACCTTGTCCATCAGTTCTCTTAAGCCTAGTCTTCCTACTGCCTTCTTGCAATGAAGGGGTGAGCTATGAGGGGCAACCGCCTTACGGAAGAACTTGAAGATCGCGGAATTTCCCGTCGCGAATTCATGATGTTTTGCGCATCGATGGCGGCAGTTCTTGGACTGCCTAATGAAGCCACGCCCGCGATCGCCGCGGCGGTGGAATCCGAAGCAAAACCGGTCTTGGTCTGGCTTGAGTTTCAAGACTGCGCCGGAAACACGGAGTCCTTCCTGCGCGCCAGCCATCCAACGATTGCTGATCTCATTCTCGATTCAATTTCCCTCAGCTATCACGAAACTTTGATGGCTGCCGCCGGTAGTCAGGCCGAGGATGCGCTGGCGAAAGCCGTCAGGGACAACAAGGGCAAATATATCGCTCTGGTTGAGGGGTCCATCCCGACTGGTGCCGACGGCGCCTATTGCACGATTGGCGGAAAGGCCAGCCTGGATATTGCTCGCGAGATATGCGGGGGCGCCGCCGCGACAATCGCAGTCGGCACCTGCGCCTCATTTGGAGGCATACCAGCGGCGCGACCCAATCCGACCGGCGCCTTGTCCGTCGCCGATGCGGTCCCCGGCGTCAAGAACCTCATCAACATGTCGGCTTGTCCAGCCAATGCAGAGAACATCACCGCACTTATCGTTTACTACCTGACCTTGAAACGATGGCCCCCACTCGATCAGTACCGGCGTCCGCTCTTCGCCTATGGCAAGGCGATCCATGACAATTGCGAGCGGCGAGCGCACTTCGACGCTGGGCAGTATGTGGAAAGCTGGGGCGATGAAGCGCACCGGCAGGGCCACTGCCTCTACAAGATGGGGTGCAAAGGGCCTGCGACATCGCAAAACTGCCCGGTCGTGCGCTGGAACGAAGGTACCAACTGGCCGATTGGCTGTGGCCATCCTTGCGTCGGTTGCGCCGAGCCGAATTTCTGGGACACGATGACGCCATTCTACCAGCGGCTCCCCAATGTCGCAGGCTTCGATGTTGGCAGCTGGGTCGACCCTGTCGGGCTCAGTCTGACGGGCCTCGTAGCGGCTGCGGCAGCAGTGCACGGTGTTGCAGAGGTCGTGCGCCATCGTGTCGGACACGCTTCTTCAAGCGAAGACGGACCGGAGACTGAGTAATGGCGCATATTGTTGTCGATCCTGTCACGCGGATCGAAGGCCATCTTCGCGTTGAGGCGGAAGTCGATGGCGGCGTCGTCAAAGAGGCATGGTCGTCGTCGACGATGTTTCGTGGCATTGAGTTGATTCTTCGCGGTCGTGATCCACGCGATGCCTGGGTTTTCGCGCAGCGGATTTGTGGTGTTTGCACCACAGTTCATGCCATCGCCTCGATTCGTGCCGTCGAGAAAGCTATCGGCGCGGTCCCGCCGCCCAATGCACGCTTGCTGCGCAATCTCATCATGGCGGCTCAAGCCGTCCACGACCATGTAGTTCATTTCTATCATCTCCACGCGCTGGACTGGGTCGACATTGTGAGCGCGCTTGATGCCGATCCGGCCAAGACCTCCACGCTTGCCCAATCAATTTCGGATTGGCCGTTGTCCAGCACGACCTATTTTTCCGGAGTGCGAGACCGCATCAAGGCTTTTATCGAGCGTGGCCAGCTCGGCATCTTTGCCAATGGCTATTGGGGCCATCCCGCCTATCGATTGCCGTCCGAAGCCAACTTGATGGCGGCGGCGCATTACTTGGAGGCGCTCGATTTTCAGCGCCGCTTCATCAAGATCCATGCCCTTCTTGGCGGCAAGAACCCACACCCGCAAAGCTTCCTGGTCGGGGGTATGGCCACTCCAGTCGACCCCGACTCTCAATCGGCACTCAATATGGAGACGATCGCAGCGCTGAATAAGCTTGTCGCCGACGGCCTGGACTTCGTCAGTCGTGTCTACCTACCGGATGTGCTGGCGATTGCGTCCTACTACAAGGACTGGGCATCCATCGGCGCCGGCATAGGCAATTACATGGCCTACGGCGATTATCCGGAAGACGACAGCGCGAATGCTCAGCTGTTCTTGCCCACCGGCGCCATCCACAATCGCGGTCTGACGAATATTGCGACGGTCGATCATGCCAAGATAACTGAGCAGATTGCCCATTCCTGGTACGATTATTCGGTCGGTGACGATAAGGGACTCAATCCCTACAAGGGCGAGACCACGCCTCACTATACCGGGCCGAAGCCGCCTTATGAGAGGCTGGATGTCGCTCAGAAATATAGTTGGCTGAAATCGCCGCGCTACGACGGCGCGGCGATGGAGGTCGGGCCGCTGGCCCGAATGCTGGTCGCATACAGCACAGGCCATCCGGCTCGCGTCAAGGTTCTGGTAGACAAGGTGTTGACCACCTTGGGGGTGGGGCCCGAAGCGCTTTTCTCGACCCTCGGTCGGATCGCCGCGCGCGCCATCGAGACCCAGGTGCTCGTCGAGTCGATGGGCCGTTGGGTCCAGGACTTGGCCGAGAATATGGCGCGCCGCGACTACCGCATCCAGGATAATTCGAAGTGGGATCCCAGCAGCTGGCCGCGCGATTGCCTCGGCGCTGGCTTTCACGAGGCGCCGCGCGGGGCGCTCGGTCACTGGGTCCACATCAGCAACGGTTCGATCGTGAACTACCAGTGCGTGGTGCCGAGCACCTGGAATGCCGGTCCGCGCGACGCCAGTGGCCACCCGGGCCCCTACGAAGCCGCACTGGTGGGCACCCCCGTTGCCAAGCCGGAGCAGCCGCTGGAAATTCTGCGAACTCTGCATTCCTTCGATCCGTGTATGGCCTGCGGCGTCCACGTGGTCGATGCGACGAAACGCGAACTGGCCCGGGTGAGGGTTGTGTGAGTGTCATGACGAGGCCGCTGACAAAAAACAACGTCGTTGAACGGGTTTATATCTGGGAGCTGCCCGTTCGCCTGACGCATTGGCTGATCTTTTTCTCGGTCATCGTATTGTCTGCGACCGGCTATTATATCGGCCATCCCTTCATTAGCGTTTCGGGTCCAGCGCGAGACCATTTCGTGATGGGGACCGTGCGTGTCGTCCACTTGTACAGTGCGATCGTGTTCACACTGTCAGTGCTGGTTCGCATCTATTGGATGTTCGCGGGCAATGCCTATGCGCGCCTGACCCAACTGATTCCGCTCAGGGTCGAGCGGTTTCGCAGCTTCTGGGAAGCTGTATTATTTTATTCTTTTATCCGACGCGAACCGGAGGAATGTGCAGGTCACAACGCGCTGGCGGGTTCAAGTTACGCCATGATCTTCGGAGTCTATCTTCTCATGATCGCGACCGGCCTTGCCCTTTACACGGTCAACGCGTCGCCCGGCTCGCCGTTTCAAGTCTTCAACTTTTTAATTCCGCTGTTTGACGGCCTCCAGATGTCGCGCTTGATCCACCACATCGGCATGTGGATTGTGCTGATGTTCGCCGTTGTTCATATCTATTTTGTGCTTCTTGCCTCGATCGCCGAGCGCATCGGAACGTTCGATTCAATTGTCTCCGGCTATAAGTTTCTATCTAAGCGAAGAGCAGGCATTTCTTGAGCAGCAATCTTGTACGAGGGTTTGTAACAAAGCCGATCGGCGTCCTCGTCTTGGGACTAGGTAATGTATTGCTTGGTGACGACGGACTTGGCGCCGCGGCAGTTGCGCGCGTGGAGCGCAACTATCGAATCCCGCCGGGCGTACATTTGGTCGACGGGGGGACGCTTGGCCTGTCTCTTCTGGGACTACTTGCGGATTCGGATCGTGTGATCCTCGTCGATGCCGTTCGCACCGACAGTCCGCCGGGAACCTTGGTGCGGATCGACGGAGGGGAGGTGATGGACGCTGTGCGTGACCGTCTGTCACCGCACCAGGTCGGAGTTGCCGATCTCCTGGACGCAGCGCGTCTTATCGATTTCTATCCGGCCAGCGTCACGCTATTGGGGCTCGTGCCGGAAGCCATCGACTTGAGTGTGGTCCGATCGGATGCGGTCGAAGCAAAGCTTGACCAACTTGTTGAGGCAATCGTGCGTGAGGTTCAAAGCCTTGGCTACAAGATGCTTCCCGAAACCGAGAGTGAAGGCCGGCATTACCCTATTCGCGCTCTTACTCATCATTTCGGGATGTGAGCGCCATTCGCCGAAGATGCCGGCCGGATTGTTGGCGTCGCGCGAGGCCCAGGACGCCGGCGGCGTCATCTTTGCGGCCAACTGCTCGATTTGTCACGGCGCCAATGGTGACGGCCGCGGCCAGCGCAGGGAGGGTATAAATCCACCACCCGCCAATCTCACTCTTCCGCCGTGGTCGGACGAGACAAGCGCGACCCGGATACATGGTGTCATCCGAAATGGCGTACCCGGGACCGCGATGCCGTCATGGCCAATGCTCAATGACCGGCAAATCTGGGATGTGGTGGCCTATATTCACTCGCTCAATAGCCCTTAAATATGTTCGGACGTTACTTGTAGTAGATTCTGATGGAGATCCATCGTATTCGGCTCGCTATCGAAAAGCCAAAGCGAGCAGGGTTTGACGGCTTGTTTTGGGTGCAAGAGTTGAGCCAGGAAGGCGATTGCTTGAGGAAGGGTGGGCAAGCGTAGTTCACGTGGCGTCCGACGCAGCGCACCTGCTTGTCGCCGGCGCATGGCCGGCGGGTTGTTGCCGCTCGGTTTTATCCTTCTCCTCTACGCCGGAGAGATGGAGCCGGCGCCGCCGATGGATCTGGATCTGACTCTGCTGCGTTTTTCCGGAATGGGCTACGTTGCGGTAGCGACGCTCATCGGATCAGGGCTCGTCAATGGTTGGTTCCCTGTGCCTGTCGCAAATCAAATCCGAACATATTGGTGATGCAGCCCGCCCAGGACCGGACGGCAAAGAATGTGCCCAGCTCTCTGAACAGGGCGCGATGTCGGTGCA
>Ga0097691_1001653_pt1 | contig 15957 bp, 14 predicted proteins | sample NGESurdeep072012_8_FD_72858 | JGI IMG/M metagenome (GOLD analysis project Ga0097691, IMG submission 72858) | Arctic peat soil microbial communities from Barrow, Alaska - NGEE Surface sample 210-1 deep-072012 | ecosystem: Environmental > Terrestrial > Soil > Wetlands > Peat ... | reverse complement strand
AAGCGCTATTGGTTTATGTCCGCATCTTTGTAAATGCGCCAGTAACATTATCGGCACAAGATTACCAATATGCAGACTGTCAGCAGTAGGATCAAAACCTACATACCCGGTTGTCATTTCTTTATTTAATTGCTCTTCGGTGCCGGGCATAATATCCTGAACAAGACCACGCCATTTTAATTCTTCTATTAAATTCTTCATCAAAAATTATATTGTAGATGCGCCAAAATTAATGTATAAAACCCCTGCCATGCCAGTTATTTCTCCAACATCGGTAAATATGATTATGAAAGTGTAGCGATACCAAACAAAATAAAAGGGTCCCGTTATTCGGGGCTTTCTATTTGTTTACTTTTGTGTGAAAAAAAGCAGTGGCAAAAATAGGCATCAACATAGCAACAGGAAGTTTACAAAAAGAAGAAATAATTGTTGGTATTGATCTGGGCACAACCAATAGTCTTATAGCGATCATACATCCGGAAACGAAAAACCCGGTTGCACTTAAAGAACATAATACAAGCTCATTAGTTCCATCCATTGTTCATTTTGATAAGAATGGAAATGTAACCGTGGGTGAAGAAGCAAAACAATATTTAATTACCGAACCACAGAACACCATTTTTTCTGCAAAAAGATTGATGGGAAAATCTTATAATGACATTAAGATTAACAGCTCATTTTTTACTTATAAAATTATTGATGATGATACCGAGAGCCTGGTAAAAGTTCAGGTGGGTGAAAAATTTTATTCACCTGTTGAGCTTTCTTCTTTTATTTTGAAAGAATTAAAACAAAGAGCTGAGCACATTCTGAAAACCCCGGTAAACAAAGCGGTTGTTACTGTTCCTGCGTATTTTAATGATGCACAAAGGCAGGCTACAAGAGATGCCGGAAAGCTTGCCGGGCTTGATGTTTTAAGAATTATAAACGAGCCAACAGCCGCCAGTCTTGCTTATGGTATTGGCTTGCATAAAGATGATCACAAAACAATTGCTGTGTATGATCTTGGTGGTGGCACTTTTGATATTTCTATTTTAAGAATATCTAACGGAATTTTTGAAGTGCTTTCAACAAATGGTGATACCTATCTTGGTGGTGATGATTTTGATAATGCGATCGTTAAATTCTGGTTACAACAATTATCTATAAATGAAGATGAATTAAAGAATAACAAAGAGTTTTCCCAGGCAATCAGATTAAAAGCTGAAGAAGCAAAAAAGCATCTTTCTTTTAATGAAAATTTTGAGGATAAATTAAATGGGAAAGAATTAAAAATATCTAAAACAGAATTTGAAGAACTGATTCGTCCGTACATTGATAAAACAATTACAGCCTGCAAAAATGCTTTGCAAGATGCGAAACTAACAGCAGCCGATATTGAAGTGATAGTGATGGTGGGTGGTTCAACAAGAGTTCCGATTGTAAAGAAAACCATTTCTGATTTTTTTGGTAAGGAAGTAAATGATGCAATGAACCCTGATGAGGTTGTTGCTTTGGGTGCTGCTTTGCAGGCGGATATTTTAGCTGGAAATAATAAAGAATTTTTGCTGCTTGATATTACCCCGCTTTCATTAGGTATTGAAACACGGGGCGGTTTGATGGATGTTTTGATCCCAAGAAATTCTAAAATACCAACAAAGGTATCACGGCAATATACAACACAGGTTAACGGACAAAGCGGAATAAAAATTTCTGTTTACCAGGAAGAAAGAGACCTTGTAAAAGACAACAGGAAACTGGCTGAATTTAATTTAACCAATATACCTGCGATGCCTGCAGGTTTGCCAAAAGTTGAAATTTCTTTTTTAATAAATGCTGACGGTATTTTAATTGTAAAAGCTAAAGAATTAAGAAGCGGGGTAGAGCAAAGCATTGATGTGCAGCCGCAATACGGATTAACAGACCAGCAAGTTGAAAAGATGTTGTTGGAATCTATCACGCATGCAAAAGATGATATTGCTACAAGAGCATTGCTTGAAGCAAGAACCGAAGGAGAACAACTTTTAGAAACAACTGAAAAATTTATTCAAAAAAATTCTAAAGAACTTACGCCGGAGGAATTGTTGGCTACCGCCGAAGCTATGCAGGCTTTGCAATTAGCACTAACAATGGAAGACAAAGATCTTATTCATTCCAAAATTGAAGAGCTCAATAATATTTCACGTCCTTATGCAGAAAGAATAATGGATCAGGCTGTTTCAAAGGCTATGAAGGGGAAAGCGATCTCCTGATAAATTTTGGATTATACAGAAGTAACAAAACAATACTGCAAAAAATAATCAGGCTTATCGCCATTGCAATTTTTACTTTTTGCGGTTCAAATGTCAGCTTAATTTTATTCTCTAAAGAAATTATTGATCCTATCAAAATTGCTATACGCAAAGGTTTAAAGCTAAATGAAGTAATTCCTTTTAATGCAAGCTTTGTCATTTTACCAAATGAATATTTTGTTTTTCCAAAAAGCAAAGCCATATAGTAGATTTGGAATGTAAAATAATTATTTAGAGTAATGCTCTTTGTACATATTTTCCTAAAATATCAAATTCTATATTAACTTTTGAACTTTCTTTAATAAAAGATAAGTTAGTATGTTTTAAAGTGTAAGGTATAATTGCAACAGTAAACTTTTTTTTGCGAACATTAAAAGCTGTAAGGCTTACTCCATTTACACATATTGATCCTTTTTCAATAACTAATGAAGTAAATTTCTTTTTATAACTGAAAGTAAATTCTGTACTTCCTTTCAATATTTTTTTATCACTGCAAATTCCGGTTGTATCTACATGTCCTTGTACAATATGTCCGTCTATCCGTCCATTCATCCGGAGAGATCTTTCAAGATTTACAAGGTCTCCAATGTTCCATTCATCTAAATTAGTTTTATCCAATGTTTCCTTAATAGCTGTTACTTTATGGGAGTTATCTTTTACTTCTTCTATTGTCAGGCAAACTCCATCATGGCTTATACTTTCATCAATTTTTAATTGCTCAGATATTGTACTTTCTATCCAAAATGTTTTATTGGAACCATTTATTTTTATATCAGTTATTTTTCCCAGACATTCAATAATTCCAGTAAACATGTTAATTATTTATGCGAATTTCGTATTTCATTTTTAGAATTTCCATATTTAAAAATTTCCATTTACCTTTGTCCTCCAAAAAATAATAATAAAAGAAAATAATTTATGCTCATTATTGATTCTAAAGACTGCGAAAACATAGACAAAGCGCTGAAAAAGTACAAAAAGAAATTTGAGAAGAGCAAGATTTTATTACAGCTTCGTGAGCGCCAGGCATTTATTAAGCCATCTATCAGGCGTAGGGGACAGGTTTTAAAAGCTGTTTATAAACAGCAGATAGAAAGCGGTAAGATAGAAATTTAATTTCGAAATTTTAACCAGCATATACTGCCGGTAGCTTTTAAGTTTATTAACTTTGAGCCACCGGTTTTTTTATGTCTGCAAACCAAGCTTCCATACAAAGTTTTTTAGATTACCTCAAATTTCAAAAACGTTATTCACAGCATACTATTATTTCTTATCAAAATGATCTGAAAGATTTTTTTAATTTTATTGAGGATAAATATGGTAGCCTTTCCTTAACTGAAATCCCTGCTACATTAATAAGAACATGGTTAGCGAATTTAAAACAGAATAAAATTACTTCTAAAAGTATCAACAGAAAAATATCTACGCTAAAATCTTTTTTTAAATACCAGTTAAGAAAAGAAACGATCTCTGTAAGCCCGATGACTACTATTGTTTCGCTTAAAGTAAGCAAACGGCTGCCATCTTTTATTGAAGAAAAAGATATTAATACTTTATTTCAGCATGTTGAATTTCCGGATACATGGGAAGGGAAAACCAATCGGTTACTGTTACAAATATTTTATCAAACAGGTATGCGGTTAAGTGAACTAATTAATTTAAAAGAAGCGCAAATTGATAAAGGTTATAGTAATTTAAAAGTTTTGGGAAAAAGAAATAAAGAAAGGATAATCCCAATAAACAATCTACTGCTTTACCCGATTTTAGAATATATGAATTCTAAGAGAAATAATATTGATATTTTTGATACCGAATATTTGTTGATAAACGAAAAAGGAAAAAAGCTACAGCCAAAGTATGTATATAATAAAGTAAAACAGTATCTCAGCTATGTAACTACCAACGAAAGAAAAAGTCCGCATATTTTACGCCATACCTTCGCTACGCATTTAACTAATAACGGCGCCGACATTAATGCTGTAAAGGAACTGCTTGGTCATAGCAGCCTGGCTGCTACACAAATCTATACGCATAACAGTATTGAAAAACTAAAGGAAATTCATAAAAAGGCACATCCTAAATCTTAAAAATAGTATTTCGTGTAAAACAATATTTTGAAAAAATCGTTCATAATCTTAACTTCATTATTCAATTGCTTACTTTGATATTTAGCTTTTGCTTATGACCTTTATAATTTTACCTTCTAATTATTATTGTTCACTGATAAAATTTAAGATTACTATGAACGTAAACATTCAAACCTTGCATTTTGACGCAGACACAAAACTGGTATCATACGTAGAGAAAAAGCTTCCGAAGCTTGCCCAGTTTCATGAAAGAATTACAAAAGTTGATGTATTTTTAAAACTAGACAATGTGGTTCACAACATTAAGGACAAGATCGCCGAAATTAAAGTACATGTTCCCCGTCATGATTTTTTTGTAAAGCATTCTTCTAAATCTTTTGAAGAAAGTTTTGATACAGCACTCGATTCTGTTATCACCCAAATAAAACGGAAGAAAGAAAAGTTAGCAGCTTAATTATAATTAATCCCCCGAAAAACCGGAGGATTTTTTTTGATGAAAAACTTATCTTCTTTAAAATGATTTTATTCTTAGCAAAACGCTTTAAAATTTCTGTTTCAAAATTTTTGCATTAAACATTTTCCATTACCTTTGCCTTCCCAAAAAACAGCCTCTAAAAGTATGTTTTGGCGGGAAGTTCTTTGCAGGAGTGAGTTTAACATTAAATGCCAGTGTAGCTCAGTTGGCCAGAGCAGCTGATTTGTAATCAGCTGGTCGGGGGTTCGAATCCCTCCACTGGCTCAAAAATAGGGCAGATGGCCGAGTGGTTAAAGGCGACAGACTGTAAATCTGTTCTCTCACGAGTACGTAGGTTCGAACCCTACTCTGCCCACAAAACAATTTGTAAATTTGTAGATATAAAGATGTGCAAATTGGAAAGTTCTTTTACATCTGCATATTTGCACATTAGCAAATCTGCACATCATAATAAGCGGAAGTAGCTCATTTGGTAGAGCGGTAGCCTTCCAAGCTTCAGGTGGCCGGTTCGAGCCCGGTCTTCCGCTCCAAATAGTCATTAGTCATTAAGACATTGGGTCATTAGATAATTTTTTTTATTGACTATTGACTAATGACCACTGACTATAACTAGCTGTTGTAGCTCAGGGGTAGAGCACTTCCTTGGTAAGGAAGAGGTCGTGAGTTCAATTCTCATCAACAGCTCTTCTCGCTAAAAGTCAATAAGTCATTTGTCATTGATTTCTTGATTGACCTAATGACTTTAATTGATGAATAAAGAACTGATGTACAAGAAATCGACACCAATGAAGATGATGAAAGAATATTAAGCTGGTAACATAATTTTTAAAACACATATTAAAAAACAAATAAAATGGCAAAAGAGAATTTTAAAAGGGATAAACCCCACGTTAACGTTGGTACTATAGGTCACGTTGACCATGGTAAAACCACATTAACCGCCGCTATAACCGATATTTTGTCTAAAAAAGGTTTGGCAGAAAAGAAAAACTATGATGAGATTGATGGTGCACCTGAAGAAAAAGAAAGGGGTATCACTATTAATACTGCTCACGTGGAATATTCAACGGTTAATCGCCACTATGCACACGTTGACTGTCCGGGTCACGCCGATTATGTGAAGAATATGATCACAGGCGCTGCTCAAATGGATGGCGCAATCTTAGTGGTTGCTGCTACAGATGGTCCTATGCCTCAAACTAAAGAACACATTCTTTTGGCTCGCCAGGTAGGTGTTCCTCGTATCGTTGTGTTTATGAATAAAGTAGATCTGGTTGATGATCCTGAATTGTTGGAATTAGTAGAAATGGAAATTCGTGAGTTATTAACTTCTTATGGATTTGATGGTGATAATACACCTATCATTCAGGGTTCTGCAACAGGTGCTTTAGCCGGCGATGCAAAATGGGTTGCTAAGATTGATGAATTAATGGAAGCTGTTGATACATATATTCCATTACCTCCCCGTCCGGTTGATCAGCCTTTCCTAATGAGTGTTGAGGACGTATTTTCAATTACAGGCCGTGGTACTGTTGCTACTGGTCGTATTGAAAGAGGAAAGATTAAAGTTGGTGATGCTGTTGAAATAGTAGGTTTGATGGAAAAGCCATTACAATCTGTTGTTACAGGTGTTGAGATGTTTAAAAAACTTTTGGACGAAGGTGAAGCAGGAGATAACGCAGGTTTATTGTTGCGTGGTATTGAAAAGAACCAGATCCGTCGTGGTATGGTACTTTGCAAGCCGGGTTCAATTACTCCGCATACTGAATTTAAAGGTGAGGTTTACGTATTAAGCAAAGAAGAAGGCGGACGTCATACTCCATTCTTCCAAAAATACCGCCCTCAGTTTTATTTCCGTACAACTGACGTTACAGGTGAAGTTGAATTACCAGCAGGAACTGAAATGGTTATGCCAGGTGATAATACAAACCTTATTGTTAAGTTGATTCAGCCAATTGCGATGGAAAAAGGATTGAAGTTCGCAATTCGTGAAGGTGGACGTACAGTAGGTGCAGGACAGGTTACAGAAATTCTGAAATAAAATTGTAATTTCGTATACGTCATTAGTCATTAGTCAACCGTCATTAGGACTTCCAGTGACAATTGACCAATGACTATTGACTTTTAATACGGGCATAGTTCAATGGTAGAATAGAGGTCTCCAAAACCTTTGATCAGGGTTCGAATCCTTGTGCCCGTGCCCGGTAAATAAAATTAATTATGAATAAAATATCAGCATACATAAGAGACTCCTATAAAGAGATGGGAGAAAAAGTAACCTGGCCAAATTGGGAACAATTACAACAGTCTACCATGATCGTTTTAGTGGCAACTCTTTTTATAACAGCTATCGTTGGGGTTATGGACTTTGGCATTAGCGGAATACTAAAATTTATTTATTCTTTATTTAAATAAAATGGAAGAAACAACTAATATAGAAGAAACAAACCAGGTTGAAGAAGCAATACCTGAAAATGAAGGATCAGCAAATGAAACTACTTCTGAAAAGGAAATTATCCCTGAAAAGGAAAGCAAATGGTATGTGCTGAGAGTGGTTAGTGGAAAGGAACGTAAAGTAAAAGAGTATTTAGATAAAGACATCATTCGTAACGGATGGGATAAGATCGTAAAACAAATATTTTTGCCTGTAGAGAAAGTGTATAAAGTACAGAATGGTAAAAAGGTAATGAGAGAAAGAAATTTCTATCCGGGATATGTAATGATAGAAGTGGAGAACGGAAAACTTTCTGATGAAATGGTTCAGCACCTTAGCAACATCAGTAATGTAATGCATTTTTTAACTGATGGTAAAGGTTCAAAAGGCAACATTATTTCTCTTCGTAAGGCAGAAGTAAATAAAATGCTTGGTAAGGTTGATGAAATGGCTGATGCAAGCGGTATTAAGATGAGTGAGCCTTTCATTATTGGTGAAACAATTAAAATTATTGATGGACCTTTCAACGACTTTAATGGTGTGATAGAAGAAGTAAATGATGAGAAAAAGAAACTAAAAGTTCAGGTTAAAATCTTTGGAAGAGCAACACCTGTGGAATTAAATTATATGCAGGTAGAAAAATTAGGGTAATTAAAATTATTGTATAATTAAGATCATCTAAAAAGATGGCTTTTGTTTTAGAAGTATTTTCTAAAATTCTCCATTATCAATTATTAAATTATAAATTATTTCCTTACCTTTGCCCTCCCAAAAAAGTTCTTTAGTCCCGAAGTTTCGGGATTGTTATTGGGAGTGGCGCTAAAAGCGCCACGCTAACACCAAAAAAGTAAAATATGGCAAAAGAAGTAACAGGCTTTGTTAAGCTCCAATGTAAAGGAGGACAAGCTAATCCGGCACCGCCAATCGGTCCGGCACTCGGTTCCAAAGGAATCAATATCATGGAGTTCTGCAAACAATTTAATGCAAGAACACAGGATAAACAGGGAAAAGTTCTTCCCGTTCTCATTACAGTTTATGGTGATAAATCATTTGATTTTGTAATTAAAACTCCTCCCGCTGCAGTACAATTAAAAGATGCTGCAAAAATTGCAAGCGGCAGTAAAGAACCCAATCGCTCAAAAGTTGGTAAAGTTACCTGGGCACAGGTAGAAGAAATTGCCAAGGATAAAATGGAAGATCTCAATGCTTTCAGTCTTAACAGCGCAATGAGTATGATTGCAGGTACAGCACGCAGTATGGGCTTAACTGTTGAAGGTAAAGCTCCCTGGGAAAATTAATTACAACATCTGCCTTAACACGGCAAAAAATATTAAAAAATGATCACTAAAAAAAGAAAAGTTGCCAATGCTAAAATAGAGAAAGACAAAACCTATTCTCTTAAAGAAGCATCTGCTTTGGTAAAAGAAGTTAATACAACAAAATTTGATAGTTCAGTTGATCTGCATATTCGTTTAGGTGTTGATCCTAAAAAAGCAGACCAGGCAGTAAGAGGAACAGTTTCATTACCTCATGGTACAGGAAGAACTAAAAGAGTATTGGTGCTTTGCACTCCTGATAAAGAAGAAGCTGCAAGGGCTGCCGGCGCTGATTATGTAGGCTTGGATGAATTTATTACAAAGATTGAAGGTGGCTGGACAGATGTTGATGTAATAGTTGCTACACCTTCTGTGATGCCTAAAATTGGCAGGTTGGGTAAAGTATTAGGTCCTCGTAATCTTATGCCAAATCCTAAAACAGGAACTGTTACAAATGATGTAGCTGCTGCAGTTAATGATGTAAAAGGCGGTAAAATTTCGTTTAAAGTTGATAAGGTAGGAATTATTCATGCCTCTATTGGACGGGTAAGTTTTCCTCCGGAAAAGATTGAAGCAAATAGCCAGGAACTTATCAATACTGTAATGAAATTAAAACCTTCAAGTTCTAAAGGAATTTATTTGAAAGGATTGAGTATGGCTAGTACAATGAGCCCGGGTATTGTAATTGATACAAAATCTGTACAGAGTTAAATTTTAATTCGCCAAGGTTTGTGTATTCACAAACCATCTAAAAATATTTTTATGACAAGAGAAGAAAAACAAGAAGTAATTGAAGCGCTGAAAGGCAAGTTTTCTCAGTATACTAACTTCTATATTACAGATACAGAAAATTTATCTGTAGCGCAAATAACAAATTTACGCAGGCATTGTTTTAATAAACAGGTTGAAGTAAAGGTTGCTAAAAATACATTGATAAAAAAAGCATTGGAAAGTTTAGATAGTGAAAAGTATGCAGGTGTTTATGATTCATTGCATAAAGTAACTGCATTAATGTTTAGTGAAAGCCCTAAAGAGCCGGCAATTATCATCAGCAGTTTTCGTAAAGAAATAAATGGAGAAAAGCCCGTTTTAAAAGCTGCTTTTCTTAATGGCGATATTTTTATTGGAGATAACCAACTTACAGCTTTAACTAAAATCAAAACTAAAAATGAATTGATTAGTGAAGTTATCAGTTTATTACAGGCACCAATTCAGCGAGTGTTAGGTGCTTTACAAAATAGAACACCCCAAACCCCTGAAGGGGCTTAAAGTGTTATGTTTAAATTTGAATTTTTTATTTTAAATAGATCATCCCTATTAAATAGATCATCCCTAAATATTCCCCTTTAGGGTTAGGGTTAAATAATTTTTTAATAAACCATCCGGCGGATCCCGAAGCTTCGGGATAAGAAGTCGGAAAAAAACAACAATCATGGCAGACGTAAAACAATTAGCTGAAAACTTAGTAGGCTTAACAGTAAAAGAAGTTCAGGAATTAGCTGAATTTTTAAAAACAGAATATGGTATTGAACCGGCAGCAGTTTCAGTTGTAGCAAGTGAAGTTGATGGTGGCGGAAGTGCAGCGGCAGTTGAAGAAAAAACATCTTTCAATGTTATTCTTAAATCTCCTGGTGCTAATAAATTAGGCATAGTAAAGATCGTTAAAGAGCTTACTGGTCTTGGTTTAAAAGAAGCTAAAGATTTAGTTGATGGCGCTCCAAAACCAATAAAAGAAGGTGTTGATAAAGCCACTTCAGAGGAAATTAAGAATAAGCTTACAGAAGCTGGTGCTGACGTAGAAATTCAATAATTAATTAGCAAGAAGCTTTAAAAGCCGGGGAGCAATCTCTGGCTTTTATACGTTGATAATAATGGCAAAATGTAAAGGATAAGTACAAAAAATAAATTAAATTCTTATCAATTAGGAATTGGTTATTAAATTTTTGGATAATTTTCCTTACTTTTGCACTCCTTTAATTTCGGATTGGTGGCTTTATGCCTGTTTTTAAATCCGGTTATAGGCACTTCTACACTTTAAAAGTTTTAACTACAATATGGCTTCAACTAAAGTAGCTCCTGCCAAAAGAATCAACTTCGGAAAAATTGAACATCTGGCAGAGACTCCCGATTTGCTTGGAATTCAAATCCAATCATTTAAAGATTTTTTTCAATTAGAAACTACACCAGACAAAAGAAATGTTGAGGGTTTATTCCGTGTGTTCAAGGAAAATTTTCCTATCACCGATACCCGTAACATTTTTGTATTGGAGTTTCTTGATTATTTTGTTGATCCTCCACGTTACACAATTGAAGAATGTATTGAAAGAGGATTAACCTATGCTGTTCCTTTAAAAGCCAAGCTCCGCCTTAGTTGTAACGATGAAGAACATGTGGATTTTCAAACCATTGTTCAGGATGTTTTCTTAGGAAATATTCCTTACATGACACCACGTGGTACTTTTGTTATCAATGGCGCCGAAAGAGTTGTCGTTTCTCAATTACATCGTTCTCCCGGGGTATTCTTTGGTCAGTCAACACATCCCAACGGAACAAAAATTTATTCAGCAAGAGTAATTCCTTTTAAAGGTGCATGGATGGAGTTTGCTACAGACATTAACAATGTGATGTATGCCTACATTGATCGCAAAAAGAAATTTCCTGTAACCACTTTACTGCGTTCTATCGGTTATGAAACTGATAAAGACATTTTGGAATTATTTGGAATGGCAGTAGAAGTAAAGGCTGATAAAAAAACGTTGAATGCAAATCTTGGTAAAAGATTAGCAGCCCGTGTGCTCCGCAGCTGGGTAGAGGATTTTGTGGATGAAGATACCGGCGAAGTAGTAAGTCTTGAAAGAAATGAGATCGTTCTTGAAAGAGACACCATTCTTGATCAAGAAAATGTAGCAATGATTCTTGAGTTGAATGTAAAAAGTGTTTTCATTCAAAGAGAAGAAGTGAGCGGTGATTATGCAATTATCTACAACACATTAAATAAAGATACTTCCAACAGTGAGATAGAAGCGGTGCAGCACATTTATCGTCAATTGCGTGGCGCTGATGCACCAGATGATGAAACTGCAAGAGGTATTATCGATAAATTATTCTTTAGTGATAAGCGCTATGATCTTGGTGAAGTTGGTCGTTATAAGATCAACAGAAAGCTTGGTTTAAATTATCCTATTGAGAAAAAAACATTAACCAAAGAAGATATCATTGCAATTATAAAATATTTAGTGTTATTAACCAATGCTAAAAGTGAAATTGATGATATTGATCATTTAAGTAACCGTCGTGTAAGAACAGTGGGTGAGCAGTTATATGCTCAATTTGGTGTTGGTCTTGCACGTATGGCACGTACCATCCGTGAAAGGATGAACGTTCGTGATAACGAAGTATTTACTCCGGTAGATTTGATTAATGCAAGAACATTATCTTCTGTTATCAATTCATTCTTTGGTACATCACAGTTATCTCAATTCTTAGATCAAACAAATCCATTGTCAGAGATTACGCACAAGCGTCGTATCTCAGCGCTAGGACCCGGTGGCTTGAGTCGTGAGAGAGCAGGCTTTGAGGTTCGTGACGTACACTATTCTCACTATGGTCGTCTTTGTACAATTGAAACTCCTGAAGGTCCAAACATTGGTTTGATATCTACACTTTGTGTGCATGCAAAGATCAATGAAATGGGCTTTATTGAAACACCTTACCATAAGGTAAATAATGGTAAAGTGGATATGAAAAAAGTAACTTTCTTAAGTGCTGAAGAAGAAGATACCAAAAAAATTGCGCAGGCAAACGTAGAGATAGATGAGAAAGGAAATTTCATTGAGGAAAAAGTAAAATCAAGACAAACTGGTGATTTTCCAATCCTGGATAAGAATGAAGTTGAATACATGGACGTTGCACCAAACCAAATTGTTGGTCTAAGTGCTTCATTAATTCCTTTCCTTGAGCATGATGATGCTAACCGTGCATTGATGGGCTCAAACATGCAACGGCAGGCAGTTCCATTGATCCGTCCCGAAGTGCCGATTGTTGGTACAGGATTGGAAGCAAAGGCTGCACGTGATGCAAGAATCCAAATTCATGCTGATGGAGATGGAGTTGTTGAATATGTTGATGCTAATGAAATTCATGTTCGCTACAACAGAAATCAAACACAAAAATTGATAAGCTTTGATGAAGACTTAATTGTTTACAAGCTTACCAAATTTATAAAAACGAATCAGGCAACCTGCATTAACCTTCGTCCTGCAGTTAAAAAAGGTCAGGCAGTAAAAGAAGGTGACTTCTTAACTGAAGGTTATGCTACAAAAGATGGTGAATTAGCGCTTGGTCGTAATCTTAAAGTGGCATTTATGCCATGGAAGGGTTACAACTTTGAAGATGCTATTGTTATCAGCGAAAAAGTAGTGAAAGAAGATTTGTTTACTTCTATACATATTGATGAATTTGAATTGGAAGTTCGTGATACAAAATTGGGAGAGGAAGAATTAACCCCTGATATTCCTAACGTAAGTGAAGAAGCTACCAAAGATCTGGATCAGAATGGTGTTATAAGAATTGGCGCTCATGTAAAAGAAGGAGATATCATCATTGGTAAAATAACCCCTAAAGGTGAAAGCGATCCAACTCCTGAAGAAAAATTATTAAGAGCAATATTTGGTGATAAAGCCGGTGATGCAAAAGATGCGTCTTTAAAAGCGCCAAGCGGAACAGAAGGTGTTGTTATTGATAAAAAATTATTTCAAAGGGCTAAGAAAGATAAGAACGGAAAAGTTAAAGAAAAAGCTTCTTTAGAAAAAATTGAAAAGACACATGAGAAGAATGAAACCGATCTTTTAGAAGTATTGATAAGCAAACTCCTTACTCTATTAAAAGATAAAACTTCAGCCGGTATCAGCAATAATTTTGGTGAAGTATTGATTGGAAAAGGCGCTAAGATAACTGCTAAGAACCTTGCTAACATTGATTTTCAAAATGTAAATCCTTTGGGATGGAGCGGTGATGCAAAAACAGACGATCACATCAATACGTTATTGCACAACTACAACATTAAATACAACGAAGAGTTAGGAAGATATAAGAGAGAAAAATTCAACATCTCTATCGGGGATGAACTACCAGCCGGTGTTTTAAAACTTGCTAAAGTTTATCTCGCTGTTAAGCGTAAACTTAAAGTGGGAGATAAGATGGCAGGTCGTCACGGAAATAAAGGTATCGTAGCAAAGATCGTTCGCCAGGAAGATATGCCTTTCCTTGAAGACGGAACTCCTGTTGATATTGTATTGAATCCACTCGGTGTACCAAGCCGTATGAACCTGGGGCAGATATATGAAACTGTTCTCGGCTGGGCAGGTGAAAAACTGGGAATAAGATTCGCAACGCCAATTTTTGATGGCGCTTCTGTTGATGAAATTGCAGAGCAGGTTGCTAAAGCAGGTCTTCCATTATTCGGTCATACTTATTTGTATGACGGTGAAACCGGAGATCGTTTTGATCAGAAAGCAACGGTTGGAATTATCTATGTGATAAAACTTCACCACATGGTTGATGATAAGATGCATGCCCGTTCAATCGGACCCTACAGCTTAATTACCCAGCAACCTCTTGGTGGTAAAGCACAATTTGGTGGTCAAAGATTTGGTGAAATGGAAGTATGGGCTTTGGAAGCTTATGGTGCATCAAACATTCTGCAGGAATTGTTGACTTTAAAATCAGATGATATCATCGGAAGAGCGAAGACTTATGAGGCGATCGTTAAAGGTGATAATATTCCAAGACCAGGTGTTCCTGAATCATTTAATGTATTGGTTCATGAATTAAGAGGCTTAGGATTGGATCTTAAATTTGAATAATCAAAGCCATGAGCTTACAGTTGCAAGCTGTGAGTAAGAAAATTAATTAAGTAAAATTGCTTAGAGCTCAATGCTCGCAGCTCTAAGCTAAAAGCGAAATAATAATATGATCAAAAAAGAAAATCGTCCACGTCCAACGTTTTCTCAAATTACAATTGGTTTGGCTTCGCCTGATTCTATTTTAGAAAGAAGTTACGGTGAAGTTTTAAAGCCCGAAACTATTAACTATCGTACTTACAAACCTGAAAGAGATGGTTTGTTTTGCGAAAGGATTTTTGGTCCTGTAAAAGATTATGAGTGTGCCTGCGGAAAGTATAAGCGTATCCGTTATAAGGGTATTGTTTGCGACCGTTGCGGTGTTGAGGTTACAGAGAAAAAAGTTCGTCGTGAAAGAATGGGTCACATCAAATTGGTGGTGCCTGTTGTTCACATCTGGTATTTTAAATCTCTTCCAAATAAGATCGGTTATTTATTGGGAATGAGCTCTAAGAAATTAGAGACCATCGTGTATTATGAAAGATTTGTAGTGATACAATCCGGGATCCGTGCTGATAAAGGACAGAATTATAGTGATCTTTTAACTGAAGAAGAATACCTGGATATTCTGGATACACTTCCAAAAGATAACCAGCATTTGCCTGATGAAGATCCTGATAAATTCATTGCTAAAATGGGTGCGGAAGCTGTGCATGATATGTTGCAGAGAATTGATCTTGATCAGTTGTCTTTCGATTTGCGTAACGCAGCAGCTACCGAAACCTCACAGCAACGTAAAGCAGATGCACTAAAGCGTTTGAGCGTTGTAGAAAGTTTCCGTGATGCTAACACAAGAATTAACAACCGTCCTGAGTGGATGGTAATGCAATACATTCCTGTTATTCCACCTGAGCTTCGTCCACTTGTTCCATTGGATGGTGGTCGTTTTGCATCATCTGATCTGAATGATCTTTATCGTCGTGTTATCATTCGTAACAATCGTTTAAAAAGATTATTAGAGATCAAAGCGCCTGAAGTAATTCTTAGAAATGAGAAGCGTATGCTGCAGGAAGCGATTGATTCTTTATTTGATAATTCACGTAAATCAAACGCTGTAAAAGCCGAAGGCGGAAGAGCATTAAAATCTTTAAGTGATGTACTGAAAGGTAAACAGGGACGTTTTCGCCAGAACCTTTTGGGTAAGCGTGTTGATTATTCAGGTCGTTCTGTAATTGTGGTTGGTCCTGAATTAAAAATGCACGAATGCGGTTTGCCAAAAGATATGGCTGCAGAATTGTTCAAACCATTCATTATTCGCAAACTTATTGAAAGAGGTATTGTAAAAACCGTGAAGAGTGCACGGAAATTAGTTGATAAAAAAGAAGCGATCATTTGGGATATTCTTGAAAATATTTTGAAAGGTCACCCGGTAATGTTGAACAGAGCTCCAACCCTGCACCGCTTGTCAATACAGGCTTTCCAGCCCAAGTTAATTGAAGGTAAAGCGATACAATTGCATCCGCTGGTAACTACAG
>Ga0097691_1001652_pt1 | contig 15993 bp, 11 predicted proteins | sample NGESurdeep072012_8_FD_72858 | JGI IMG/M metagenome (GOLD analysis project Ga0097691, IMG submission 72858) | Arctic peat soil microbial communities from Barrow, Alaska - NGEE Surface sample 210-1 deep-072012 | ecosystem: Environmental > Terrestrial > Soil > Wetlands > Peat ... | reverse complement strand
AACCCGCAGGAAAGGCCGGATCAAGTGACCTACGTCCCCACCGAATTGCTGACCGTTTATCTGGACGTGGGAACCCGGCAGAAGGTCGGCCGTCTTGCCTGGCGCGATCGTCAGATCCTGTTCGAATACGATTCGGCGTTTATCGACTCGGGCATTGAGATCTCGCCGATCAAGCTGCCTCTGAGAGCAGGGGTATTCACGCCAACCGAGATGGTTTTCGACGGGCTCTTTGGCGTTTTCAACGACAGCTTGCCGGACGGATGGGGCCGGTTGCTGCTCGACCGCACCGTCGAGAAACACGGACTCCGCCGCGGCCAGTTGAATGCGCTCGACCGCCTGGCCTATGTCGGACAAAACGGCATGGGCGCGCTGAGCTATGAACCCGATCGCAGCCAGGTTTCTAATGACGAGAAGCCGCTTGCGCTCGACAGGCTTGCCGAAGAATCCGCCATCATGCTCGCGGGGGAGAGCGAGGGGTTTGAGGAGTTGCTGCGCCTCAGCGGCTCGTCCGCCGGCGCACGTCCCAAGATCGTTGCGCAAGTCAGCGTCGATCGAAAGAAGATCATTCACGGTCAGCGGCAGTTGAAACCCGGCTTCCAACACTGGATGATCAAGTTCCCGTCATCGCAGGATGCGCGCGATATCGGCCGGATCGAATACGCCTATAGTCTCATGGCGAAAGACGCAGGCGTCGAGATGCCCGAGACGCATCTTTTTTGCACGAAAAAGCGTGGTTACTTCGGCACGAAGCGCTTTGACCGGCAAGGTGACAGGCGCGTTCACATGCACAGCCTTTCCGGTCTGATCCACGCCGATCACCGCCACCCCAGCCTCGACTACGAAATGATCCTGCGCGTCGTCATGGTGCTTACGAAAAACATCCTTGAGGCGGAAAAGGCTTATGCCCTGGCCTGTTTCAACGTGCTCGCGCATAACCGCGACGATCACGCCAAGAATTTCTCGTTCCTCTTGAACGAAGAGAATGCGTGGGTCTTCGCACCCGCATACGATCTGACTTTCTCCTACGGTCCCGCCGGCGAACAGAGCACCATGGTGATGGGCGAAGGCAAGAACCCTGACGCCGAGCATCTTCAGGAGCTTGGCAAGAAGCACGGCCTGAAACGCGCTCCGGAGATTCTGGCGAAGGTGCAAAAGGCAGCATCACACTGGCGGCGTCACGCCGATGCGGCTGGCGTGAGCGCCAAATCCGTAAAGGAGATCGCAGAGAGAATTCGCGCCTGAGGTAATGGCCCTTTGAGTCTGCGCGGGCAGTGCCTATCGCAAATCCTATCTGGGGCTGCAAATCAGATATTCGGGCTATCTTCTCCGGCAACAATCGAGAAGCACGAGAAGTCCACGCTGCGAATTGCGAACATAGGTGTCTTGTCGTGTCGGGAAGCGAGAATTGGAACTGTCCTTCTCGGAAATTCGGTGGAGCCGAGTCTTTGAGTTTCGGCAAGCGAATGTACCTCGGTCGCAGTGCCGCCGGCATTGGTCAGCACGTTGGCGGTGGCAGGATACCGGCTGTCCGAGCGCCCCTGGAGCCCGCCAGCCAAAGCGGGACATTGCGCCTCCAATGTGATCGCACGCCAGCAATTCCCTGCCCGCCAATTCACGCCGCCCGACGTTCGTACCGATGATGAAGTCCGCCGACTTGCGGCAGCGCAACCACGGACCCAATGCTTGGCGGTTGCACCGACCGACTCGCCGGCGAGTCCTTCTCCAGCGAGAGGTGCGTCCTGGTCTCGTGATAATACACCATAAACGATTTCAGGTGACGATATAGACTGGCCTCGTTGAGCACGATCACGTGGTCGATGCATTCGCGCCGAATGGACCCGATCACGCGCTCGATGTAGGCCCGTTGCCAGGGGGAGCGCGGTGCCGAGAGCACTTCCTTGATGCCCAGGTCCCGGACCTCCTTGGTGAAGTCAGCCCCGAAGATGCCATCCCGATCCCGCAGAAGATATCGCGGCACTTCCTCAAACGGGAAGGCCTCTCGCAGTTGCTGTCCGGTCCACTCCGCCGTCGGATGTGCTGTGACGTTGAAATGCACGATCCGCCTTCGATCGTGAGCCAGCACCAGGAACACGTACAACACCTGAAAGCGAATGGTCGGCACCGTGAAGAAGTCGATAGACACCGTGGTCTTCACGTGGTTTTCCAGGAAGGTCCGCCATGTCTGCGAAGCCGGATTCCGACGGCGGATCATGTATTTGCCCACGCTGGTCTCGCCGACGTCAATGCCGAGCTTGAGGAGTTCACCGTGGATGCGAGGAGCGCCCCAAAGCGGGTTCTCGCGGCTCATCTTCCGAATCAGCTTACGGACTTCCTTCGACACCGGCGGGCGGCCGCGTTGGCCGCGGCGAACCTTCCAAGTCCAAAACAGTCGAAATCCCTTGCGGTGCCAAGCTATGACGGTTTCCGGTTTGACGATGCAAAGAGCCGAGCGCCATTCGGCCCAAGCCCCACAAAGCCAAGCCCACAGGAACCGGTCGAACCGGTTCAGTTTTGGCTTCTTGACCGAGCGTTGCATCACGCCAAGCTGATGGCGGAGAGCCAGGATCTCAAGCTGCAACGCCGCTCGAGTGCGGAAGACAGACATTATGGACGCGAGCAGTGCCGATAACACGGCCGTCGACGGGAATTGACGGAAAATGTGCAACTCCCACTGTATTAGCCAGATCCGAATTTGCGAGAAGCACAAGTCCATATACCGCGGCTTGACCGCCATGAGCGATCCAGTTCCACTAGCAAGCACCGGCGTCGGCATCCGGTTCTTGGGCACCGTGAAAGATCAGGTGCCCAGCCTGTTCCTCTACTTGATTTCGCCGTGCATGGCGGACTTGGCGAACTGTCCGGACGCGTTGAGCGTATAGTTCCAGTCGCTGATCAGCGTCGGGCCCCACTCCGGGTCGAAACACCACACTGTCCAACTGATGTTCTTGCCCTCCAGATACTTGATAATCGCCGGGCCGTAGGCGGCAATCGTTGCGCTGTTGCCAAAGCCGCCGCGCCCCGCGGGAGCGGCGGGCGGAGTCGTGGGAATTGGGGTTCCCGGCGCGGCGAATCCGCCGAATTCCGTAGCGATAAGCGGGTACTTGGCGGCCGCGAAGCCGAAATCCTCTTCCCACTTCGGCTCCCACGGTTGGGTCCTCTTGTTCGAATAGGGGTGGACCGTATATCCGATGCCCTCCGCCGCTATGGGGTTGAGGCGCAGCGGGGTGAGATCGTACGCCCAGTCGAAGCCGGCTACCAACGGAATCACCTGCCGGGTATTGGCCCGGATCACGGCAATCTCATCTTCCACTATGCTCTTCCACGCGTCCCAGGAAACCCTGCCGAATGCCGCCGGCTCGTTAAACAGCTCAAAGAAAACCACCGTGTTGTTGCGGCCGTAGCGGCGGGACATGGCGCGCCAGAATCCGTAAGTCTCTTCCTTCGTGGTGTCGTACATCGGGTCCTGGTAGACACCCGTCGTCATGTTGCCGATCGAGTGCCAGTCAATCATGATGTACATGCCCAGGTCCGTGGCCCATTCCACGGCTTGATCCAAAAATTTGATATATTCCACCCCGCCACGCTCACGCCAGGCCACAGGGTGCACGGGAATACGGAGCAGCGTCGTCCCCATCTGCTGGACTTTGACGAAATGATCCTTGTTCCAGTGCCCCTGCATCTCGAGTTTGTCGGGATCGGAAATGGACAGCCCGCGGAACAGTACCGGTTTGCCATCCGGATCGACGAACCGATTGCCCTTTACCGAGATCAGTGGCATCTTGGTGGCGTTCGGGTTGGGAGCGCCCCGACCGGCCCCGGGGGCTTGGTCCCGCCACCAGTAGTGCGAACGCGCCGGCGCGGGCGACGGCACCGCAGCGCCCCGGCCTGCTGGTGCCGCGGTCTGCGGGTTGGGCTGCGCAAACGCCATGACGCAGCACCAAAGCAACGCCAGAGTGACCGCTCCGATTACTGTGAATCGCTTCATTGCACACCTTCTTCCGAATTGGGTACGAAATGCCGGGGCCCTCAACTCCGCCAGGCGGCCAGTCCTGCACCTGCTTGCGCTTTCGACTGTCAGCGGCATATTAGCACGCCGCCATGCCGCGACTAAAGCACCAATCATCGTCGACCTTACACCCGGGTTCAACACAATACGCAGGCATTAAGGCCCGGCAGAGCAACGGACACTCGAAAGGTCCCACTGTACTCGCCCGCCATTGCTGCGCCTTCAGGAGCGCTAGCCCGGCGAAGAGGGTCCGGATGTCATGGGTATTCATCGCAGTTTCATGCCGAATCAGACGCAGGCAGACTGTACATCGAGCAAATCCGCGACGAGTGGTGCTCTACACTTCACTCGGACGCATCGCGGGCATCCCGGACTTATGCCGTTATCCGAGTTGCGCATCGATTGTACCGGATATATCCTACAGTATCGTTGCGCCCGTGTGCGCCGCGTTTTCTTACGAAAGAGGCTACATGCGCAGGTCAATCGCTTTACTCAGCCTGATCCTTGGTTGCGTTCTTCTTCTGCCAGCCAAAACCGTGGTGTTCTGGCAGGAAGGCTTCCCGACCGTCGCGAGCCAACCGGTGACGCGCGACGCCCTGGTGAAGGCCCTGGACGGCGCGGACACCGCATTTGTGGGTCTCGAAGGGCTCAAAGACTCTGCCACGCTGGCCGGAGCCGGCCTGCTGGTGCTGCCTTACGGTTCCTGCGTGCCGGTGGAGGCGTGGAGCGCCATTCAGGGATATCTGCGCACCGGAGGGAATCTGCTCGTGCTCGGCGGCCAGCCGTTCCGGGTTCCCGTCAGCCTGGTCAACGGCAAGTTCGTGCAGGGTGTGGCGCAAGACAGTTACTCACGCGAGTTCGGCATCCAACATACCTACGTGGCCCCGCCGCAGGACGCGGCGAAGTTCGAGTGGAGGGCCGGGTACTCCTTTCTGCGCGCGCCGGCCGTACGGGCGCGACGCTTCTTCGTGCTGGAGGGCCGCTTCAACGGCCTAGGCTACATGGTGAACTCCGAGGGCCTGCAAGGGGCCGCGCCCGTGGTGGTTTCGGACCGCGCGGGCGGCGGGTTCGGCAGGGGCGGAGTGGGCGCCGGCGCTCCCGGCGCAGCGGCTCCGGGCGCGGCAGCGGCCGGAGGTCGAGGCGCTGGCGCAGAGGCGGGAGCAGCAGGTGGACAGGGGCCGGTTACCTCCAGCGGACGCGGCGGCGCGGCAACGGCCAACTCGCGCGCTGTGTTGGTCGACTTCGAACCGGCCGCGGGCTACTGGGATTCGGCGGACGGCATTTCGCTAATTCACGAAACGGCGGCTTACGCACGCCAGGGCCCCATCGCCCTCACGCTGGAGATGCCTTTTTCCACGTTGATGCCGGATGAGACTCCACGCGTGCGGATCCATCTTCGCAGCGGACGGCGAGAACTCGCGGGCGAAGTCAAAGTCGAACTCGTCTCGGAGACTACCGTCCTGGAGACGCTGCGCGCGCCCTGCTCAGGGACCACCGTGGACGCGGAATTGCCGTTCAGCAAAGCTTACCCGCCAGGCTTCTATACCGTCCGTGGCGTGTGGGAGGAGAACGGGCAGGGGCGCGAGGCGTATCACAACGGCCTGTGGGTGGAGGACCGGAAACTGCTGACCACGGGGCCGGCGTTCGGCGCCAAGGGCGACTACCTCACGCGCGACGGCAAGCCGTTCTTCCCGGTGGGCGCCAATTACTTCTCCACCGAAGCCAACGGCTGGGATTTCGCCGGACCGCGCAACGCGTGGATCTGGGAACGGGACTTTGCGGAGATGCAGCGGTACGGCGTGAATTTCATCCGCACCGGCGTGTGGTCGCTCAACGCGAGGCAACTCGACGCCGCCAACAAGGGCGCGACAGAGCGGTTCCTGCGGAACCTGGAAGCGTTCTTGCTGTCTGCGAGGCGGCACAACATCATCGTCAATTGGACGTTCTATGCGTTCACGCCGAATCCGGTGGACCCGAGCGTGCCGCCGCCGGCTCCGGCCACCCCGCTGACAGCGGCGCCGGCTCAAAACGGTCCGGCGGCCGCGCAATTGGCGCCGGTAGCGGTGGCCGGCGCGGGACGCGGCGGCCGCGGAGGCGCGCCGCAGGGCCCTCCCCAACCGAACGTGTACCTGAACCCGGCGTCGGTCAAGACCGAGCTGAATTACGTGCTTTCGATTGTGAACCGCTTCAAGGACCTGCCGTTTCTGTGCTGGGACTTGATCAACGAGCCCAGCTTCGCCAACCCGAACCGCCTGTGGACAGGCAACACGCCCAACGGCGACCAGGAGGAATTGGACCTCTGGCACGCATGGCTGGCCAAGAAGTACGGCGGCATCGAGGCGCTGGCATCCGCATGGCGGGTCACGCCCGAATCGTTGGGAAGCTTCGACAACGTGCCGCTCCCCACCACTGCGCAACTCACCTTCGGACGCTATCAGAATGTCGGGATGGCGCGGGCGTCCGACTACAATCTGTTCGCGCAGGAGGGGTTCACTGGCTGGGTGCGGGCCATGGTGACGGCGATTCAGGGCACGGGCAGCAAGCAACTGGTGAACGTCGGACAGGACGAAGGCGGCGTCACCAACCGCGTGCTGAACCAGTTCTACGCGTCCGGCGGCGTGTCTTTCACCACCAACCACACCTATTGGCAGGATGACGCGCTGCTCTGGGATTCCGTAGTGGCGAAACGTCCGGGCATGCCCAATATCGTGGGCGAGACTGGCTACCAGCCGGTCCGCTCGGCCGACTCCACGTGGCGATACGACGAGATTACGGGGATGCCGCTGAACGAGAAAAAGTGGGTCCTCGGCTTTGCGGCGGGATCGGGCGGCGCGTTGATGTGGGACTGGGACCGCGAAGTCGATTTCGGCATCAAGCGCAGCGACGGTTCCGCCAAGACTTTGCAGACTGCCATGCGCGCGGTGGGGCAGTTCGCCGAGAAATCGGCGCCGTATGCCACGGGCCTGATCCAGCCTCAGGTGGCCCTCATCTTGCCGCAGTCCTTCCAGCTTTCGGTCTATAACAAGAGCGCGCTCGAAGCGCAGCAGCGGGCCGTTCGGGCGCTGTATCACTACGCGCGGGCCGAAGCCTACGCCGTAGGCGAGTACCAGATCGAGAGCCTGGGCAACCCCAAGCTGATCATCCTGCCATCGCCAAAAGGCCTGACCGACAGTGCGTGGGAAGCCATACGCGGCAAGGTGAACGACGGCGCCACGTTGCTGATTTCGGGGCCATTCGACGGGGACGCCCACTTCCATCCGACCGGCCGCAACACGGCGGTGGGCCTGAGCTATGAGACCGTCGCGCTCACCGTCCGGCACGAGTTGCTGAAGTTTCCAGGCGGGGAGGGATGGCTCTCCTACAGCGGTGACAAGACGACTTATCTCGACCGAGCGATCCTGCCTGACAAGACCCTGTGGGTCGAGAAATCGCTGGGCAAGGGCAAGATCCTGTTTACTCCTCTGCCTCTGGAGTTGAACGACAACGAACAGGCGGTGGGCGACGTGTACAAGTACGCCTTGAAAACTGCCGGCGTGGCGCCGACCTATACAACCACCCTGCAGGACCCCGGGATGTTGATCTGCCCGACGAAATTCCCGCACTCGACCCTGTACGTCCTGGTTTCCGAAACGGGCCAGCAGGCGGTGTCGTTCACGGACCAGAAGAGCGGTAAGCAGTTCTCCGGCACGCTCGAGCCGGGCCGGTCGGCGATGCTGCTCGTGGGCGACGACGGAACGGCGCTGGCGACTTACAACTGGAAGTAACCGCAAGGGCAGGGCAATACCGCACCCGTTTAGACGGCTTGCGCCCGCTGGCCGTCCCACGAGTACGTCTTACCGTTGCGGATGGCCAGCACGCCCAGCAGCGTGGGCAGCGTGGAGTAAAAGCCGGTGTCGATGCTGACCACCGGATCCTGGCGGCTCTTCACGCAATCCAGGAAATTGCGCACGTGCGCGTGGTCGCTGGGACCGCCGTCATAGCGGAAACTCTGGCTCACCGGCTGGAACGGCGGCGTCGCCGGGCCGCCCCGCCCGCCTGTGGCATTGGGCCGGTAGCGGAAGCCGGTCCGATTCACCTGCAGCCACCCCTTGTCCCCGAGGAAGTGGTTGCCCTGCACGTCGAAATCCGGGCTCTGGCGCACGCAGTTCGTGTACGTCATCACGAACGTCGGATACTTCCAGGTCACGGCCATGGTGTCGGGCAACTGCAAGGGTTGGGGCGGGACGCGAGCGTACTGGCCCGACGCGCTGCACGTCAGCGGCTCCTGCACGCCCATGTACCAGTGCGCGACGTCGGTCAAGTGCGTTCCCCAATCGAGCAGCGTGCCGCCCGAATAGTCGTAGAATGCGCGCCAGGACCGCTGCCGCATTGCGGTATAGGGGCGGCGTTCGGCGGGCCCCTGGAAGAGCTCCCAATCGAGGTCCGCCGGCGGCGCGGTGGGCTCGCCTTCGGGCCGCGTGTAGTTGCCCTGGTAAATGCACTCCGCGTGGTAGACCTTGCCGATCGTGCCGTCTTGCACCCGTTTGGCGTTCTCCTGGAAGTGGCTCCAGGAGCGCTGCTGGAGGCCGATCTGCACGACCCGCTTGTTGCGGCGCGCTGCCTGGCGCATCTTCTGCCCCACTTCGATGCTGTTCGTCAGCGGCTTCTCGCAGTAGGCGTCCTTGCCCGCCCCGCTAGCTTCGATGACCATGGGCCCATGCCAATGATCCGGCGTGGTGATCAGGATGGCGTCCACGTCCTTGCGGTCGAGTACCCGGCGGTAGTCGGCCACGGCCTCGGGGTGGCTGTTGGTCTTCTCGCCCAGCCGGGCCGCCTGCTGCTCGCGCGTGGGCTTGTAGACGTCGCACACCGACACCAGTTCCACATCCGGGAAGTCGGTGAAAACCCCGCCGACATAACTGCCGCGGGTGCCGGCGCCGATAATGGCGAACCGGATTCTGTCATTCGCGCCCATGGCGGAGCGCGAGAGGGCCGCGGTGGCAGCGGTGCCGGCCAGGAAACTGCGCCTGCTTTGCATGAGGGTCTCCCTTAACGTTCATGACCGCTCACTTAAGGCGGCGGTCCCTGTGACCTTAATATACTCTCGGATGAGGAGCGGTGTTGCTTTCCGTTCGTTTGATCGCCCACTTGATAAAGCCAGACCGGCGGCCAGCATCGCCAGATACCAGGCCGTGAGACGGACGCGAATCGACCCGGACTTGACAAAGGTTTAAAAAGGAGAGATAGATGACTTCGACTAATGTTCTGCTCGCTGCGGTGTTTGTCGCGTGCGCGTGCTCCGCGGAAAAAATCGACTTTGACAATGCCGCCCCGGGCGCGCTGCCTCCCGGTTGGACGGTAGCCATGACCCACAAGGGGGGAGCCCCGAAGTGGGAGATCGTCAAGGACGAGTCGGCGCCGAGCCAGCCCAATGTCTTCGCGCAGGTTTCTAAAGACGCGACCGGCGAACGATTTCCGCTCGCGGTCTACCAGAACGCAAGCGTGAAAGATGGAACGCTGTCGGTGAAATTCAAGACCATTTCCGGCGGCGGGGACCAGGCGGCGGGCCTCGTCTGGCGCTACCAGGATCCGGACAACTACTACATCGTCCGCGCCAACGCGTTGGAAGACAACGTCGTGCTCTACAAGGTCGAAAAGGGCGTGCGGCTCTCGCTGGCGCCCAAAGGCACTCCTCCCAAGACCTACGGCGTGAAGCATCGTGTTCCCAAGCAGACGTGGAGCGCGTTGAGCGTGTCCTTCCAGGGCAACGTCTTCACGGTCGCTTTCGATGGGGAGAAGCTCTTTGAGGTTCAGGACTCCACCTTCACCACGGCCGGCAAGGTGGGGCTCTGGACCAAAGCCGACAGCGTCACCTGGTTTGACGATTTCCAGATCGAAGGAAAGTAGCCCTCCGGCTCCCCGCGGCACTCGATCCCTTGTGGGGCAGCTTGGCAAGCTGCGCGCCGGTTGGTTACCGGCGCTCCGGGCGGGTTGCCAACCCGCCGCAGGCTGCCAGCCTGCCCCACACGGACGCGGGTCCAATGCCACTGTTGGTTGCGGCTCAGCTGCTCTGTGCCACCACTGCCTCATGTCAGACCCGCTCATGCCTCGTACTCCCCCAGCACCAACGCGGCATTGCTTCCGCCGAAACCGGCCGAGACACTCATCGCCGTCGGCAACGGCTGCCGTCGCGGCTCCCCCTTCAGCCAGTCCACCCCTTCGCACTCCACCGCGTTGCCCAGCCGCAGCGTGGGAAATAGTGCGCCGGAGCGTATGGCGATCACCGTCACCGCTGCCTCCAGCGCGCCCGCTGCTCCCAGGCAGTGCCCGAAATGTCCCTTGGTGGAGGAAACCGGCACCGGCCGCCGGCGGCCCGCAAACGCCGCGGCATAAGCCCTCGATTCCGCCACGTCATTCAAAGGCGTGCCGGTACCGTGCGCGTTCACATAGCCGATGTCGTCCGCCACGGCGCCCGCCGCGCGCATCGCTTGCACGATGCAGGCCGCCAGCCCGCGTCCCTCCTGGTGCGGCGCGGTGAGGTGATACCCGTCGTTGGTCATGGCCCAGCCGCGCAGCACGGCTAGCACCCCCGCGCCGCGTGCCAGCGCGCGTTCCAGCGTTTCCAGCCGGAGGACGGCGGCGCCTTCCCCGATGTTGAGCCCGCGGCGTTCCACGTCGAACGGACGGCAAGGTTCGGGATCGAGCGCCATCAACGCATGGAACCCGCTCAGCGTGAATTCGCACAGCGCATCGCTGCCACCCGCCAGCATGGCGGGGGCCGCGCCATCCAGGCACATTTGGGCTGCCAGCGCGATGGCCATGGCGCCCGATGCGCAGGCCACGTTGACGGCGCAGCGCGGGCCGCGCGCCCCCAGCGCGTCGCCCACCGCTTCGGCCACCGTCGCCACCGGGTAAGTGGCGGCGCGCTCCAGCCCGCCATCCCGATACCACCGGGCGGGGTCCAACACCAGCCGCGGCTCCAGTTCGCTCAGCCCCGCCACCGTGGTGGCCATGACTACGCCGGCGTCTTCCATCAGGTCCGCGCCCACCGCATCCCGTGCCGCTACGATCGCCAGCCGATCGCTGCGCGAGAGCCAGCGCCCCGCCCCGTCTACACTGGTCAGGTCGCCCGGAAACTCCGCCACCGTGGCGGCGAACCCCGGCGAAAAACGCGACACGGGGGCCAGGCGGCACTCCGATGCCGTGAGCCCGGCCTCCAGCCGTCCCAGCCCCACACCATAGGGGCTGGCCACCCCGATGCCGGTTATCACCACCGTGCGTGCAGCTTCACTCATGCGGCACCGCCGGCCAGAAAGAATAGAAGTTCAACCATTGATCGTAATCGGTTTCGAGCGTCGATTCCAGGAAGCCGACCGCCTGCCTCAGGCAACCTTCCTGCGCCTCCACTCCCCCCTCCTCCGGCCAGATCGGGTCGCCCATCGCCACCCGGTAGCGCAGCCAGCCGTGGCGCAGCACGAAGCCGGGCAGCACCGGCGCGCCCGAGACCTGCGAGAGCAGGAACGGACCCAGCGGAAACGACGCCGGCTCGCCGAAAAACGGCAGCTCCCCGGTCAGCCGCTGGTAGACCCGGTCGCCCTGTATGGCCACAATCTCGTTGCGGCGCAGCGCGTGCACCAGATCCAGCGACGCCGCCGCCCCGCGGCCCAGGTCCACGATCTTTAACCGCTGGTTCACCATCATGTCGCGCAGCATGATCTCCGCCGGGTTGTTCTCCACCAGCCGCGCGATGTGCACCGTCCGGCCGTGCATTTCCAGCAGCCGTGAAGCGAACTCCCAGTTGCCCAGGTGGGCCGTCCACACGATCACCCCGCGGCCCGCCGCCAGACACTCGTCGATCTTGCGCAGCCCGCTCTCGCCTCCCCGCAGCATGCCAAGCAGGCCCTCAAAATCGGCCCGCGGCACGTAGCAGTAGGAGACGATAAGGTCGCAGAACGAATAGAAGACCCGCCCCACGTTCCACCACAGCCGCGGCCCGCTGAGGCGCGCGATGCGGCGCAGGTTGCCGGCCACCGCCCGCCGCTCGCGCCCCAGCAGCAGGAAGAAAATCGCCGCCGTCACCACCGCAATCGGCGGATGCGCGAACTGTGGCAGACGGGGAATGATGGCGAACACGATCCGGTGGGCCAGCGTGGTATGGAACCCGTGCGAGTACCAGCGCTTCACGTCCGCGCCGCCAGTTTCAACTCACCCAGGTCTTTGATGACCTTCCGTTTGAGAACCGAATACATGTGGAGGATTTCGTCCTCGCCGTAGCCGACCCCTTCCAGCGTGCGGACCGCGCCATCCAACGCTGCCGGGTTACTCGCCCCGAAGCGGTTGTGGTATTCCAGCAGCACGCGATACATCTCGGACTTCGGCAGCGTCGGCGTGCCCATGGGCAAATCGTTGTAAGAGAATCGGCTGGTGGCCTCCAGCAGCTCCGGCGCCCAGCCTGCGTCGATGGCCTGCTGATTGATCTCGCAGCCGGGGAAGAATCGCAGGCAGAAGTGGTACGGCAAAAGCGAGGGTTTAGGCAGTTCGCCCAGGTAGTCCAGCGTCCGCTGCGCCTGCGCCGGCGTCTCTGTGGGGAAGCCGAACATGGTGGAGATGTTCACCACCACCGGCTGCCGCTGCGTGTAGGCGATGATGTCGCGCGCCTTGTCCAGGTTCAGATTCTTCTGTATGTACCGCTGGATCTCGGGGGCGCCCGATTCCACCGCGTAGGTGAACCAGATGGCGCCTGCCGCGATGGCGCGGTCCACAAACTCGCGCGTCGCCAGATCGGCCCGCAGCCCGTTCACAAAGTAAAGCCGCAAGCGAAATCCGGCCGCCACGATGCGGTCGAATATCTCCAGCGCACGCTTCACGTTGACGTTGAAGATATCGTCCACCACGTAAAAATCGCGGATCTGGTGGCGCGTGTACAGGTACTCGATTTCCGCAAACACGCTCGTGGCGCTGCGCAGCCGCACGTTCTTCCAGTGCGTGAAGCAGTAAGTGCAGTGGTAGACGCACCCGCGGCTGGTCAGCAGGATGCCCTGCCGGCGATGATTGTAGGTGTAGCTAAGTTGCCGCGAGTAGAGGTCTTGGTCCACCAGGTCGTAGGCGGGGAAAGGCAGTCCATCGATATCGCCGATCTCGGGCGAGTCTTGACTCTCCTCTACTCCCCCATTGGCCCGGTACAGTAAGCCCGGCAATTGTTCCGCGGCGACTCCCCCCAGCAGGTCGCGGAAGACTTGCTCGCCTTCTCCTTTGACCGCCAGATCGAGTTCCGGAACCTCCTCGAACAGGCGCGCCTTGTAAGCCTGCACCACGGGCCCACCGGCCACCAGGAGCGCGTCGCCCCACGCCCTGACGGCGGTAGCGATGCGCTGCATTTCTTCCAGGAAGAACGCGATCGACCGTATCCCCACCACGTCCGGCTGGAATTCGTCCAGCAATTTCGCCAGCCGTTCGGCGTTGAGATCGGGCAGCGAAGATTCCACGATGCGGAATTCGATTTCCGGGTGGGCCTGGCGCGCGGCGGCCGCCACGTACATCAGCCCCAGCGGAGGAATATGCACCTCGTAGGGCATGGTGGAGCCCACCCACTTGCTCATGTTGTTGGCTTCCACCAGCAGGACCCGGCGCACGGGGCGTGCCCTGCCGTCGAGCATCGTCACCTTACCCGGCCTCGGCCAGCCTCGCCTGAACGGTGGCCGCCAGGTGATTGATGCTGGCCCATTCCTCGCGTTCGAACTTGCCGGTGACCAGCTTGATGCCGAAATGCCGCTCGATCTCCAGAATGATCTGTAGGATGTCGATAGAGTCGATTTCCAGCTCGCCGCCTAACAAGGGCGCGTCGTCGGAGAGGCTCGCCACCGCGTCGTCCCCAAGACGCAAACCTCGGGCGATAATCTGCTTCAACTGCTCCTGAATGCTCTCCATAGTGATGAGTCAGCCGCAGTATAACACGCAGACTTATAGGTGCTGGGAAGCCAGTGGCATAAGGCTCCGCCTTGTGCATCCGAGCGCAGCTCGGACTTCTTCTACCGATCCAGCCCCAAGCCCCCGCTGACCGCCAGAAACGCCCGGCTGGCGACACCGATCGGGTCCAGCAGCACCCATCGCCGGGCCAGCATTTCAGCCACGGGCTGCCCCTGAAAGCTGGCGATCCGCCGATAATTCGCCATGAAATAGAGCACTCGCAGAAATAGCTTCCAACCCAGTGGAGCGAAATATTCGTCCTTCACCAGGACTACCGACCGCCCCTCCCGCACCTCGTCCGCGAAATCGCGAAAGTTGGCGCCGGACGAAACCGAGAGTGCGGCGCTCGGGCGCAGCAGGTGGCTGTCGCCGCCTCCCACCACGGGCTTGCGCCAGGCGCGCGCCAACTCCAGCACGCGATCGTTTTCCTCCCGCCGCCGCATGCCGTTGTACTCCAGCGCGTCAATCGCCCAGCCGTAGCGCGTGAGCAGCTCAACTGCCGGTATGTGGTTTTCGCCGCCCGGTCCCCAGGGGATCAGCGGGTGATTGAACACCACCAGGCAGCCGCTGGAGTGCAGCCTTTCGAACAACTCGTCCAGACGTCCGCCGCGCGCGGCGTCCTGCAGTCGCGCGTGCGTTTCAGCGGCGCTCGATGCGTCCAGCCCGCTCAGCCCCAGGTGAAATACGTGGCCGTCCAGACGAACCGTCAGTTCCTCGCCCACCACCACCCGCCCGTTCAGGTCCCCCCGCCGCTGGCACAGCTCCAGGCTGCCCAGGTATTCGTCGTGATCGGTGATCGCCAGGTGCACTCCGTCGAACCCGTAGGGCGCCACCGCCGCGGCTTCTATACGGTAGACGTCTTCCGGGCTGAACGGCGGATTGTACTTCAGGTCGTTGTAGTTCAGGCCGGTAACGTGCTCCAGGCCGAAAGACCTCTGTAGAGTGCTCTTGAGCGGCCGCATGAACCACAGCTTGACCACCTGGTTCAGGGACGCCAGGTTCTCTACCGAGTAAGCCGAGTGATTGTGCAGCGAAACGGCGTAGCGGAATTCGCGCGCCGGCCGCAGGCACCGGCGGTACCCGTAGTTCTCGACGATCCAGCAGGCCGGATCACTCATATGCACCTGGCCTCCGAACGAAAAAGAATAATGGCCGCGGATGAACGCAGATGAACGCAGATAAAACACCTGTGTTATCTGCGTTCATCTGCGTTCATCTGCGGCCATTATGATTTTCCCCACTACAACAACCCGCCATCCACGGCGATCACCTGGCCCGTGATATAGCTGGCCGCCGCCGAGCCCAGAAAGGTCACCAGCGGGGCCACCTCGTCCGGCCGCCCGAAGCGGCCCAGCGGAATCTCCGCCAGCATCCTTGCTTCCTCCTTGCGGATGTACTTGGCCGACATCCGCGTCGGGATCACCCCCGGACATACCGCATTCACCCGCACCCCGAAGCGGCCCACCTCGCGCGATAGCGCCTTGGTGAACGCGATGATGCCTCCCTTCGATGCCGAGTAATTGGTCTGTCCCGCCTGCCCGCGCACGCCGCTGGGCGACACGATATTGCAGATCGCCCCGCCGTTGCGCATCAGGTTCCCTAGCGCCGCCTGCGAGCACAAGTAAGTGCCGCGCAGGTTGGTGTCGAGCACCTCGTCCCACTGCTCGTCGGTGAGGAACGCCAGCAGGCCGTCGCGTGTCACGCCCGCATTGTTGACCAGGTATCCGACGTCCCCGAAGCGCGCCTCCACCCGGGCAAACAGGTCCTGCACGTTTGCCCGCTTGGAGATATCGGCCTGCAGGGCGGCCGCCTCGCCGCCTGCCGCCGTAATCCTATCCACCACCGCGGCCGCCGCCGCTTCATCGGCGCGATAATTGACGGCCACCCGCCAGCCGTCCGCGGCCAGCGATTGCGCGATCGCAGCACCGATCCCCGCCGATCCACCGGTCACCAGCGCCGTACCTTTGGGCTCCATAACAGCAGTTTAGCGGAGCGGCTTGAAAATCAGGATATAGGCGCCCCAGCGCGAATTGTATCGCCCC
>Ga0097691_1001651_pt1 | contig 15997 bp, 24 predicted proteins | sample NGESurdeep072012_8_FD_72858 | JGI IMG/M metagenome (GOLD analysis project Ga0097691, IMG submission 72858) | Arctic peat soil microbial communities from Barrow, Alaska - NGEE Surface sample 210-1 deep-072012 | ecosystem: Environmental > Terrestrial > Soil > Wetlands > Peat ... | reverse complement strand
ACTGTTGGCGCCGCAGTGCAGATGGCCACCTCCTCTGCCCGTCTCCCCTGCTAACAAGAAATTTTACAGGGCATTTTTAAGATCCCCGCTCATCATCGGCCAGGGACTTTAAATAGTGACGTCGGGACAGAGCGTTAGATGCAAATTCTCTAGTCAACAAAGTAGGAAATTATTTCGGCGGTGCAGGGAATTCTGGCGCAGGAATAGGGAATTTCACCTGCCAAAACATAAATCAACGCCGGATGAGGTTTTCGGTACACACAGCCATCCATTTCAATCGCAAAAAAACTTTGAGCGCCGGTGCCAAACACCGGCGCTCTTTAATTCACTAATACGTTCCATGCTGGGCAAGCTCTTTGTCGCTGAGCGTCCAGTCCTGCCAAAGCTCCGCCGCCGCCAGCAGCACGACCACGGCGCCAAGACCGAAATGCCAGAATTGGAGCGTGCCGGTGCCAGCGTAGCCAAAGATGTAAGGCGATGCGATCAACCATACGCCGCAAGCGATTTCGCCGACTTCCTCCCAGCGATGCAGATCCACCAGTTCGACTGCGGCTAGCGAGAGTACTAGCACGCCGACGAGCATGGCATTCCACATCACCGATTGATCGTCCTGTTCCCCGAGGAGCAACGGCGACAGCCCGATTGACCCGCCTAACAATATGCCGGCCCAATCTTCCCAAGTACGGTGGACGTCGAAGATTCGTACGCCTGCCATGGTAACCTCCATCGAAATAATTCGACGGCATCCAGCGGCGGCGAAGACAAGCTCACGAATGGCAATCGTATAACCGTGACTGCATGCCCTATACTAAAATCTAAGCGTTTGTTCATTCGTGCATTGATCCATGTCAATGTCATCTAAAATTTGGTAGTGTCTCAGTTTGAATTTTAGGCGTCCAGCTTTCACATCAATCGCTGTCAATTGGACAGCGTGAAGCTCTGAATGTCTAAAGCAGGAAGTACTAAGACGTGTCCGTTTTGGAGCTGAATCCTTATTTCACCATACATGCTCGTGATGATCGGGCCTCGCCCGCGGGTAAGATTGTCGCCTACGTCATTGCCAGAACTGGAACCCACAATCCATCCTTCGAGGATGGCGCCATTCTTCATCGTGATAGACACTTGCTGCCCATAAGGCATTTCCAATATTACCCTACGGGCATGCTCGTATTCTTCGGGGGTCGTTGTCCATTTCACCATTGCTCGTCTCCACCTCAACCTTTTCGCTTCTGATATGGCCCGCGCTTGCTCGGCTTCGACTGTGCAGCATCCACCATTTCAGCCAGATTGGTCATGCTCCAAAGTTTCCCCGCCCTCGCTTTGTGCGCAAATTTGCTGTATGCTTACCGCCAAGCAGGAGTGCTTTACATGGTGGACCGAGATTTTGGGCTTATAAACATTCAAGAGCCAGCCGACGAACTGACATTACAATACCTTGGAGCTGCCACCCTCGTTTACTGGAGAGACCTTCCTCTCAATGCGCGAGATCAATTACTCAGGCAATCCAGCGCGATAACCGGCTTAAAAAAGACCACTGGTGTACAGGAATCTGTAATGGCCATTCTGCGGCGGCATGGGCAGTTAGAGGCATAGCGATGCCACGAGGCCCCAAAGGCGAGCGGCGTCCTGCTGACGCCAACCAGCGTGCCGTCATGGTCGCGCGGATCGCCACCGGCGAGATTGAGGACAAGGTGACGGATGACGGCAAGAATGCCGCTGCCGTGGCGCTTGGTCGCATGGGCGGAAAGGCCCGGGCTAAGGGCATGAGTGCCAAGCGGCGGAAGGAAATTGCGCAAAAAGCGGCCCGCAGCCGGTGGAAGGACGATTGATTATTGGTTTTAGAGGGGAAGCGGAAGGGCGTGAGCGTGTGGCGCTTACCCGATAATGCTATAAAGTGAGGTTTGACGGGCCGGGTGACAGCCCCGCTTTCCGTCTATAGCGCCGCAGGACAACGGCTCACGTAACCCTTTTACGCGAATGGTGTTACTATGCAAAGCATTTCGATTGGTCGGGAGTGAATATTGAGCGGAGAAATTGAGGACTATTTGAAAGCCTTTAATGAGGCAGACAGGCTGTGGGCAAAAATTTTGCTGATAGCTGACACTCTCAATGGAATTGCTATTGCTCTCCGCAAAGAAATCAAAACGGCTCATGCAGCCATACCATCCGCTTGGCCAACAAGAGATCAATTGGCCGAGACAATAACTAGTTTTAATAAGGCAACTGAATTGGCGCACAGATTGTATCAAGCAATTCCTGCTGAAATGCGATCACGAATAGATGCGCCGGATCGAATTGGAATAAGTCGCATACCGGTTACCAAGGATTGAACCTATCGCGTTTATTCTGATGCAACATGCCGCTGCCAATAGCCGCTGAAATCGACTGACGGCCTTCCGCTTCCTGCGCCAGCCAAATAGACCGATCTAAATAGATTGACGCTACTTCGCCTGCAGGCGGTAGATGTACTCCGTCAACGCAAGAATTTTGGCATGCGCAAATTCTTCGTCATTGTAGTAAGGACCGCGGATGGACATGGCGCTGAAATCTCTGCCCCAAATGGGCATATCTCTCGTACCGTGCGCCTGCACTTCCTGCCTTCCATCAATAGTTTCATACACCCGATCAAAGGGGAATACACCGCCATTCCTTTTAGAAAGCGTTGTAAGGCTGGGAATAGTTTTACTTAGGAAACTCGAATAAGGTCCTTCACCTGCGCCATTTGAACCATGGCACACGGCGCAGTGCGAGTCGTATTCATACTTGCCCAAATTAACGCTTTGCTTTGTGGGGCTACTCTGTTGCGCATGTGCCGTTGTGGCGGCGCCGACTACGAATGCGCCCACTGTCAATGCGCTGATTAATTTGGATTTCATTGTTTCCTCCCGCCCGATGGATGTGCAGCGAAAGTGTCAGCGAAATGAGACCGCTTAAATGGCTGCGCGCAATGATTTGGATCAAATGACTATGCAGTTGCGCAAGGCGCTGACGGCGCGATGAGCTTTGGTCGGTGGCTCGAATATAGTATATGGGCCGCCGCGCTCTTGTGGGCCATTGTTGGTGCTCTCATTGTGGGCGGCAGTCCTTACATGCAGCGACTATTCATGGAATAGGATTCCACGCTCAAATTACCACTACCCGAGGACGCGATGATGACCTGGGAGTATCAGCTTAAGCCAGTCACATTTACCGATCTTGAGGATTGCACGGCTAGTTTGAACCGACTTGGCAGAGACGGTTGGGAGTTGGTCGCCATTCAAGCAAGTGGTTCAGGCAAGGATGGCTCGTGGCCCATTGCGATTTTCAAGCGACCTTTGGCCGACAAAAATTCAGATTAGGGTCTACCGGTTTTTGTGCAGAACCCAGACTTTTTGTGCAGAATGGGGTTGTTGGGCAAAGCCGGCCAGAGGGGGCATATTCGCCAATATGAACGACTACTCTGACTTCGAGCCCACATATACGCCTCGCCGTAAGGACAATGGCCGCTGGTGCGTTGTTCTGATCCGCGCCGATGGCTCCGAACGCGAGATTGGTGACTTTGCTTCGGATAGCGAAGCTTGGGACTGGATCAATACCAATGCCGGCAAGCAGATTAGCGATCCATGACTGATAAGCACTGCAAACGCCCGTCACAATTTTGCGGCGTCTAAGCCTATCTTGAGGTACGTCAAAGCCTGGTTGACCGATAGACGTAAATTTCAGCTGCGGCTAGGCATTCTGTGGCACATCATCAGGGTCAGGATCGCTAGATGGGGTGGCTACTTCCCCTCCTAGGGTTATCTATTGGGATCCTACTTTTGGCAGGATTTATTGAATTCGGCCGGAGGTGGCGACGTCGACGCCAACGAATTCTTTGGGAAGATGCGCTCAAGCAGATTTGCAGCGCCAAGCATGAAGGGCGCACGGTTACCTGTGTGGAACTTAGTGGTCGACTAGGCCTTTCACCGGCCTCGACCCTGCGTCTCACACAAGACCTGGAATCTGCGGGATACGTGCGCTCCCATGCGGGCGTGCTGGAGTTGACCGAGACGGGAGAACATTTAGGACTCCACGTCCTGCGAGGACACCGACTTTGGGAGCGCTACCTCTCCGATGACGGCCAATTGCCTCTCGATCGGTTACATGACGCGGCCGAGCGTGCAGAGCACCATCTTGTGGCGGACGAGCTCAACGCCTTGGCGGATCATTTGGGGCACCCCCGTACTGATCCGCATGGCGACCTGATCCCTACGGCAGCGGGCGAGCTCCCGCCGCAGCAACGCACACCACTCACCGACTGGCCCCCCGATCAGCTCGCCGTCGTTGTCCACGTCGAGGACGAGCCTCGGCAAGTGCTAAGAGAGGCTATCCGTGCCGGTCTGCGGCCTGGGACAGTGCTTCGCGTCATCGAGCGCAACTCCAAGGCCGTCATTTGCGAGACGTTAGCCGGGCAATGCACCCTCGCGCCGGCTGTCGCAGCCAATATCGATGTGCGGCCGGCCGCGGATGGCGAAGAACTCGGGAAGCCTTTGGCTACCCTCGCCGGGTTGCGGCTGGGTGAGGAGGCTGAAGTTATGGCGTTCTCCGAGCGTTGCACTGGTCTTGGTCGCCGACGATTGCTCGACCTCGGGTTTACGGCCGGCGCGCAGGTCAGGGCCGTACTTGCAAACCTAGACGATGCAGCCCATGCGTATGAGATCCGCGGCACCATGATTGCGTTGCGCAAGGAACAGGCCGAGCAGATTCTCATCCGTCCTCTGGCGGCGCATCGGCACGAGACGAGAATCAAAAGCGGGTAAGACCATGATCGGCACGCTATTCCACAGCCCCTGCCGGGACTGCCCGTTGCATCAAAGTTACGTGGTTCATCCTGATGACATTGGTGGCCGTCAATACACCGTCGCACTGGCCGGCAACCCGAATACCGGCAAGTCCACCGTGTTCAACGCCCTCACTGGTCTCAGGCAGCACACCGGCAACTGGCCGGGCAAGACCGTCAGCCGCGCCGAGGGACGCTTTGTGCACGACGGCACCACTTACCGGTTGGTCGATCTACCCGGCACCTATTCCTTGCTCTCTGCCTCGACTGACGAAGAGATCGCCCGAGATTCCATCCTCTTCGGGCAACCCGACTGCACGGTAGTAGTCGTCGATGCAACCGCGCTGGAACGCAACCTCAACCTGGTGTTCCAGGTCATGGAGATCACCGACAAGGTCGTCGTATGCGTCAATTTGATGGACGAAGCGAGACGCAAGGGCATCGAGGTGAACACCGACCAGCTGTCGAAGGAAATCGGTGTTCCTGCGGTTGGCACCGCCGCGCGTACCGGCGAAGGTCTCCGCGAATTGGTTAGAACAATCGCAGGAGTGATCGACGGCCGCATCCCGACCTCGCCAAAGCTGCCGGCACCGCCGATGGCCGCGAAAAGTCTGGTTGACGAACTGGTCCCGAAGATTCGGGCGCTGTTCCCCGGTCTGCGAAATGCGCGTTGGATCGCCTATAGATTGATCGAGGGAGATTACAGGATCCGACAGGCCCTGATGTCGGGGGAGCTCGCTGCCCTCGCGCGCAATGAGACGGAATCGCTGTCAGCGCAGCCGCTAGAGACGGTTCCCGGATGAGCGACTCCACGGCAGCCATGCGTGAAAAGGCCTCGGCAGCTGAGCTTCTGCAGCGCGCCGATGCCTTACGCGAGAGGATCGGCGGCGAGCGATTCCGCGACGAGCTCGTCGCCACGCTCTATCGTCGAGCCGAAGAGGTCGTGGCGCAGTCGGTGCGCAGGAGGAGGCCACGCGTTTGGCTGACAGATGAGACCATCGATCGGATCCTCACACATCCGGTGCTAGGGATTCCTGTCATGGCCGCGTTGTTCGCGGTGGTGTTTTGGATCACCGTCGTCGGGGCCAACGTGCCGTCTGCTTTTCTCGCCGGCCTGCTGATGACCGACGGCGGGCTCACCGAGCCGTTCAGGGAATATCTCGGCATCGACGCGCCGGTCTGGCTCGCCTCAAGCGTCTACCAATTGTTGCACGCGCTGTTCGCTGTCCTGCGGGCGCCGCCTTGGTTGAGTGGTTTCATCGTGGACGGTGTCTACCTTGGGCTCGCCTGGGTCATCTCGGTGATGCTGCCACCCATGGCGATCTTCTTTCCGCTGTTCACGCTGCTCGAGGATCTCGGCTACCTGCCGCGCGTCGCGTTCAATCTCGACTGGCTCTTCAAGAGGGCCGGTGCGCACGGAAAGCAGGCGCTCACCATGATGATGGGCTTTGGTTGCAACGCCGCCGGCGTCATCGCGTGCCGGGTGATCGATTCGCCCCGAGAGAGGCTTATTGCCATCCTCACCAACGTATTTGTCCCGTGTAATGGACGGTTTCCAACGCTCATCACGGTCGCTTCCCTCTTCGTCGCCAGCGCGGTGGCAAGACCGGGCACATTTGTAGCCTCCCTCGTCGGCACGGCCGCAGTCGTCGGGGTGGTGGTTTTCGGCGTCATCACGACACTCTTCGTGTCATGGATTCTCTCGCGAACGGTTCTTCGCGGCGAACCTTCGGCCTTCATCCTCGAACTGCCACCATATCGGCGCCCAAGCTTGCTACGGGTGCTCTACACGTCCTTGATCGATCGCACCGCGTTCGTCCTCTACCGCGCCTGCGTGGTCGCTGCGCCAGCGGGCGGCATCATATGGCTGATGGCCAATCTGAACATCGGCGGCGCCTCGATCGCTTCTCTCGTCTATGGCTTTCTCGAACCCTTTGGCCGATTGATCGGTCTCGATGGAGTGATCCTGCTTGCATTCATCATTGCCATTCCAGCAAATGAAATCGTGATGCCTACCGCGCTCATGCTTTACATGAACCAGGGCCGGATGGTGGAGCTTCAAGGGGCACTTCTTGGCGCCGTCCTCACCGACCACGGCTGGACGCTGCTGACGGCGGTATCCCTGATGCTCTTCTCACTCCTGCACAACCCTTGTGGGACAACCATTTGGACGATCTGGCGAGAGACCCGAAGCATACGATGGACTGTGCTCGGTGCATTCATGCCGCTAACGATCGCAATATTGGTCTGTGCGATGGTTGCGAGCCTGGCGCGTCTATTCCAATGAATTGACATCAGCAGCCCCGCATATGGCTTCATCCAGCCGGCCGGTGGCGGCAAGGACGTGTTCGTCCACGTCTCCGCGCTAGAGCGATCCGGAATCCGCGCTCTCAACGAAGGCCAAAAGGTCACCTATGAGCTGCAGACCGACCAGCGCTCCGGCAGGATTTCCGCGGCAAATCTGAAGATCGCGGCGTAACGCCTTAGAATGATTTCCCGTGGGCGCATGGCGCCCGTTGTGGGATTGACTCGGGCCGCTTGTATCTGCGGGCGGCCTATTTTCTTGCCCCAATGGCGCTATCGCCCGCTGTGGGTAGTGTCTCAGCCGGGTTTTTCCCTCGTCGTGAGGGGACGGCACCTTATCCTCAATTTCGCCGATTGCGACGCGCATAACATGAACGGCCGTTGCCGATCGCGTCAGCGGGGCGCTTCTCGCTTTTGGGGCCTCGGGGCATCGACCTTCCACTCCTACTCGGTTCAATATGGCACGCCAGAACGGGGATCGGAGGGTGAAACATGCAGATTACGAGGGACAAAAGAGGGCAGCCCATGATCGAATGGCAAATGGCGCCGGGGGGATGGACGCGTGCATGGATTCAAGACAGGACCGGCAACCCCGAAAAGGATTGGGCGAATACGGGTAGATATTTGAATGTTGTTCGCATTGAAGGCCCCAAGACTGGGACTGGTGGCAATGCGACTGATTTTCCAATTTTCTGTAATCTGCCCGATGAGCAGATTCTGAAAGCATTCGTGCAGGCAGTGTGCGCAATCACTGGGTGCCAGCCCGCACAAGCGGCTCAAAATTCAAACTGAGACACTACCCCGCTGTAGCCTCCCTTGGCGTTCCAAAACTCATTACGCGGGCAGTGGCAACATTTGCGCACTGGTCATGTCTGCCTTCGGACGCTCCTCCTTGAGCGGGCGCCCTTGCACGATGTAATAGACGGTCTCCGCGATATTGGTGGCATGATCGCCCATGCGCTCAATGTTCTTGGCGCAAAAAAGCAGATGCGTGCAGAACGTAATGTTGTGCGGATTCTCCATCATATAGGTGAGGAGCTCACGGAACAGCGAAGTATTGAGGGCATCGACTTCCTGGTCCTTGCGCCAGACCTCCAGGGCTTCGGCGACGTCCCGGCGCTCATAGCTTTGTAGCACGCGGGTCAATTGGTCGCGGACGAGCTGCACCATGCACTGAAATTGCAACATGACCTCGTTGATACGGAATTCGTCGGTCAAGAGCATCACCCGTTTCGCGTTGTTCTCGGCAAGATCGCCGACCCGCTCAAGATCGTTGGAGATGCGCAATGCCCCGACGATCTCCCGCAGATCAACCGCCATAGGCTGCCGCCGGGCGATGATAGCAATCGCCTTTTCCTCGATGTCCCGCTGCAGCGCGTCGAGCCGATCGTCCGCCGCTATGACACGACTAGCGAGCGCGGTGTCGCACTTCACCAAGGCTTCGGTCGCGGCGGCGATCTGCTCGTCGTCGAGGCGCCCCATGTCCACAATCTTGCGCGCCAGCTCCTGCAAGGCGGTATCAAAAGCCCGAGTGGTGTGTACGATCATGGCAAGTCTTTCTCCCTCAGACGCGGCTCGTCGGTCCCGGCAGTTGCGACGCATCGAGTCCAAGCTCCTCGCAAGCCTGGCGCACCACGCGTGGGTCAAGAGCCTGGCGCGCGCCTCCCAGCGGAACGCGGGTCTTTCGGGCCTCTCGATGCACCGTTACCATGACGTGACCTTCATGCCCCCGGGGATGCTCGTCACCATCGATCCGGCACCCTTGCTCGACCAGCCATTTTCGAAATGTTGCACTTTCCATTGCTCTGCTCCTGTCGACAACAGAACCGACGAATGAGAGGTCGCAATATTCTTCGCCTCAGATTGTCACCTTGCTCGAACGCATCCGCTGTGAACTCGCACACCGCGCAGCCGATAAAGGCAATCCGGCGTCGGCGGGAAAATATAATGCGCAGACTTGCAGTTATTCCGGTTGATCTGAATCAAGCAGGCGAATCACAGGCGGAAACGACAATCGTTTGCCAATTCAAGGCCTTGATCGAAAAACAATGCCCACGCTGAAAGGCTCTTTCGAGAGTGGATGTCTTCCATGACCCCGATTGATCCAGCGCAAGGCACGCGTGCATTTCCGATGATTGACTGCAAAAAATTGGGTAAAATGACGGGGCCGCCACAATGCACATTCCCCATGACCTGCAGGATGAGTTTCCCGGCGAAGCGTTATTCATCGAGCGCCTGATAAAAAGCAATTATGAGTTCGGGCAACTTGCGATCCACTACGATGGGGTCAATCGGCAGATCTATCGCATTGAATCGGAAGAAGAGCCGACCGCCGACGAGGTGCTCGAAAGGCTTAAGAAGCAACGCCTTAAGCTAAAGGACGACATCGCAGCCCTGCTCGTGAAGCTGGAGCGCCGAATGTAGGCTCCCGGGCGGACTGGCTTGTCCGGGGCTAGTTCAAGCACGTTTTCGCGCCCGATGCCTCCGACCGCACCGCCCGCCGCCGGAAAGAGAAAGTCGGTTTCCGTCACATGCAAGGCGTGCATCGATGCCCTGCGCTCGGCCGAGCCGCCTAATCGCGGCGCTCAAAACGCGCGCATTGCCGCGTACGATCGGCGATCCGCAATGGGTGAAAATGGCGCAGCGAACACCCGCCATTTTGCACCAGCTAAGTTGCACCGTCATGGGAGCGTGGCCGATCAACGTCCCGTTCTTCTTGCGCACCATTGACCGCGTCATGGTCGCTCCGTCGCCGATGTAAACACTAATCCCGCGAAGCGTGTTGGGAGCATCCGGGAGCCCGGCCACGTCGGGCACATAGAAGAAGCGGGCCCCTTTCGCCGACACGCGATATCCAACGGCTGGTGCACGTACCGAATGTTGAACCGGGTACGCCTTGAATCTCACTCCATCGATCAGTACGGATTCTTGCGAGGGCATCTCGCGTCGGTCACGAATAGGAAAGCCATGGAGCAAATCCAACGTTTCCTTCGACGCATAGACCGGGCATGGCGCACCTTTGGCCAAGCCCCAGGCATGATCCGGATGGGCGTGCGTGAGGACGATTGCAGTCGGCGCGACGCTCGAAAGCCGACCGAGCCAGTCTGCTCCGCAATCGATCATGATGCGGGCATCATTATATTGAATGAGCAATGAGCTATGACGTCGATGCCGACGCGAGCGGATCGCGAGTTCGCCACGCGTGCCGAGAAACGTCAGATCAACCATCGTGGCTTGTTGTCGCACTTTGATGCCCAAATGGAATTAAGGTGGTCCCACGGGGCTTAACTGGGTCGCCCTGAGGACGAGACGCAAACGGCGCTTTACCTCGCCATTACCAAATGAGCCAATCCTAAAGCGTGGGCACCGCGTTGGCGTGACCTGGCGCCCGAGTAGCCGCACGCGGATGCGGTGGGGCCCCGTTAAAGCCGTTCAATTTCGAACTCCTCACAGGAATAACCGAGCATCGAAAGTCCCTCCTCCAAGAAATCGCCTAGCATTGGCATGCCAAGAAGATAACTGGCCGTGCGTTCATTGTGAGCGCGGGCCGCCTCTTCGCGGACTTCTGCCCAATCGCGGGCGGAATAGTCTTCCCGACCGAGCCATGCCAAGGTCACGAGGTCGATCTGCTCGTCCTCCGACAAAGAATTGATGAGAGACGTAAGCTCCTCGACGACCGGATCGTCTTCCCGGTCTTCGAGGACCGCAGCCTCCTTGTCGTCCGAAGGATTCGATCCTGGATCGGGTTCGTTCGCTTCCTCTTTGGCGTCGAATTCCCGCGCCTTGATGATGATGAAGCAGACTTTCTCAGGCGATATCGTGAGGGTTACCGCATCTTCGTCTGCTGGCATTGCCGGTGGGCGCAATCCTTTTTTCATATGCGTCACCTCGACTATTAGCGTTTCGTCGTTATTGCCAGAGGATACTAGGCGACTGTTGCTAGCCTGTCCTTGAGACAGGTCAATTTGGCCCGACGCTCTAGCCTGCATGCGCTTGAAAAAACGACATTCGGCCAGTTCTTTTTGATCGATATCAATGCGCGCGGCCGGCGCTTGATGTCAGCTATCGATACCGTCGCGCAGAGACAAGATTGGCGAAGCACGATAGTGAAACGTCTACGGGCGCGGATCTATCTACGCGATAAACCAGTCTACCGATGAAGCGAGGCGGAGGGACCCGTCGCTTGCCTGCCCGAACACACCGGAGGAGACTCCGGCCCGACGGGCCGCTGGCACGGGTCTCGCGCTTTGTAGTCGAACCACGCCCTTTCCGGATCCTAAGCGGTTTCGGAGGATCTTAATGCAAACCTATCCTGTCGATATCGATCCCGGGCAAGTGGCCCGTTGGCTGAAGGCGGAATGTGAAGTCGCGCCGTCCACTTTCAAAATCTCGGCGAGGCGCAGACAGGAAGTGCGAGAAATCCCCGTTCGGGCGGAAACCCACCTCGGCGACACGGAGCGCGAAGATCTGACTGAAATCGCGACCATCGCAACGCTGGAAATCGCGCCCGTCCATGCAAGTGATGGCTGGCTGCTCAGCGTCGTCGTCGAAGATGAAGTTGGCCCTCGTGTGTCCAATGGAGGCACCGGTGGTGAGGCCGAACAACAAATCGATCTTGGGACCTTTTACAAGGAATTCATTCGCCCGGGACGCGGCAACGCGACCGTGACTGCCGAAGTAGCAGACCCTGCGGCCAAAGAGCATCTCGCCCGCGTCATTCAAGCGATTGAGACCAATCGCCACGGCGCAGGTCAGGGAGCGTTGAGACGCTGAGCAAAACCCGCGGCCACCGGCGCAATGAACGCGAGGAGGCTTCCATGCTGACACGACGGACGGCCAGCGCTGGCTTGGCGAGCAGCGCCATACTCGCTGCCACGCTCAACCTTGCCGCCACCAACTCGACGGTGCGGGAACTGCCGCCGCCACGAAGCGAAGGTGGCAAACCCCTTAACCGTCTTTCGTACAGCAACGCCTCCGATGACCCTAACCCACGTTGATATGCGTCAAATGCGATCAGCGTATAACTGGTATCATTTCTACGATTAAGAGCTCACCCGACAGCTTCTCGAACCGCGATCATGCGATTCCAATGAGTGGCTTGAATGGCACACAAACAGATCCTGTTCCGCTCCGCCGCCCGCGAAAAAGTCTTGCGCGGCACGACACAGCTCGCCGATGCAGTGCGCGTGACATTGGGCCCCCGGTCTAAGTCGGTGCTGATCGAGAAAAAATGGGGCGTCCCGATCGTGTGCAACGATGGCGTCACCATCGCCAAGGAATTTGACCTCAAGGACCCGGAGGAGAATCTCGGCGCCCGGATGCTTCGGCAAGCCGCAGAAAAGACTGGGGACATGGTGGGCGATGGAACGAGCACGGCAACAATTCTGGCTCACGCGATATTTGCCGACGGCGTACGCAACGTGGTTGCCGGCGCGAGCGCGATCGACATCAAGCGCGGCCTCGATCGTGCCGCGAAGCGCGTAATCGAGGCTCTGCGGGCCATGTCGCGCCCTGTCAAGACACACAAGGAAAAGGCTCAAGTCGGCGCCCTTTCCGCGCATAACGATCCGGCAATCGGTGAACTCGTGGCTGACGCCATGGACAAGGTCGGTGGCGAGGGCGTGATCACGGTCGAGGAATCCAAGACCACTGAGACCGCACTCGATGTCGTCGAAGGCATGCAGTTCGACCGTGGCTTTATCTCTCCGTACTTCATCACAAACCCGGAGAAGATGGAGGCCGTCATAGAGGATGCGCTGATCCTCATCTCGGATCGCAAGATCAGCGTCCTCAAGGATCTGATCCCATTGCTGGAGCAGGTCGCAAAATCGGCCCGCCCTCTGCTCGTTGTGGCTGAGGATGTCGAGGGTGAGGCCCTCGCCACGCTGATCGTCAATCAGGTTCGCAGCGCGCTCAAGAGCTGCGCGGTCAAAGCCCCCGGTTTCGGCGATCGTCGCAAAGCAATGCTTGAGGACATTGCGGTGCTGACGGGCGGACAGGTCGTCTCCGAAGATCTAGGCGTCAAACTCGAGCATGTGGCCATCGAGCAACTCGGTCGCGCCAAGCGCATCGTTGTCGACAAGGATAACACTACGATCATCGGCGGTGCTGGCAATCGCAAGCAGATTGACGCGCGCATCGAGCAGATTCGCCGTGAGATCGAAAAGACCACCAGCGATTACGATCGCGAAAAACTACAGGAGCGGCTGGCGAAACTCTCCGGCGGCGTCGCCGTGATCCGTGTTGGCGCGCCCGCCGAATCCGAGATGAAGTCGAAGAAGGAAGCGCTCGACGACGCGATCAGCGCCACCAAGGCCGCAGTCGCTGAGGGAATCGTGCCCGGCGGCGGGTTGGCGTTGCTGCGTTGCGTCAAGGCCTTAACTGAGGAAGAGGCCAAATGCGAAGGCGACGAGAAAACGGGCGTTCAGATTCTAAAGCGGGCGCTTGAAGTGCCTACACGTCAAATCGCGGAAAATTCCGCCGTGGATGGCGGCGTTGTGGTTGCTCGCATGTTGAGCGGGACCAGCAATGAAGGCTTCGATGCCGGACGCAAGGAATACGTCGACCTGATCGAAGCCGGGATCATCGATCCGACTAAGGTCGTTCGAATTGCGCTCGAAAATGCCGTGTCGGTCGCCAGCATCCTGTTGCTGACGGAAGCGACGATGACGGAAATCCCCGAGGTCAACAAGGAACGCAACCCCGAAGCCGAATTGACAATGTAACGCGCTGCACGCATTGCGTGGTAAACAGATTGGAGTGAGACCATGCAGACGCCGGTCGAGATCGAATATCAAGGCATGGAAGCGAGGCCGCATATCCAGACCGCGCTTGCCAAGCATGTCGATGATCTTGAGCAGCGTTTTGGTCGCGTAACGGCTTGCCGGGTGGTGTTGAAGGCACCCGGCGGTCATCACCGGACAGGCGGGCTCTACGAGGTCAACATCCGTCTGGCGCTTCCCGACGGACGGGAAGTCAATGTCGACCGCACCGCGCAGGCCGATGAGCGCCATTCCGATCTGGACTTCGCCATCAACGACGCCTTCAAACGGGCGCGCCGGCAACTGCAGGATCAGGTTCGCGAGCTGCAGGGACAGGTGAAGCACCATGAAAATCTGCCAGTTGCCACGGTGGTGCGGCTCGATCCCTCCGGCGAATTCGGATTCATCGAGACCAGCGACGGCGGGGAGATTTATTTCCACCGCAACAGCGTGCTCGATGACGCCTTCCCACATTTAGCTGTGGGCACTCGCGTGACCTTTGCCGAGGAACTAGGCGAAAAGGGACCACAGGCGAGCACGGTGAAGGTGCTAGGAAAACATGGTTTGCGCGCGTGAACCAAACCGCCACCGCGGCCAGCACGGCAAAGTGGGAACATTTCCCGCATGATGCCGACGTCGGGGTGCGAGGATTTGGCGCGACCGCAGCCGAGGCGTTTGAACAGGCGGCGCAAGCACTGACCGCGGTGGTGACGCAGACCGCGGTCAAGCCAAAAATCCGGGTCGAGGTGACCTGCGAAGCGCCGGACCTCGAATTGCTGTTCGCCGAATGGCTCAATGCCGTCATTTACGAGATGGCGGTGCGCGGCATGTTATTCGGTCGTTTCGCCGTGCGGATCGAGGGCACGCGGCTCGCAGGGAGCCTGTGGGGCGAGCCGGTCGATGTCGAGCGGCATGCCCCTGCTTGCGAGCCAAAAGGCGCGACCTATACGGCGCTCAAAGTCACCGTGGACAATACCGGAGTTTGGTCGGCGGCCTGCGTCGTGGATGTGTAAGGGAGAGCGGCCATGGACCCTGCTCGCTTCACTCGTGTCGATGACACGACCTGGCGCGTCGAGCCGCATGGTGCGATGCGTGTGCCCGCCATCATCTACGCCGATGAGAAGCTTATCCGTGACATGGACGACAAGGTCTATGAGCAGGCGACCAATGTCGCTACGCTGCCTGGGATCGTCCAAGCATCATACGCCATGCCTGACGCCCATTGGGGCTATGGCTTCCCAATCGGCGGTGTGGCGGCCTTCGATCCGGATAAGGGCGGCGTGATATCGGCGGGCGGCGTCGGCTTCGATATCTCCTGCGGCGTCCGCACCATGCTGACCGGACTTAAAGTGGCTGACATCTCGCCGGTGCAGACGTCTCTCGCCGATTCGCTGTTTCGCCAGATCCCGGCCGGTGTCGGCAGCAAGGGCGCGATCACGCTCGATGCCATCGATATGGATGCAATGCTCACAGGCGGAGCGCATTGGGCGATCGAGCGCGGCTGGGGCGAGGCGCGCGACCTCGAGCGGATCGAGGAACAAGGCCGGATGGCGGGCGCCGAGCCCAGGTGCGTGTCCGAGCGCGCCAAGGAACGCCAGCGCCGAGAAATGGGGACGCTCGGTTCGGGCAATCACTATCTCGAGGTTCAGGCTGTCGCGGAACTCTTCGATGCGAAAGTTGCCGAGGCTTTTGGCCTCGCATGCGACGATGTCGTCGTCACCATTCATTGCGGTTCGCGCGGACTAGGCCACCAGATCGGAACAGAATTCCTGAGGGAAATGGTCGTGGTGGCGGAAGCCTCGGGCATTACGCTACCCGATCGCGAACTCGCCTGCGCGCCGATCAATTCCGAGGTGGGCCAGCGCTACCTGGGCGCGATGCGGGCGGCGATCAACTGCGCGCTCGCCAATCGTGAAATCCTCGGACACTATGCGCGACGGATTTTTGGGCACTTTTTTCCCAACCACGACCTGCGCCTGCTGTTCGATGTCTCCCACAACACCTGCAAGGTCGAACCGCATGTCGTTGCGGGAAAACGCTGCGACCTGTTTGTTCATCGCAAAGGCGCAACGCGCGCCTTCGGACCCGGTCACGAAAGCCTGCCCGAAGCGCTGCGTTCCGTCGGGCAGCCGGT
>Ga0097691_1001650_pt1 | contig 16001 bp, 12 predicted proteins | sample NGESurdeep072012_8_FD_72858 | JGI IMG/M metagenome (GOLD analysis project Ga0097691, IMG submission 72858) | Arctic peat soil microbial communities from Barrow, Alaska - NGEE Surface sample 210-1 deep-072012 | ecosystem: Environmental > Terrestrial > Soil > Wetlands > Peat ... | reverse complement strand
GTTCGCGGAGTACGCGCCGTCGCTCGTCGAGCTCAGCATCGTCGTCGGGGCGCTCGCGGCCCTTGCCCTCGTCTACACCCTCGCCGAGCGCCACCTGCCGATGAGCGAGCACCAGGGGCACCTGGTGGGCGCCTTCCTCGGGTCCGGCACGCCGGACGCGCCCGCCGGCTCCGAGGCCCCGCCGGGACGATCCGCGGAGCCGCTGTTCGACGGCGCCGGTGGTGTGCTGTGACGAGGAAGCGGATCCGGCGCGCCGGCCTCGCCCTCGTCGCGATCGTCGCCACGGTGGCGGTCGGGGCGGTTGTCGGGCTTGGGATCATCAACTCCGGCCTGGTCGACCCCCTGGTCGCACGCGTGCCGCAGGCTACGGCCACCCCCGGCACCCCGTCGCCGACCACGCCCGGCGCGTCGCCCACCGGGCCCGGTGCGTCGCAGTCCGCGCCGCCCCTTGCCGTGACGCTGGAGATGCCGGTCGGAGCCGATTGCCTTGGCTGTCACACGACCGCGGCAGGCGGCGTCGGGACCGCGACGGTGCCGCCCATCGGCCATCCGCTGGCGGGCTGGACGAGCTGCACCTCCTGCCACGCCAACGACAGCCTGGTGAAGACTGCGCCCGGCCATTCAGGCATCCACGCGGACCAATGCCTCCTCTGTCACACCGCCACGACGCCGGCAGCCGTGGATCGCCCGCACTCCGCCCGACAGGACGTGCCCTGCCTCTCCTGTCACGGGAAGACGGCGCCGCTGCCGGACAGCATGAAGAACCGGTCCGAGACGACCTGCTGGCTGTGCCACCCGGCGGCGGCCGTGCAGGCGCCGCCCTACCCCCATCCCACACCCGCCGACGGCATCTGCCTGACCTGCCACAGCGCCGCCAGGCTGGGGGCGCTCCCCGCCGACCATGCCGGGCGGACGAACAGCCAGTGCTCGGCCTGCCACGGTCCGGCCGCGAACCAGCCGCCCAAGGCACCGCACGACCTGGCATCCCGCGCGGGGATGTGCGCCTTCTGTCATGGCCAGCAGGTGCAGTCGCAGTAGGCGGGAAGCCCGGTTGGGAGCGTGCGCTGCACTCGGCCTGCGTCCCGCTGCTGGTCGCGCGGCGCGCGGCCGGCGAGGGCCGAGCGAAACGGTCAGAGGTCGGCGACGTCGATCAGGCCGCGGCGGATCGCGTACTTGAGCAGCTCCACCCGATCGTGGAAGCCGAGCTTTTCCATGACATTGGCCCGGTAGTTGTGGATGGTCTGCTCTGAGAGGTGGAGCGTCCGGGCGATCTCCCGGTTGGTGTGGCCGATGACAGCCAGGAGCATGACCTCGCGCTCGCGCTCGCTGAGGTTCTCGTATGGATCCTCGAGCATGCCCTGCGGGGACTTCAGGACGTACGTGTTGACCATCTTCGTCACGATCGCGGGGCTGACATAGGTCTGGCCACGCGCCACGGACCGCAGCGCCGTGACGACATCGGCGGCCTGCGCCTCGCGCGTGAGGAAGCCATCAGCGCCGGCCTTGATCGCGAGGGAGAACTGCTCGGAGCTGCTTCGGCACTCGAGGGCGAGGATCTTCGCGGTCGGCCTGGCGGCCCGGATCGACTCGATCGACTGGAACGAGGTGCAACCGGAGCGATCGAAGGGGAGACATTCGGCGATGACCACGTCGGCGACCGTTCGCTCGATCTCGTCACGGAACGTCTCGCGGCTCTCGACCTCGCCGATCACCTCCATGTCGGGCTCGGCGTCGATCACGTCCCGCAGCCCGGCGTTGAGCATCGGGAACTCGAAGATGGCCAGGAGCACGCCCAGCTTGGTACCGTTCCCCGGTCCGTGCCCGTTCGATCGCACCATGAGCATCAGCCCTTCGGGAGGTCCGTTGGCGTGCCGGGAACGCCATTCCCGCCGAAGGTGGCGTCCACCTCGGCCCTGATCTCTGCGAGGGAGCGACCCTCCGCGATCCGCTGCTTGGCCAGGAGCGCGATCTGGACGCAGACGTCGCAGTAGGAGGCATGCTCCTCGTAGGCGACCGCGCCGACCGACATCCGCGACCGAAGGAAGCAGTCCAGGTTGCTGCGGTGCTGCATCGCCGCGCAGCCGCAGTAGCAGGGCATCCACTGGATCACGTCGGGGCGCTCGAGGGCGTAGCGGTACGCTTCCTGCACCCGCGCGTCCGCATGGCTCACGTAGTCGGGCCGCGCCGCCCAGGCGGCCTCGATCGCCGCAGCCTCCGCGCCGGGATCATGCGACGCGGCGGCCGGCATCGCCGTCGCGGGCGCGGCCGAGGCGCCCATCGTCGGCATCGCCGTCGCGTGGTCGCCCCCGGCGCAGGCGGCTACGAGGCCGCCCGAGAGCGCCAGGACGAGGACGGCCAGCGTCCCGGAAAAGGCGAGGCGGCGTCGGGACCGCGGAGTGGCGGGGACGCGCATGGAGAGCTCCTTCCTGTCGGTGTTCATGGGCCGGACGCAGCTGGTGGACGGGCGGCGGCCGCGACCGCGATCAGCGGCCAGCGGACCCCCTCCGGGACCGTGCCCGCGGAGCCGCTGATGAACGGCGCGGTCACCGGCAGCACCTTCTCCGCGTGGCAGCGGGCGCAGTAGACCGGCTGGTGGCAGTACGCGCACGCCTGATTCCCCTGATCGCGGATGACCTGGGCGTGGTTGGTCATCATCGTGTCGTGCCTCACGGTCACGGCGCCCGTCTTGTGGCAATTGATGCAGTAGTCCCGGGCGTGGCACCCGCCGCATGACTGGCTGCCCGGGTCCACGGACGTCGCCACGTTCCGGTGGTTGAAGACGTAGAGGGGGTCCTTGTGCGTCGACGGCGGCTGGCCGAGCGGCAGGCTGGCGATGGCCGTCCCGATCTGGGGGAACGTGTGGCAGGTGTCGCACGTGGAGGGGATGACCTCCTTCGTGACGGCGCCGTCCTTGACCAGGAAGTGCCCGCCGTCGTGGCAACGGAAGCAGCCGGGGAAGTCGAGGTGGCCCAGGAAGTCCGGGTAGGAAGCCGCCGTCACCTTCATCTCAGGTGTGGCCGACAGGCGGTACAGGACCTTGATCTGGGCCACGGCCTGGTCGATCGCCGCCGCCTTCGTGCTGGCGGTGTCCGGATAGTTGAGCTGGTAGAAGCTGGTGAGCTTGTCGACCTCCGCGTCTGCGGCCGCCAGGTCCGGGTAGCCGGACCAGAGGATTCGCATCGCCTGCTGCTTGATGTAGGGGAGTGTGGGGTCGATCTGGCCCGAGACGAGCTCGGCATCCATGCTCCGGCCGGGGTTGGGGATCGGATGCCCCACCCGGTTGTGGCAGGTGATGCAGTCGACCGTTCGGTCCTTCTCGGTGGCCTTGAGCTTGGCGATGTCCGGCCCGACGTCCTCGGCGACCCCGATCTTGTCCTGGGCGATGAACTCCTCGACGGTCCCGTCGGCGCGCGTGACGGCCACGTAGTCGATCTTCCCGGCGTTCTCCGACGGGGTCCGATAGCGGACGTCCGTGAGCACGTGCCAGTGCACGCTGCGGTTCACGTCGGCGACGTCGCCGGAGCCGGGCCGGATCATGAGACCCACGAACTGGCGGGTGTTGTTCGCGTCCTCGGTGAACGTCGTCCGCGTCACGAGGTTGACCGTCGCCAGCCGCTCCAGCGAATGGCAGCGCAGGCAGGTGTCCTTCACCGGGGGGAGGTCGCTGTGGTCCGGGGGTGGCACCGGCTTGGGATACACGCCCGTGATCACCTGGATCAGCTGCTTCGTGCCGTTGAGCTTGGCCTTGATCCAGCCTTCGACGCCCGGCTCCACGTGGCACTCGCCGCAGGTGACATCCCGGTGCGGGCCGGCCTCGTAGGCCGCGAGCTCCGGGCCCATCTGGTGGCAGCGTCCGCAGAAGCTGGCGGTCTCCGTCCACTGGATGAGGGTGACGCCCGTCCAGACGGCGGCGAACCCGAGGGTCCCGACCACGAGCAGGAGGGCGAAGATGCCCGTCCGGGAGCGCGGAAGCCGGATGCGGGGAAAGCGGCCGCGCAACCCGCGCTTCCGCGCCCTTGCCGTCGCCGGCGCCGGCGCCGCGAGCGCGACCGCTGCGTCCGGCAGCGCCGCGTCGTCGCCGGGGGCGCGCGTTCCGGGCTCGCTCATTCAGTGCGACTCCGTCAGCCGTTGACGATCTGCTGGACCAGCTGCTCCATGTCGCCCGGCGTCAGCCGACCGATCCGCACGTCGCGGATGATCCCGTCGCGCCCGATGAACAGGTGGAGCGGGATGCCGTAGGTCCGGTAGAGGTCCGCGATCGTCCCGGACGGGTCGGCGACCATGGGGAAGGTGAAGCCCACCCGTTTCGCGTAGTCCAGGACCGCGGCCTGGTCCTCCTGGATGAAGACCCCGACGACGGCCAGGCCCTGCGCCTTGTACTTCGCGTAGGTCGCCTGGAGGTCCGTCGCCTCGGCCCGGCAGTCGGCGCACCAGCTCGCTCCGAACGTCAGCCAGGTCGGCTGGCCCTTCAGCGCGGCGATCGAGACCGCCGAGCCGTTGATCGCCGTCGCTTGAAAGTCGGGCGGAACGTCGCCGGTCCGGGGCGGCGCGCCCGCCGGGGCCGCTCCGGGGAGGAGCGTGACCCCATCGTCGGTCGGCCGGTCGACGATCCAGGCTGCCGCCCCGATGAGGATCGCCGCCACCGCGAGGACGATGATCGTCCGCAGCCGTCCCGCGCCGAGGCCGGTGGCCCGCGGCACGGGCACCTGCATCCCATCCATCGCCGTCATCCGTCTGTCCGCCGGTCCGGCTCAGCCCAGGCCGCTGTAGCTGTGGAGCCCGCCGAAGAAGAGATTCCCGAAGTAGGTGAGGAGCGTCGCGCCGAAGCCGATCAGGAGGAGGGCGGACGCCTTGCGCCCGCGCCACCCGCGGACGACCCGCGCGTGGAGGTAGGCCCCGTAGATGAGCCACGTCACGAGCGAGGCGGTTTCCTTGGGGTCCCAGCTCCAGTAGGTGCCCCAGGCCGTGGCGGCCCAGACCGCGCCAAGGACCACGGTCAGGGTCAGGAACGGGAAGCCGATGACGATCGCGCGGTACCCGATCTCGTCGAGGACCTCCGGCTTCGGCAGGCCCCAGCGGCCGGTCTCCGGCTGGATGAGGTAGAGGAGGGCCGCCGCGAAGGCGACGGTGAAGGAGCCGTAGGCGACGATGGCGGTCGCGACGTGGACCGTGAGGAGCATGTTGTTCTGGAGCGCCGGGACCAGCGGCTCGATGCTCGCCGGGACCGTCGCGGCATATCCAAGGAGCGCGAGCGCGACCGGGAGGGCCAGGAGGCCCAGGATCCGCTGGTGGTACGTGCGCTCGAACCAGAGGTAGGCGCCCAGGATCCCGAAGGCGAAGGCGATCGAGAACTCGTACATGTTCGAGAACGGGCCGTGACCGGTGGCGATGGTGCGGAAGACCAGGCTGGCCAGGAGGACGATGAACCCGAGCCACGCGAGGAGGGTGGCGTAGTGCCCGATCGAGGTCGTGCGGGGCCCCGCGGTGAAGCTGACCCCGCCGGTCATCATGGGGACGCCGGCGGCAGCCAAACGGGCCGCCCGGACGCCCGAGAGGGCGTAGAAGACGTAGCCGACGAGGGCGAGGATCGTGCTCAGCGTCCCCGCGACGAAGGCGTACTCGGCCAACTTTCCCATGGTTGCGCGCTCCTCAGCTGCGCGCCGGGCCGGTGACGGCCTGGCGGATTTCCGTGACGAGAGAGGTGAACTCGGCGTCGAGGCCGGTGTCGCGGCGGCCGACCGCGGCGATCGAGAGAGACGTCCCACCATCCGGCCGCGCCAGGAGACGTCCCCAGACGCGCCGGTACGGGATGTAGAGCCGGATGACGAAGCCCACGACGAGGAGGAAGCAGCCCAGCCAGACGAGCGGCGCCCCAGGGTCGCTGGCGACGCTGAGGCCCGTGTACTTCGACTCGCGATCGAAGGTGAAGCTCAGGCCCTCGATCGTCGTTGCGGTGCCCTGGTCGATTGACTTCTGGACGACCGCGTCACCGGTGTCGGCCTTGTAGAGCTCGATGGCGACCTGGCCCGGCTTGACGCTCGGGTCGTTCGGGCCCGTGGTCGCCACGACCCAGACCGCCAGGTTCTGCCCCGGGATGGAGAACGTGCCGATCTTGTTCCCCCCGTTGTTCGACGTCCAGGCAAGCGGCACGCCCCCGGAGAAGAGGGTCGTGCCGGCGACGTCCTTCACGGTCACGACAGCGGCCGGTCCAAAGAACGCCTGGTAGAAGGCGACGTTCTCGTATTGGAGCGGCTCGTTGACCCGCACCAACTGCTGGGCGACCACCTGGCCGTCGCGCTTCACGGTCACGTCGCTGACGTAATCGAGGGGCGCACCGTTCGTGGGGCTGTAGGTGTCCTGGAAGGAATTCAGCGTGATCGTCGCACCGTCCTTCGACGGGATCGCCGACGTCTCGCCCTCGGCCAGCATGAACTGCGTGTCGCGGAAGCCGAACATCGAGCCGACCATCGCGCCCGCCAGGATCACGACGATGCTGATGTGGGCGACGAGGCCGGCCCACGGCGCCCAGCGGTTGCGGTCGAAGTAGAGGTGGACGGTCCCGTCGTCCTCGACAAGGGTCCGGTAGTGGTGGTGCGAGAAGACCCCCTGGACTGCCGCCACGACCTCGACCGGCGCCCGGTGGAAGGTCATCGCCTCGTGCTGGGGCGCGTGCTCGAAGAACGAGGGGCCCACGGTGATGTGGGGACGCCGCATCGTCTGCCACGTCCCCGGGATCCGCTGCACCGTGCAGGCGACGAGCGAAGCTGCGAGGAGCGCCCCGATGGTCCGCAGCCAGACCGACGTGAAGATCGTGAAGAGTTGGAGTCGGTCCATGACGTCCGTCCAGCCGCCGTACCTCGGGCGGGCCTCGGCCAACCAGCTGGCCCGCGCCTGCGGGTCTTCGGCGACGCCGGCGGGCATCTGCATGAGCAGGGTGCCGACGAGCGTGAGCGCCGCGAAGCCGAGAATCAGGAGCAGGGCGAGCTTCATCGAGGTGAGCAGGTGCCATAGCCTGTCCAGCGCCGAGTCGACGCTGCCGGTGCGCTCGATGGCGCCCGGGGCCGGCACGGGGCCGCCCGCGAGTTCGTGGGTCGTCGCGTTCTGCGCCATTCGTGCGCCTCCGTCAGCCGCCGAGCGGCGCTGTGAGCGCCGCGAGACGCATGAGCAGGTTGGTGACCATGAGGACGCCGAGGCCGACGAGCATCGCCCCGCTCACGAGCGAGACGGCGCGATAGTGGCGCCCGACCCAGTTGAGCTTGCGAGCGAGCGCCGTCGCTCCCATCGCGACGGCGAGGAACGGCACGGCGAGGCCGGCGGCGTACGCGAGGAGGAGGACGGTTCCCTGGGCGACGCTCTGGGTCGTCGAGGCGAGGCCGATGATGCCGCCGAGGATCGGGCCGATGCAGGGGCTCCAGCCGGCGGCGAAGACGACGCCGAAGAGCAGCGACCGGCCGTAGCCGGGGGCCTGGAGGCTAATCCCGGCGCCTGGGCCGCCACCAAGCGCCAGGGTCCCGCCGCCACCGTCCCCGAAGGTGACCGTGCCGCCGCCAACGGCTGCGCCGCCGAAGGCCGGCATCGGGCGCGTGTCGCGCCAGAGGGCGCGAAGGTTGATCACGCCGGCGACCTGGAGCCCGAGGACGATGAGGACGATCCCACCGACTTGGCGAAGGTACTTCGCGTTGTCGGCCAGGGCGTACCCGATCGCTCCGATCGAGGCCCAGAAGGCGACGAAGACGAGGGTGAAGCCGGTCACGAAGCTGAGCCCGTGGAAGAAGCTCCGGCGGCGGTCCGCCGCGCCGGTGGCGCCCACCATGTACCCGACGTAGGCCGGGACGAGGGGCAGGCAGCAGGGCGAGGCGAAGGAGACCACGCCCGCCAGGAACGCCACGAGGAGGCCGATCCCGGCCCCCACGGTCATGGCTGAGGGCTCCCGGACGGGGCCGCGGACGGGGCAGGGGAAGCCGCCGGGGAGGCGGGAGCCCCGCTCGCCGCCGGCGCGCCGCTCGGGGCGGGGGATCCTGGCGCGAAGCTGGCGAGGGCGTCCAGGTGGGCCTTCACCGTCTTGGCGATGTCGCTGTCCGGGGCGAGCTCGACGACCCGGGACCACTCGCGCTGCACCCCGGCCATGTCAGCCGGTTGGCGGTTCAGGTAGAGGAAGCCGAGGTCGTAGTGCGCCTCGACGTTCTTGTCGTCGATCGTCACAGCCTGCTTCCACGCTGTCTCGGCCGTGGCGGCGTCGTCCTGGTTGAAGGCGGTGGCGCCGAGGGCGAGGAAGCCGCGCACGTTGGTGGGCTCGACCGCGGTGACCTTCGCGAACCAGTCGCCAGCGGTCTTGAAGTCGCCCGTCTTGTAGTACTCGTCGCCGAGTGCCATCAGGGAGTCGGCGTCCTTGGGGTTCGCCTGGATCTTCACCATGAGCGCGGCGACGGCCACCTGGTCGAGGACCGGCGTGCTGGCGGCGGCGCTGGGGGCCGGCGTGACGCCCGCGCCGATGACACTCGCGCTCGTGCCGCCGGCGTTGAAGCCGAGGACGACGACGATCACGAGCGCCGTGACCGTGGCGCCCACGAGGGCGAGGTTGCGGAAGGCGGGCGAGGCGAACAAGCTCAGGAGCCAGCTCGGGCGGGGCGTGCTGCTGGCGGCCACGGCGGAGGTCGCGCGTTCGTGGGCCGTGCCCACCGTTTCGCGGTGGGCGCCCGGGGTCACCTCGGCGAGCAAAGCATCGATCTCGTCGTCACTGACGATGCGCCGGCCGTTCTCGTCGACGCGCGGCGCGGCGATCCCCGCCGCGGCCGCCGCGCCCGCCGTCACGGCGGGGACAACCGCGACGAGGGCCGGGGCAGGGGTATCCCGGCGAGCCGGAGGTGTCGCCGGCTCGCCGGGCAGGACGGCCGGTCGCGCACCCGCCCCGACAAGGGCGACGGCGCGGGAGAGCGCGGCCGGGTCCGTAAGAAGTGCGTACGCCTCATCGGCGCCGGAGGCCTGGACGCGTGCCCAGGTCCGCAGGCTGCGCGGCGCTGCCGTGAGATACGCGGAGACCGCCTCGTGGGCGGTGCTCACGTCCTCGGGCGTGGCGGACGGGTCGAGCCCGAGGCGGGCCAGGAGCTCGTGCTCCAGCTTCTGGGGGCTCATGGTTTTGGTGGCGGCCGGCGCGATCATCGCGCCGATCCCGCCGGGCGCGCCCACCGGGTGCGTGCTCGTGCTCCGTTCATCTCGGGTTGCCCTCGTTGATCGGCCGGGTCCATACCCGGGCCGTGACACCTGCGCTGAAGTGTCGTGTTCGCGGCCCCCTGATCCCATCCGCCGGGGGGCACAAATGCGCCGGCGCGCAGATGCTCGATCGATAGGGAGGCCCGCCAGAGGTTCTACCGATGGATAGAGGGAGGGCCGCGGACGCTGCTGAATGGGCCGCCTGGGTCTGCCGCGGACTCGAAGCGAGTGGTCTCGCGACCGCCGTCCGGCCCTATCCGTGGCTATTCGGTTGAGCGTTGTCTCGCCCGCAACAAGGGGCCTCGCAGGCTCCCGGCGATGACCGACGGTCGTGTCATTCCCGGCAATTGCTGCGGGCCGGGCACGGGCCAGTGCGTGTCGCGGCCGCGCGCACGCTGTCAACCGACCCGACATCGGCGTCTTGGTGTTCGGTGTGCAACGGCGCGGCAGCGAGGCTCCCTCTCATGGCGGCGGGCCTGTAGCGGGGGATCACCAAGCCCGTGACCGGGTTCAGTAGCCCTTGGCCTTGTGTTCGTAACCGTGGCAGGTCAGCGTGCACGAGCCCGTGCCGATCCCTGTCGCTGTCCAGCCCAGGACGCCGGTGACACTATTGGGCAGAACGTTCGGCGCAAAGTTGACCAGCCGCGTGTTCGTGCGATCGCCGACCTGGTAGGCGAGCGCCGTGCCGTGGATCCGGAAGTGGCACTCCGCGCAGACAGCGTTCCCTTGGCCGGCTCCCGGCGTATCGATGTCCGTGCCGCCGTTGCCCTTGCCGCCGATGATGGTCAGGTGCTTCTGGTGCAAGCTGAAGTTCGTGGGGGCTGACGAGGAGTTGCTGACAAACCCTTCCTCCGCGTGACAGACCAGGCAGAGCGCGGAGTCCGCCGCGGCGTACGCCTCGTCCGAGGACTTCAGCACGCGATCCCGGTAGTTCTGGATCAGGATTCCGCGGTTGTTGCTGGTGTGCGGGGCCAGATCAGCCCCGGCGGCGGTCGCAGCGGTGCCGTTCGGCGGCAGCGTCGCGTTCCACTTCTGGGGGTCGCCGTGGCAGTTGACGCAGCGCACCGTGTCGCCCGGCGCGAAGTTCCACTGCTTGTATGGCGACGTGCCGGCAAGGCTGTCGATCATCGCCGCCGTGCCGTTCGTCCCCGGAGCCTCCACTGGGTGATACGAGGCGTTGTTGGGGTTGAACTCGATCCCTGTGTCCAGAGTGTCCCGCGAGGGATGCAACGGGTCGTTCGAGTTGAGCGTCGTGAACCCCGAATGGCACTTGAGGCAGATCTCGTATTCGCGCGTCGGCTGCCGGCCGGCCGTGCCGTCGAGGAACGTGTATGTCGGTGCCGCACGAGCCCCGCCGTTGGACACGGAGACGCCGGAGATGGCCGCCTGGCGGCCGGAGACCGTCCAGCCCGTGATCGTCTGGTCCGGGGCGGTCGATGTCGCGTTGTGCGAGTTGTGGCAGTCGGTGCACAGGCTGTGCCGGTTCGAGATGCCGCCAAACTCGTTGACCTGGGCCGAGGAGTGGGTGTTCGGGGCCAGGGGCTCCGTGATCGCGTCGTGGCGGTAGAAGCTCCGCGTCGTCGCGTCGTTGGCCGGCACGGCCGTGTCGGTGTACCGGGTGGACACGTTCAGCGACGAACCCGTCCCGTCGTGGCAGGCGAGACAGACCTGCGCCTGTGGTGCCGCCTTCGCCAGCAGCGGTGTCCCCTGCGCGGCGTGCGCCGAATGACACGCGGCGCACGTGTCCGAGACGAGCGACGTGTCCGGCGCGTGGGGAGACGCGAACAGGGCGTAGAGCGGAGCCTGCGCCTCCGGCGCAGGCTCCAGGGCGACGGCGAGGCGGTAGATCGGCGTCCGGCCGCGATCGGACCAGGTCGCAGCGATCACGTCGGGCGTGACGAGCGGGAAGTCAACGCCACCGATGCCGCGTGAGTTCGACGTGCGGGCGTCCACGGGCGGGCCAACCGGCACACCGTCCCGCTGCCCGGGCGTCAGCTCGACGCGCGGCGTCGACTCGCTGATCACGCTGGCGCTGGTCGCGCTGGTGATCGCCCGCCCGCCGTCCGTCAGGCGCAACTCGAACCATCCGCCTGGCGGGAGGTCGATGGAGGCGCGGACCGTGAACTCCACCTCGGTGTAGGAGTCGCCCGGCACGGTGATCGTGGCCATTCCGGCCGGACCCATGATGCGGCGTCCGGTTGCGGGCGCCTGCGTGGGGTCGTCCGTGTCGCGAATGGCGATCTCCCGGGCGTTGATCGGCTCCTGCGCCGGCCCTGGGAGGGTCCCCGTGCCGACGCCGGTCCTTCGCCACTCGGCATCGACGTAGAACGGCACGCCGGCCAGGGAGTCTCCGACCGGGACGTCGACGAAGGTCGCGGACCCGCCGAGGCGGTATTGGAGGCGTGGCGCCATGGCAGCGGCGGGCAGGTCGGCGTTGCGGACCTGGAAGCGGACGCGGAATGCATCGAACCGAAGGACGCCGGTGAGGTCCGTGTCCGTCGCGAGGTAGGTCGGGTCCTGGGTCACTGTTTCGACCCGGGCGAACACTGAGTGCTCCACCACGAGCGCGGGAGCCACGAGGACGGTCACCGAGTCGGTCACCGCGATGCCATCGGCGCGCTCGAGGCGGGCCTCGATCGTGGCCCGGAAGGCGGGCTCGCCCGCGGACGAGCGGACCGGGGCGCGCAGGCGCGGGGCGACGGTGGCCTGGATCCGGTCGCGGACGTCCCCGAGGGGCCACTGGATGGTCCGGGCCGTTGCGTCGACGACGCCGCCGTCGGGGTCGACGACGGTCCAGCCGGCCGGCAGCTGGGCCACCAGCCGCACGCTGCTCGCCGGGGTCTCGACGCGGGCGGACAGGGCCAGGCTCAATACGGCGCCGGGATCGATCCGGTGGCGCCCGCCCGGCGGCGCGTCCGAGGTCAGGACGATGGTCCCTCGAACGGGCTCGGGAGAAAGGCTCGGCGACGGCTCGGCCTTCGGGTCGGGCGAGGGCGAAGGGTCGGCAGATGGCGAGGGATCCGGCGAGGGCGACGGATCGGGCGTCGGCGTTGGCGTCGGATCCGGCGACGGCGACACGGAGGGATCCGGTGCGGACGACGGATCGGGCGCGAGCGTGGGGGACTCGGACGGTGTCGGTGTCGGATCGAGAACAGGTGTGGGTGTCGGGTCGGGTGCTGGCGTCGCCGCCTCGGACGGCGCGAGCGTGGGGTCGATGGCGCCAACTGTCGGGACGACCGGCGTGAACGCCAGGGCGGCGGCGACCAGCACAAGGAAGGCCCCGAAGAGGGGTCCCGTGCGATGCTGGATTGTTCGTCGGTGCGTCATGACGGTGGTGCTGCGTCCTTCGGTGCCCCCAGGCCGCGGAAGTCGCCCAGGAGCCGGGAGACGTCTCGGCGGGCCGGCGTGGCGCCGGCCCGCGAATAACCATCTGTGGAAGCTAGATCAAGGAAGGACGGGGGCCGGCGTGGGGCCGACCTGGGTTCCGGCGGTGATCGTCCCCGTGGGATCGTGACAGGCCTGGCACGTTCCACGGTTGTCGATCTTCAGGAGGCGGCTATCGCCCACGGGCGCGGCAGCACCGCCCGGGTAGGTCTCGTTCGCCGAGTAGATGCCTGGCATCTGGGCGTTGGAGCCGTGCGCCACATGGCACGTGGTGCAGGGCTTGTTCGACGTGTTCGAGTGGCGGTACTTGAAGATCGCGTCGCCGCTGTTGTCCTGGAACGGAGTACCGGTGATCGCCAGGTACCGGGAGTGGCACTGGGCGCACCAGGCGTTGATCTGGCCGTTGAACGTAGCCTGCTGCCCGTTGGGCGCGTCGTTGAAGGTGCTGGCGGTAACGGTGCCGTTCCACGGGACCTTCCTGTGGAAGTAGTCACCGGCCGTGTTGGAGAACGCGGCCGCCTGGCTCGCCAGGAGCGTGCCATTCGGCTGCTGGATGACGGTGTAGTTCCGCTCGTCGCCAGCAGGCGGCAGCGGAGCGTCCGTGACGGTGACCGGAGTTGTGGCCGCGACCGCGGTCCCGCCCCCGAGCGTCGGAATGGGCTGGAGGATGCGGTACTGCCCGTTCCCGTGCGGGTTGTGGCAGCTCGCGCATTCGAGCGTCGTGGTCCCGCCCGGGTTGGCGGTCGTGCTGAACGTGGTCCCGGGGGTTCCGGCGATGTTGCCCCAGGCGATGCCCGAGGAAGCGACGCCGCCGGGGCCGTCGAGGTCGAGGTGCGCGGAGGTCACCGCCTGGCCGGCGATGGCGCCGGTGCCGTCCACTCGGACCGGGACCTTCGCGTTCTCGCGAACGCTTGACCCGGACATGTAGGCGACGCGAACCGCGGCGCCGGAGCCGATCGCCGCGGTGACGAAGCCACCGTTGCGAAGGGCGCCGAGGATGACCGTGCCCCGGACCTGGCCGGTGCTGGCGGCGGCCAGCGTGTACTGGACGCCGTTTTCGACGTTCGTCGTGGCGCCAGTGCCTGTCGCGCCGTGGCACGCCAGGCAGAGGGTCGATTGGTCCTGAACGAGGAGCAGCGCGCCCTGAGCGGTGTGGGCCCTGTGACAACCTGCGCAGCTGTCGGCGGTAAGTCCGCCGACGCCGGAGTTCGTCGCGGCGACGTGGGGTCCACCATCCGCCAGGGCAGGGATCGCGGCAAGGAACAGCCAGAGCGCGGCCCCTGCAAGCAGGAGTGTCAATCGCCTCACTGGTCCTCACCTCCTTTCTCTGACTCTGTAGGTGTTTCGATCAATGGGCCGCCACGATCGGCGGCGTGCGTCAGTCGGGCGTCACCTCCCTCAACCTCCTGCCAGGAGCCTCAGTAGCTCCAGATCTGCACGCGGTCGTTGAACGTGTCGGCCACGTACACACGCCCGCGCGCGTCGACCGCGACGCTATTGGGGTATTCGAAGGTGCCGTCTGCGATGCCCTCGCCCCCGAAGAAGCCGAAGTAGTCGAGGCGCTGGCTGTCGCCGCTGGGGCTGCGGAAGACGAAGACGCCCTGGCCGGTCGAGTCGGCCACGAACACGCGCCCCTGGCCGTCCATGGCCAGGCCGCGTGGCAGCCCGAGATTGCCCTGGCCCGCACCGCGGCCCACCTGGGCGCGGACCTGGCCGTCGGTGCCAAACACAAGCAGGCGGCCGTTGTTGCTGTCGGAGACGTAGACATTGCCGGCGCCGTCAACAGCGACTCCGTTCGGGAAGGAGAGCTTGTCGTTCTCACCGAGCGTCCTGACCACGGTGGCGGTGCGATCGATGACGAGGACCTTCTGGAAGGGTCCGGAGAGGTCCGTCACGTACAGGTTGCCCTTGGCGTCGAAGGCGAGCCCCAGGGGTTGCCACCCCTGCCGCGGCTCGGCCAGCGTGAACGTGCGCTGGTAGGCTCCGTCGCGGTCGTAGACGTAGATCGCCCCGGTCATGCGGTCAGACATGTAGACCTCGCTGGTCAGAGGATCCACCGCCACGTAGACCGGCACGTGCTGAGTGCCGGTGCTCTCCGGAGGCGCCATGGTGCCGACCTTGTTGCCGCCGGCATCGAAGACCAGCCCGACCCGGCTTCCCTCGGACTGGGTGACGTAGATCCGGTCGCCCGACGGGCTGACCGCCACGCCGGAGGGTCGCTGGGCGCCGTAGACGGCCGTTGCGTAGGTCGGGATCTGGGACTCGGGGATCAGCGGGATCGGCGGGCTGATCGGCTGGCGGAAGATCAGGTACCAGATGACGATCGTCACCAGCATCGCCAGGAAGCCCAGCAGGAGCAGCAGCAGGCCTCTCTTGCGGCGCCTGCGCCTCTCCTCTTCCTCGGACGCGCCCGCGGCGACCGGCTCGCCTTCGATGGCGGTCGGCGGGACGGGCAGGCCCTCCGCGGTGATCTCGGCGGTCATCAGTTCGTCCCTCCGGCCGGCGCGCCTGGGACCGGCAGGGCCGGGAGGGCGCTGGGGCCTGGGCCGACGCGGCCCATCCCGAGGCGGGCTGCTGCGTTGTCGGGGCTCTTCGCCAGGGCTTTGCCGTACCAACCGGCGGCTGTGGCAGTGTCGCCCTTCGCCTCGTAGAGGAGGCCGAGGCCGATTGCGACATCAACCGAGGCGTCGCTGTCGACGATCGCCACCAGGCGCGGCTCGGCCAGGGCGGGCTTGCCGGCTGCCAGGTCGGCCATCGCGCCGGCCCACTCGGCCATCGCGGTCTTGCCGGCCTTCGTGAACCCCTCGGCGAGCGCCATGTACGGCTCGCTCCAACCGATCGGCACGAAGGCGACCGCGGCTCGGAGGGCGGTCTCGGCCTTGTCCGTCTCACCGGTCGCGACATACGCCGTCCCGATCAGGTAGAGCGCGTCGGCGTCCGAACGCTTGATCGCGAGGGCCTTCTCCAGGAACGGGATCGCGTCGGCGGCCTTGGCCTGCTTCATCGCGATCGAACCCAGGCTGTAGTAGGAGGCCTCGAGCATCGGGTCGACGTTGGCCATCTCGCCGCCCTTGGCGATGTCGACCACGGCCTGGTAGTCCTTTGCCGCGTTGTCGAGCTTGTCGAGGCCCATGTAGGCGCCCGCGCGACCGTACTTCGCCAGCTCGTCCGCCTTGCCGGTCTCGACGATCGCGTTGTACTGGACGAGCGCGTCGTCGAAGCGGCCCTTGGCGACGTACGTGTCGGCCAGCTGCCCGCGCGAGGCGACGTCGTCCGGCTTGTCGCGGACCGCCTGCTCCAGCGCGGCGAGGCGCTGGTCCACGATCGGGGTTGTGGCGGGGCGCCAGCGGTCCAGCCCGTAGAAGGCGACGAACGCGATCGTGCCAACGACGAGGAGAAGCAACACC
>Ga0097691_1001648_pt1 | contig 16021 bp, 14 predicted proteins | sample NGESurdeep072012_8_FD_72858 | JGI IMG/M metagenome (GOLD analysis project Ga0097691, IMG submission 72858) | Arctic peat soil microbial communities from Barrow, Alaska - NGEE Surface sample 210-1 deep-072012 | ecosystem: Environmental > Terrestrial > Soil > Wetlands > Peat ... | reverse complement strand
CGCAACGTCGAGAGGATGGACCTGAGTTCGGCCGAGACCGTCGGGGTCGGCGCGCTCACTTGGACACCTCGACGGTCGCTATGAACTCGGACTTGTCGCGAGCGAACCGGCCTTGGATCGGTATGGGCTCCGGGGGGTTCTCGCTCTGTTCGGCCTCGGTCGCCCGTTCGATCATCCGGGCGATCAGATTCACGTTGATCGCCTCCGCCTCGAGGGCTCGCTCACACGCCATCTCGACCCGTTGCGACCCCCACTTCTTCACCAGGCCGAGCAGTCGATACGCCTGGCGCATCTTGGTCCAGGGCAGCGGGTTATCGAGCACCTTCTCGACGTAGATCCCGATCGCATCGCCGTGGGCATGGGCGATCGTGATGAGGTGGTCGATGTCACGCAACGCGTAGACGGTGCGCTCCGCGGGCAGGTCCTCGGGATCGGTCACCCGGCCGCCGGGGGCCTGGCGGGGATGGACTTTGACCAGTTGCCCCTTGGCATAGAGCTTGACCACCGAGCGGTCGGCTCGTGCCGTGAGCGTCATCCCGATCAGGTTGCCGGGGACCGAGTAGATCGACCGCGCCACCTCGACATGGTGGTCCCGGTGGACCTTGGGTGTTGAGAACACCGGGACGTCATAGGGGGCCATCGGCACAGGGAGCAAGAGCCCCTGTTCGCTCGCCACGAACTCCTCTGCAGGTCGGCACCGTGTCGTGCCGTGGATGCGCATGCCGGCACCCGTCGCACACCATGCGTCTGCCCGACGTTGTGCGTCGGCCAGGTCGACGAACTCCTCGCCTTTGAAGAACCGACCGCGCACGAACGGCACCTGCCTCTCCACCCGTGGCTTGTCCTTGGGGTGGCGGACCCGTGCCGCATCGATGAGGAACCCCCGGTCCTGTGCGTACTCCAGGAACGTGTCGTTGATCCTCGGCTCGGTGGGCTCGGCCTTGGTGATGACCGGCGACAGGTTGTCGGGGATGAGGATGGGGAAGACGCCGTCGAAGAACGACCACGCGGCATCGAGACCGGCGATCACGTCGCTCGTCGTCTGGCCGAATGTCAACCAGACGAACATGTGACGGGACCACACCGCCACAAGGATGAGGGCGTGGACGACCCGACGCCGTTCGGTATGGGGATCGAACATGATCCCCATCCGTCTGAAGTCGGTCTGGAGCTCCGTGCCAGGGTCGCCGTCGGCCACCCTCACGGTTGTCGCCGGCTTCCCTGACCCGCACCGCTCTACGCAGAATCGCTGCAACGTCCGCTCGGGGACCCCGACGCCACGGCGGACGAGGAAGTCGCCGATCTTGGCCACGGTGTGGTCATCGTCCACCCACGCCTTGATGGCGTCCTCGTGGGAGCTGAGCAACTCCCAGGCGGCACCATGGCCGTTCGGGCGGGCCGGGCGGACCGCCTCGCAGATGCCGCCGATCAGCTCGTCGGTGAGCTGGTCTTCACCGCCGCTGCGATCGAGGCCGAGGGCGACCGCTGCATCCACGTAGCGGCGCACCGTCTTTCGATCGACACCGGCGCCGAGGGCAATGGACCGGAGCCCGTCGTCCCCGCGAATCCACCGTCGTAGTACTTCCCTGATCTGAGTCACTGATACCTCCCTGAATGCCATTGGGCACACCTTCCGTTGCGGATTGAGGTGCCCAGCCGAGTTGATTACCGGCCGGCATTGGTGGATTCAGGGGTGGTCCCATGACTGGCGGAAGGGTGGTCCCATGACGGTGGCGGAAACTGCCGTCAAGTGGTCCCATGATCGTGGCGGCTGACACCTCTGTCTAACCCCCTACAGCACCAACTCCGCCATGGTCCGCATGGTGTCGACACTTCCCGAAATCAGCAGGGTGGTGGCGATGGACTCCTTCCACCCCTCGAGATCGTCGCGGACCTTCTCCTTGGGACCGATGAGGGCGGTGTCCTCGATGAGGGCGGTCGGCACCGCGGCGGCGGCTTCGTCTTTCCGCCCGTCGAGGTAGAGCTCTTGGATCTTGCGCGCTTCTGCCTCGTAGCCCATCCGGGCGAATACGTCGAAGTGGAAGTTCATCGACTTTGCCCCCATTCCTCCGATGTAGAGGGCGATGTGGGGTCGGAACACGTCAGCGGCCCGCTCGATGTCGTCATCGATCACGGTGGTGGCCAAGGCGATGACCTCGAAGTCATCGGCGGTGTGACGGGCACCGGGTCGGGCAAATCCTTCTGCCAGTGAGGGCTCGAACGCCTTGACCGCGTTGGGAGAAAAGAAGATCGGGAACCATCCCTCGGCGATCTCTGCGGCCAAGGCGACATTCTTCGGTCCCTCCGCCCCCAGAATGATCGGGATGTCCTTGCGCAGTGGGTGCACGATGGACTTCAACGGCTTGCCCAGGCCGGTCCCGCCGGGGAAAGGGAGTGGGTAGTTGGGCCCGTCGTTGGTGACCACTCCTTCACGGGCCAGCACTTGGCGGACGATGTCGACATACTCACGTGTGCGGGCCAACGGCTTTTCGAACGACTGTCCGTACCAGCCTTCGACAACCTGTGGGCCGGAGACCCCGAGCCCGAGGACCACCCGGCCACCCGACAGGTGATCGAGGGTGAGGGCGGCCATGGCCATGGCTGTCGGGGTGCGGGCGGAGAGTTGGCACAGCGACGTTCCGAGGCGCACCTTCTTCGTCTGGGATCCCCACCAACTGAGAGGGGTGAGGGCGTCGGACCCGTAGGACTCGGCTGTCCAGATCGAGTCGAATCCCAGTCGTTCGGCCTCGGCGATCAGCTCCACGGCATTGGTCGGCGGACCGGATTCCCAGTAGCCAAGTTGTAATCCGAGTTTCATGTCCTTCATCGGTATCTCCCCTGGTGAGCTCTGGCCACGACCATAGCTTCGGGTGTGGTTGGGGGACAGATCGGGGCATCGTCTCCGGGGACAGCAGGCACCTACGATCCGGGTGTGAAAGAGATTGCCAGCAAACAGCGTGCGCTGCCATCATTTCGGTCGTGAAGCAAATCAATACCCGGGTCGACGATGAGCTGGCGAGTGCCCTCAAGCGCCAAGCAGCGAGGACGGGCGAGTCTGTCAATGCCTATGTGAACCGCCTTCTTCGGGCGGCCGTAGTCGGACCAGGTTCCCCCCGCCACATGTGGGAGGCGGCGGCAGTGGTCGATGGTCGATTGATGCCGCGGGGGATGCGAACCGGGCGGCCTCGAAACTGGGCGTTGGACTTCAAGACGGCCGTGAACACCCGCGCCGGCTACGCCGCCGAAATGGCCAGCACCGGGCGGGAGGAACGTTGACTCTGTTTACCGACACGAGCGCACTCGGGAGTGCGTATCTGGGTGACGAAATCGACGCCGAGTGGATTGGCAATGACTCTTCGGGGGGTCGGATCCCATCGTGATCTGCTCGTTGGCTGATGCCGAGTTCGCGAGCTTGCTGACGCGTGCGAAATCCGACGGCCGCATCGATGAGGCCGGAATGACCGAACGCCTTGATGCCTATGCCGACCACACCGCGGACGACGGTCCGATCGGCGTAGTGCCACTCACCCACGCCACGCTGGTCCGAGCACGGGAATTGGTGTTGCGGACTTCAGTGCGGACGCTCGATGCCCTGCATCTAGCCGCAGCTGAACTCCTTGCTGATGCAAGCGATGACACCGTAATGATCCTCACCAACGACGTTCGCCAAGCCACCGCCGCCGAGGCCCTCGGCTTTACCTTGTACGCGCGCACGTAGCCGCGGTTGAACGAGAAGGCGGCCCGATCGACGTCCTGGTGGGCAATGCCGGAGTCACGCCCACCGGGCCATGTCTGGACGAGGCCTCAACCACCGGTTGAGCCAGACGTTCCACCACCGGCTCCAACTCTGATTGTTATGGTGCCGGAGAAGCGAGAGGTGCCTCATGCATCTGGCATTGACCGGCCAACAACAGGAATTGAAAGACGAACTGCGTTCGTACTTCGTCCGCCTGGTGGACGAAGTAGAGGGAACCGGCGACGGGGAGCCGACCTATACGCGCTACATCCGGCGGATGGGGGAGGACGGTTGGCTCGGGCTGGGTTGGCCCGTCGAGTACGGCGGTCAGGCCCGGGGCGCCATCGACCAGATGATCTTCGTGGAGGAGTCCCACTGGGCCGGAGTCCCGCTTCCGCTCCTCACCCTCAACAGCGTCGGTCCCACACTCATGGCGCTCGGCACCGACGAGCAGAAGAACCGAATCCTCCCCGGCATCCTGCGGGGAGAGGTGCACTTCTCCATCGGTTACACCGAGCCCTCGGCGGGAACCGACCTGGCGTCGCTCAAGACCCGGGCGGTCCGGGATGGCGAGGAGTACGTGATCACCGGCGAGAAGCTCTACACCAGCGCCATCCAGTACGCCGACTATGTCTGGTTGGCCGCCCGCACCGACCCTGACGCCCCCAAGCACAAGGGGCTGTCGGTGTTCATCGTCCCGACCAATGCTTCCGGGTTCCATTGGACGCCGTTGCGCACGACCGCCGGGGACTTCACCAGCACCACCTTCTACGACGATGTGCGCGTCCCGGTGGACAACCTGGTGGGTGCTGAGAATCAGGGATGGAAGCTCATCACCAACCAGCTCAACCATGAACGGGTCGCCATCTGTCCCGCCTCGGGACTTCTGCGAAATCTCACCGAGGTGCGGGCGTGGGCGCAACACGAGAGGCTGGCGGATGGCCGCCGGGTCATCGACCAGGAGTGGGTGCGGGCACACCTGGCCCGGGTCCACGCCAAGGTCGAGGTGCTCAAGCTGTTCAACTGGAAGGTGGCGTGGGCAGCTGACAAGGGTCTGAGCCCGGCGGATGCCTCGGCCACCAAGGTGTACGGCACCGAGCTCGCCCTGGAGGTCTACCGGTTGCTGCTCGAGATCGTCGGCCAGGCCGGTTACCTTCCCGAGGGCTCGGTGGGCGCGGTCCTGCAAGGTCGCCTCGAGCACAACGCCCGGAGCCAGACCATCTTCACCTTCGGGGGTGGGACCAATGAGATCCAGCGCGACATCATCGCCATGGTCGGCCTCGGAATGCCCCGGGCGCCCCGTTGAGGGACCGGCAAATGGTCATCTGGCTGTCGCTACCGGTCGAATCGAACTGATCTTGTTGGAGGTGGTGCATGGGGCGGCCAGATGTGTGGACAACCCCTCGACCGACAACTAACTTCACGAGCGAAGTGCTCTCGTTTCCGACCGGACCGGAGACGTCATCACCTCACAGAATGAGACCGTCCAGGCCGGTCAGGTCGGCCGGCAACGACCCAAGGAGCTCCTATGTCGGATCAGTCGCCACCCCCGGGATCCCCGCCCTCACCTGACGACCCAGGCGCGGTCGACGCCGCCGCCGGGGTCGCCCATCGGGTGGTCGGCACGGTGATGCCGGTCCTGCAGGTCGACCTCAACCCGGGCCAGAGCATCGTCTCGCCTGGTGGTGAGCTGTCGTGGATGACGTCGTCGATCCAGTTGTCGACCTCGACGTCCGGAGCCGGCTCCAAGGGCATGCTCGGCGCACTCAAGCGGACCGTCGCCGGCGGCGGGCTGTTTCTCACCGAGTACCAGGCGGAGGGCGGGCCGGGCACGGTTTCCTTCGCCGCGAAGATGCCGGGCGAGATCCGCCCGGTGGCCATTGCCGCGGACCGTGAGTATCTCGTCCACCGCCACGGCTTCCTCGCCGCGACCTCAGGGGTGAACCTCTCCATCGGGTTCCAGCAGAAGCTCGGTGCCGGGATCTTCGGGGGTAGCGGCTTCATCCTCCAGAAGGTGACCGGCCAGGGCACGTCGTGGATCGCACTTTCCGGGGAGCTGGTCGAGTACCACCTGGCCCCGGGCGAGAACCTGCGGGTGATCCCTGGCCACGTCGGGCTCTTCGACGCCGGCATGAGCTTCGAGATCAAGATGGTGAAGGGCATCAAGAACATGCTCTTCGGCGCCGACTCGCTCTTCCTGGCCTCGCTTACGGGACCGGGGATGGTCTGGCTCCAGACCATGCCGATCTCGCAGCTCGCCCACGCGCTCGTGCCTTACCTGCCCGAGAATGGGAACTCGCGCAGCAGCTCCGGCGGTTCGATCCTTGGGGGACTGCTCAAGGACTGAGCGGGACAACTCGAACATCGAAATGAGCGGAGGCCTTCGGACAGGGGGCGGCTCCCTTGTTGAGCCGGTCGAGCGCGGACAAGCTCGATCGGTTCCGTCAGATCGCAACGATTCCCGCGACTCCTCGTTGAAACCGGCCCGGCACGCGGGGTCGACTCACCCGGTGACGCCGAAACCGATTCGTCCATGGGTGGCAACGTTCGGGGGTGGCAGGGGGTGGTCGAAGAGTTCGGTGAGTTCGGTAGCGTCGAAGTAGTGCCGAACATCGGCGGCCTCCAGCTATGGGATAGACCGGCGACCTGATCAGCCCATCTTGGCGATGATGTTCTCGGCGAACTGCTCGCACACCACCACCCGGGCAGCCTGAATGGTCTCGGGGGTATCGCCCTCTCCGGCCCGGACCGACATCCACGGTGCACACAGGAGATCAGTGACGCCCAGGTCTTCGAGCCGCCGGTACAGGTCGAGGTCGGGCATGGCCCGGATGGCCAGGTAGATGGAGAACTCATCGCTCTGGCGGTCGGCCCGCTTCAACGCACCGTTGATTCGGTCAACCTGTTCGAAGGCCACGTCCGGCTGTACCGATCCGGTGTTGATCCAGCCGTCGCACAAGGTGGTGGCCCGTTGAACAGCCGCCTCCGAATCGCCGCCACAGAGGATCGGGATCGGAAGCGTGGGGGAGGGATTCATCTGGCAGAGCGGGATGTCGTAGTGGGTCCCGTGGTACTCGACCCAACCTCCGGCCCACATGGCCCGAAGGGCCGGGATCATGTCATTGAGTCGCTTGCCCCGGGTGCGGAAGTCCTGACCGGTCTGGATGTACTCCTCTTCGCACCAGCCCACTCCCACCCCGAGCCGGACCCGGTCGTGGGACAGCACCGCGGTGGTTCCTACCGTCTTGGCCACGGTGATGAGGTCGCGCACCGGAGCGATGTAGATCCCGGTCGTGAAGGTGAGGTTGGTGGTGACTGCGGCCATGGCCGAGATCAGGCACATCGGGTCGGGCCAGGCTGTCTCCTTCTCCCAGAACGGCGACCCGTCGGGAGCCTTCGAGTAGGTGTAGCGCGACTTCAGATCCTTGGGATTGAACAGGTGATCCGAGAGGTAGATCCCCGAATAGCCCAAGTCGTCAGAGGCCGACGCCAGGGCGAGGGATTCGTCGATAGGCAGAAACGTCACGGCTTGGTGGAATCGCATGAAGGAGAGACCGCTTCCGAAGAGGACAAGTACCGGTTGGTGAGAGACAGCTAGGGGGTGACGGGGGCCGAGGGCGTGAATGTCACCGGAAGGTGCTTTACCCCGTTGATGAAGTTGGACTGCAGGTGCTGCACCTCGCCAGCCTGGCGAATATCGGGGATCCGGTCGAGCAGGCGTTCGAACATGACCTTTATCTCCATGCGGGCCAGATTGTGGCCCAAGCAGAAGTGGGGACCGCCGCCCCCGAAGGCCATGTGGTTGTTCGGGGTCCGGCCGATGTCGAACATGTCGGCGGTCTCGCCGAATACCGACTCGTCGCGGTTGGCCGAGGTGTGCCAGAAGACCACCTTGTCGCCTTCGGAGATCTTCTGGTCACCGATGGCCCAATCCATGGTGGCCTGGCGGCGGAAGTGCATGACCGGGGTCACGAACCGCAGCATCTCCTCGATGGCCGAGGGCAGCAAGGAACGGTCGGCCAACAGCCGATCCCACTGATCGGGATTGTCGAAGAAGGCCACCATGGCCCCCGAGATGAGGTTCCTGGTCGTCTCGTTGCCCGCCACCGCCAACAGCAGAAAGAAGAGGTCGAGCTCGAGTTGGGAGAGGCTGTCCCCTTCGATCTCGGCCTGGGTGAGCACGCTGAACAGATCCTCGTGGGGATCGAGTCGCTTCTTCTCACACAGCTCGTCGGCGTAGGCGTACAACTCCATCGATGCCTGGGTGCTCGACTCGGGAGAGATCTGGAACTCGGGGTCCTCGGAGCCGATCATGTGGTTGGACCAGTCGAACACCAGGTGGCGGTCGGACTCGGGGACACCCATCAGATCGGCGATCACCTGAAGCGGTAGCTCGGCGGAGATCTGCTCGACGAAGTCGGCGGATCCCGTCTCGCAGACACCGTTGATGATCTGGTCGGTGGCGGTGACCACCTTCTCCTCCAGGTCACGGATCATCCGGGGGGTGAACCCCTTGGACACCAGTCGCCGGTACCGGGTGTGCATGGGTGGGTCCATGTTCAGCATCATCAGCTGCAGGGAGGCCAGGTTCTCCGGGTCCATGTCGGTGAACAAGGTGGCGGCCCGGGCCGAGGAGAAGTGCTCGTAGTCGCGGTTGACGTTGACGCAGTCGTCATAGCGGGTGACCGACCAGAACCCCTCGGCCTGCCCGTTCGGATCCAGGTGCCACTGCACGGGGGCTTCGCGCCGCAGGTGGGCGAACCAGTGGTGGGGGACCCCATCCACAAAGTTCCTCGAGTCGCAAAGGTCGATGTCCTGCAGCTCCATGTGGTTTCTCCCCCAACTTGCATTACTAACTAGAACACGTATCAGTTATCATAGGCGAACAGCATCCAAGGGGCCACCGCCAAGCACGATTCGACGCCCCTTTCCGATGCCGTTAGGTTGCCGACGCTGGAAGCGGCGCCACTACCGCCGCCGCCCATGCCGGGGACGACGATCACGAGATGGAACCCAGGGGAGAGTTCGAACGCTATGTACCTTCAGGAGACCTCTGATCAACAGGCCCTCAGAGCGGAACTGCGGGCCTACTTCGCCGAGGTGATCACCGACGAGGTGCGGGCGGCCCTGGACGGTGAAGGCGACGGGGGCGTGGTGTTCCACTCCATTGTCCGCCGGATGGGCAAGGACGGCTGGCTGGGCATCGGATGGCCCAAGGAGTACGGCGGCCAGGGACGGCCGGCATCCGACCAGTTCATCTTCTTCAATGAGGTGCAACGGGCGCGGGCTCCCTTCCCGTTCGTCACCCTCAACACCGTGGGCCCGATGATCATGCGCCACGGCACCCAGGCCCAGAAGGACTTCTTTCTGTCGGGGATCCTGAAGGGCGAGATCAACTGCGCCATCGGCTACACCGAGCCCGGATCCGGCACCGACCTGGCCTCACTGCGCACCAAGGCGGTGCGGGACGGCGACGAGTGGACCATCGACGGCAACAAGATCTTCACCAGCGGCGCCGACCAGGCCGACTACATCTGGTTGGCCACCCGGACCAACCCCGACGCCCCCAAGCACAAAGGGATCTCCATCTTTCTGGTGCCGACCTCGGCCCCGGGGTTCTCGTGCACGCCCATTGTCACCGTGGGCGGCGTGGCCACCACCGCCTCCTACTACGACGGGGTGCGGGTTCCCCACAGTGCCCTGGTCGGTGAGCTCAACGAAGGATGGCGCCTCATCACCGGCCAGCTCAACCACGAACGGGTGGGCCTGGCCGCGGTCAGTGCCCTGGCCCACCGGCTGTGGGCCGAGGTGGCGGAGTGGGCTCTGGCCAATGACCTGGGTGATGTCGGATGGGTGCAGGCCGACCTGGCCCGGTCCCATGCCCTCCTCGAGGCTCAGAAGCTTCTCAACTGGAGGATGACCGCGGCGGTGGCCAACGACACCTTGGGCCCGGCCGACTCTTCGGCGGTCAAGGTGTTCGGTACCGAGTCGACCATCGAGGTCTACCGGATGCTGCTCGGCATTGTGGGAAGCGGTGGGTACCTGAGCCCGCACTCACCCGGTGCCGTGCTCCACGGGGAGCTCGAACGGGCGGCCCGACAGGCCCAGATCAACACCTTCGGCGGTGGCGTCAACGAGATCCAACGGGAGATCCTGGCCATGGCCGGCCTGGGTATGAAGCGGTCGGCCCGATGAGCGCCCAAGCCCCCTCTGACGACCTCGAGCAACGCCTGCAGGGTTTCGCCGGCCAGTCGTCGGGTGCGAGCTCCGAGGGTCCCGATGAGGTCAACCAGGCCATGATCCGCCACTGGGTGGAAGCCATGGGCGACACCAACCCGGTCTATGTGGACGATGGCGCAGCCAAGGACGCCGGCTTCCCCGGTGTCATCGCCCCGCCGACCATGCTGCAGGCCTGGATCATGCGCGGTCTCCGCGCCTCACAGGACGTCGAGGCCGCCCGGGCCGCCGGCACCGCCCAAGGCGACGGTCCCACCGACAGGCTCATGTCGATGCTCGACGAAAGCGGCTTCACCTCGGTGGTGGCCACCAACTGTGATCAGCACTACGAGCGTCCCCTGGTGTTGGGGGACCGGGTGTCGGTGACGTCGGTCATCGAGTCGGTGTCAGCCGAGAAGTCCACCGGGCTCGGCGTCGGCCACTTCATCACCAACCGGATGGACTTCACCGATCAGCACGGCGAGTCGGTGGCCACCATGCGGTTCCGCATTCTCAAGTTCCGCCCCCGCACAGAAGCCGCCCCCGGTCCGGAGGTGACCGGAGCACCCGAAGCCACAGCCCGCCCCAAGCGGCCCCGCCCCTCCCTCACCCAGGACAACCGGTTCTTCTTCGAGGGAACCCAAGAGGGAAACCTGCTCATCCAACGGTGCTCCGACTGCGGCACCCTGCGTCACCCGCCCCGTCCGGCCTGTCCGACCTGCCGGTCGTTCGAATGGGACACCGTGAAGTCGTCGGGTCGGGGCACCATCTACAGCTACGTGGTCAACCACCATCCGAAAGTTCCGGCCTTCGACTACCCGTTGGTGGTGGCCCTCATCGAGCTCGAAGAGGGCACCCGGCTGGTGGCAAATGTTTCAGGTATCGCTACCGATGCGGTGGTCATCGGCACGCCGGTGCAAGCCCGGTTCGAGACATTCGATGACGAGCTCACCCTGCCGGTGTTCCATCCGGTCGACGGTTCGGGCATCGAGGACACCCAGACGGCCACAGATTCCAAAGGGGCACACTGATGGACTTCACCTTCAGCGAAGAACAAGAGGCGGTCCGCCAGGCGGCCGACGGGATCTTCGCCGGCCGAGTCACCCCCGACCGGGTACGGGAGGTGGAAGCCACCGAGGACCGGGTCGACCGGGAGCTGTGGGCCGAGCTGGCCAAGGCCGATCTGTTGGGTCTGGCCGTACCCGAGGCCGACGGCGGTGGTGGTTACGGCCTGGTGGAGTTGTCGATCATCCTCGAGGCCCACGGTCGCTCGGTGGCGCCACTTCCGCTGTGGGCCACGTTGGTCCTCGGGTCCCTGCCCGTCGCCGAGTTCGGTTCCGACAACCTGCGGAGCCAGCTTCTCCCCGGGGTGGCCAACGGAGGGTTCATGCTCACCGCCGCGCTCACCGAGGTAGCCGCGGACATCGCGGCCGGGGGAGTCGGGAACCCGTTGGTGAGGGCGGAGTATCCAGGAGGCAGGACCGGGGGTGTCCACCTATCCGGAACTGCCTTTGCCGTGCCCTTCGCCCACGTGGCCCATCGGGTCCTGGTGCCGGCGGCGACGTCCGACGGTGGCCTGGTGATTGCCGCGGTCGACCCGAATGCCGACGGGGTGCGCCTCGAGCGGGCCGTCACCACCAACCGCGAGATCCATCCCCATCTCCACCTCGACAACGTCGTGGTCTCCCCGGACGACCTTCTGGGTGCAGGGGATGCATCCAAGGGTTACGACATCCTCGGGTGGATGTTGAATCGGGCCTGGACGGGACTGTGCGCGCTGCAGGTCGGGGTGGCCGAGGCGGCGCTGTCCCAGACCGCCGAGTACCTCAACACCCGTGAGCAGTTCGGCCGTCCGTTGTCGACGTTTCAGGGGACCATGCTGCGGGCCGCCGATGCCGCCATCGATACCGAGTCGATGCGGGTCACCATGTGGCAGGCGGCGTGGAGACTCGATCACGGGTTGGACGCCGAACGGGCGGTGGGTGTGGCGTCGTGGTTCGCCAAGGACGCCGGCCAACGGGTGGTGCACGCCACCCAGCACCTGCACGGGGGGATGGGGGCGGATATCGGCTATCCCATCCACCGGTACTTCCTATGGGGGAAGCAGATCGAGCTGATGCTCGGGGCCCCGAGTGCGCAGCTGGCCCGTTTGGGGCGCCAGGTGGTAGCCGACCTCCGGGCCGGAGAGGCGGTGTCGGCGTGATGAATCCCACCACCCTCGCCTTCGACGATGTTTCGGTGGGCGATGCCCTGCCCGCACTCGAGATCCCTCTCACCCGCACCCTGATCATCAGTACCGCCATCGCCTCACGCGACTATCAAGATGTGCATCACGACCCGGTGCTGGCCAACCAGCGCGGCTCGAAGGACATCTTCATGAACATCCTCTCGACCAACGGAATCGTGGGCCGGTACGTGACCGACTGGTCGGGCCCCGGCACGGTGCTGACCGATGTCAACATTCGGTTGGGTGCCCCCAACTATCCCGACGACACCATGACGTTGACCGGGTCGGTGACGGCCAAGGACAAGGTCGCCACTGACGGCAGCGGGGGGATCGAGGTCACCCTGCGGGGAGCCAACGGTCTCGGGGACCATGTGACCGGCACTGTGCGACTCCGCCTTCCGGCCGGCACCGCCGGCTCGGAGAGGGCGGCCCGGTGAGTACTGCCAGCCATGCCTTCGCCGGCTCCACCGCCATCGTCGGGATCGGAGCCACCGAGTTCTCCAAGGAGTCGGGTCGCAGCGAGCTGCACCTGGCCACCGAAGCCGTCGATCTCGCCCTCCGGGACGCGGGTATCGAGCCCGCCGAGGTGGGTGGGCTGGTCACCTTCAGTTCGGATACCAATCCCGAGATCAACATCGCCCAGAGCCTGGGCATGGGCGAGCTGTCGTTCTTCTCCCGCATCCACTACGGCGGGGGAGCCGCCTGCGCCACCGTGCAACAGGCGGCGCTGGCCGTGCAGTCGGGGGTGGCTGACGTGGTGGTCTGTTACCGGGCCTTCAACGAGCGCTCGGGTAACCGCTTCGGTCTCGGCGTGCAGGATCGTCCGCCGGCGGCCAATGCGGAGACAGCCCACTTCAGCTGGTACTCGCCCATGGGCCTGCTCACCCCGGCCCAGTGGGTGGCCATGGCCGCCCAGCGGTACCTGCACATGACCGGGGCCACCTCCGAGGACCTCGGCCGGGTGGCGGTGGCCGATCGGAAGCACGCCGCCACCAACCCCAAGGCGTGGTTCTACCAGAAGCCGATCACCCTCGAGGAGCACCAGGCGTCGCGCTGGATCGTCGAGCCACTGCGCCTTCTCGACTGCTGCCAAGAGACCGACGGGGGACAGGCCCTGGTGGTCACCTCCTTGGAACGGGCCCGTGACCTACCCGGTACGCCGGCGGTGATCCGGGCCGCGGCCCAGGGCTCGGGCGACGGTCAGGAGATGATGACCTCGTACTACGCCAACGATCTCTGCGAACTCCCCGAGATGGGGGTGGTGGCCCGGCAGCTGTGGGAGACCTCGGGACTGAGTCCGGCCGATATCCAGACCGCGGTGCTCTACGACCACTTCACTCCCTACGTGCTCTACCAGTTGGAGGAGCTCGGGTTCTGTGGCCGGGGTGAGGCCAAGGACTTCATCCGGGACGGGAATATCGAGATGGGTGGGGGGCTGCCCATCAACACCCATGGTGGCCAACTGGGTGAGGCCTACCTGCACGGGATGAATGGCATCGCCGAGGGTGTGCGCCAGGTGCGGGGATCGTCCGTCAACCAGGTCGACGATGTGAACCACGTGCTGGTCACGGCCGGCACCGGGGTGCCCACCAGCGGGCTCATCCTGGGCGTCGACCGCTGACAACGAACGTCGGCGAGGGGCGATAGTCGGCAGAACGACAGACAGCACCAGGGCAAAAGGCTGACCAGAAGCGAGTCCGGGCTGTTATTGCTGCCAAGAGCTGCGTTGCACGGCGGGGGATCGATGACAGCGGTTGGCATTGAACAACCGGAGTCGTTCGTAAGAGCCCAAGGATCCTCGAGTGACGGCTTGTGAGCCCTCGGGCGGCCAATGTAAACGCTGATGAGTCAGTTCAATCCGGCCTCATTTGTGGCGCCCAAACGCGGGCAGTCTCCATTGATGCACCATTCTGAATCTGTTCAGTCCCTGACGAGGCGCACCGGCCTACTGCGGGCGCCGGCCGCAGCCAGCAGTTGTGGATTCTCGTCGGCGGTGGCGAGGCACAGCTCGGCGTCCTCGTGCTCGGCAGCGGCCAAGGCTTCCAGCGATATGAGATTGAGCCGCACATCATCATCGAGGAGGCGTGCCATCGGCCACGCGAGATCACGCAACGAAAGAAGACCAATGGTCTCAGGTAGCGCCGTAACTGCTCGGACTGCGGCGGCCCCGATCGACGGGTCGGCGCTGCCGAGCCGACGGGAAAGGGTGCCCGCGACTGTCCGGTTGCAGAGCGCTCGGCTCAGCCGGTGGTACCAGAGCCCGGTCGTAAGCACCCGTGCACCAGTAGGTCGGAGCGATGCCGGCTCGTCGTTCAGCAGAATTCGTAGGAGGAGGTGGTCGTCGACCACCACTGTGCGCTCGCTCAAGCCAGATCAGGCTCGTCTGCTGCGACCTCGGCGGCGAGCTTGGCGTAGCCCCCAGCGTCATCGATGGAGTCTCGGAGGAGGTTGCGTAGCCCGCCACGTCCGGCGGGGACGATGAGCAGCGCGTCGCCAAGGTCAGCGATCTCCACGGTGCCCCCTTCATCCAGTTCCCAGCGGTGTCGAGCGTCGGCAGGTAACGCCATCTGGCCACGATCCGACACTCGGAATTGGGCAATTCTCATGGGGTCAGGCTACAAGATAACAAGGTCTTGTCACAAGGTTGCTTTGGAATGACAGCTTGACGTTGGACCACCGCTGGCTTGCTCGCACTTCCGGCTCTCGACGAGGCGAGGTGATAGTCGTCACGTTCGCGCACCGGTCATCCTCTCCGGCCCGAATGACCGTATTCAGCGGTTTCAGCAGCATCGATGAACTCGTGACCAGCGTGTACATGTGCGAGTAACGACATGAGTGGTCCGGTATCGAGACCCGAGATCCCGCAGTTATGGCTGGTCGGATGGGGTCAGATCAAGACTCGGAAGGCACATTTCGGCTCGAGTGCACTCGCGAGCCGGCTGTCGCTCGTGAGCAGCTGGCAACCGAGAACTTCAGCAAGGGGCACGTAGGCCGCGTCATAAGAGGTGACGTTGGCACGGAGCTCATATGCTCGCCGCATCACTGGAAGCGTGGGGTACCGATCGACGTTGATCGAATCGAGGTCGCCAATCGGAGCCTCGGTGACCTTGCCAACGAGGGTGCTCCGGACAGTTGAGGCTGCCCTTCCGCTACGTTTGGTGAGGCCAGCCAGGTAGTTTTCCGCACGGGGTCTTCTCGGCTGCCAAGGCTCGGGGGTGTCATGGACAAGGACTTGGTCGATCAGGTGATCGATGTCGCCCAACGGGTGGTGGCCAGCGGAGCAATCTCCGCGAACGGACATGGAAACGTGAGCCTTCGGGTCCCAGGGGCGGAGGAGATGTACTTCACTGCGGGCCCGTCCCTCCGAAACCACGCTCCGGCCTCTGTGGTGCGGGTCGGGCTGGACGGAACCCTTCTGGAGGGTGACCTGCCGCCCATCCAGGGTGCTGTGGTCGCCATGCACACCGCGATGTACGCGGACCACCCCGATGTCGGCTGCGTCCTGCACACCCATTCGCCGTACGCCACCGCCTACGCCGTGGCCCACCGTCCGATCGGGTGCTGGGTCGAAGCCTTGGCGATGTTCGGCTTACCGACCGGGGTGCCGGTGGCCGGCTACGGGCCGCGTGGGTCCGACCAAGCGGTGGCCAACATCCGGGCCTCGATCACCCCGGGCGTTCCTGCGGTACTGCTGGCCAACCACGGGGTGTTGGTGTTTCACCGCACCCCTGAGTTGGCCATCCTGGTCGGCGGAATCGTCGAGGAGGCCGCTCAGGCGGGGGTCAATGCCGGCAGCCTCGGCGGCCCGGTCGAAATCCCTGAGGAACTCCGGGCCGCGGCTC
>Ga0097691_1001647_pt1 | contig 16021 bp, 12 predicted proteins | sample NGESurdeep072012_8_FD_72858 | JGI IMG/M metagenome (GOLD analysis project Ga0097691, IMG submission 72858) | Arctic peat soil microbial communities from Barrow, Alaska - NGEE Surface sample 210-1 deep-072012 | ecosystem: Environmental > Terrestrial > Soil > Wetlands > Peat ... | reverse complement strand
GCTCGGGGTTCGGTCGGCCTGACTCATCTTCTACAGTTGGCGACGCACGCAGGCCGCAACTTGTTGATTCCACACGGGTCGATGTCTGCCAGCGCGAAATCCTAGTGTCACGCCTTATCTGTAAATAGCTGAAATCACTGCTTGTAATACGCCTCCGAGTCATCCATGATAGTGACACAGGAGCGCCGATTTGTTCGTTCGCACGCAGACCAACGGTTCCCGGACCTATCTGCTCATCGTGGATAACCAGTGGGTGGACGGCAAGGTCAAGCAGCACGTCCTGCTTCGTCTCGGCCGCCTCGATGAGTTGTTGGCCAGCGGCCAGCTCGACGCGCTGATCCAGTCGCTGGGACGGTTCTCCGAAAAGCTCGCCGTCCTCGGCGCCCATGCACGGGGCGACAGCATCACCACGCGCAGCGCCAGGATCGGGCCGGCCCTGATCTTCCAACGACTCTGGCAGGCCTGCTCGATCGACAAAGTCCTGACCGCCTTACTCGAAGGCCGGCGCTTCGAGTTTTCCGTCGAGCGAGCCATCTTCCTCACCGTGCTGCATCGCCTCTTCGCGCCCGGCAGCGACCGTGCCGCCGAGAAGTGGAAGGATGACTACGCCATCGAAGGTGTCGGCGGTCTGGACTTGCACCACCTCTACCGGGCCATGGCTTGGCTGGGAGACGTCCTTCCGAAAGACCAGCAGGACGGGGCCACGCCTTTCGCTCCCCGCACCAACAAGGACCTCATTGAGGAGGAGCTGTTCGCGCGGCGTCGCGATCTGTTCCCCGATTTGGACATCGTGTTTTTCGACACCACGTCGATCTACTTCGAGGGCGAGGGAGGCGAGACTATCGGCCAGCGCGGGCACTCCAAAGATCATCGTCGCGATCTGAAACAGATGGTGGTGGGCATGGTGCTGGACCACAACGGCAATCCGCTCTGCAGTGAGCTCTGGCCGGGCAACACGGCCGACGTGAAGAGCCTGGTTCCCATCGTGGAACGGTTGAAGAGCCGGTTCGGAATCGGATCGGTCTGCATCGTGGCCGACCGGGGGATGATCAGCGCCGGGACCCTGGCGGAAGTGGAGAAACGGGGGTGGCAATACATCCTGGGCGTGCGCATGAGGAGTTCGAAGGAAGCCAAGGCCGTGGTGGCGCGCGCCGGCCGCTATGCGGAAGTGCATCCCAAGAGCGACGACCGGAACGATCCCTCGCCGCTGAAGGTGAAAGAAGTCTGGGTGGAGGATGCGCGCCGGTATGTGGTGTGCGTAAACGAGGATCAAGCCAAGAAGGACGGCCACGACCGCGAAGCTGTGGTGGCGTCGCTGCGCGACGCGTTGGGCAAGGGAGACAAGTCGCTGGTGGGTAACAAAGGGTATCGCAAATACCTGCGCGGGGGAGGCAAACAGTTCACCGTTGACGAGGACAAAATCCAGGAGGAAGCGCGCTACGACGGCAAGTGGGTGCTGACGACGAACACCGATCTGCCGGCGCGTGAGGTGGCACTGAAGTACAAGCAATTGTGGATGGTGGAGGATGTCTTCCGCTCGATGAAATCGCTGCTGGACACCCGGCCGATCTTTCACAAGTGCGACGAAACAATTCGCGGGCACGTGTTTTGCTCGTTTCTGGCGTTACTGTTGCGCAAGGAACTGGAAGAACGTTTGGCGCGCAAGGAGTGGAAGCTGGAATGGGCCGACGTGATCCGAGATCTAGACAACCTCATTGAGATGGAAGTAGCGATCAGCGGCAAGGGTTACGCTTTTCGCGGCCAGACTCCCGGCGTGACGGGCAAGGTCTTTCAAGCTTGCGGCGTTGCCCTTCCACCCGCGCTGCGCCCATGTTGAACTTATCTTCAGTTTGGCTCGGGCGGAGAGAAAGCGTGTCACTAGGCCGTTTTCAAAATCGCAACTCGTGGGAAATAGGCAACTTCCGCCGACACGGTGTAGAAGATGAGTAAAAGCCCATGCCCCCATCCGGACGACACCGGTCTAATCAAAGTTTGGTGCCTACTAGTGTAGTGTCCAACAAATAGATGGACAGGTGCTCTCCTTCAGGCTTATGCTGGGATATGGCGTTGTCCAGCGGTCTTTCACCTTCCGAGCGGCAGCATATTCAGCAATGGGCGGCGGCCCATGGTACTCCTCAACAGGTCGCTCTGCGCTGCCGGATTGTGCTGGCCGCCGCGGACGGACAGTCCGACGTGGCCATCGCTCAGCAGTTGTCCGTCAACCGCAAGACCGTCATCCTGTGGCGCGAACGCTTCTCGGAACAGCGCTTGGACGGACTGTGGGAGATTGCTCCCGGACGCGGACGCAAACCGAACTACGACATCGATAAGATCGCCGCCATTGTGGATGCGACCCTGCAAACCAAACCCGAAGGCATGACGCATTGGAGTTGCCGCACGATGGCCAAGAGTCAGGGCGTGAGTAAGTCCACCATCAACAATATCTGGCAAGCCCACCAACTGAAGCCTCACCGGGTGAAGACTTTCAAGCTGTCGCGCGACCCGAAGTTCCTCGAGAAAATGACCGACGTGATCGGGTTGTACTTGAATCCGCCCCAGCAGGCCATGGTGTTGTGTGTGGATGAGAAGAGTCAAATTCAGGCGCTGGACCGCACCCAACCCGGTTTGCCGATCAAGAAGGGCCGCTGTGGGACCATGACCCACGACTACAAACGCAACGGAACCACGACTTTATTCGCCGCCCTGGATGTCTTACAAGGGAAGGTGATCGGCCAATGCTATCAGCGCCATCGCCATCAGGAGTTTCTCAAGTTCTTACGCACTCTGGACCAGGAGTTCCCTGGTGAGATCCCGCTCCATCTCGTCATGGACAACTACGGAACCCACAAGCACGAGAATGTGCGGAATTGGCTGAAGCGTCACCCGCGCTTCGTGCTCCACTTCGTCCCCACGAGTTCCAGTTGGCTGAACCTGGTGGAGCGTTGGTTCGGCCACTTGGATGACAAGGCGATCCGGCGGGGCGTGTTCCGAAGCGTGGAGGATCTGAAGGCGTCCATCGACGCATTCCTCACGGCGTGGAACAAGGATCCGAAGCCGTTCGTCTGGACCGCGACGGTAGAATCCATCACGGAGAAACTCTCCCGCTGTCGGCGGACGTTGGAGAAGATCCAGCCCGGCTGCACCAGTCCCCGGAGCCGGAAACGAAAGAAATAGCTGCCCATCTATTTCGTGGACACTACACTAGGATTGCCGGCTAGCGCTACCGGAGTTGTGGTGACCAATGTGGACCCGGCCAGCAAAGCTGCCGATTCCGGCTTGAAGCGCGGCGACGTAATTCAGGAAGTGAACCACAAACCGGTGCGCAACACTTCCGATTTCGAATCTGCCATGCGTAACGCGAAGGACGCCACTCTCCTGCTGGTGAACCGGCAGGGCAGCACGATGTATCTGGCTGTCTAATCGGTTATTACCCATTCAGGAAAAGGCCGGTCCAGCCCTTCCCCCGGGGCGGGACCGGCGTCATTATTCTTGACTCAAACCACCAACCCCGACCACAAAATGAAGCCGTGCGGTTCACATTTCTTGGAGAAACTGATCATCGCAGAGATCGACCCCCACCGAGTGAAAACTCCACTCGAACCAGCAACTAGCGAGCCAAAGCGTCCAGGTCACACCGGTTCGGCCCCGAAGAAGACACACGATACCAGCCGTCGAGTTGCTCCTCGAAAATCTGGCCTCGACGGCCTCCTGGCGACGGGGCGGCTATCCCAAAGGTAGCCCAAAGGTAACGGTCGCCGGCTTTCTTGAGCGAGATGAAGCGCCAGACGCCACTTGCCTCCCTGACTTTCTTGATGATTCGTATACGCTTGACCGACGCCATTTTACGGCTTCTTGGTGTCTGTTTTTCGGAATTTACCGGCACCAAGAGCGTATCACCGTCTGCAACGGAATGAAATAGAAGAGGTTAGGAAATCATGGCGGAGAGGGGGGGATTCGAACCCCCGGTAGAAGTTTCCCCCTACGACGGTTTAGCAAACCGCTGCTTTCGACCACTCAGCCACCTCTCCGTGAGATGAATATGGTCCTGAAAAGCATCCTACCACACGAAGGCGACTGCCGGAGAGATGCACTGCTCGGAGTACGTGAGGTATCCACCTGCCTCGCTAGAGATCGCGTACTGCACCCCCGGTGGTATCAGGACCAGATCCCCAGTACGCACCTCGACACGAGGTATCGAGGACGGATTCTCGGAACTATCGCACATTGCCAAGCCACCGTCGCCACTAGAGATTCTGAGGAGCACGAGACGGTCGTCTTCTCGTTGGAGGTCCGTCTCTTGCTTCGGAGCTATGACGTAGCGCGCCGCTCTGAGGAACGAATCGCACAGGACCGTCCGCTCGCCCCCTTGTATGGCATCCGGCACAATAGTTTCCATGTTTCTGTGCTCAAGTCCTCTCACGGCTCGATTCGTCAGCGGCATTTCGATCGCGCGTAGCGCCTCCTCGGAATGGAGCCGATCGAACGAAGCAGGAATGGCTCTACCGATGTTCTGGTCATGCAACCTCTGGACCATATCGGTTGATACCGTTGCATACTCTTCGAGGACGCAACCAATGACAGTGTGCACTGTTCCTAACTCGGATATCACAAGGACGTCGCCCGAAGCCGGCACAAACTTGTACCTGTCATAATCGGCATTCTCTTTGCCCGCAAGCCAATCTTGAAAGGATTCCTTCTTATATATCCGTTTCCACTGCTCGAAGTCGCACAAGAACACGTATCCTCCCGGCTTTACCTGGAGAATATGAAATACTTCTAGCTTATGCTCGATGTGTCTTTGAAAACTAAACCCCTGCCGTTCATTCTGGATAAATATCGAGTAACCGACAGGCGTTGCGGCCTTGATCGCGTACGACTTATACTTCAGAATGAATCCCAGTTCCATCTGGAACCTCGTGATCTGTCTGGCTTCCGCCCCGGACAACTGATTCCGCAGGATTGATCGCAAAAGTAGCTTTAGGAGCATCTCCAGCCGTTCGGCCTGGTCGATCGGCAAATCCCTGCGGAGGTGCTCTTTGAACACGGGCAGACCTCGCAATCCGCATTCGATCAGCCTCCGTACGATATCGCTTTCATTTGTTTCAGAGTGGGCCGCATAGGCATCGAGATCCCGTGATAGCTCACTGTATTTGGTGGTCATCTTATCTCTCTATACTCTTCCCGCCGAGAGGCCTATCATGGAAAATGATCCATGGAGTTTCAAATCAAGAAGGCTTCGGAAGTTCCACGGGCCCCGGCTGAACGAGCGGGAGCCAAAACTAATACGAAAGGTCCGTAGCGATGCCTGCGGAGCCGCCACGAAAGAAATCCAGTCGTTTTCAATAAGGCATCCGTCTCCGGACAAGCGCAGTTCGATCGAAACACCGCCCAGCAGAACAACATTGATCGCGGCGCCCCGATCGACCTGTCTTCGAACGGTGAAGTCATGTACACCAGTGAACTTGAGTTGATAGACCCGATCCCAGGTTCCCGAGAACATCGGGCAAACAAGTACCAGCGGTATCTGATGACAAACGGCCCGATTCTCAGTAATGCATTTGTCGAAGCCGAAATACAACGTTGTGCCGCCTGTGAAGCAAATTGGGCAGAGATTTGAATCCGATTCAAAATGATAGGGGGCAATCGTCATATACTCTGCAACGTCTCCCTCCATGTATTTGTAAACGTCTCCGCAATCTCGATGATAGTAGCACGCGTAGCGATCTATTTGGCCAGTGGCCGCAAAATGTCGGCGATGATACAAAAACCCGTTACGATACAACGGGATGTCGGCATCGAAAGGAGCCAAGACAACGCCGAGATTCTTGCCGACAAATGGGTCCGCATCAATGTCGATAATCAGCGGCATTCCGCCCAATTCGACAGTGCTATAAGCGTGAATAGGTGGTCTGCGAACTTCATCTGTATAAAAGGACGGCCAGAACTGGCGACAGGAGATCTCGCTTGGAAAGCGGTAGGCCGCGAGAATGGCGGCGACATGCTTTTCGACACACGTGATGCACATGGCACCCAGACCATCATCGACGGGATAAGCCAGGGAATCCAATCCAGCGTTTTGAGATATCAGCTCGGCTTTGACTCGAATCAGGTCCTGAATAGCTGAGAGCAGCCTCTGCTCGACATGTGGCTGCAGGTCGAGGGAGTGCGCACGCAATCGTTGACTGGCATCGCGTGCTGATGCGGAAGCATATGGTGAAATTAGCCCAGCAAGTTCTTCTTGTAGCATCACGGAGTCCTGAACTAGAGACACCCTCGACGAGACGGAAATGGATGGCCTGCCCCAGCAGTCCCGGAGCGTGTCGGGCGTCCTTGTAAAGCGAATCGCATGCAGCCTAAAGCCGCCTGGTCGCGTGGCAGTGATGTCAAACTGTCCGGAATCATCAGCGTCCACAAGTATATCGAAATCCTCGGCGATTCCACCCAGTTCGGCAGAAGCGGGCCAGCGGGACGATCGGGGACCGCGCACAGATATCCAGAGATCGCCTCCGAATACTTCCTTAAATGTATGGAGAGACTCACCCTCCATTGGCAAAATAGCTGACACAATGTTTCCGGCGTGACCTCGTGGTCGAATTGGCGCGCAACCGGCGGGTGCGGCGGATCATCGGGCCGCGGATGTCGGAGGCGACCCAGGCGTGGCGCGCCCTAACAGCGAGGAGGATTCAGAGTCCAGGAACAACTGCGCGAGCGCGTGCGTTCTCAGAATCGACGCCGGACAGGTGGTGGAGATTGGGCCTTCGATGGTATCTCGCACGGCTTCGGCCTTGCGGAGTTCCGGAACGCAGCAGATGAGGTTTGTCATACCAACGATGGTGGGACAGGTCAGCGATAATGCATGCTCCGGCACGGCGGAGATGCCGTCGAAATGGCCTTCGCCAACCTGCTGTCGCCGGCAGGCATCGTCGAGATGGACAATCTTGACCGGCAGGGGGTCGGCGAAGTCCGCCACCGGCGGGTCGTTGAAGCCAATGTGTCCGTTCTCGCCGATTCCGATAAAGCCGGCGTCGATGGGCGCCTCGGCGAGCAGGGCGCCATAGCGGCGGCACTCAGCTTCCACATCCGGCGCGTCACCGTTAACATAGTGCATGGCGCGCAGCGGAACGCGGTCGGCCAGCCTCGTCTTCAGCCACCGCCGGAAACTCGCCGGATGCGTCATCGCCATGCCGGCGTACTCGTCCAGGTGGAACGCCTCGACGGCGCTCCAGCCGAGGTCTGGGGCCAGTACGAGTGCGTCAATAAAGTCGAGCTGGGAATTGCCGGTGCTCACCACAATGCGCGCGCGGCCGCGGGTGGCGATGGCACCGCGCAGGATCGCGGCCGCGGCCTCTGCCGCTACGCCGGATGCCTCGCGTTTGGATGAGAATACCTGCACCTGCATAACGCCGGCATGGAACGTCTTTATTAGGGATGACATGGGGTACCTCTCAAATGGATTCTGCATTTAGCCTTGTTCTTGGCCCGCCGTCCGCGTGGGGACGAGCAGACAGACAAACAGGGTGGCGGCGAGCGGAACGGTGCTGGCGGCCACCAGCACGGGCTGGAAGGAGTAGTGGTCGGCGGCCCAGCCGATCAGGTAGGTGGAAAGAATCGTGCCGAGGCCGGCGCCAGTGCCGCTCATACCGCTCACTGTGGCGACCTCAGAGGACGGATAGAGATCGGACGGCAACGTCAGTGCCATCGTGGACCATGCCGCATAGCTGAACGTGGAAATGGCGAAGAGCGCGATCAGTAGAGCGAAGTTGTTGAGAAACGCGGCCGGGATCAAGCACGCCATGCCGGCACCGCAAACCACGACCACGAATTTGCGCGCCCGCACGACGGGCCAGCCCCGGCGAATGAGGTAGCTCGAGAATCCACCTCCGGAGAAATTGCCGAGGTCGGCGGCAAGGAACGGAACCCAGAAGCCGACGAGTGCATTCTCCAGCCGGAATCCCTTCGAGACGAGGTAAATAGCGAACCAGTCGGCGACAAAGTACCAGACGGGATCGGTGAGCGCCCGGCCGAGTATGATGCCCCAGGTTTGGCGCATACCGAGCAGCGCGAGCCAGGAGTGGGATGATTCAGAACCACTCTTTCCCGCTTCTGCTCTGCCGCTGAGAATGTAGTTGCGTTCGTCTGAGCCGAGTCGGGGATGAGTCTCAGGCGGGTGATAGAATCGCCGCCAGACAAGCACCCAACTGAAACCGAGCATTCCCGTTACTACGAAAACCGGGCGCCAACTGCCGAAGCTGTGATAGAGCCCCACCACAAGGGCAGGCGCGACGGCGGCGCCGATGGCCGAACCGCTGTCGAACAGGGCCACAGCCCAGCCGCGTTCGGTCTTGGGAAACCATTCGGCGACAGCCTTTGTTGCGCCGGGCCAGTTGGCAGCCTCGCCTGCACCGAGCAGAAAGCGGAAAGCCATGAAACTCCTCAGGCCTTGCGCTGTCGCGGTCATGATGGCCGCTATCGAATACCAAGTGACCGAAAGCAGCAGGCCTCGGCGAGTGCCAAGCCAGTCGAGCAAGCGCCCCGCGACAGTCTGCATCACCGCGTAGGAGACGCGGAAGGAAATGATCAACAGCGCAAAATCCGAGTTCGTCCAGTGGTAGTCGGACTTCAACAAAGGGGCAAGCACACTGAGTGTCTGGCGGTCGATGTAATTGATGACCGTGGAGGCAAACAGCAAACCACCAATCCACCATCGCAGCCGGGGAATCGCCGGGCTGCCCCCACCCTGGTTCCGTTCGACCATTATTTCCATCCAAAAACGAGGAGGGAATGCGGGCTGAGGCCCAGCCCCGCGACTTCCCTCGACGGAAACCCGTTGCTGAATGTGATCCAGATCATGTCGATCCCAGCATCAGGCCAGGGCTACCCGGCCCCGAGGCCAGTCAGGACGCGTTCAGTCCAATCCGCGTCGGGCCGGACCTCGACGGAGTCCTCATAAAGTGCGCGCACAAGGCCGGGCGCGACGGGTTGACCGTTGGCATCTACGGGCCCGGCGAGGATGACACGGCGGGGCGCGACGAGGCGCGCGATGAAGGGCAGGTCGGTGCGGGTAAGCACGCCAGGCAGGAAGCTCGAGAAAGGCTCGGTGTAGCTATCGCCTGCGAGCAGGCTTGCCCAGGAGACGAGGCCGCGCGCGAGGTAGGCGACGGCGAGGCCGGAATCGAGCGCTGTGGCGCAGAGCGCAGGCAGGGTCATATGACCACTGGCGGCGAGCACGAGCGGACGCTCGCGGCCGACACGCTGGCGCACAGCCGAGGACATCGCGAGGATGTCGTCCACGCGCTGCGCGAGCAGGGGATGGCCGAGGATGAGCGAAGCCCAGGCGTAAGCTTCCTCGCTCGAGTGCGACGCGTTGTAGAAAGAGTTGCCGCGACCGAGTTCGGGCGTAAGGTCGCCGATACCGCGGACGTCAAAGGCGCAGACGAGGTGACCAGCGGCGGCAAGATTCTGGCAGAGATCACCCTCGCGCCAGTGGCGTGTGCGACCGGCAGGATCGAGCAGTAAAAGCGCGGAGCGGAGCGGAGTGACAGGCGACGGATTGAACACGTAGGCGGGCAGAACGACACCGGGAGCGGAGGCGACCTCACAGGTTTCAACCTCGCAGCCGAGCGCACGGTCGCGCGCCAGCACGATGAGCTTAGCCGACGGCGCGGAGCCGAGTCCCAACAGCGTACGCAGCGCGGCGGCGTCGAGGGGCGCGGGCGAAACGGGCGCTGCGGGCGGGAGAGCGGGCTGGACTCCCGCCACAAGCACTAAGTCGGGTTCGGGCTGGACCGGGGGCTCGGAGACCAAGCGAGTGGAGCTGTGGAGCCAACGCTCGAGGAAGCGGTAGCTCTGGAGGCGCAATTCCGGCGCGAGGGCATGCGGTAGGGCTGTGGCGCCCCACTCGAGGCGGTCGGCGGCGCCGAGAAGCGCGTAGACGCGGCGGAGCTTCTCAAACTCCTCGAGGCCACTTTGGAGATACGAGGGCGAGTAGGTACCGAACGAGTCGCGCTCACTCACCAATAGCAGCAGCGGCTTGGGGGCGAGCGGGTAGAGCAGGTCCCAACGGTCGAAGCCGAGCGGGCCGGAGCCGATGAGATTCTGCTCGGCGTCGTCGGTGGAGCCGGGCGGGTTGAAGCCGTCGCAGGCGAAGTTCTCGGTGTTGCCGCAGGAAACGACGGCGCAGGCCAGGCGCGAATCGACGGCGGCGAGGAACATGGTGAGCGTGGCACCGCCGGACTGGCCCATGGAAGCGATGCGCGTGCGGTCTACCATGGGAAGATCCCAGAGCACGTCGAGACTGCGAACAGCATCCCAGAGTTGGAGCCGCGTGGCGCTATCGCCGGAGAGGAGGAGCCGGCGCCCGAGCCGGGAATGTTCCTCGTCGGCGTCGCCCGCCTTATAGTAGGTGCGCTCGCCCTGGCCGAAGGGATCAAAGGCGAGCACGACGTAGCCGAGGCGGACGAGCGCCTGGCACGCCTTCTGATAAGTGTCGTTGGCTTTTCCGTTCAGGCTATGGCCCATCTGGAAGAGAACAGCGGGGAAGGGCGGCTGCGCCCCATCCGGCAAATACAGGTTGGCCGGGATGCGCACGCCGGTGCGGCTCTCGTAGACAAGCAACTGGACGCGATAGCCGTCGCGGGCAAAGCCGCCGGTTTGGTGGACAAGGAGCGGGGTGCGCTCCGGCTCGCCGCCGATGAGTTGCCAAAGGGTCTTGCGAACCCACTGCTGGCGGGCGCGCACGTCGCCGGGCGTCTTCAGTTGTGCGAGCGCTGCCTCGCGCCGCTGGTAGGCCTGGCGCGCCAGGGCGGCGAGATAGTCGGGTAGGCAGCGGGCATAAAGACGGAACCGCGGCTGAGCGAGAGCCGCGGTTCCACCGGCCAGTGCGAGAAGGATCGACCGACGCGTTAACATGTCCACATCATTTTAGAACGTGATGCATAAGCGTCAACTTAGGGAGGTCAGACCTTCTCGGGCACGACGAAAGGCTTGCGATACTCGCGCCGGAACATCCGGTTGGCCTCTGCGTCGCCGCGGACGCTGTAGCTGGCCGCATCGAACTGGAGCGTCCTGCCCACCCGGTAGGAGATGTTTGCCAAGTGGACCAGCGTTGTCGAGATTGCGCCTTCTTCAATCGGGGCGTTGAGGTCCTCTTGCTTGCGCGTGCGCAGCGCCGCGATGAAGTTGGCCCAATTGTTTCCGATGTCCTCGCCGGAGGGACCGGGCTCCGAGTCGCGTCCGAGGAAGCTTTGGTAACGGCCGTGGTCTTCGTCCCAAACTGCCAGGCGTCCCTTCGACCCGTAGAACACCGCGCCGACGGTGTTGGGCGCGCGCCCGTCCTCGCCTATGCCGGATTCATGGTTGCTCATCCAGTGTCGCACCTCGAACACCATCATCTTCTTTTTGCCGTTGTCGTCGAACTCGAAGCTGGCATTCAGTGTGTTCGGCGTTTCCTGGTCGTCGTCGAACAGGAAGTGGCCGCCGGTGGCGCTCACCTTGGTCGGGTACTTCACGCCCATGCCCCACCGGCACACGTCCACCTGGTGAATGCCCTGGTTCCCGAGATCGCCGTTGCCGTAGTCCCAGAACCAGTGCCAGTTGTAGTGGAAGCGGTTCCTGGTGAAAGCATGCTGGGGCGCGGGACCAAGCCACAGATCGTAGTCCACACCCGGCGGCACCGCCTCCACCGGCTTGCGGCCGATGGTGTCGCGCCATTTGAAACAGAGGCCGCGGGCCATGTAGACGTCGCCGATAAGCCCGCCGTGGACGTGCCGCATGGCCTCCCGCGCAATGCTGGAGCGGCTATTGGTACCGTGCTGCACCAGGCGATTGTACTTCCGCGCGGCGGCTACTATTTGCCTGGCCTCGAACATGTCGTGGGAGCAGGGCTTCTCCACATAAACGTCTTTCCCCGCCTGGCAGGCCCAGATCGTCTGGAGGGTGTGGTGATGGTTCGGAGTAGCGATGGAGACGGCGTCGATGGTTTTGTCTTCCAGGAGCTTGCGGATATCGGAGTAAACGGCCGGGCGCTTCTTTCCGGCTTTTTCCATGTCCGCGATGCAGACGTTCTGCACGGACTCGTCGATGTCGCAGATGGCCGCGACTTCCACGTTCGGCATGGCTCCGTAGCGGGCGACATGAACCTTGCCCTGCCCGCGCACTCCGACGCAAGCGACCCGCACGGTATCATTGGCGCTGGCCAGCATCGTGGAACGAACTGCCGAACCAGCAGCCAGGGAACCCATCATAAAATGTCTTCGCTGCATTTTCGTACTCCTCGCGGCTTAACGTAACACACGCCACGCCACGAAGCGCGGCGCTTGCCGCCGGTCATTTCGCCGGGACGGCGTGCTCCTTTACATAGGAGTCGATGCGCGGGTAGCGGTCCGCGCCGGCGGCGCCCGGGGCGATATAGTGGAAGGCTTCGGCGTATTCCACGCCGTATTGCCTGCCTAACTCGCGACTGTGAGTGAGGCTGAATTCCTTGATGTAGTTGCGGTCGGCGGTGACGTCGTCGTCGCCGAGCAGGGGGAGGCGCTGATTGCGTTTTGCGAGCTCGGCGCGGAGACGCGATCCGCAGTGGCCGCCCGGGCCCTTGGCGACGTTCGCGCGAATCGCGTCGACGCGCTTATCGATCTGCTTGCTGATATCCACTACCCGCGTGATCTCGGGACGGCGCGCGAAATAGTATTTGTCCTGCACGGCTTTCGGCTGGAGGCCGGCGGCGAAGTGCTCCGCATAATCGTGCGCGCGGCCGGCCATCCAGCACGCGGCTTCGACTGCCTTCGCCAGCGTGTAGTGATCGGGATTCTCTTCGTCGTGCGCCCAAGGGTCCCAGCCGACTACGGTGTCGGCCTTGACGAGGCGAATCAGAAAAATGACGCGGCCGATCAGTTCGTTGAGCGAGACATCGCCCATCCGGTGGTTGCTGTAATTCAGATCGAAATGGGCTTTGCATCCGAGAACGCGCGCCACCTCGTCGTTGTCACGCTCGTTGCCGAGCACGTGCTCGCCGATGGTTCCGGGCGTGCCGAGGCCGGGGGCATCGCCCATGTCGTCGTTCGACGCGCGGACTAAGTAGCCGGTGTAACCCTCTTCGATCAGCTTGGCGACTGTGCCTGCGGCCGAAAGCGGGATGTCATCGGAATGCGCCTGGAGCGCGAGCAGGACTTTTCCCTTGTGGGGCTGGCCTGGGTTGGAGCGCTCCAGTACCACGCGGGAGTCGGCCTGGGGTGGTTGCTGTTGTGGTTGTGGTTGAGAACGCGCCAACCGGGAGATCGCGCCGGCGGCAACCAGACTGCCACAGAAATTGCGCCGTAACATGGAACCGATTATACTCTCGTCGAGGTTGTGCAATGCGAATTACAGAGATCCGATCGGCAGGACTGCGCCATGGCACGCCTGAGGGCGGGTGGGCCAATGAAATCCGTCCGGAAGATTGCGTCCACACGCTGATCGCGGTCTTCACCGATGAAGGCGTGACCGGATGGGGATCTACCTTCACGAACGACGCGCTGGTGCACGGGGCGCTCGGCGTGCTCGAACCGCTCTACCGCGGCGAGAACCCGCTGGAGCCGGAGCGTGTCAGCGAGAAACTGCATGCGAACACCTTCTGGATGGGCCGCGGCGGGTCCATCACGCACGCGATCAGCGGGGTCGACATCGCGCTTTGGGACATTCTCGGGAAGGCGACCGGACAGCCCGTGGGGAGGCTGCTCGGGGGACGGTATCGGGAGCGGGTGCGGCCCTACGCCTCGGTACTGATGCGCGAACCGCGCGCGCTGGCCGAACAACTGAGCGGCATTCGCGGGCAGGGCTTCCGCGCGTTCAAGATCGGCTGGGGCCCCTTCGGGCGGCACAGCTTCGCGATGGACGAAGCCATCGTGCGGGCGGCGCGCCAGGCGATAGGACCGGAGTCCTTCCTGATGGTGGACGCGGGTGCGAGCGACGCCTTCTGGCCGCAGGATTACAAATGGGCGGCACGGACCGCGCGCATGCTCGCCGCCTACGATGTCCACTGGTTCGAGGAGCCGCTCGATCCCGACAACCTGCACGATTACGTGCTGCTGCGGAACACGTCCGCGGTACCGATCGCGGGCGGCGAGGTCTTGACGCGGAGGCAATCGTTCGCCCCGTGGCTGCGGCAGCGCGCCTTCGAGATCGTGCAGCCGGACGTGACGAAGGTGGGGGGAATCAGCGAAGAACGGCGCATCGCGTGGATGGCGGAGGAGAATGGCGTGCGATTCATCCCGCACGGGTGGAACACGGCGTTGGGACTGGCGGCGGATCTGCACCTGGCCTCAGCCAGCCGAAAGACCGATATGGTCGAGTACCTCATGGGCTCGCCGTTCATCGACGACCTGGTGACGGCGCCGTGGAAGCTGGACGCGGAGGGCATGCTGGCCATCCCGGACGGCGCCGGATTGGGAGTTGAGCTCAACATGGACGCGGTGGAAAAGCATACGGGCGAGCGCTTCCAGGCGGCGCGAGCGGGCATCTGACATGGCGGCGCCTGGCGGAACGGCGCGCGATCTGCCCCGCCGGTTGGGGATGCTGGATGCCACCGCAATCGTGGTGGGCATCGTGATCGGCTCGGGCATTTTTGTCCTCCCGAATGTGATCGCCCGCAACGTGCCGTCGTACGCCGGGATCGTCGCGGCGTGGGTGATTGGCGGCGTGCTCTCGTTCTGCGGAGCGCTGGCCTACGCAGAACTGGGCGCGATGCTTCCCGCCACGGGCGGGCAATACGTTTATCTGAGGGAAGCCTACGGACCCTTGTGCGCCTTCGTATCCGGCTGGACGTTCATGCTGGCGGTGCTCTCGGGCGGGAGCGCCTGGCTGGCGGTCACCTTCTCGATCTATGCAGGCTACTTCGTGCGTCTGACGCCGGCAGGCGCGAAGACCGTCGCGGTGGCTCTGATAGCGGTGCTCTCGGCGGTGAATTACCTGGGGGTCAAGGAAGGGGCGTGGGTGCAGCGTACGTTCACGTGTTTGAAGGTGGCGGCACTGGTGATACTGATCGGCGCCGCGTTCTTCAGCGGGCACTCCGCAACTGGCGGCGAGTCCGCGCCAGGTCGGGCTGGGTTCGCGCATTTCGGCGTGGCCATGGCGGCATGCCTGATGGCGTACAACGGCTGGAGCTACCTCAGCTTCGTTGCTGGAGAGGTGAGGGACCCCGAGCGAAACCTGCTGCGCTCGCTGGTGATCGGGATGGCGGTGGTGGCGGTGCTGTATGTCGCGGCGAATCCGGCGTACCTGAAGGTGATGACGATCCCGGAGATCGCCGCGACCGAGCGCGTCGGCGCGGACGTGGCGACGCGGACCATGGGCTCGATCGGCGGAACATTCGTATCGTTGGCCGTGCTGCTTTCGATTATCGGCGCGATCAACGGCTGCATCCTGACGGGCGCGCGGATCCCGTTCGCGCAGGCGAGGGACGGGCTGTTCTTCGCCCGGTTCGGGGAGGCGCACCCGCGTTTTCAGACGCCCGGTTTCGCCATCGTGTGCGGGGGAATCTGGACAGCCATTCTGGTGATCAGCGGATCGTACGAGACGCTGTACTCGTACTCGATCCTGGCTGCGTGGATCTTCTATACGATGAGCGTGGCGGCGGTGATGGTGCTGCGCCGCAAACTGCCCGATGCGGCGCGGCCATACCGGATGTGGGCCTATCCGTGGACTCTGTGGCTGTTCGTGGCGGTGTCCGTATGGTTCATGGCGGACGCGGTCGTAACCGAGCCGCGGCCTTCCGCGATGGCGCTGACGATTGTCGCGACGGGCGCGCTGGCGTACTGGATGTGGCGCAGGGTGTCCGCAACGCCGGGTTAGCTCCAACACGGTTCACTTAAGGGTGGCATCCCGACGCTTCCCAGATGGCCGTTTGGAGAGATTGGCGGCTGGGGGCACTTCGGCAAGGTGCCGACAACATGCGGCCGCGTGGATCGACGTGCCCTCGCTCGCTTACCGGTACGTATTTTGTGGGCGGCCCAAATCGGCCAGTTTCCCTCCACGGTTTCGTGATTACTTG
>Ga0097691_1001646_pt1:10000-16023 | contig 16023 bp, 10 predicted proteins | sample NGESurdeep072012_8_FD_72858 | JGI IMG/M metagenome (GOLD analysis project Ga0097691, IMG submission 72858) | Arctic peat soil microbial communities from Barrow, Alaska - NGEE Surface sample 210-1 deep-072012 | ecosystem: Environmental > Terrestrial > Soil > Wetlands > Peat ... | reverse complement strand
TGGACGGCTCGGGGGTCTCGGCGGCCACGTCGGCGACCACGGTCGCCGGTTCTGCGACGGGGGCCACCTCGGGGGCATTCGCCTCCGACGTGATCTCCGGCGTGGTCCCTGCCTGCTGCTCTTCGGTCAAGGGTCTTCTTACCTCTGTCATGGAGTCCGCCCGAAACGAGGACGACGGCCGAGCCGCGCTCGCGCCGTCGTCGTTGGGTCAGGTTCGGTCCGTGCGCCCTGCGTGCGGTCCGCTCCTCCGCTCCGTCGGTCGGAAGCTGTTCGGCTGTCGAGCCCTCGCGGGGCCGCGCGAGTCTAGCACACGACTCTTGGCGGGTACAATCCGTTGGCGGGTACAATCCGCGAGCCGTGCCCGAGCTGCCCGACATCACGATCCTGGCCGAAGCCTTCGGCGCTGCGCTCGTCGGCCGGACGATCGTTGCAGCAAGCGCGCCGGACCCTCTCGTGCTCCGGGCGACACCAGCCGAGTTTGCGACCCTCCTCGGCGATCGCCTGCTGGACGTCCGGCGGCGCGGCAAGTTCCTGATCCTCGAAGCCGGCCGTACCACCGTGTGGGCGTCACCGATGCTGACCGGGCGGTTCGCGATGGTCGCGCCCGGCGTCGCGCGCCCGAAAGGGTCCGTGATCCTCCGGTTCGGGCCGTGGGTCGGGCCGGGCCCGGACGTCGTGGCTCCCTGGGTGCGCGGCGCCGCCTGGCTCCCGGTGCGGGACGCCGAGGTCGAGCTGCGCTATCTCGATCCAACCCGGATGGGCAAGCTCTACCTGGTCCCGGTTGACGCGCCTCGCAGCGTGCCCGGCACGGCACCGGCCGACCTTGGGCCCGATGCCAACGACCCGGCCCTGACCGTCGCCGAGTTCCGAACCCGGATCCGCCGCCATCCGGGCGAGCTCAAGGGACTCCTCCGGAACCAGTCGTTCGTTGCGGGAATCGGCAATGCCTACAGCGACGAGATCCTCTGGGCCGCGCGACTCAGCCCGTTTCGGCGACGATCGAGCCTCGCCGGCGAAGAGGTCGACGCCCTGTATGCGGCGATGCGCGAGACGCTGGCGTGGTCCGTCGACACCCTCCGAGCCCGGGTCCCGCCCACCTTCGAGAAGCAGGTCCGTGACCACCTGAAGGTGCACCTGCGCGGCGGCCTGCCGTGCCTGCGCTGTGGCGCAGCGATCAGCCAGATCGGCGGGCGCGAGGCGACATCGTACTGCCGGGCATGCCAGCGCTGACGTCCCCGCCCGGCTTCGGAGCCAGGGCTAGGGCAGCTTCAGGACCTGACCGACCCGGATCAGGCTCGGGTTCGTGATTCCATTTAACTGCACGAGCGCGCGCCTGGTGGTCCCGAACTGCGCAGCAATCGAGCTGAGACTGTCACCCCGGCGAACCGTGTACGTATGGCCTCCGACCGGCGCCGGAGAAGCGGACGCCCGCGGCGTCGAGGGGGATGGCGGCGGGGTCGGTGCGGACGCATCGCTTGGTGCCGCGGTCACGGGCGGGCTCGACGGCGTCGAAGCGGGCCGCGTCGATGAGCCGACCGTTGAGCCGGCCGCGCCATTGTCGGAAGCGGGTCCCGGTGCGCCGGGACCGCGCGCCAGGAGGAAGGCCCCCAGGGCTGCGCCCACGATCACCACGCTGGCCGGGGCTGCCAAGCGGCGAAGGCGCTCCTGCTCCAGGGTCGCTCCGAGCGGGCCCCGGTCCATGACGACCGGCAGCATTGATGCCAGGCGCCCGGGGGCGCGCGGCGTCACGTAGCGCGGACACCCCGGGCCGCCGGACCCGACGCAGTATCGGCGTTGATGGTCCAGGCCGAGCCGAGTGTCGTGCGCCACCCTGGAACAGCGGTGGTCCCGCGTGGGCTCAGCGCTCCGCCACGGGCCGGCCGCGGACACGAGGAACGGGCACACGACGATTCCGGGCGGCGCTGCCTCCGGCACGTCGAGCGCGTCCAGCACGGGCTCGTCCATGTAGGGAGTGTATCGCGGTGCCAACGATCCGCCGGCCACCACCGGAATGGCGGCGCGCCACCGATCGGCGGATGCGCCCACCCAGGAAACGCAAAAATCCTGGCGACGGCCTATTTTCCCGAAAGGCTGCCCTCTCAGTATCTTCGGCGCTGGAGAGCTTAACTTCCGTGTTCGGGATGGGAACGGGTGTGGCCTCTCCGCTAGAGTCACCAGGATTTCGTGCGTGTGGTTCGCGTTTCGGCAGCGGCTCTGCAGCGCTCAAGAGCGCAGCGGGCGCCGGAAGAGAGATCTTCAACTTCGCGTCGTTCGGGCGTCCAAGAACGCCCAGGTGGATCCAGATCCACGACGCTGGCCCTTGGTCAGCGTTGGAAAGGTCAAGCCCTCGACCATTAGTACGGCTTGGCTGCACCCGTTGCCGGGCTTCCACGTGCCGCCTATCAAGCAGGTAGTCTCCCTGCGGTCTTACCCGGTTAACCCGGTGGGGAACCTCATCTCGAGGCGAGCTTCGCACTTAGATGCTTTCAGCGCTTATCCCAACCGAACATAGCTACCCAGCAATGCCCCTGGCGGGACAACTGGCACACCAGCGGTTCGTCCACTCCGGTCCTCTCGTACTAGGAGCAGCTCCTCACAAGTTCCCTACGCCCACGACGGATAGAGACCGAACTGTCTCACGACGTTCTGAACCCAGCTCGCGTGCGGCTTTAATCGGCGAACAGCCGAACCCTTGGGACGTACTTCCGCCCCAGGATGCCACGGGCCGACATCGAGGTGCCAAACGGTGCCGTCGATGTGAACTCTTGGGCACCATCAGCCTGTTATCCCCGGGGTAGCTTTTATCCGTTGAGTGATACCCCTTCCACTCGGAGGTACCAGATCACTAAGCCCGACTTTCGTCTCTGCTCGACTTGTAGGTCTCGCAGTCAAGCTCCCTTATGCCTTTGCACTCTACGCCTGGTTTCCATTCAGGCTGAGGGAACCTTTGGGCGCCTCCGTTACACTTTAGGAGGCGACCGCCCCAGTCAAACTGCCCGCCTGATACTGTCCCGCGCCCGGATTACGGGTCGCGGTTAGAACCGAAATCCAACAAGGGTGGTATTTCAACGTCGGCTCCACCGAGGCTAGCGCCCCAGCTTCACAGCCTCCCACCTATCCTACACAAGCTGAACCCCAATCCAATGTCAGGGTGCAGTAAAGCTCCACGGGGTCTTTTTGTCCTGTCGCGGGTAACGAGCATCTTCACTCGTACTTCAATTTCGCCGGGTCCCTCGTTGAGACAGCGCCCAGATCGTTACGCCATTCGTGCGGGTCGGAACTTACCCGACAAGGAATTTCGCTACCTTAGGACTGTTATAGTTACAGCCGCCGTTTACCGGGGCTTCGATTCAGAGCTTGCACCCCTCCTCTTAACCTTCCGGCACTGGGCAGGCGTCAGCCCCTATACGTCAGCTTTCGCTTTAGCAGAGACCTGTGTTTTTGCTAAACAGTCGCCTGGGCCATTTCACTGCGGCTCCGACAAGCGGAGCGCCCCTTATCCCGAAGTTACGGGGCAATTTTGCCGAGTTCCTTAACGAGGGTTCTCCCGATCGCCTTGGTATTCTCTACCCGCCTACCTGTGTCGGATTGCGGTACGGACACCTTTGATCTCGCTAGACACTTTTCTCGCCAGCTCGGCTCGCTCGAATTGCGGCTTACGCCACTTACCATCGCTGCTCGGGGTTGAATGAGGTGACGGATTTACCTGTCTCCTCCCCCTACCGGCTTGGACGCCAATCCAATAAGGCGCTCGAACTACCGTGCCGTGTCATGCCCTTGCTCTCACCCGGTACCGACTCGCGGACTCGACCGGCAGTGCCGGCCATCCTCCGTTCGCGTCCTCCGGGCGGCACCTTGCGGTGCAAACGATCTCTGGTGGTTCCGGAATATCAACCGGATGTCCATCGCCTACGACGTTCGTCCTCGGCTTAGGCCCGACTAACCCTGAGCGGACAAGCCTTCCTCAGGAAACCTTAGGCTTACGGCGTGTGGGATTCTCACCCACATCTCGCTACTCATGCCGACATTCGCACTTCCGTACGCTCCAGCCGTCCTCACGGTCGACCTTCACAGCTGAACGGAACGCTCCCCTACCATCGGCCGTCCGGCGAACCGGGCGGTCGATCCGTAGCTTCGGTACCAGGCTTGAGCCCCGTTACATTTTCGGCGCGGAACCACTTGACCAGTGAGCTGTTACGCACTCTTTCAATGGTGGCTGCTTCTGAGCCAACATCCTGGTTGTCTGTGCGGTTCCACATCCTTTACCACTTAGCCTGGATTTGGGGACCTTAGCTGACGGTCCGGACTGTTTTCCTTTAGACCACGAAGCTTAGCCCTCGCAGTCTCACTCCCGGGTTGTTGAAATCGCGGGATTCGAAGTTTGGTTGGGGTTGGTAAGCGGGAAGCCCCCTAGCCCATCCAGTGCTCTACCCCCGCGATTGATCACCCGAGGCTGCCCCTAAAGGCATTTCGGGGAGAACCAGCTATCTCCGAGTTCGATTGGCATTTCACCTCTATCCACAGCTCATCCCCTAGCTTTTCAACGCTAGTGAGTTCGGCCCTCCACGGAACGTTACTTCCGCTTCAGCCTGGCCATGGATAGGTCACTCGGTTTCGGGTCTACTGCACGCGACTCAACGCCCTATTCAGACTCGCTTTCGCTCCGGCTCCGTCCTTCTCGGACTTAACCTCGCCACGTGCACGTAACTCGTCGGCTCATTCTTCAAAAGGCACGCCATCAGGCTACCGGCTGTGACACCGGCAACACCCTCTGACTGCTTGTAGGCACGAGGTTTCAGGTACTATTTCACTCCCCTTCCGGGGTGCTTTTCACCTTTCCCTCACGGTACTCGTTCACTATCGGTCGCCAAGAGTATTTAGCCTTGGACGGTGGTCCGCCCAGTTTCCCACATGAGAGACCTTCCACGTGGTACTCAGGTGGCCGATCACGGAGGCCATCTCGCTTTCGTCTACGGGGCTGTCACCCTCTCTGGCCTGCCTTTCCTGACAGGTTCGACTAGCGAATGGCTTGGTAACTCCGCCGAAGCCCGGCAGGGCCTCGATGATCAACTCCTACAACCCCCACTCAGAAACGGCCGCCGCCTATCGCGCTGAGTGAGTTTGGGCTATTCCCGTTTCGCTCGCCACTACTCAGGGAATAATCTCTTTTCCTCCAGCTACTGAGATGTTTCAGTTCGCTGGCTTACCTCCACCTGGCCTATTTGATTCAACCAGGGGTGACCGGGCATTACCCCAGCCGGGTTTCCCCATTCGGACATCTCCGGATCAACGTCTGCTCGCGACTCCCCGAAGCTTTTCGCAGCCTGCCACGTCCTTCATCGGCTCTTGGCGCCAAGGCATCCACCCCGTGCCCTTAGTAGCTTGACCCCCTCCAACGTCTGACCAAGCGGTCGGCGTCGTATGGGGCCCGGGATACACCTTGATTACTCGGCGAAATTGAAGATCTTCAATTCATCTGCCGAAACACTATCCACTTGTTAAGGTGCGACGCCCGTGACGGGCGCCTCGGGCGGCAGGCCGGCGAGGCCGGTGCCGATCCAGCGGTCCGCTGGTCGGTGGGCTCGCGTGAGCGCACTGATCAGGGGAGCGCGAACGGCCGCCCGCGATGGCGGCCGTGTCGAGCGAGGGCTCGACGGTCGGTATTCAATTTGGGGTGGGTTGAGCAGGGAGGATGGTGGAGACGAGGAGACTCGAACTCCTGACCCTCTCCTTGCAAAGGAGATGCTCTGCCAGCTGAGCTACGTCCCCGCCGACCGGATGACGACGGTGGTGGGCGTTTCTGGACTCGAACCAGAGACCTCTGCCTTATCAGGGCAGCGCTCTAACCAGCTGAGCTAAACGCCCGCCTGGCCGGGCCGGCTGACGCCACGCCGCGGACGGTCCGGACGCGGGCGGATTGCACCTTAACCCGTGAAGAGTGGCAGGAATTCCATGGGCGGTTGCGCGAACGGCTTCGGTGTCTCGTCGGAACTCACGTGCTCGAGCATAGCTCCGGTTCCTTG
>Ga0097691_1001646_pt1:0-7500 | contig 16023 bp, 10 predicted proteins | sample NGESurdeep072012_8_FD_72858 | JGI IMG/M metagenome (GOLD analysis project Ga0097691, IMG submission 72858) | Arctic peat soil microbial communities from Barrow, Alaska - NGEE Surface sample 210-1 deep-072012 | ecosystem: Environmental > Terrestrial > Soil > Wetlands > Peat ... | reverse complement strand
CGGGCACGTGGGCGCGTCGCTGATGTTGAAGCAGATGGCGCAGAAGACGACCTCATCGCGAACGGCCACGAGTGCCGACGCGAGCGTGCGCGCCTCCGCGTCCGGCGCCCGGAGCAGGTGGTAGGTGAGGCGCTGGGCCGTCTTCGGGCCGATCCCGGGTAGCCGCGAGAACGCCTCGATGAGGCGGGCAACCGGCTCGATGACGACAGAGGACATTCGCGCCGCCCGCCTACATCCCCGGCAGGCGAAGGCCACCTGTCACGACGGCCATCTTGGACTCGCTGAGCTCCCGGGCCGCCCGCAGGGCGTCGTTGACGGCCGCGACGACCAGGTCCTGGAGCATCTCCACGTCCGCTGGGTCCACCGCGCTGGGGTCGATCTCGACGCGCACGAGGTGCTGCTTGCCAGTCACGACGGCGCGGACTACGCCGCCGCCGGCCGTTCCCTCCAGGACGGCCGATGCCAGCTCCTCCTCGACGCGCTGCATGTTCTGCTGCATCTGCAGGGCCATCTTCTGGAGATTGCCGAAGCTCATCCGAATCCCATCCTCCGTCGTCCGCCGCACGGCGCACCGCTCGTCGCCAGAGTCTGCGACATCGCGCCGAGGCGCGCAGGGCCCGCGCGGACCAGGCCCGTCAGTCGACCTCGCGGACGCCGACGAGCTCGTCGCCCCACACAGCCCGCGCCGCGGCGATCACCGCGGTGCCCTCCGAGTCGGCCGGCGGTGTGACATCCATCTCGACGTTGGTCGCGACGCACCGGACAGCGACCGGGCGGCCCAGGACGCGAGAGAGGCCTTCCTCGAGGGTCGGACGGCGCCTGTCGGCCACGTCGCGCAGGAAGAGCTGGCTCTCCGGGAACCCCAGGGTGACCACCGCCCCGTCGACCGCCAGGGGCCGGCACGCCTCGATGAGCGGCTTCGTTGGGGGATGCCGGCTGATCAGCGCCACGATCTCGGGCCAACGGCGGCGGAGCTCGACAAGCGGCTCGTCGGATCCGGGGGCGGCGGACGCCGGCACGGGCGATGCAGGCGGGGCACGGAGCGGACGCGGGTCCGAGACGGTGGGCGCGACCGGCGGGATCGCGGACGCGACCGGCGGAACGCCCGGTTCTTTGGACGGGATCGCGGCTGCAGCCGCCTTGATCTCAGCCGGCTGCGGAACAGCCTGGGGCGGCGTCGGGACCGCGGTCGCGAGCACTGGCGCCCGGCCAGGGATCAGTGTCGCCGCCCGTTGCGCACCCGACGGGGCCGTTTCGAGCAAGGCCAGCTCCAGCTGGAAACGCATGCCACCGGGGGCGGCGCTCGCCGGGTCGATCACAGCCAGGCGTCGTGCGGCGGCGACCAGCGCTGGGGCGCCGAGGCCCGATAGCGGACCCACGCCCGGGGTCCCCGCGAGCGCACCCCGAAGCGCCGCGCGGAGCGCATCGATGGCCTGGTCCGTGAATGAACGGAGATCGCGCCCGCGGTCCTCCAGGGCATCGAGGAGCGCGATCCCGGCAACGGGGTCACCGGTCACGAGCGCGGTCACGAAACTCGTGACCGAGTCGCCGTCCGCGAGTCCGAGCAGGTCGCGCACCGCGTCCGCGGTGAGCAGGTCGCCACCGCCGGAGAGCAGCTGGTCGAGGATCGACTCGGCGTCACGCATCCCGCCGTCGGCGAGGTGGGCAACGAGCGCGACGGCCTCCGGCTCGGCGGCGCGTCCGTCGGCTTCGAGGATCCGGCGCAACTTTCCCTCGATCAGGATCGGTGGCAGGGGCCGGAAGTCGAAGCGCTGGACGCGCGACAGGACCGCCGGCCGGATCTGGCTGGGGTCCGTTGTGCAGAAGACGAACAGGACGTGCGGCGGAGGCTCTTCGAGCGTCTTGAGGAGGACGTCCCAGCCCTGCGTGATGCGCTGGACCTCGTCGACGATGAAAACCTTCGTCGGGAGATCCGCCGGCGCGGTATAGATCCGCGGCAGGAGCTCGCGGATGTCGTCGACGCGGTTGTTCGACGCCGCGTCGAGCTCGACGACATCGAGCGCCCGGCCCTCGCGAATCGCGTCGCACGAGGGGCAGGCGTCGCACGGCTCGCCGTCGGCCACGTTCGGGCAGTTGATCGCCTTGGCGAGGATCCGTGCGAGGGACGTCTTGCCGGTCCCGCGCGGCCCAACGAAGAGGTACGCATGGCTGGTCCGGTCGGTCCGCAGCGCATTCCGAATCGTGGTCACGACCGGGTCCTGACCGACGATGTCCTCGAAGCGCTGGGACCGCCAGCGCCGATAGAGCGCCTGATGCGTGGGACTCTCGCTCACTGGGCTCCCGATCCGGGTCGCGGCGACAGAAGAAGGTTTGCCGTGCACCCCCCGTCGATCAAGCCGTCCCCGCGCCCACCGACGTAATCGGCTCAGACCAGGCCTGGCCGCGGCACCCGACGAGCCTCGCTTAGCGCTGCTTCCTTCCGGACCTGACGCGGTTCGCGTGTCGTCGCTGCGCGGGACCCGATCCTCGGCGCCGTTCGCGCCGGCGGCTCTCGAAGACGAGGACCTCGGGGGGGAATTCAGCCCTGCTAGAGCGGATTGCAGGTACAGGGCACCGCTAGTTCCCCGCCTAGCACGGCAACGGGATCATAGCAGGGGGCCCGGGAGGGCCTTCGGCGCTGCGCGGGCGAGTGGCGGACGCCGTCGGCGCGCGCCTCGCGTCCGGTTCTTCCGAGATACGTGCCCAGTTCGTACTACGTGGGACCCCGCGCGGCTGGGGTCGCGTCCCGGGGGCTGGGCTGCCCGCGTCGTGCTCAGGAGCGGCGTGGCCGGACCCGTGAAGCGCCCGGGAGCGCTGGCGACGACTCGATTCGTCCCGTAGTACGAACCTTGCGCGTAGATCGGAGAAACCACAGGCCTCGAAGGTCTCCGGTCGGGCTCTCCAGCCAATGACGCATCGCGACGGTCCGGCTTGGAAACGCGGAGTCGAAGATCGATCGATGGCGGGGTAACCACGTCCCGTGCGGTCGACGAGTCCACCACGACGAGGGCGACGCCGATGGCGGTCGGCCGCCATCCTCGTTCACGTGACAGCTCTCCCGGCACGATCCGGCGCTTCCGATCGATCGCGCCGAGCGTCGCCTGGAGGTCGACGAGCGACGTCTTGACCTCGACGATCAGGAGCGCGCATTCGGTTGCCCTCCAGCCGATCACGTCGACGCTGCCGCGCTCGCCGTAGCGGCTGAAGCCGACCTCGATGAGCACGTCCCAGCCGTGCCGGGCGAGCTCGGCTGCGACTGCCTCCACTGCCGCGGCGTGACCGGCGTCGCGCAACCGGTCCAGCGCGGGACCGCGCGAGCGCGGCTCGAACTGCAGCCCGATCTCGAGGGCTGCGACGATCGCACGCGTCGTCCGGATCGTCAGCGCACCCACCTGTCCGCGTTCGGCGAGCGAGACGGTGCCCTGGTGGACGCCCGCGATCCGGGCGACGTCAGCCTGCCGAAGTCGGCGTCGACTGCGAGCGAGACGGAGCAGCCGACCGACTGCGAGGTCGTCCACGGGTCGATCATGGCGGGCCGGCATTGCCTCGCCGTTACCAGCTCCTGCACCGCCGATGCACGGACGCACGGCCCCGACGCGGGCCAGTCCGCCACGTCGGCCCCGCCACGGACGCACGGCCCCGACGCGGCCGCGGGCCGAGACGACGCGCCCGGACCGAGGATCAGCCCCCCGTCCACCACTCCGCGAGCGTGCCGGTCCAGGGCGGCGTCCGGACGAGATCCAATTTCTCGTCAAGAATGGCCCGGCGCCCGTCGGGAGCGATCCCGACGACGAATGCCATCGTCGTCAGGGGGTCGCGCAGCGCCGGCAGCGCGTAGTGCAGGATCGTGATCGGCTCCGTCGGGGCGGGCTGGACGACCAACGGGGCGGACCCGAATCGTACGACGCCGTCTACGACGCGCGCCGACCAGACCTCGACCCGGAGCGTCGGGAGGCGGGCGGCCACCGTTGCCGCGGCATCGCCGGCAACGACCGTCACCTCGGCCTGGCCGCCGTAGGGGACGCCGTATGAACGGGACCAGGTTATCGCCAGGGCGGTGTTCTCGATGTCCGTGGCGGCGGGCACGTCCCCGATCGGGGAGATGTCGGCCATCCAGTTGTCCAAAGGCGGGTCGGTCGCCGCGAGCGCAAGCAGCGTCATCGGCAGGAACAGGATGGCGGCGCCAATCACCGCCGGGACGAAGCCCACGCGGAAGGTTGGCCGCTCCGGCGCCCGGAGCGCGGTAAGAGCGAATGCCACCGGGCCGAGGGGCAGGCCGACGACCAGCACCGGGTCCATCGCGACGGGCACCAGGAACCAGAGGATAGCCGACCCGACCGCGAGCCCCACCAACGCGACGGCCCGCCGGACCCCGCGCACCGACCGTACTGCCGGCCCGGCGAACCGGGCAGGCAGGATCCAACCGAGATAGGCGAACCCACCGACGACGACGCCGGCCGTCGCGAGACTGCCGGGCATGCCGACGAGCATGCTCGACGTGGATCGAAGACCGAGAAGGAGCCGGACGATCGACGCCGCGGGCAGCGCCAGGATCGCCGTCAGGCTGGCGAGCACCGCGAGGAAGATCCACGTCCGGATCCCCTCCGCGAGGACTGCCCGGATCCCGCCGCCCACGGCCGCCAGCAGCTGGCGTCGTCCCCGGCGTGCCCGCGCCAGCTCCGTCCCCAGCGCCCGCGCGTCGCCCAGCCGGCCGATCGCTCGTCGCTCGGCGTCGTCGGCGGAGAGGCCGGCCGCGCGCAGCTCGGCGGCTGCGTCCTCGAGGTGGCCCGCGAGTTCCTCCAGGACGTCGCGCGCGATCGCGTCGGGCAGGTCCAGGCGGGAGCGCACCGACGCGAGGAAGGCGTTGCGCTCGCCAGGGTCAGGCACCAGACGGCTCCCGCGAAACAGACGCAACCCGCGTCACCGCACCGCTGAACGCCTCCCACTCGGCCTCGTGGGCGGCGAGCGTCGCGACGCCGGCGGGCGTGATCCGGTACCAGCGCCGGCGAGGGCCGCGCTCGCCCTCGCGCCACGTCGCGGTCAGGGCGCCGTCCGCCTCGAGCCGGTGAAGGGTCGGGTAGAGCGACCCCTCGCTCGGCACGAATGCCCCGTCGCTCCGCTCGCGGATCCGCTGGGCGATCTGGTAGCCGTACAGCTCGCCGTCGCGCACGACGGCCAGGACCAGGTAGGGCGTCGTGCCTTTCAGGAGCTGGCTCCGCAGCTGGTCGTGGCTCACGAGTCCGTCCTCAGGCTACCTCGCACACCGATGTAGGCGAGTATCCGCACGGAGGCACCTCGTGTCAAGACGGAGGCACCTCGTGTCAAGACGGAGGCACCTCCCTATCCGCTATACGCGGGGGAGATCGCGGAGATACGCGGGGGAGATCGCGGACTTGACAGCCGGCAGACGGCCTCCATCCTCGTCGAGAAGATCGCGGCGCTCCTCGGCTTCTCCGAGGGCGCAGCCGTGGCGCTGCAACTCTGCCGCGAGGCGATGCGGGACCAGAAGGACGCCATACAAGATGGGCCGATACGTCATCGAGAAGGAGCGCCATGAGGAACGCTGAATGCACGATCTACATCACGACCAAGCATGGCTGGACACAGAGATACCGCAGAGATAAGAACGGCTGGACTCAAACTGGTCCAAACGGTGTCGTCCGCCCGATGACCGCGGAGCAACTGCTGTCGCACATCCTGCCGCCACTTGCAGCCGGCAATCCGGACCGCCTCAGTGTCAGGGTGGAACCCGACGGCATCGAGAAGGAGCGTACTGCCCACTGAATCGACGGCTTCGAGCACGTCTCTGGCCGTCTGGAGTCGCGGCAGGCGGCGCCCGGACTGCGACAGGGTTGCGGGCGCCGAGATGGCAAGGGAACGGCACGCACCTGGACGCCCGCGCCGGCACGCCCGGCACCCGCGGGCCGTCGCTCTCGCAGGACGACGCGGGTGAGCTCCTCGAGGCGGTCATTGCGTCGCGATCCTCCTGGCGCAGCTGTGGCTGCACTGGCCGGCGCAGGCGGTGTTCGGCAAGTGAGGGTCCCCGTCGGGCCGGTGCCCGCCGTGCTGCTTGAGTGGGCGCGCTGTCACCCACGTCGTCGAGCAACGGTCGCCAGGCCAGCGGAGCTGCACCGACTGCTCGGCAGCGATCAAGCGCATCCGGAGCCGGCAGTCCATGGCACGACACAGGCACGGGAGCGCTTGACAATCAGCGAGAGCATCGGCCCCGGCCGTGCCGGCCCATCACCGAAGCAGACGTCCGAGCAGGAAGGGGCGGCGGTTGTGCGGCAGGCAACCTACGCTACACATGCCATGGCGTCGCCAGGAGATTCCACCAGCTCGACCGGCGGGCGGCATTCGGGAGCCGCTCCTTCTGGAGTTGCGGCGCAGGGGCCGCTGGTCGCCACGAAGCTCCAGGCGCCCGCCTCCGTCTCGGGATACCGCGAGCGTCCGCGGCTCAGCGCGCTCCTCGATCGAGGGCTCGAGGACCGATCCCGCGTGACGCTTCTCTCGGCGCCGCCGGGCTACGGCAAGACGGTCGCCGTCGCCGGCTGGCTCGAGTCACGGGCGCTCGATCATGCCTGGCTCTCGCTCGACGTCGCCGACAACGATCTCACCCGCTTCGTCCGCTACCTCGTCGCGGCCCTGCGGGCGGTCCGGCCAGAGGTTGGCAACGCGACCGACGGCCTCTTCGGCCCCGGTGTCAGCCCCAGCGTCGACCTGATCGGGGCCACGCTCCTCGACGAGATCGCCGCGAGCGACGACCCGTTCGTGCTCATCCTCGACGACTACCACGTCATCGGCGCCGACCCGATCCAACGCCTGGTCCGGTTCCTCATCGAGCGCGGGCCGCCCTTCGCGCACCTGGTGATCCTGACCCGGGAGGACCCGCCCCTCCCCCTCGCCCGCCTGCGGGCCCACGGCCGGCTCGTCGAGCTCCGGGCCGACGATCTGCGCTACACGAAACCGGAGGCGTCGGGCTATCTCGCCGAGGCGCTGCCTGCTGAACTCGATCCCGAGCAGCTCGCCAGGCTCCTCGAGCACACCGAGGGCTGGATCGCGGGACTTCAGCTGGCGGCGATCTCGCTGCGCGACCGGGCCGATGCCGGCGCCCTGATCAGGGCCTTTGGCGGGAGCCAGCGCTTCGTGTTCGACTACCTCGCCGACGAGGTCCTTGGCCGGGTCGACGAGGACCTGCGCTCGTTCCTGGTCAAGACCGCGATCCCGGAGCGGTTCACCGTCGAGCTGTGCCGCGAGCTGACCGGTCGCGAAGATGCCGACGCGCTGCTCGAGCGGGCGGAGCGAGCCAACCTGTTCCTCGTGGCGCTCGATGCCGAGCGGCGCTGGTACCGCTATCACCGTCTCTTCGCCGATTACCTCCGCTCGCAGCTCGGCGAGGATGAGCGACGTCAGCTTCATGAGCGTGCCGCCGTCTGGTTCGAGCGGATGGGCTTCGCGTCCGACGCGATCGACCATGCGCTGGCCGCGGGCTCGCTCGAC
>Ga0097691_1001645_pt1 | contig 16025 bp, 13 predicted proteins | sample NGESurdeep072012_8_FD_72858 | JGI IMG/M metagenome (GOLD analysis project Ga0097691, IMG submission 72858) | Arctic peat soil microbial communities from Barrow, Alaska - NGEE Surface sample 210-1 deep-072012 | ecosystem: Environmental > Terrestrial > Soil > Wetlands > Peat ... | reverse complement strand
ACCTGACGAGCAAGGGCCCGGCGCCGGCTCGCGCGGTCTGGGCGACCGCTCAGGCGGTGCTGGGGAAGGACTACGGCAATGTCACCGTGGCCGACCTGCTGAAGCAGTTTCACCCGTAAGCGGAAGCCGCTTGACCCGTAGAAAGCGGGAAGCCCGCGTACGTGAGCGACTGCCTAAAAGCGGGAAGCCCGCCTGCGCGAGCGACCTCTTTAAAAGCGGGAAGCCCGCTTACGCGAGCGACCCCTTAAAAGCGGGAAGCCCGCTTGCGCGAGCTTCCCAAGGCTGGGGTGGGGGCGTGGAGTCGAATTCAGGGCCGGTTTACCGGCCGCCGATATGGTAGCACGGCGTCCCGCCGTCCACAAGATATAGACACCTGGGGATAAGTGCCTTGAAATTGCCCATCCCGCTCGACATGGAACCGATGCTCTCTGCCCCGTCCGAGGCGGGCATCCCCAAGGGCGACGGCTGGGAGTACGAGCCCAAGTGGGACGGCTTCCGCACGCTCGTCTTCCGCGACGGGGAAGAGGTCGCCCTGATCAGCCGCGGAGCACGGCCGATGACGCGTTACTTCCCCGAGCTGCTCCCCGCCTTCCGAGGGCTGCGCGAGGCGCAGGTCGTGCTGGACGGTGAGATCGTGGTGGTGGCGAAGAACGGCCTCGACTTCGGAGCCCTTCAGCAGCGCATACACCCGGCGGATTCGCGCGTCCGCATGCTCAGCGAAGCCACGCCGGCGTGGTTCATCGCCTTCGACGTCCTGGCCGCGGGAGATGACGACCTGCGCAAGCTGCCGCTGGGCGAGCGGCGCAAGCGGCTCGAGCGCCTGCTCAAGGGCGTCAAGCCGCCGATCTTCCTCACGCCGCACACCCGTGACCACCCGACGGCCGAGAGCTGGTTCGAGCGTTTCGAAGGCGCAGGACTCGACGGGGTGATCGCCAAGTCGTGGGATGGCGCCTACGTCCCTGGCAAGCGCCTGTGGGTGAAGATCAAGCACCAGCGCACGGCCGACTGCGTCGTGATCGGATGGCGCAAATCCAACGATGGAATCTCACTCGGATCTCTGCTGCTCGGCCTCTATGACAAGAAGGGCACGATGCACTACGTCGGCCACACCTCGTCGTTCAGCGCCGCCGAGCGCAAGCAGCTGATCGTCAAGCTGAAGCCACTCACGACCGAGATCCCCGAGTCGGAATGGAAGGTCAACCCCGGGCGCATGCCGGGCGGACCCAGCAGGTGGTCGCGCGGTAAGGACACCGAGTGGGTTGCTGTGAGGCCCGAGCTGGTTTGCGAGGTCGCCTACGACAAGCTCGAGGCCGGCGAACGGTTCCGCCATGCGACGCGGTTTCTGCGCTGGCGCACCGACAAGCCGCCTCGTAAATGCGGCTTCGACCAGATCGCCTCAGCGGCGGAGTTCGACGTGCGTGGGATCTTCGGGAGCAAGTAGCAGCGGCCGAGCGCCGGGACCACCAGGCCCGTAGTACTTCATCGCGACCCGGCCGAGGCCGGTCACGGTGACCCAGTCAAAGCCCGCACCGACCGCGACACCGACACCGAGCGGCACGACTCGGGCGGCGGCCTTGGCCGCACCCGAGGTCGCAAAGCGCGCAAGTATCCGCGTCAAGACGCGGCCTCCGCCGTGCGTGAGCAGGATGCGGGGCAGGTGGCTGAAGGCGGCGACGGCGATGCGTTCTCCGCCGGCCACGAGCACCGCTTCGCGCAGCTTGACCGCCCCACTCGTGATGCCGACGACCACCAGCGCCTCGATGACACGCTCATCCGAGTTGTCGAGCTCGTGACCGAAGATCATCGCGATGCCCAGCACCAGCTCGATCTCCTGCTCCAGGGCATAAAGCGTCTGGCTGGTGATGGTGCCGATCGCCAGCACGGTGCCGAGACCGGGAGCGATCGCAAGTGCGCCGCTCAGGGCGCCGGTCGCCGCGACCCTGCGCCTGGTGGAACGAATGAACGCCAGCGCGAGTTGATGATTGTCGAAGCTCGGATGATTCGTGCGCAGCTGCTCGACCGCGGTCCTGATGGCGGGTTCGCGGCGGTTGATCGCATTGGCGAGGAGGCTGAGCATCGAACGCAGCTGAGGTGGCAGGTTCTGGAAGTCCACTCGCGAAGCGTACCGCGCGAAAATGCGGGGTTTCCGTAGTGAGAAGGAGTCGCACGTGGCCGAGGGCGATCTGAACTGCAAGTTGCGACAGAGTCGCAATAAGCATTAGGCTCCAGACGTGGCATCCCTAGGCGCCCTGATGCGTGAGTCCTTCGATCGGGGCGAGCGTAGGCGCCTGGCGGGATTTTTCGGTGGCGTGGGCCTGCTTCACATCGCGGGTTGGGGCCTGCTGTTCGCCGCCGCCGCGGGACAGCCGACCATCCTCGCCCTGGGCGGCCTCGCGTACACGTTCGGCCTGAGGCACGCTTTCGACGCGGACCACATCGCGGCGATCGACAACACGACGCGCAAGCTGCTCCAGGACGGTCGGAAGCCTGTGGGCGTGGGCTTCTTCTTCTCCCTCGGGCACTCCACAGTGGTCTTCATCATCGCCGCGGCCCTGGGGCTCACGGTCAAGTGGATCGTCGAGGGTGTGGCCGGCAACGGCGGCCAGCTGCGGATCGTCGGCGGCACGTTGGGCACGGTCGTGTCGGGGGGATTCCTGGTCTTGATCGGCGTCCTCAACCTGGTCATCCTGCTCGACATCGTCCGCGTGTACCGGCGGCTCCAGGCCGGCGGGTACGACGACGAGTCCCTCGAGCTCGACCTCACCGCCGGCGGCGTGATGAGCCGGCTCTTCGGCCGCCTGTTCAGAGTCATCAGCCACAGCTGGCAGATGTATCCGATCGGTTTTCTCTTCGGGCTTGGTTTCGACACCGCCTCTGAAGTAGCGATTCTCGCGATCTCGGCCGGCGCAGCCGCGAAGGGCCTGCCCTTTGTCGCCGTCATCGCGCTTCCGCTGATCTTCGCCGCCGGTATGTCATTGATGGACACCGCCGACGGCGCGTTCATGGCCAAGGCTTACTCGTGGGCCTTCACCAGCCCGATCCGCAAGGTCTTTTACAACCTGACCATGACGAGCCTTTCGGTGTTCGTCGCGCTGTTCATCGGAGGGCTCGAGCTCATGCAGGCCCTCATCCGCGCGTTCGACTTGAAAGGCGGAGTGTTCAGCGCCATCGCGAGCTTCGACCTGATCGGTCGCGCCGGCTACTTCATCGTCGCAGTGTTCGTGGTGGCCTGGGTGGCGGCGCTTCTGATCTACAAAGCGCGCCGGATCGATGAGCGCTGGAGCGAGAGGATCAGCCGCGTCGCTTAGCTGAACGGTCTTAAGCTGTCGGCGTCATGAGTGACCAGGACGACGGCGGTTCGCTCATCGACTTCTATCCCTACCGCGCTCGCTTCAAGACCTATGAGCGCCTGGAGGCTTCAGGCCGGGATCGGCAGAGCATCCTCGACGAGCTGGCGACCATGGCCGGCGAGGAGGACCGGATCGCGGACCTCGGCCGCGTCTCGGGCTCGATCTACCACGGGGGCCACGACCACTACGCGTTCCTGACCGAGGCCTTCCGGCTCTTCGCGCATGCCAACGTCCTGCAGCGCGACATGTATCCAAGCGCAACCAAGCTGGAGGCGGAGATCGTCGCGATGACCGCCGCGATGCTGCACGGCACCTCCGAGGTCTGCGGGGTCGTCACCTTCGGCGGCACCGAGAGTCTGATCAACCCGATGCTCGTCTACCGCGATCGGGGCCGCGCCGAGAAGGGGATCACCGAGCCTGAGGTGATCATCCCCGTCACCGCGCACGTCGCGCTCGAGAAGGCGGGCCACCTGCTGGGCATCAAGGTGCTCAAGGCGCCGCTTACCAGCGATTGGGTGGCTGACGTCGATTGGATACGCGGTCACATCACCAAGAACACGGTCGCGCTGGTCGGCTCGGCGGCGAACTACGCGCATGGGCTCATCGACCCCATCGAAGAGCTCGCCGCGATCGCGCTCGAGCACGACCTCGGCCTGCACGTGGACGGCTGCCTCGGCGGTTTCATCCTGCCCTGGGGCGAGCGCCTGGGCTACGAGATTCCGCGCTTCGATTTCCGCGTCCCGGGCGTGACCTCCATCTCGGCGGACACGCACAAGTACGGATATGCGCTCAAAGGGACGTCGGTCCTGCTGTACAGGAACAGCAACCTGCGCCGCTACCAGTACTTCAACTTCACGGATTGGCCGGGCGGAATCTACTTCTCGCCAGGGCTGTCCGGAAGCCGGTCTGGCGGCATCGTGGCGGCGACGTGGGCCGCCATGGTGAGCCTGGGCGAGAGTGGCTACCTCGAGACCGCGAAGCGGATCTTCGAGACCGCCGCCACGATCCGCCGCGGCGTCGAGGCGATCCCCGAGCTGGAGGTCATCGGAAACCCGACCTTCCTGGTCGCTTTCCGAGCCCGTGAGCTGAACATCTATCACGTCAACGACCACCTGATCGCGAAGGGATGGCGGCTCAACGCCCTCCAGCTGCCGGCGGCGCTGCACTTCTGCGTCACGCGTCCCAACACGGCGCCCGAGGTGGCAGACCTGTTCATCGCCGACCTTCACGATGCGGTCGATTACGCGAAGCATCCGCGGCGCGCGGAGCCGAAGAGCGGGGCGCTGTACGGACTCGGCGGCACGCCAGAAGGAAACGAGATCCTCAACACCCTGTTCACGGCCGCGCTCGACGCGATGTACGAGGTGGCGCCCACCGAGGCTCGGGCCTGACGATGGGCCGGGCGCGCGCAGGGCGCATTCTGGATAGCGCGCGCGCAGGGCGCACTCTGGATAGCGCGCGCGCAGGGCGCACTCTGGATAGCGCGCGCGCAGGGCGCACCTAAATGGAACCGTGGATCCTCGCCGTCGACCTCGGCACAGGCGGGATCAAGACCGGCGCGGTCTCCATGCGTGGCGAGATCCTCGCGCACTCCATCGGCTCTCTGCACACAAGCTACCTGCCCGGCGGCGGCTCGGTCCAGGATCCTGCGGAATGGTGGGCTCGCCTGGCCGAAGGGGTGCGGTCGGTGATCGAGAGCAAGGCGGTCCAGCCCGCCGACCTGGTGGGGGTCGGGCTTACCGGGCAGTGGGGATCCACGGTGCCGGTGGATGCGGAGGGTCTTGCGGTCGGCCCGTGCTTCCTGTGGTCCGACACGAGAGGGGGCCGATTTTCTGCGAAGGCGGTGGGCGGCCAGGTCTCGCTGTTCGGCTATTCGCCCGGCAACCTGCTGCGCTGGGTCCAGGTGACGGGCGGTGCGCCATCGCCGCATGGGGCCGATCCGCTCGGGCACGAGCTCTATCTGCGCAACTGCGAACCGCAGCTCTATGCGAGGACGCACACGCTGCTCGAGCCGCTCGACTACCTCGGCCTCAGGCTCACCGGGCGGACGGCGGCGACGCCGGCCTCGATGATCCTTTCCTGGCTGACTGACAACCGTCCAGGCGCCCGGCCCGCATACGTTCCAGAGCTTGTCAGGCGCTCGGGACGAGATCCGCAGCGGTTGCCCGAGCTGCTTCCGACCGGCAGCGTGCTCGGGCCGGTGGCGACGGGGGTGGGGGAGGAGCTCGGAATTCCCTCCGTCCCAGTTGTGTGCGGAGTGCCTGACCTGCACACGGCGTTCATCGGCTCGGGTGCGGTGGCGCCCTATGCGGCGCATATCACGATCAGCACGACGTCCTGGATCGCGTGCGAGGTCCCGTTCAAGCGCACCGACGTGCTCCACCAGATGGCCACCGTGCCAGGCATGCGCGCGGGCGCGTACCTGGTCGCGAACAACCACGAAACGGCGGGACTATGCCTCACATGGTTCAAAGACTCGATCACGCGATCGGACTCCTACGAAGAGCTGGTCGCCGACGCCGGCAGGGTGCCCGCCGGCTCAGGCGGCGTGATGTTCACGCCGTGGCTCAACGGCGAGCGCACCCCGGTGGAGGATCGAACGCTTCGCGGCGCCTTCCTCAACGTTTCGCTGACGACCGGGCGCGAGCACCTGAGCCGGGCGGTCCTGGAGGGGGTCGCCTTCAATGCCCGCTGGCTCCTGGACGCCGTCGAAGGGTTCGTGCGCCGACCGCTCAAGAGCCTGAGAATTCTGGGCGGTGGCGCGCGATCGGAGCTGTGGTGCCAGGTGCATGCGGACATCCTTGGACGCCGCATCGAACGGGTGGCCGAGCCCACGTACGCCAACCTGCGAGGCGCCGCCCTGTTTGCGGCGATCTCGCTCGGGCGGATGTCGCTCGACGATGCAGGCGGATTGGTCCCCGTGACGGACAGCTTCGAGCCGCAGCCCGAGGCCCGCGCGGTCTACGAGCCGATGTACGCCGAGTTCAAGCATTTCTACAAGCGCCTCCATTCGAGCTACGCGCGTCTAAATCGCGGGAGCACCGGATGACCGGGAGCTCCGCCGTCGCCCCCCGTATCTCCTCCAGTCGTTGGGCCGTGCTGGGCGCTTACGCCCTGCTCGCTGCCTGCACCCAGCTGCTCTGGTTGAGCTTTGCGGCCGTCGACACCCGGAGCGCCGATGTGATGAAGGTCGACCTTGGCACGGTCGGCGACCTCGCCGCCGTCTTTCCGTTCGTCTACATCGTGCTGGCGCTGCCGACAGGGCGCTGGCTCGACACGAGATTCGCCCAGGCGCTCGGCGTGGGTGCGCTGCTGACCGGCGCCGGCGCCCTCATCCGCGTCGTTTCGCCCGCCTCGTTCGGCTGGCAGCTGGCCGGGCAGCTCGTGATCGCCGCCGGGCAACCGCTGGTGCTGAACAGCATCAACAAGGTGGCGGCGCGATATTTCGCGCCGAGCGAGCGCGCCACGGCAATCTCGATCGGTACGGCAGCCCTCTTCGTCGGGATCCTGGCCGCGGTTTTGATGGCGGGTCCGCTCTTCGACGCGGGGGGCCTTCCGCTTCTGCTTGGCGTTCAGGCCGTGCTGGCGGTGATCGCCACCGCGTTCGCCCTGGTCGCATTCCGCGCAACGCCGGCGTTCCCCGACGATCCATCCGCATCCGTTAGCCTGCGCTGGCTCGCCGGTGACCGGTTCATGTGGACCCTGGCCGGGCTGGTGTTCATCGGGATGGGCGCGTACAACGCGGTCGCAACGTGGCTGCAGCCGATCCTGGCCCGGTTCGGTGAGGGCGACGCGGCCGGCAACCTGATCGCCGTCCTGACATTTGCGGGTGTCATCGGCGCGGCGGTGTTGCCCACCTGGGTGGCGCGTCATGACATCCGGCGAGGAATGCTGCTGGCGGCGCTGGGGATCTCCGCCGTGGCGTTCCTCGCGATCGCCCCTATCCACAACGTCGTGTGGCTGGGGTTCTGGATGTTCGCCGCCGGGTTCGTGCTCCTGGCGGCCCTCCCTGTGGTGCTCGACTGGGCCGGGGTGCATGCGGGACCCGAGCGTCAGGGCTCAGCCGTCGGCTTCCTGATGATGGCCGGCAACCTGGGAGGCCTGTTGCTCGTGCTCCTGGTGCAGGCGGTGATCGGCAACTCCTACCTTGCGCTTGCCGCCCTGGCCGTGTTCGCGGTGGCCGGCATACCGATCGCACTGCGCCTGCCATCGCGACACGCGGCGCCCAAGGTCTAAAGCCCTCCAGAGCGGCGTCCATACGCCACGCGCCACCTGTGGCGCACCTGGCTAGCGTCAAGACATGAGGGCTGTTCGGGCCGCTGCCGGGCTGTGCCTCCTGTTGGCGTTCGTCGCCTGCGGGCCGGTCGGCCAGGTCGGGCCGGTTGGCTCGACGCCCTCCACGACGTCGACCCCATCGACCTTCCCCACCGGCTCTTTCGTCCAGAGCCCGAGCCCGACTTCGCCGCAGGTGCGCGCGGGCGCTCCGGCATGGGTGGCGGTCTCGGTAGCCACCCTGTGGCGAAGCCCGAGCTCGCCGCGGGCCGTCGACGCGCCGGCGCTCGCCAACCCCGCGCTCATCAGGCAGTGGCTCGTGTCGCTCAACGTCGCCGACCAGACCGGCCTGATCGACAGAGCCGACTCGCAGATGCTCCTCGGAGAACGGGTGTTGGTGCTGTCGTTGAGGGGAACGTGGGCGCAGATCGTGGCGCCGGACCAGGCGACCCCGCTCGACCCGCGCGGGTATCCCGGATGGGTTCCGATCGGGCAGCTGACCGCGATCGCGCCGCCCTCGGCCCAGACCGTGGCCACCGTGGTCGATTCCACTGCCTGGCTGCTACAGGGTGGCCTGCAGGCGATCGAGGTGAGCTTCGGAACGCGACTTCCCGTTACTGGGACCGAAGGTTCGATCGCGCACCTGGGGTTGCCGGGTGGCAGGGTCTTGGACGTCGCGCTCTCAGGGGTCGTGATCACGAGCCCTGACGCGTACGCTCGACCGGCGGCCGCCGCGGCCGTGATCGCCAGCGCGCGTCAGTTCCTTGGCGTCCGTTACCTGTGGGCCGGCACGGCCGGGTATGGCTTCGACTGCTCCGGTCTGATGTACGACGTGTTCAAGGTCCACGGCGTGCTGCTGCCGCGCGACGCGCAGGACCAGGCCGTGGTCGGGAGAGCCGTCGCACGCGCGGCGCTGCAGCCCGGTGACCTGGTCTTTCTCGCGAGCGGTGGCGTGGTGCACCACGTGGCGCTGTACGTCGGCTCCGGGATGCTGCTCGATTCGCCTGACATCGGCAAGCCGGTGCAGATCGTCTCGATCGGGGCGCAGCCTTACGCTTCGGAGTTCTCCGGCGCGAGGCGCGTGCTTCCCTGATCAGGTTCGGCGCCTTCGCGGAACAGGCTTTCGATATCCAGCCTGTGGCCGCTGAAGGTGAGGTGGCCAGCCTCGTCGCGGGGCCACTGCTCTTCCGGGCGGTCCCAGGCGAGCTCGAGGCCATTCTCGTCCGGGTCGCGCAGGTACAGCGCCTCGTGAGTGCCATGGTCATTCACGCCGTCGAGCGGCCAGTCCGCCGCGACCAGCCGCCGCAGCGCATCGCCCAGGGCGGCGCGGGTCGGGTACCGGATGGCGACGTGGTACAGGCCGGTGGTGCCGGGCGGCGGCGGCTTGCCGCCTTTCGACTCCCACGTGTTGAAGCCGAGGTGGTGGTGGTATCCGCCGGCCGACAGGAACAGCGCGTCCGGCATCCGGAACACCACGTCGAAACCGAGGATGTCGACATAGAAGTGGTGGATGCGGTCGATGTCGGCGGTCTTGAGGTGAACGTGCCCGATGTCGACGCCGGCGTCGATCGGCCGCGCGCTTCGTTCGTGCGGCGTGACGCCTGGAACTGCCTGGGCAGCCGGTTTGGTACTCACCTCAGTCCTCGGGCGGTCCGACGAGCTTCCAGCCGTTCTGCCACGGCCAGCCGTGCTTGATCTGAAGCATCACGATCAGGAGCCCCATGCTCTCGAGCGCGCGGGCCATGACCAGCGGGCCCGCGTCGATGGGCCGATAGCCTATTGACTCGACGAACTCGAGCACCTTGTCCTTGGCGGCTTGGTCGTCGCCGGCGACGAAGCCGTCCAGGCGGGTGCCACCGACAGACGGCTCGGCCATCCGGGCGGCAAACGAGTAGTTGAACGCCTTGACGACATGCAGATTGGGGTGGCGCTTCTGGATCTCCTCGGCGTTGGAAATGCCGTTGAGAACTTCGCCAGGGTTCTGCGTGTTGATGTGGTTCGTCGCGTCCACCACGACCTTGCCGTCCACCGCGGTTCCGAGTCCTCGGAACACCTCGCCGAGCTTGTCATACGGAACCGCGATGATCACCAGGTCGGCGTCCTTGACCGCCTCCTGGTTGGAGCCGGCCGAGTGGGCGCCAGTGGCCTTTGCCACCTCGGCAGCCTTCTCCGCGCTGGTGGCGGTCATGGTGACGTTGTGTCCAGCCTTCACGCTCGATTTGGCGAGCGCCTTGCCGACGTTTCCCGAGCCGATGATCGCAATTTTCATGAATTCATCTCCCTGAGCACAAACAACCAGCGTCGCTTGCTTATTCGATAGGAGAATACGTGACGACACATGCCTGGCCTGAACTGGAGCCCCGCGCGCACACCCGAACGGTCGCCGCTCGAGGGTGAGACGGTCAAGCTCGAGCCGGTTGACCCCGCGAGGCATGCCGGGGACCTGTTCACCGCCTCCGAGGGCGCACCGAGCCTGTGGGATCACCTGGCGTACGGGCCCTTCGAGGACCAGGATGTTTTCACCAGTTGGCTGGAAGAGCGAACAGCCTCCAACGATCCGCTGTTCTACGCGATCATCGAACGCGCCTCTGGGTGCGCTCAGGGGATGGCCAGCTACATGCGCATCGGGCCCGAGCACGGCGTGATCGAGATCGGCCACATCTGGTTCGCCCCTGTCCTGCAGCACACGCGCCAGGCGACCGAAGCGATCTACGTCCTGGCGCGTCATGCGTTCGACGATCTCGGCTATCGCCGTCTCGAGTGGAAGTGCGACTCCCTGAATGAGCCTTCTCGCCGCGCGGCAGAGAGGTTCGGTTTTGTCTTCGAGGGCGTGTTCCGGCAGCACATGGTGGTGAAGGGCCGCAACCGCGATACCGCGTGGTTCTCGATCGTTGACGGCGAGTGGCCGGCCGTGCGCGCAGGATTCGAAGCCTGGCTTTCGCCGCAAAACTTCGACGAGGAGGGCTACCAACGTAAATCCCTGCGCGACCTTCGCGAGGGACTCCGGGCTCGTTAAGAGTCCGGCATCGGAATACAACCCGGGGTGGGCCGATAAGAACGGGTTAGAGATGGCAGCGACCCGAGGCGAGATCGATGCGGCTCTCCAGGGTATGCACACCGTCGACATCACAACGACCGGCCGCCGTTCGGGCGAGCCTCGCACGCTGGAGATCGTGTTCCACAACGTCGCCGGCCGGATCTACATCAGCGGCATCCCGTCTCCGAAGCGTCGCAGCTGGCTCGCCAATCTCGATGCCGATCCTCATATGAAGTTTCATCTCAAGGGCAAGGTCCGGGCTGACCTTCCCGCGACGGCCCGCGTCATCGAGGACGAAACGGAGCGGCGGGAGGTCCTGCCCCACATCGCACGCAACTGGGCCCGCAAGGACCTCGAAACGATGGTCAAACAGAGCCCGCTGATCGAAGTGACTCTGGAGACGTAGCACCAAAGAAAAGGCCGACCCTCGGGCCGGCCTTTCGTTCTCGAAATCAGCGGGTCAGCTGCAGCCCGTCGTCGCTCCGCAGTTCAGGCACTTGTAGCACGAGCCTGAGCGCACGGTGATCGCTCCGCAGTCCGGGCACGCGGGGGCGTCGGTGTTGATGAACGTGATCTTTGGCACGTTGCCGCCGTTGCCGTTGGTCGCCGGCGCGGCGATGACCTTCAGCTCCGCCGGGGCCGTCGTCGTGGGCCTTGCGTTGTCGGCCTTCATCGGCGCCTGCGGCGGCTCCACGGGCGCCGGCTCGCGGCGCACTACGCCGGCTTCGTCCTGCTCCTCGACCGGGAGGAAGTGGCTCGCCATCCAGCGGAAGATGTAGTCGACGATCGACTTCGCGATCGGGATCTCCTTGTTCTTCGTGAACCCGGACGGCTCGAATCGCATGTGGCTGAACTTGTCGACCATGAACTTCAGGGGCACGCCGAACTGGAGCGCGTACGAGGTCTGCGTCGCGAAGGCGTCCATCAGGCCCGAGATGGTCGAGCCCTCCTTGGCCATCGTCACGAACAGCTCGCCGGGCGTCCCGTCGTCGAACAGCCCGACCGTGAGGTAACCCTCGTGGCCCTGGATGTCGAACTTGTGGGTGACGGCCTTGCGCTCGTCTGGCAGCTTGCGCCGCAACGCGCGGTACTCGATTTGTGGTGCCTTTTCCTTCTTCTCTTTGTCGAGCGACGTGGACAGGGGCTGTGAGCGCTTGCATCCGTCGCGATAGATCGCGATGCACTTGAGCCCGAGCCTCCAGGACTCCATGTATGTCTGCTGGATGTCCTCGGCCGTCGCGTCGGTCGGAAGGTTCACGGTCTTGGACATCGAGCCCGAGATGAACGGCTGCACGGCAGCCATCATCCGGACGTGGCCCATCGGGGCGATCGAGCGGGCGCCGTTGACCGGCTTGAAGGCGCAGTCGAAGACCTTCAGGTGCTCGTCCATCAGGTGTGGAGCTCCTTCGATCGTGTCGTTCTCGTCGATGTACTCGACGATCTCCTTCACCTTGAGCTCGTCATAGCCGAGCTTCCGGAGAGCAGCCGGCACCGTCGTGTTGACGATCTTCAGAAGGCCGCCGCCGACCAGCTTCTTGTACTTCACCAGTGCGAGGTCAGGCTCGATTCCGGTTGTGTCGCAGTCCATCATCAGCCCGATCGTTCCGGTGGGCGCGAGCACGGTGGCCTGTGCGTTGCGATAGCCGTGCGCGCGGCCGAGCTTGACCGCCTCGTCCCAGGTCTCGCGAGCGGCATCGACCACTTCGGCGGATTCGGGCGACGTGCTCAGCTGGTGTGCCGCCTGGCGGTGCTTTTCCATCACGCGCAGCATCGGCTCGCGGTTCTTCGCGTACTCGCTGAACGGACCCTTGACCTGCGCCATGCGAGCCGACTGGGCAAACGCCCGGCCGGTCATGATCGCCGTGAGCGCGCCGGCGAAACGGCCGCCCTCTTCTGAGTCGTAGGCGAGGCCCATCGACATCAGAAGCGCGCCGAGGTTGGCGTAGCCGAGGCCCAGGGGACGAAGCGCCTCTGAGTTCTTGGCGATCGCCGGGGTGGGGTAGGAGGCGTTGGAGACGATGATCTCCTGCCCGGTGAAGCACACGTCGATCGCATGCCGGTATCGCTCGACGTCGAACTTCCCGTCCTCTGTTTGGAACTTCATCAGGTTGAGCGAAAGCAGGTTGCAGGCGGTGTCGTCCAGGAACACGAACTCGGAGCATGGGTTGGTCGCGTTGATGCGGCCGGTGTTCGGCACGACGTTCCATTCCTGGATCGTGGTGTCGAACTGCAGGCCCGGGTCGCCGCAGATCCACGTGGCTTCGGCGATCTCGCGCCACAGGTCGCGGGCCTTGTAGCTGTCGATGACACGGCCGTCGACGACCGCCTTCGTCTCCCACTTCTTGTCGTTGTCGACCGCTCGCATGAAATCGTCGCTGACGCGGACGGAGTTGTTGGCGTTCTGGAACTGGACCGAGTCGTACGCTCCGCCCGAAACGTTGAACCCGACGTTGTAGCCGGCGTCGATCAAGGCCCACGCCTTCTTCTCTTCCTCCGCCTTGCAGCGGATGAACTCGAGGATGTCGGGGTGGTCGGCGTTGAGGATGACCATCTTGGCCGCGCGTCGGGTCGTCCCGCCGGACTTGATCGAGCCGGCGAACGAGTCGTAGCCCTTCATGAAGGAGACGGGGCCGGAGGCGGTGCCGCCGCCGGAGAGCTGCTCCTTGGAGGAACGCAGCACCGAGAGGTTGGTGCCGGTGCCGCTGCCGAACTTGAACAGCATGCCCTCGGTCTTGACCAGGTCGAGGATCGACTCCATCGAGTCCTGGACGGAGTTGATGAAGCACGCCGAACCCTGCTGGGCGCGGTTGGGTACGCCGATGTTGAACCAGACCGGGCTGTTGAAGGAGGCGTGCTGCGTGACAAGCAGGTAGCGCAGCTCTTGAGACCAGTTCTCGGCGTCTTCCTCGGCGGCGAAGTAGCCGCCCTCGCGTCCCCAACGCGCCAGGGTCTCGACCACTCGGTCGATGATCTGGCGGACGCTGGTCTCGCGCTCAGGGCTGCCGGGGCTGCCGTGGAAGTACTTCTGAGCGACCACGTTGATCGCCAGCTGGGACCAGGAACGGGGAACCTCGACGTCCTTCTGCTCGAAGATGACCTGGCCTTTCTCGCCCGTTATCGCGGCGGTGCGCCGCTCCCACTCCACCAGGTCGAACGCGTGGCTGCCTGGAGGTGTGAAGTGCCGGCCGAAGCGAAGCCCTTTTGCCGCGGCTCCCGCTTTGGCGTGACTCCCGTTGATCTTGGTCGGCGCGCCTCCGGCGCGGGCTCCGGTGAGGTCGGCAATGTTTTTGGCCATTTCTTCTTTAGAGAACGCCTCCTTCAATCATCCCCGGTGAGGGTGTATTCAATCGCGTTGGTAGTGGGACGTGAGCTATGTCGTTGAACTTGTACGTTTGGGGATGGAAGAGGCCCCAGAGCATGCCCGCCACTTATGCCCCAGGGCCTCGAACTAACGCCCCAAATGATACGAACCGCTTTTGGGCTTGTCAAGACCCAAAACACAAGATGTTCGGGCTTAACAGGGCTTTACCCCCAACATGTTGGTGGATTACCTGTGGATATCCCTGCGTCCAAATTGGGCAAAGCCTGCGCAAGGACTGTGGAAAAGTGCGCAAAAGTGGGCGCCCTTACTGAGCTGAGTCGATCAGAGCGAGTTCAAGAGGCGTTGTGGATATCTCCGCCGCCCCACCGGAGCCAATTCCCGGCGCACCCCCCTGGGCAGGCGGGGAGGCATCTGATGAGATTTCGGTCATCTGGACGCTCTGGGCCGACGCTCGGATCCGGGCTGACACCTGCTTCCCCTCGCCGTAGGCGTTCTGGAGCATGGTGACCGCCCGCTGCAGCTTGTTCTCGAGCACGCTCTCCAAGGTGTCGAGGTGGCGCTCCAGGTCGATCAGCGCCGACTGGAGCTTTTCCATGTCGACCGTGCGGGCGAACTGCAGGTGCAGCTGGTACAGCGTGAGGAGGTAAGGGAGGGCCATCGCGTAGCCGACGACCATCACGTGACGCTTGTGGGCGCCGACGATCGCTCCCCGGCAGACGTCGTAGGCAGCGTCGGGAATGACGGCGAGGGCGAAGGGCGACGTGGTGGCCGGGTCGATGTACTGGCTGACCTCTCGCACCCGCCTCTCGACCTCGCGCTCGACCTGGGCGGTGAGCTGAGCTCGGCGTGTGGCGTCGATCGCCGGATCCGCGAGCTGCTCGAGCGCTCCGGTCGAAACCCACTTCGAGTCCATCGGCAAAAGCTTGCCGCCGGGCAGGCGCAGCGCCAGCTCGACCACCTTGCCGCCGACCCAGACATTGCGCTGGAGCATCTCGGGTGGAAGGTGCCGGAGCGCCTCCTCCAGGATGTTCTCGCCCGCCGCGCCGCGGGGGGAGCTGCCGGCGATCACGCTCTCCAGCCGCCTCAGGCTGGCCCGAGCCTCCTCCTCGACCGGCTGGCGGGCCGATAGGGCGGAACGGAGCCCTTCGACGACCGATTGTGTCTGGGCCAGCCGTTCGCGAAGCTCGGCGGCTTGCGAGCCCTGGGCCTGACCGCCGGCCTCGAGCCGGACCTTAAGCTCGGCGACGTCACGCGACTGCCCGTCCGCTCGGCGCACCAGGTTCCAGACCAGGAAGGCCACGGCGTCGCGCGGCCGAGCAATGCGGGTGATCACGTTGCCGATGCCCCACGACGCCGAGCCGGCAACGCAGAGCACGAGGGCCCCCAGGGGGACGATCGCACCAGTACGTGTGCTGGCGATCACCGCCACCCCGGCCAGGGCGATGAGTGCACCGGCGAGCTGTCGCCGATGCGGGCGTTCGCCAAGTGTCACTGTCGCGATGGCGATGGTAAACACCACCTGGAGCTGGACAACGAGCGAAGCCAGGCCCGGCGGCATGCCCAAAGACAGGCTGACGAACAGCAGTCCGAACTGCAGCGCCCCCGAGAACGCGCCGACACCCACGACGTAGCGGGCAGGAACACGTGGACGGTCGACGAAAAAGATGGCCGGGAGGAGAACCACCACGAAGCGCAGTGCCACAAAGAGCAGTGGAGGGAACACCTTCAGACCCTCGTCGATGATGACGAAGTTCAGCCCCCAGACCACCGCGACCGCGACTGCCAAGGCGACGTGACGTCGAGTCATCGGAACTCCGCGGTACGCAGGCAGGCCTGCGAGTTGATCGCCCCTCAGCGCGCGAACACGATACCAATCGCAACCCGGCGGCCTGCAACGGGCTGGTCAGGCGAGCGCGGCTACCTGGAGCGCCTGGGGCAGTCACCCAGCACGGGCCTACCTCGCCTCCGCGTCTGCCCCGGTAGGTCGTCTCATCCACCCAGGCGTGTCACAGTCCTCGGCCGCTACGGCGTCTGGCGCTGGGCC